>ENA-ORSL01000138-ORSL01000138.1-human-gut-metagenome-genome-assembly--contig:-NODE-138-length-88572-cov-20.653987_pt1 | contig 88572 bp, 79 predicted proteins | sample MGYA00242190_ERZ509157 | MGnify/ENA primary metagenome ERZ509157 (study PRJEB26280, sample SAMEA2338664) | human gut metagenome | biome: human gut; feature: human-associated habitat; material: faeces... | reverse complement strand
TTTTTGTTTGCACTCTCAATCGGCAGATTTAGATAGATGCTTAAAAACATCCTTACGGGAATTTGCCTTTATGCAATGTTTTTCTTGTTTAATGTTTGTGGTTAAATTCGATCGCCGTCCAACTTCGCCATTCTGTACCCAATACCGACATGAGTTTGTATATACTGCGGCGAATCGGGGGACGGTTCGATTTTTTTGCGCAAGGTAGCCATAAATACGCGTAGAGATGCTACATTACTTTCCCACGCTGCACCCCATATTTTTTGCGTAATGAAAGTGTGAGTAAGCACTTTTCCGACATTTTTGGACAGCAAACACAGCAGTTTATATTCGATGGGCGTAAGATGAAGCTCTTCATCGCTAAGGTAGGCACACCCTGCTGCATAATCTATTTTCAGATCTCCGTTTACAAAAAGCGAGTCGGATTTTCCGCAAGACTGCATAGACGAAAGCCTTCTGCCCATAACACGAAGTCTTGCAAGCAGTTCCTCTACGGAAAAAGGCTTTGTCAGATAATCGTCCGCTCCGGCATCCAAAGCGTCGATTTTGTCTTTATCTTCGGCGCGGGCGCTGATTACGATAATCGGCATTTCAGACCATGTGCGTATTTTTTTGATGACATCCACGCCGTCGATATCCGGCAGTCCCAAATCAAGCAAAACAACATCCGGATTATGTGAGGATGCCTCCATAATAGCACTTTCGCCGTTTTGCGCAATCAAATATTCGTAACCGCGTGTTTTCAGTGTCGTGCTGATGAGGTTACGAACAGGTGCGTCGTCCTCAACCACCAAAACCAATAAGTTACTCATGAATTTCCACCTCCCCGACGGGCAATGTAAAGGTAAATACCGCGCCGTGCGGAACATTGTCCGTTATCGTTATTTCTCCGCCATGCGCATTTATGATAGATTTGCATAGCGAAAGACCTAATCCGATGCTGCGACGACTGTCGGCAATTTTGTTTGTGCCGGTATAAAACATATCAAAAACGCGTGATTTTTGTTCGTCCGCAATGCCGTTTCCGTTATCCGATACGCTTACGGAAATCATATTACCGTCTTTTTTTGCCGTAATCGTAATTTGCGAATCGGACGGTGTATATTTGATAGCATTGTCAAGAAGATTGATTAAAACCTGCACAATAAGCCGAGCGTCCATTTTTGCAAGGAGCAACTCGTCTTGTTGTATCACGGTAATTTTTTGCATTTCGCTTTTCTTATGAATATGCTTCAATGCTTCGTCTATTACATCACGGACAAGCTCGGTCGTTAGATTTATGTTCATTCTGCCCTCTTCAAGGCGTGTCACCGCAAGCAGATTTTCAACAAGATTGATAAGCCAAAGAGAGTCACTGTAAATATCCTCATAAATCTGCATTTTTGTCGCATCATCAAAAGCATTTCCGTTTGAAATAAGGTTACTTGCATTTCCCGAAATGGACGTGAGCGGTGTCCGCAGATCATGTGATATGGAGCGGAGCAGATTTGCGCGCAACTGTTCGTTCTTTGCCAAAACCGCGGTGCGCTCTCTTTCTTTTGCGTTTACGATTCCGTCAACGGCAATTGCACATTCGCCGATGACGGAAACCACAATACTTTCGTCAAAAGAATCGATCGGATTATTTCCGACAAAAATGCCGACTGCTCCGTAATTCTTTTCGTTTTTACATATCGGCAGAAAAACATAACTGCTGTCGGAATAAATTCCCGTTCCTTTTCCGGCTTTTTGGTTATTATTTATCACCCACCGGACAATTTGCCTGTAATCCTCTGAAGGACTGTCTTTTGTATCTGTAAATGAATCGCATATTTTTTCCGCGCTCTCATTAAATATAATTACATTTCGACTCAATAACTTTCTCAAATGATCGGCTGTAACCCGGAACACTTCCTGTTCATCTGACGCTTTTTGAATCAGTTGATTGGAATCGAAAAGTATTTTTGTTCTGTATGCGGTTTGCGAAGCCTGCCGCTCACGCTTTTTCAGCTTTTCGGCAGCGCCGCCTATTATAAGTGAAGCCGCAAGCATGATGATAAATGTCACCGGATAACCGCTTCCGTAAGCCCGGAATGTAAACCTCGGCTCTGTAAATAAGAAATTGAACGCCAATACGCTCGCAACAGATGATATTACCCAGCAGGTTTTGCTTTCCGTCAGGATAGCTGTAATCAAAACGCCGAGCATATAGATCGTAATGATGTTTGCCTCCGTAAAGCCAAGGCTTGAAAAAAGGAAACCGAGCAGAGTTGAAAACGATAGCAAAATTGCCGAAACCGCCAAGCCTTTCAGGAGTTTTGCAAAATGCGGCTTTTCAAACAGCGTTTTCTTACCTTTGGCTATAACGGCATCGCTGTCCGGAATAATATGAATATCGACATTAGGAGCAAGCGATATCAGCTTTTCCGTCAAGGTCGGTTTGCCGATAAAGCGTCGCTTACCGACAACGCTTCTGCCAATCACTATTTTTGTGATGCCCGAAAGCCGCGCATACTCGGCAATTTGAAAGGGTACATCATCTCCGCACGCCGTAACGATTGTCGCGCCGCACTTTTCGGCAAAATGAATGTTTGCGAGCAAGCGATTCTTGTCTTCCGCCTCCATATATTCGGAAGCGGGAGTTTTTACATATAATGCCGAAAAGGACGCGTGAAACGCCCTTGCCATGGCTGCCGCAGTCTGAATGATTTTTGTATTTGAAGGTGCGGACGACAGGCAGACCAATATGTGTTCTTTTATGTTTTCAGAAAAACAGTTTTTCATTCGATATGACAACGCTCCTTGAAAATTGAATCATACTTATTACCATAAGCAAAAATGCTTGCTTGCATATATTATAACATATTTTTCCGAATAAATCTACATATCCGTGTGATCGTAAAGTTTAATCATATCGGTCAGATCATCATTCTTTCCGTCGTAAATAATCAGTTTTATATCTTCGTGAGTAATTTTGAATTTCTCTATATCGGAAATAACTTTCTCATAGTCATCCGTATCAAGGAACTGCACGTCAGGAGTATTTTTGTATTCTTTTTTAGTGGCTTCCTCGTTTGCTTCCAGGAAAGCGTCGAGCCTTTTCATAACGAAAAAGCCGCCAACCATAATTGCTATTACCGCAAAAACAAGTATGACTTCTCCCATGGCAATCACCTTCTTTGATATCCGTTAAATATCAAAGCATTTGCGCAATGCCTTATAATCTCCGAACACCAAAAGCGTTTCGTCTTCGGAAAGGACTGTGTCAGCGGTAACAACCGCATTGATTTTTCCGTTTTTCTTTGTGGCGATGATGTTTACATTGTATTTTCTGCGAATATCGATCTCTGCAATTGATTTCCCCACCCACGCCTGCGGAACGGAAACCTCAAAAATCGAACAGGAATCTCCGAGTGTTATATAATCAAGAATATGGTCGGATGTATATCGGATTGCAGCCCATGTGGCAAGTTGCTTTTCAGGGTAGATAATTTCGTCCGCGCCGTTACGCAGAAGAAATTTCGCCTGTACGTCCTGTTCGGCACGAGACACAACCTTTTGCGCTCCCAGCTCTTTGAGCAGGCAGGTCGTTTCAAGCGAACTCTGGAAATTTCCTCCGATTGTTACGATACAAACATCATAATTTTTTATACCGAGAGATTTCAGCAACGCTTCGTTTGTGCTGTCACCGATTTGTCCGTTAGTCACATATGGCATAGCATCGTTAATTCTTTCCTCATTTTCGTCTACTGCCATGATCTCATGTCCCAATTCGTGCAATTTCATTGCTATGTATTTCCCGAAACGTCCGAGACCTATCAATAAAATGGATTTTGTTTTCATATAAGTATCCTCCTCAGCCGACGGCAATTGTATCCGCCGGAAGTTTTGCTACTTGCTTTTTATTTGCTCCGAAAGCGGCATAGATCAGCGTTAATCCGCCCACCCGACCGAAGAACATGGACATAATCAGAATCATTTTAGAAGCGCTTCCGAGTGTCGGAGTAATGCCGAGTGTCAGTCCTACCGTACCTACGGCAGAGGCTGTTTCGTAAAGACATGATATGATAGGCAAATTTTCAATCGTACTGATAGCCATTCCGCCAACCAAAAACAGAGTTATGTACATCAAAAATACTGCCGAAGCTGTTTTTACGGTTTCATCATCAATCCGACGTTTCATAACTTCGGCGTTGTCTTTTTTTCGGAAAACGGAAAAAGCAGAAGAAAACAAGACTGCTATCGTCGTCGTTTTCATACCGCCTGCGGTTGACCCCGGTGAACCGCCTATCAACATAAGAATAATCATCAGGTATAATCCCGTGTCACTGATTGCGGTAAGATTTATCGTGTTAAACCCTGCCGTTCTCGGCGTTACGGATTGAAATAAAGACGCAAGTATGCGCTCTGTGACAGGTAAATCGCCACATTCAAAAAAGAAGAAATAAACAGCGGGTAAAACAATCAGCGCAGCCGTAACAATCAAAACAAGTTTGCTTTGCGTGCGATATTCTCTTATTCGCCACTTGTGTTTGCAAATGTCTTCCCATACAAGAAAACCGATACCGCCGACAATGATTAACAGCATAATCGTAATATTGATAACCGGTTGTCCGGAGTAGTGAGTCAAAGAAGTAAATTCGCCGTTTTTGGTTCCCATAATATCGAATCCGGCATTGCAAAATGCAGACACGGAGTGAAAAACAGCCATCCATATACCTTCTGCGCCGTAATCCTTGCAAAACACAGGGAGCATAATCAGTGCACCGATCATTTCAATCAAAAAGATCCCCTTGATTATAAATCCGGTCAACCGAACGATCCCGCTCACGTTCGGCGCGGAAATTGCGTTTTTCATTGTTTCACGGCTGAACAGCCCGATTTTTTTACCGGAAGCAACGGCAAGTGAAACTGCAATTGTTACAACGCCCATACCGCCGATTTGAATTAACAACAATATAATGATTTGCCCGAATATCGTCCAGTGTGTTGCGGTATCGAACACAACAAGTCCCGTTACGCATACGGCAGACGTCGAAGTGAAAAGCGCGTCTATAAAAGAAGTCCATTCATGAGACTTTGAAGAAATCGGCAGAGTTAATATCAATGCACCGAGTAATATGACCCCTGCAAACCCCAGCAGTATCATTTGAAACGAAGATAGTTTTCTTTTCAGTATTTCCATTCAAAATACCTCGATTTCATTTATCGGTATTATATTACCACATTTCCCGTAAAGATGGCATTAGATTTTTTACGAATGGTGTTAAGATTTTATAAAGAACTGCCGGCGGGCGGCATCACGCTTAATCCAATGATTACTTGGATTTGAAACAATGAATTGATAATTGTTTTTTGAAAAATTTGTGTTATTCTATAATCACACCGGTGAAATAAAATTTGGAGGTGCTTTTATGCAACTTAATCTGGGACAGAAAATACGCGAGCTTCGCCAGCGGGACGGACGTACACAGGAAACACTTGCAGAGGCAATCGGTGTGACGTCACAGGCGGTTTCACGATGGGAAGCAAACGGCGGGTACCCCGACATGGAAATGATTCCGTCCATTGCTCATTATTTCGGCGTTTCGATAGACGAACTTTTCGGTTACAACAATTAGCGTTCACAAAAAATCAACATGTTGGTTGAGAAAATCGAAAATATGAATTTTCAAAATAACGGAGTGGATATTAACATCGGCGAATGTATTTCATTTGCAAGGAACGCCTTGATCGAATTTCCGGGAAACGAAAAAATCATGCTCTGCCTCGCCTCGGTACTATATAATGCAGGATATGTTCGCTATGGAGAACATCATTTATCCGACAGCGAAGGATACGATATTCTGGATACCGAAAGGCATCGGACTTATTCGGAGTGGAAAGAGGCAATATCGCTTTATGAGAAATTGCTGAAAACCATGGAGGATGGAGCGCCGCGTCACCGTGTAATCCGCGAACTTACACAGTTGTATCTGAATATCGGAGAACAGGCAAAGGCACTTGCCGTGATTGAGACCGCTCCGGATATTTACGGCTCAAGAGAAATCCTGAAAGCAAAGGCAACAGACGGAAAAGAGCGCGCAAAAGCATATGGAGCGGCTCTGCTGAAAACAGTCATGACATGTTCCGAGCTTATGGTAAGCGGCGTCATTGCTTTCGGAAAGAATATGTCTCCTGCCGATAAGGCACAAAGCCTGCGCGGAGCCATTGCGATTTTCGGCAATGTCTGCACCGACGGGAACTACGGAATATACCATCCTTACATTGCAAGAATCTATACGTTGCTTTCGGTGTATCTATGGTTGGACGGCAAAAAAGACGATGCGTTTGAAGCATTGGATTATGCTCTTACGCAATTCAGATATTTTGAGGAATCCTGCGCGAAAGGCGCGCGTTGCTATACCGCGCCCTTGGTACGCTTGATTCAACCGGATGCGACTATTGACGATTCCCACCCACCTATATCGTATGCAAGTCTTGTCGAAGACTGGCCATGGTGGTGCGTACCCGAGGCTTCAAACGTAAAGTCTGAAATACAGGCGGACCCCCGTTGGCATGAATGGGTAGCGAAAACGCGGGCATGTGACCAAAAGAACTGAACGCGCCTGCCCTGTATGGACAGGTTGACTTGTCACCGAGATGTCATTTTCATCAGGTTCTAATTTTCGCAAGGAAGTGAAGGTTCAAGTCCTTTTACCGCACCATAAAAAAGCCTTGAATTGTGACGTTTACTTTACTGACCCATATTGTGTCTGGCAAAAAGGCCCTGATGAGAACAGTAACGGTTTGCTTCGGAAGTTTTATCCCAAAGGGAGAAATATTTCCCGTGTGTCCCCGCAAAGTCTTAAACTTTCATTCTGCTCAGGATTTGTGAAACCAAGAATTAAACATTTTGTTGCACTTCACTTGACAATTAACTGAATACGAGCTTTGTTTTCCGAGGGGTTCGATTCTCGCAGGCTCGTCGCCTTCAGGTCAAGCGGCTCTGACGCGCCACCGGCGCCTCATTCACTTCCGCCCCATTCGATTCCCCTTTGTAAAAAAAACAATACCGCCTTCCGGCGGCTTTGCTTTTTGGTGGAAACGAGGGGGCTCGAACCCATGACCTCACGGATGTGAACCGTGCGCTCTGACCAACTGAGCTACGCTTCCATGTCTGCAATAAGCATTTTATCACAGCAAATATTTTAATTCAAGGTCTTTTTCCGAAAAAATATAAAAAATCGTCGACTTCTATTGACAAATCCACGAAAAGCGGATATATTATAAGATGAACAGAAAAATGCGATCTTCGGGACAAGTTCTTCCGCGGGCAACGTAAAAGAGAGAGGCGTCACAGGCTGAAAGCGCTTCACGGCAGGCACGGAACGAATACCACCCGTCGGCACGGTGCAGGAAATGGCACTGCGGGCACGCCCGTTACAGCGCAAACGAGTTAAAATTTTGAGTGGAACCGTGCTATGCACCTCATATTTCCTATGGCGGAAGTATGGGGATTTTTATTTTTCCGAATATTTATTTTTGAAAGGATACAAAAACAATGGACATCAGAATCAACGGCGAAAATTACAGTGTTGAAAACGGACTTTCCGTTTATGACGCGGCGAAGTCGGCAGGAATTGCCGTTCCCCGCGAAGTAATCGCGGCGGAAATAAACGGCGAGACACACGAGCTCTCTTCCCCCGTTCATAACGGAGATGACGTAAAACTGCTTACCTTTGAAGATGAGGGCGGCAAAAAGACATTCTTCCATACAGCCTCTCATATTCTTGCGCAGGCTGTAAAGCGTCTTTATCCCGAAGTCAAGCTCACAATCGGGCCCGCTATTGATAATGGCTTCTATTACGATTTCGACTCCGACGTGACATTTGCGGCAGAGGAGCTTGAAAAAATCGAAGCCGAAATGAAAAAGATAGTCAAGGAAAACCTCAAAATAGAACGTTTCACACTTCCCCGCGATGAAGCAAAGAAACTCATGGAAGAAAAGGGCGAGCCTTATAAGGTACTGCTCATCGACAGAGTCCCGGAGGGTGAGGAAATATCCTTCTATAAGCAGGGCGAGTTTACAGACCTCTGCGCAGGACCGCACCTTTTCTCAACGGGTGCCGTCAAAGCATTCAAGCTCATTCAGTGCACAGGCGCATACTGGGAAGGCGACTCAAAGAACAAAATGCTCCAGAGAGTTTACGGCACGGCATTCCCGACAAAGGAAGCACTTGCCGCTTATCTCGATATGCTTGAAGAAGCAAAGAAACGTGATCACCGCAAACTCGGCAAAGAGCTCGGTCTCTTTACAATAATGGATGAAGGTCCCGGCTTCCCGTTCTTCCTCCCGAACGGTATGGTTCTCCGCAACACACTCATCGAATACTGGAGAGAAGTCCATAAGAGATACGGCTACGTTGAAATAAGCACACCTATGATCCTTAACCGCTCTCTCTGGGAACGTTCCGGACACTGGGCACATTATAAAGACAATATGTATACAACGGTCATCGACGGCGCAGATTTTGCCATAAAGCCGATGAACTGCCCGGGCGGTATGCTTGTCTATAAATCCGAAATGCATTCCTATCGTGATCTTCCCCTCCGTATGGGCGAACTCGGCGTTGTACACCGTCACGAGCTTTCCGGCGCACTTCACGGACTCTTCCGCGTCCGTTGCTTTACACAGGACGACGCTCATATCTTTATGACTTGGGATCAGATGAAGGACGAGATCAAAAACGTTGTAAGACTGTTTGACGAGGTTTATTCCGTATTCGGTCTGACATATCAGATTGAAGTATCGACAATGCCCGAAGATCATATGGGCGATGTCAAGGACTGGGACTTTGCAACCGAGACACTCAAACAGGCTGTAACGGAAATGGGTAAGGATTATGTCATAAACGAAGGCGACGGCGCTTTCTACGGTCCGAAGCTCGACTTCCATCTCTCCGACTGTCTCGGAAGAACGTGGCAGTGCGGTACGATACAGCTCGATATGCAGCTTCCCGAAAGGTTCGAGCTTGAATATATGGGCGCAGACAACGAAAAGCACCGTCCCGTAATGATACACCGTGTTGTTCTCGGCTCTATTGAAAGATTTATCGGCATTATCACAGAGCATTACGCAGGTGCGTTCCCGATGTGGCTTGCCCCCGTTCAGGTTAAGGTTCTTGCAATCGGCGAAGGTCACGTCGAATATGCGAACAAGGTCAAAGACGCTCTTGAAGCAAACCATATCCGCGTTGAAGTCGACGCAAGAAACGAAAAGATCGGTTACAAGATCAGAGAGGCTCAGCTCAAGAAAGTTCCTTATATGCTCGTCGTGGGCGATAAGGAAATGGCAGACGGACTTGTTTCCGTTCGTTCAAGAAGCGACGGTGAGCTCGGTCAGATGACAATCGAAGAATTCGTAAACAGAGCTGTCGAAGAGGTCAAGAACAAGACAAACAAATAATCAAAGATAAATCGCCCCGGTTTTCCCGGGGCGATTTCAAAAATGAAAGGCGAGGTGCGGACTTGAAAATAACGAAAACGGAAATCGTAAATATGATAATGATAGAAAATAAAAGCACGGGCAAGGTCCTTGTGCTTGACAGGCGCGGCTCTTGGGCGGGATTGACCTTCCCCGGAGGTCACGTTGAAAAAGGCGAGCCGTTTTATGATGCCGCCGCGCGTGAGGCAAAGGAAGAAACGGGGCTTGACGTCTCAGATCTGCACCTCTGCGGCGTTGTTCACTGGGGCAACAAGCAAAGCGGCGACTGTTATCTCGAATTTCTTTATAAAACGAGTCGTTTTTACGGCGTGCTCCTGCCGGAGACAGTTGAAGGCAGCATCTTCTGGATGTCGCCGGAAGAACTGAAAAACTCGGACAGGCTTTCCCCGAACTTTTCAATGTACCTGCCTATGTTTTTTGAAAACAAATACAGCGAACTGTATTTTGATTGGAACGGCACCGACTGGAACGGCAAGCCCGAATACAAATAAAATAAAAACCACCCGAGCGGGTGGTTTTTATTATATAGCCGAGTGCAATTCCCTTTCAAATGCCATCTTTTTCTCTGCATTTGATCTGCTTTGTAATGAAAGGAAGCACTTCCTCCTGTTCTATTTCAAGCGCAACGGCAAACTCCTCAAAAAGCATTTTCTCTGCAGCACGCATGAAACGCTCGTCCGTAATGCTGAGTTTTTTGCCCTGCTTTGAAAGCTCGTGCTTTTTGTTGTATGTAGCTTTGGTCAGCGCGACAAGCTCTCTCCGATCGCCTCCGGAAATGACCGACTCAAACCGGATTGAACGTGCGCGGTTATCATCAATCCAATCCATATGCTCTTCCGGAATGATCTCAATAAGCTCATATATTTCCTCAGGTGTGAGAACGTTTTTTATCTTGCCGAGAAGACGCTCGTTGTCAGCAGGAACAAAAATATCCGTACCGCTGGAATGTTTTCCGAGGGGATGGAGAACATAATACATTCTTCTTCCGGCTCCGAAGTCTTCCTCTCGCATATCAATAACCGTGCATACCCCGCTTGTGCCGTAAACAACGTTTGCTCCTATATCCGGTATCATAAAAAAGCCTCCTTTTCACACATTCTGTCGGAACAACCAAAAAAGCGACCTGCAAACAGAGCGCAAAACGGTTCCGTGTTTGCAAGCCGCATATTCAGCTTAAGCATGTTTGTAATTTAATTGTATCACATTTTCCGAAAAAATGTTATAGGCATTTTCAACAAAATCCCCTCCGGTTTTTTGGCAAATTATCTACTACGCCGCATTTTTGCTTTTTTCGGACACAATGTTGTGTATCCAGACGCCTTTTTTCAGAAGCACAGCTCCTACAACACATTTTATCAACTGGAGCGCCTGACAGCAGGCGTAAAGCGGAACTATCGGAACAGAGGTAAACCTGCTGAGCACATATGCCACCGGCACCGACACAAGCCAGATAAATACGCTGTCAAAAAGGAATGTGACAAATGTTTTTCCGCCTGCGCGAAGCGTGAAATACGAGGCGTGCACGAACGCGTCAAACGGCATAAATATTGCTCCGACGCATATGAACTTCGTTGCAAGAAGCCTTATGTCATCGCTTGTATTATAGAGCAACGGGAAGAATTTTGAAACGCCGGCATAAAGCCCCGCAATAATTATTGCGGAAAATACGGAAAACGCCACGAGTTTTTTATCATCGCTTTTTGCGCCTTCAACATCGCCCGCGCCGAGCTTATGACCGATAATTATACCGACAGTCGACCCAAGCGCCATAAACGCAACGCTCATAACGTTCCAGAGAGTTGTCGTTATGTTCATGGAGGCGATTACGCTCTGCCCGCGCATTGAATAACACTGGTTAAGCATTGCCATTCCGCCGGACCAGAGTCCTTCGTTCATGAACAGCGGCATGCCGCGGACAAGTATCTGACGGGAAAGTCCGACGGGCACGCGGAACGTTTTATAAAGTCCGGCGACAAAGGCATATCTCTTTTTTCTCGTGTGTGTTGCAATCACAACTATTCCGAGCTCCGCAAAACGGGAAATCGCAGTTGCGATAGCCGCGCCCTCAACGCCCATTTTCGGAGCCCCGAAGTTACCGTAAATAAGGACATAATTAAAGAATAGGTTGACAAGCACGGCGGCGATCCCTGCAGCCATGGGAAGAACCGTTTCCCCTGTTTCGCGCAGGGAGCTTGAATATGCCTGCGCTATTGCGTAAGGAACAAAGGTTACTATCAATATGTTTATGTATGAACGTCCGAAACCGAGAGACGCCGCGGCGTCCTCAACCGAGCCTTCGCCCTTCAGATAAAGCGTCACAAGATTGCCGCCGAAAAAATACAGAATAAGCCCACCCGCGACAGCAAGAACCGTGCACGATATCAATTTGAAGCGAAGCGTGTTTCTCACGCCTTCGACGTCATTTTTTCCGTGAAACTGTGCGCCGAAAATTCCCGCGCCCGAAAGTGCACCGAAAATGCAGAGGTTAAACACGAAAATGAGCTGATTTGCGATTGCAACGCCCGTCATTTCGACAGTGCCCACCCTGCCTATCATTATATTATCCAGAAGGCTGACAAAGTTTGTTATACCGTTCTGGAGCATTATGGGTATGGCAATTGCAAGCACACCCTTATAAAATTTTTTATCGCCTATGTATTGTTTTATCATTCTCTCTCCGTAACATCAAACGGCTTATCAAGCGCGTTCTTTACACATATTTTTATTTCCGCAAGCTCCTTCTTGCTTATGAGACCGGAAAGGTCGCAACGGAGCTTTGAAACGTCCTTGCCCGTGATAGCGAAATACATCGTCACTGCCGCCGCATATCTGCCGACGGGAATCGAAAGGTGAAATCCGTCGCGCGTCAGCGTGTCGCCCATATAGCCCGCGCGGAGGTTCTGTATTGTTGTTCCCGAAGGAATAACGCCGGCGAAATCTTTTATCGCAAGCACCTGATTTTGAACACACGAGCATATGGCGTTATACATTTTTGTCTGGTTACGATCATAGCGGACAAAATGTCCGTGGTTGCTGTCGCCCTGATACGCCCATGTCATATGCCACATTAGCTTTGTTTTTTCGGGTTTTATCTTATTTACACAGTCAACGAGAAGTCCGAGATCTGAAAAAGACTCCGGCATGCCGCTTGAGCCGCTGCCCTGTTGCATTGTGATGACGTCCCAATCTTCTTCCTTCACGGCTTTTTCTATCGTTGCAAACATTGTCGACTTCCATTGTCCGTCCGTGTTTTTGAAATATTGATAAACCGGCGCTCCGTAAAGCGCGTTCGCGCTGTGTATATCAATCGTGCATCCCGGAATGAAAAGATTTCCGAGAACGATATTCTTTTCGCCCATGCTGTCCGCAACTCTGTAAAGATATTCATAGGAATCGCAGCTGAAGCTGTTTCCTATGGCAAGTATTTTGAATGACTTCTTCATAATTATGTTTGCCCTTTCGCACAGATACCGCAACATTATATTTCAAAACGGGCAAAAAGTCAATACCTCCGGTAAATTAAAAATGTCATACGAATATATCACCCGAAGACTATTACGGCGCAAGCAAACCGATTTAAATAAAGTAAACCGAAAGAAAAGACGGTGTGTGCCGTCTTTTCCTTATATTATATGCGACGGATAAACTCCGTTACCGCAGCCGCAGAGCGTCTCGCGGCGGCGTCTATGAATTTCAGATATTCTTCTTCTCCGCCTCCGGCGTCGGAAACGGTGCGCACGATGCAGAACGGAACATTTGCCATGCGGCAAATCTGTCCTATTGCTCCGCCTTCCATTTCGCAAACGATACCGCCGCTTATGCGGCGCACGTTTTCTCTCATTTCTTCTGTTGCGACGAACGTATCTCCCGTTGCTACCGTTCCCCTTACGGTTTTGCTGCCGGTTTTTTCGGTACATTCGGCAAGAAGCGCAGACAGCTTTTCATCGCATTTCATATGGACTTCCTTCAGTGCGTCGATAAATCCTTTGCACTCGCCGCCGCAATAAGTTGTATCATAATCATATTCGACAACGTCCGTGGCAATTACGGTATCGAGCAGGCTTATTTCCGGCACAAGCGCCCCGCTGATGCCCGTATTTATGACAAATTCGGGGTTATAGCAAAGGAGCATTGTCTGCGCGCAGGCGGCGGACGCCACCTTTCCGACGCCCGAAACGGCAACGCAAACGGGCTTTCCGCAAAGAAGCCCGCTTATGTATTCTCTTCCGAGAAGCGTCTGCGAGTGTTTTTCCGTCATATTGTTTATAAGCGTCTGAGCCTCTTTTGTGAGCGCGCAGATTATCGCCGCTCTGACATTGCCTTTCATCCCCGAAGTTGTTTTTTCGCTTTGTTTTTTTAAGTCGACGCTGTCGACCGAGGAGTTTGCGATTTTCGTCGCATTCCCTTTATTATCCATATTATTCGAGCCTCCGAAGTGCTTTCTCTGTATTTTTGCGGTTTTTATTGTATCATATATGAACATTTTTTACAAGCGATTTTGTAAAAAAGGCGGGGGGACTTCGTCAATATGCCAAAGTTTGCGTTTTTCGATGAAAAGTATTGATTTTTGACACAACATATTGTATGATTAGTATAGTTTTCGTGCTTCACTTTTGTGAAATATGCAAAAAGGAGTGATTCCAATGCAGCTTTTGGAAAACAGAATAATAAAGGACGGGCAGATCCTCGGCGGAGACATCCTCAAGGTCGATTCGTTCCTCAACCATAATATAGATATTCCCTTCGTAAACAAACTCGCAGAGGAACTGCACCGTCTTTACTCGGACTGCGGCGTAACCAAAGTGCTCACAATAGAGGCGTCGGGGATAGCAATAGCTTCTCTTACGGCACTCTCTTTCGGGGTGCCTATGCTTTTTGCGAAGAAATCAAAATCGTCCAATATAACGGGCGACGTTTTTTGTTCCACTGCTCATTCATATACGCATGGGTGCGACAACAACATAATCGTTTCAAAAAAATTCCTCGGGAAAGACGACAAAATCCTCATAATAGATGATTTTCTCGCCAAGGGCAGTGCCCTTTCCGCCCTTTGGGACATTGCAAAACAGGCAGGAGCTGAAGTCGTCGGCGCGGGGATAGTCATTGAAAAGGAATATCAGGGCGGAGGCAATCTTCTCCGCGAAAAGGGATTGCGCATCGAGTCTCTTGCAAAAATAAAATCGATGAGCGCGGAAGACGGAATTGAATTCTGCCGCTGACAAAGGTTTAATGTAGCTCTGCTACTTAAATAAAAAACAAAAACACAAAAATCAAAGGAGAAACAAAATGTTGAAAAAAGTTCTTTCCACGGTGCTCGCAGTTGCCATGCTCGCGGCTGTATGCGTGATTTTCGCTTCCTGCGGAAACAGCGCAAAGGATTTCAAGATAGGTGTTATCTGCCTCCACGACGAGACATCCACCTATGACCTCAACTTCATAAACGCCATTGAAGGCGCACAGAAGGCTCTCGGACTTTCCGACGATCAGGTCGTTATCATCAAGAACGTTCCCGAAAACAGCGCGTGCCTTGACGCCGCAAAGGATCTTGTTGACCAGGGTTGCAAGGTAATATTTGCAGATTCTTTCGGTCATGAGTCCTTCATGATCCAGGCTGCAAAGGATTATCCCGACGTTATGTTCTGCCATGCAACGGGCACAAAAGCTCACACAGAAAACCTCCCCAACTATTTCAACGCTTTCGCCTCCATATATGAAGGCAGATACTTGGCAGGCGTTGCCGCAGGTCTCAAGCTCAACGAGCTCAAGGAAGCAGGCAAGCTCAAAGGCGCCGTTCCGAAGATGGGCTATGTCGGCGCTTTCCCCTATGCAGAGGTTATCTCCGGTTATACAGCTTTCTATCTCGGCGCAAAGTCCGTTTGCTCCGATGTCGTTATGGACGTTACATTCACAGGTAAGTGGTATGACGTTACGGCTGAACAGCAGGCAGCTGAAAAGCTCATAAACGTTCAGAAGTGCGACCTCATCAGCCAGCATGCAGACTCCATGGGCGCTCCCGGAGCTTGCGAATCCGCAGGCGTTCCCAACGTTTCTTACAACGGTTCGACAGAAACAGCCTGCCCGAACACATTCATCGTTTCTTCCAGAATTGACTGGCAGCCTTATTTCGAACTCATAATCAGAGCCGTAAAGGACAATGACGGCAAGATCCCCGTTGACTACACAGGCACACTTTCCACAGGCTCCGTAGCGCTTACAACCATCGGCAAGATTGCTCCCGCAGCTGGCACACAGGCTAAGATCGACGAAGTCAAGGCTAAGCTCGAAAGCGGCGAAGTCAAAGTTTTCGATACAAACACATTCACAGTAAACGGCGAGAAGGTTACAACCTTCATGGCTGACGTTGACGACCTCGGCGACTATCAGGGCGATACAGAAGCGGTTAAAGACGGTTACTTCCATGAATCCGAATACCGTTCCGCTCCTTACTTCACGCTCGAAATCGACGGAATTACCCTTCTCGACAGAGGTCCCCAGAACTGAAGGCTGACTTTTTTCAGAAAACATTTATGTATAAAGGCGGAGCACCCCTCCGCCTTATACTTCTTTTTAACAGACGCAGACGGTAGCCCCTGAACTGCCGTTTTTCCTATTTTTATTTCGGAGGTTAGCCCGTGAACAAAGAAGTTGCGATAGAACTCCGCCACATCACAAAGACCTTTGGCAATGTCACAGCCAATAAGGACGTTGATATGACGGTTTACAAGGGAGAAATCCTTGCCATTCTCGGAGAGAACGGTAGCGGCAAGACAACCCTTATGAATATGATTGCCGGAATTTATTATCCGGACGAAGGTCACATAATTGTAGACGGAGAGGAAGCTGTTATAAAATCTCCGAAGGACGCTTTCAAATATAAAATCGGCATGATACATCAGCATTTCAAACTGGTCGACGTATTTACGGCTAGTGAGAATGTAATTTTGGGCGTAAATGACGGAAGCAAATACAAGCTTTCGGACGTCAACGAAAAGGTTGCCGCTATCGCCGAAAAATACGGATTTATCATAAATCCCAAGAAAAAAATACACGAGATGTCCGTCTCCGAAAAGCAAACCGTTGAAATAATCAAGGTGCTTTACCGCGGCGCGGATATACTCATCCTCGATGAGCCAACAGCCGTTCTCACTCCTCAGGAAACGGAAAAGCTCTTTGCCGTCCTCAGAAAAATGAAGGAAGACGGCAAGTCGATTATAATAATTACGCACAAAATGCACGAAGTTCTTTCAATTTCGGACAGAGTTGCCGTCCTCCGCAAGGGCGAACACATCGCGACGGTGAACACGGCGGAAACATCGGAAGCCGAGCTGACGGAAATGATGGTCGGCAAGAAGATAAGCCTCAATATAAACCGTCCCGAACCGAAAAATCCCTGCGAAAGACTCGTTGTTTCAAATATATCAGCTGTAAACAGCGAAGGATTTCAAGTGCTTGACGGCATATCGTTTACAGCGTTCTCCGGAGAGATTCTCGGCATTGCCGGCATTGCCGGAAGCGGTCAGAGAGAGCTTCTTGAGTCCATTGCGGGACTCTACCCCATCTCATCCGGCGAAATAACATATAACAACCCCGCAACCGGAGAAAAAGAAAATCTCCGCGACAAAACACCGATGCAGATCCGCGAGCTCGGCGTCCGCCTTTCATTCGTGCCCGAGGACAGACTCGGAATGGGGCTTGTCGGTAACATGGGCATAACGGACAACATCATGCTCCGTAGCTATACAAAGGGTAAATCGATGTTTCTTGACAGAGTTCCGCCGAAAAACCTCGCAAAAGAAATCATTAAGAGTCTTGAGGTGTCAACGCCGGACGAAGAAACGCCCGTCCGCCGTCTTTCCGGAGGTAACGTCCAAAAGGTGCTCGTCGGACGTGAAATAGCGTCCGCACCGTCCGTACTGATGGCGGCATACCCCGTTAGAGGACTTGACATAAACTCGTCATACATGATTTATAATCTTCTCACACAGCAGAAGGAAAACGGAGTTGCCGTAATATTCGTCGGAGAGGATCTCGACGTACTCACAGAGCTCTGCGACAGAATTCTCGTTATAAACGGCGGAAAGGTGACAGGTGTGCTCAACGGCAGAACTGCAAATAAGGAAGACATCGGTCTGCTCATGACAAAACACATTTCATCTTCCGAGGCAAAGGAGGGCGAAAGCAATGCATAAGAAAGAAAATTCAAAGCACGAGCCGCTTTTTCACATTGTAAAGCGCAGCAACGTGTCAATGAAAAAAGCTATTGCCGTCCGCGCGATTGCAATCGTCGTGGCGCTGCTTGTCGCAGGACTGTTTATATTTATAGTCACAAAACGCAACCCGATTGAAATTTATAAGCAGATGTTTCTCGGAGTTTTCGGCTCCGCGCACAGAATAACAAAAGCACTTAAAAGCCTCGCGATTCTTCTCTGTATATCACTTGCCGTCACTCCTGCGTTCAAGATGAAATTCTGGAACTGCGGAGCGGAAGGTCAGGCACTCATCGGCGGACTTGCCTGCGCCGCATCCATGTTTTATCTCGGCGGAAGCGTTCCGAAATGGCTTCTCGTTATAGTAATGATTGTAACAAGCATCCTCGCAGGCGCGATATGGGCAGTCATTCCCGCACTTTTCAAGGCAAAATGGAATACGAATGAAACTCTTTTCACGCTCATGATGAACTACGTTGCAACGTCGCTTGTCGCGTTCTTCATAAAGTGCTGGGCAAAAGACGGCTCCGGAATTCTCCGTCCCATGACACAATACGGTCTGCCGCAGATTGCAAACACAGACTATCTCCTTTCCGTTATCGTTGTTGCATTGCTCACCGTTGCAATATACATTTACATGAAGTATTCAAAGCACGGATATGAGATTGCTGTCGTCGGCGAAAGCGAAAACACCGCGCGCTACATAGGCATAAACGTAAAGAATGTAATCATTCGCACAATGCTTCTTTCCGGCGCAATATGCGGTCTTTGCGGACTTCTCCTCGTTGGCGGAATAGATAAAACGATAAGCACGGAGACCGTCGGCGGTCAGGGCTTTACGGCGATCATGGTATCATGGCTCGGAAAATTCAACCCGATATTCATGATACTCACGTCATTCCTCATCGTGTTCCTCCAGGTCGGAACAAAGCAGGTTTCAACCTCTTTCAGAATAGACACTTCCCTTGCCGATATAACAACGGCGATAATTCTGTTTTTCATTATCGGTTGCGAGTTCTTTATAAACTACGAGCTCCGCTTCCGCAAAAAAGAAAAGGAGGTAAAATAATATGCTTACATTCCTTACTCAGGCCGTAAGAATAGGCATGACGCTTCTTTTCGGCTCCACAGGTGAAACAATAACCGAAAAATCCGGACACCTGAACCTCGGTGTTCCGGGTGTCATGTGTATCGGCGCGGCGTTCGGTTGCGTATCCGAAACGCTCTACATAAGCAAGGTCGGCCCGCTTACGGACGGGAGATCCTTCTTTGTATATCTTCTTGCCGTGCTCATTCCGATATTGGCAGCTATCATCGGCGGTGCCCTTTCGGGACTGCTTTACAGCGTGCTGACAGTCTCCCTCCGTTCAAATCAGAACGTGACAGGTCTTGTTCTCACAACGTTCGGCGTCGGACTTTCAAAGCTCATGATAACCTCCGTTCAGAAAAAGATTATCTCCGCCTCTGCCGGCGGCGTGAACATCAGCTTCACACAGGCGAGCAAGTATTTCACGGCGTCACTTCCCTTCGCAAGCAAGCTCGGTGTTATAGGAAAGCTCCTCTTCTCGTACGGAATAATGATCTATCTTGCGATCGCGATTGCACTTATTGTTTCGTATGTTCTCTCAAAAACAAGACTCGGACTTCATCTCCGTTCCGTCGGCGAAAATCCCGCAACGGCTGACGCGGCGGGAATAAACGTCTCCGCTTACAGATACGGCGCAACATGCGTCGGCTGCGCCATCTCGGCTCTTGGCGGTCTGACGTTCATAATGGACAACCTCAACGGCAACTGGGAATACATCATAGATGCAATGGGCTGGCTCTCAGTCGCGCTCGTAATATTTACGGTGTGGAAGCCGAACATCGGTATTCTCGGCTCGATAATTTTCGGCGGACTTTATATCGCGGCAAGCTATATAAACGGAATAAGCCTTGCAACAAAAGAGCTCTTCAAGATACTCCCGTATTTCGTGACTGTTGTTGTTCTCATAATAACAAGTATCAGAAACAAGAGAGAAAATCAACCTCCGGCAGGACTCGGAATGAACTATTTCAGAGAGGAGAGATAATATGATAAGACTGCAAAGAACGGACGTAATGAACCTTGAAAATGCAATCCGCGGCGCAAGAAACCCCATGAACAGCTGGGCGAAAAGCGACAGTTATGTTGGTGACAGCGGCGTTTTCCACCTCGGAGCAAATGACCTTGACCTTGCAAAGAGGCTCTGCAATGCCGGCAGTGACCACAGAAAATTTATCCGTCAGATATTTGTTTCCGTTGATATAACAGCCCCGCTTTACTGGTGGAAAGAGTTTGACACTTATAAAGTCGGAACGGTTGCAAATTCGACAAGCACAATGCACAAGATACATTCCAAGCCCATTGAACGTGAAGATTTCTCATGGGATCACACGGTTCCCGAAATGCTCCCCGTTCTCGACGGCTTCATCGCAAGCATAGAAGCTCTCCGCAAAAAGTTTCTTGAAACGCAGGACAAGTCATATTGGTATTCGATAATCCAGCTTATTCCCGAAAGCTACAATCAGATGCGCACGGTAACGCTCAATTACGAGGTGTTGACAAATATTTATAACTCCCGCAAGGCACACAAGCTCGATGAATGGCACACCTTCTGTGACTGGATAAAGACTCTTCCCTATGCAAGCGAGCTCATAATCAAGGAATAAAATAGTCCGCAATATAAAAACCGCATCGGCGTTTGCCAATGCGGTTTTTGTTTTTGATTATTTATTTTCCGAGCTGTTTTTTGAGATCTTCCGCAACGTGGCGGCTACGTTCCTGCGCACCCTCCCAGACGAGATGCCATTCGCTGTCCCAAAAATATTCCTGCGGGAACAGGCAGTTTTTATAATCGGAGATAACAGTTATATCAAGCACAGATGTCAGTTTTTCGGTGTATTCCTTGATCGCATTGTCCGATATTCCGCCGCCGTCCTTCTGCATTGCGGCATATGTGAAATATACAGACGCGCCCTTGTTGTTTATGCGGTCGATAATCGCTGCCAGTTCTTTTTTGGTGCTGATTTCGAAATTTAAGTTGTAATTATTTTCTCTTCCCTGCGTGACGCGGTTTTCCTGATCAAGACCGTCGCCGTATTTGCTTGTGGAGTTTGTAAACGTTCCGAGGGGGAGAAATGAATTATTGGCAAAACGCTTTTCTTTCATCTCTCCGCTAAGTTTGCTGAAAGAAGAAATTGTATCGCTGAACTGCGAGCAATCAATATAACGAAGGAAATTATAATCGTACTGACGGAAATACCACGCTCTGTAGCCGATATCGTAGCTTCCGAGTGTGTTCCGTCCCGGCTCGGGGCTCCAAAGAACTATATCGCCTTCTCCGAGGAATTCTTCAATCAGATCAAAATACAAAAGTCCGCTGATATTCGCGTTTTCTCCGAAGTTGATTATCTCGTATTCGTTGTCAAGAGCTTTTTCTATAATTTCGCTGTCATAGCCGTAATAAGAGCCTGACCCGCCGATTATGACTATCTTCTTGCGATCCTTTGCCCACATAAGTCTGTCAAGGTGCGTTGCGCCGTATCTTGACCAGAAATTATAGAGCGTAAATGTTCCGTTGACATAGAAATGTTTGAAATTTTCGCAATTTTCAAAGCTTCTGTCGCTTATTCCGTAAGAGTCAAAGCCTCCGTCGAAAACAACGACGGTTTCAAGGTTTTTGCAGTTTCTGAATGCACCGCTTTCAACCGATGTTACGCTTTTGGCGATAATGACCTTTTTCATATCGGCATTGTTGAATGCGCCGCCTGCTATGCTTACAACGGCTTTTCCGCCCATCTTTTCGGGAATGCAAATTACTTCTTCATTTCCCGTATATCCGGTTATTTCAACCCCGCCGGAGGTATTTTTATATTTGAAAAGCGATGAATCCGTATTCTTCTGCCATACGCACCATAGATCGAGGACAGCCTTGCCCTCTGCGTCCGCTCTGCCGCCGAGCGAAATCGGAGTGCCGCTTCCGTCCTCTGCCGTGTTGTATTCAACGAGCGTATATCCGTCGCGCACAAAATAACCGTCTTCTTCGAGCGTGCTGGGATTATGATATCCGACAAGCGGGAAAGTTACCTCTTTTGTATCGCTTCCGGTATATGTTTTGCCCTCTCCGGTGTGATATATAACCTTCATTGAGGTGTTTACATAAAGGTCGACTTTGTTTGAAGTGTTTGTCACTGTATAGGTTTTTTTGCTTGTTGTTTTCGGCGTGTTGTTTATAATGGCATTGCCGATAGAAATACCGTCGTATATGAAGCCGTCACGCATAGTAACGGTTACGGTTACAGACTCCTTCGAGCCGACGCCTTTTTTGACCTCGGTCTCAACAGTACAGGTCGCCTTATTGTAGTGGACTGTTACGTAGTTGCCCGCTTTTTCGTTTTCAATATCGAAAACTTCCTTCTGCGGCTCAACTACCGGAGGCTTTTCTTCCGTCGTTTCCGTCGCGAAAGAAGTCGTTGTTTCCGTTGAAGACCCGGAGGTTGTTCCGCCGGAGGTCGTTGTGATTGGCTCTGTCGAGCCGGATACCGTGGTTGTTTCTTTATCGCCCGAGGTTGTGCAGGAAACGGCAATAAAGCAGAACATCACAGCCAAAAACAATGCGATAATTTTTTTCATTTTTCTCTCCTTACATCTCAAAATATTCATCTCTGCCGGCACCGACAGAAACATATTTGATATTGCAGTTTGTCATCTTCTGAATATAGAGTATATAGTCCTTTGCAGCCTGCGGAAGCTCGTCAAAGCTTCTGCATCCGCTGATGTCCTTATTCCAGCCGGGGAGATATTCATAAACCGGCTTTGCCTCTTCAAGCGCTTTGCCGGACGGGAAAACATCGGTTATCTCTCCGTAAACATCATATTTAACGCAAACGGGAATCTTGTCAAGATACGAAAGAACATCGAGCTTTGTGAGCGCGATTTCGTCCGCTCCCTGCATGAGAATTCCGTATTTCGACGCAGGAACATCAAAACCTCCGACTCTTCTCGGTCTGCCTGTTGCGGCACCGTATTCGTTGCCGGCATCGCGGAGAGCCTTGCCCTCTTCGCCGAACAGCTCGCAGGTGAACGGTCCCTCGCCGACACAACTCGAATATGCCTTCATTATACCGATAGCCTTATCAAGCTTCTTCGAAGGAATTCCCGCGCCGATCGGAGCATATGCGGAAATTGTCGAAGATGCGGAGGTATAAGGGTAGATACCGAAATCAATGTCGCGGAGAGCGCCGAGCTGCGCTTCAAACATTACGTTCTTGCCGTTTGCGATTGCATTTTCAAGGTATTCCGTCGTGTTGCAGATATAATCCTTGAAAGGAAGTCCGTATTTTTCAAGCCAGGCAACCATATCGTCAGCCGAGATCGGCTCGTGGCCGTAGCCCTTTTCAACCGTGAGGTTTTTCCATTCGACTATTGCGGGAAGACGCTTCTTTGTATCCTCCATATGGAGCAGATCTCCCATACGGAGCGCTTTTTTCATATATTTATCGGCATAGACGGGAGAAATACCGCGCCTTGTAGAGCCGAATTTCGCATCGCCCAGCCTGTCCTCTTCGAGACAGTCGAGAAGCTTATGATAAGGCATACAAATCGTTGCCCTGTCACTGATTTTAAGATGTTCCGGTGTAATTTCGATTCCCGCGTCGCGCAGGCGCTGTACCTCTCCGAAAAGATGTTCAACATCAATAACCATTCCCGGTCCCATAATGTTTACCGTTTCGTCACGGAGTATACCCGAGGGAAGAAGATTGAGGATGAATTTTCCCTTCTCGTTTACAACGGTGTGTCCAGCGTTGTTGCCGCCCTGATATCTTGAAACGATATCATATTTTTCGCTGAGAAGGTCAACCATTCTGCCCTTTCCTTCGTCGCCCCAGTTGATTCCAACAATTGCCGTAAGCATTTTCTTTACCTCACACATTTATTTTTATATTTATTCCGAGCAGGTCGCTGTTCTCTGCGAGAACCGGATCGACACAACCGGAAATAAAATCTTCCGTTTGCTTTTCCGCACAGCCCGTAAAGGTTTTGGGGTCGGAAAGCTCATCCATTTCGGATTTCGTCAGCCCGAAGGCGGAGTCGCTTAATATACGGTCAAGAAGATCGTTTTTCCCGCCGGAAAGCTTCATCTCCTTTGCGACTGCAACGCTGTGAACTCTTATAGCCTCGTGCAAAGCCTGCCTGTCACCGCCTTTTTTGACGCAATACATAAGTATGTTTTCCGTCGCCATAAAAGGAAGCTCCTCATCGAGATGACGCTTGATTATTGCGGGATATACGCTACCGCCGGAAATGACGTTTATATAAAGAGAAAGTATTGCGTCGGTTGCAAGGAACGCTTCAGGAACGGATATTCTCTTGTTTGCCGAGTCGTCAAGCGTTCTTTCAAGCCACTGTGACGCCGCCGTCACGGCAGGGTTCATAACGTCTGCCATAACGTATCTTGAAAGCGAAGCTATTCTCTCGCTTCTCATCGGGTTGCGCTTGTATGCCATTGCGGACGACCCTATCTGCCCGGACTCAAACGGCTCGTCGAATTCCTTCAGATGAGACAAAAGCCTTATGTCGCCTGCGAATTTCGATGCGCTCTGCGCTATTCCGCAAAGCACGGAAAGCACATCATAATCCAGTTTTCTGGAATATGTTTGTCCCGAAACGGGAACACATCCGTCAAAGCCCATTTTATCGGCTATCAGCCTTTCCAGCTCCGAAACCTTTTCCGTATCGCCTTCAAAAAGCTCAAGAAAACTCGCCGAGGTGCCTGTCGTTCCCTTGCAACCGAGGAGCTTCATCTCCGAAAGCTGAAAATCCAGATGGCGAAGGTCGGAAAGCAGGTCGTTACACCAAAGCGTCGCGCGCTTGCCCATAGTCGTCGGCTGTGCCGCCTGAAAATGCGTATATGCAAGCGTCGGGAGCGACTTATATTCAAGCGCGAAATCCGCCGTTGCCTTTATAGCGTTTACGAGCAGCTTCTTTATCTGCAAAAGCGCAGCACGCATAAGTATAACGTCCGTATTGTCGCCGACGTAGCACGACGTAGCGCCGAGATGAATTATTCCCTTCGCCTTCGGGCAGGCGTCGCCGAAGGTCTTGACGTGCGCCATTACGTCGTGACGCACCTCCGACTCATACTTTGCGGCAAGGTCGTAATCAATGTCGTAAATATGCGCCTTCATCTCGTCAATCTGCTCGTCAGTTATATCGAGACCGAGCTGCTTTTCGCTCTCCGCAAGCGCAATCCAGAGCTTTCTCCAGGTTGAAAACTTTTCGTCCGGAGAGAAGATCTGCTTCATTTCCGTACTTGCGTAGCGCGAGCAAAGCGGGCTTTCATATGTATTTTTCATAGCCTGTCCTTAATTTTTATTTTCTTTTTCCGATTTTTCGAGCGCCGCACCGACAAATCCGAGGAAAAGCGGATGGGGCTTGTTCGGTCTGCTCTTGAATTCCGGATGATACTGAACACCGACATAAAACGGTCTTTCCGTTATTTCAACTGTCTCAACAAGCCTTCCGTCCGGCGAGGTGCCGCTTATGTTCAGACCAGCAGCCTGAATCTCATCACGATAGTCATTGTTGAATTCATAGCGATGACGGTGTCTTTCGGCAATTTCGTCCTTACCGTAGAGACGTTTCATCGTCGTTCCGTCCTTTATCTTGCAGGGATAGCTGCCAAGACGGAGCGTGCCGCCCTTATCGATCTCGTCGCTCTGACCGGACATAAAATCAATGACCTTATGAGCGGAATCGGGATCGAATTCGCCGGAGTTTGCATCTTTATAGCCGAGGACGTCTCTCGCATATTCGATGACGGCAATCTGCATTCCGAGACATATCCCAAAATACGGAACGTTGTTTTCTCTTGCGTATTTTGCCGCGGCAATCTTGCCCTCAATGCCCCTGTTGCCGAAGCCTCCCGGAACAAGTATGCCCGAAACATCAGAGAATATTTCCGCAGCGTTTTCGTCCGTTACGGTTTCGGAGTCTATCCATTTTATTTTAACGTGTGTACCGAGCTCATAGCCCGCGTGACGCAGAGCCTCGGCAACGGAGAGATAAGCGTCGTGAAGCTGAACATATTTGCCGACAAGCGCAATGCTGACCGTCTTTTTTCTGTTTTCAATCCTGTCAACAAGTGCTCTCCATTCGGAAAGGTCAGGCTTTGGAGCGTCGATATGGAGCTCGCGGCAGACTATGTCCGAAAAATGAGATTTTTCAAGCATGAGCGGTGCTTCATAAAGCACGGGAAGCGTCATATTTTCTATAACGCAATCGGGTTTTACGTTGCAGAAGTTTGCAATCTTGCGGAATATGCTCTCGTCCTCTATCGGCTCGTCGCAACGGAGAATGAGTATGTCAGGGTTTATTCCCGAACCCTGCAATTCCTTTACGGAGTGCTGTGTCGGCTTTGATTTATGCTCGCCGGACGCTTTGAGATAAGGAACGAGGGTAACGTGTATGTAAAGCGAGTTTTCCTCGCCGACCTCGTGCCCGACCTGACGTATCGCCTCTATATAGGGCTGGCTTTCAATATCTCCCGTCGTGCCGCCGATTTCGGTTATGACGACGTCCGCCGCCGTCTTTTTGCCGACGGTATATATGAATTTCTTTATCTCGTCTGTGATATGCGGAATTATCTGAACCGTGCTTCCGAGGTACTCTCCCCTGCGCTCCTTTGAGAGCACGTTTGAAAAGACCTTGCCCGTTGTAAGGTTTGAATACTTGTTCAGATCCTCGTCTATGAATCTTTCGTAATGACCGAGGTCAAGATCCGTTTCCGCTCCGTCCTCGGTGACATAGACCTCGCCGTGCTGATACGGGCTCATTGTGCCGGGGTCAACGTTTATATAAGGGTCGAGCTTCTGCGCCGCAACCTTAAGCCCCCTTGCCTTGAGCAATCTTCCCAGAGACGCCGCTGTTATTCCTTTTCCGAGTCCGGAAACGACACCTCCCGTTACAAAAATATATTTGGTCATAAATAGACGTCTCCCCTCTCGACACATAATTTCTGCCTCTCTTTCCCGGCAGATAACAAAACAATACTAAGTATATCATAAAGGTCACCCTTTTTCAATATGATATGTAAATAAAAATTCAACTATTTTTCAACCATTTCCGAAGTTTGATTTGTGCAAATTCGGATTTGCCGTAATTTGTGCGATATATATTGACAACGGCAGTTTTTTGCTGTATAATATACCAACCGCTCTATATCAATAAAAAGCAGAGGTTATCAAAATGCTGAGAATTTCACATCTTACAAAAACATACGGCGAAAAGAAAGCTGTCGACGATCTTTCCCTGCACATCGCGCCGGGAGAAATATACGGATTCATCGGTCATAACGGTGCCGGAAAAACAACAACGCTCAAGGCTTCCGTCGGAATTCTTTCCTTCGATGAAGGCGAGATAAGAATAAACAGGATGTCGATAAAAGACGACCCGATTGAATGTAAAAAGCTCATAGCTTACATTCCGGATAATCCCGATCTTTATGAATTCATGACGGGGATAAAATATCTCAATTTCATTGCCGATATCTTTGAAGTCAGTCCTGCCGTCCGCAAAGAAAGAATTGCAAAATATGCGGACATGTTTGAAATAACGCAGGATCTTGCAAACCCGATATCCGCATATTCGCACGGTATGAAGCAGAAGCTCGCAATAATTTCGGCATGGATACATGACCCCAAGCTCATAATCATGGATGAGCCGTTTGTCGGTCTCGACCCCAAAGCCGCCCATATTCTCAAAGGAATGATGAGAGACGTATGCGACAACGGCGGCGCAATCTTTTTCTCAACTCACGTTCTTGAAGTTGCGGAAAAGCTCTGCGATAAGGTTGCGATAATCAAGGGCGGAAAGCTGATAAAATCCGGCACTATGGAAGAGGTCAAGGGCGATTCTTCGCTTGAAGACGTATTCCTTGAACTGGAGGACTGAAAATGCTCGGTATACTTATCAGAAAACAGATGACAGAGCTTTATCGCAGCTTTTTCTATGACCAGAAAAAGAATAAGACCCGCTCCAAAGCGGCAAGCATTCTGTTCATCATTCTTTATATTCTCTTGATGGCGGTCGTTCTCGGCGGAATGTTTACGCTTATGTCGCTGGCGCTCTGCCCACCGCTTCTCGAAGCGGGTCTCGGCTGGCTTTACTTCACGATAGTGACCGCAATTGCCTTTGCACTCGGCATTTTCGGAAGTGTTTTCAGCACTTATTCGGCGCTTTATCTCGCAAAGGACAACGATCTTCTTCTTTCCCTTCCGATACCCGTCAGATATATTCTCGCGGCACGCCTGATGGGAGTTTACCTTATCGGTCTTTCGTTTTCAGCAATAGTCATCATCCCCGCGGTCATCGTTTATAACATTCTCGCAGGTGTGACGGTTGCAAGTGTTTTCGGCGGGATAATGTTGCTCGTCAGCGTTTCGCTTTTCGTTCTTGTTCTTTCGTGCCTCCTCGGATGGGTTGTCGCAAAGGTGAGCGTCAAGCTGAAAAACAAGAGCTTTGTGACAGTGCTTATATCGCTCGTCTTTTTCGGACTTTATTACTTTGTTTACTTCAAGGCAAGCGAAGTGCTCCAGCGCATAATTGAAAATGCAGCTACTATCGGCGATAAAATAAAAGGTGCGGCTTACCCGCTCTATGTAATCGGTCGCAGCGGCGAGGGTGACCCGCTTTCGGTTGTGCTTTTCTTCGCGGTCACAGCGGTTGTTCTCGCGCTCGTATTGCTGATAATCGCACGCGGATTTATAAAAATCGCAACGACAAACACCGGCTCAGCGAAAGTCAGATACAAAGAAAAAACGGCGAAAAAGAACAGCATTTTCGGTGCTATTCTCGGAAAGGAATTTTCGCGGTTTACGTCAAGCCCAAACTACATGCTCAATTGCGGTTTCGGCATAATATTTCTGCTTGCGGCAACAGTTTTCATTTTCATAAAAGGAGACGCTATTGCACAATCGCTTACGCTTGTGTCCGATCAGATTGACGTCTTGCGGATATTGCCAGTGCTTTTCTGTGCTCTCGTCTGCGCACTTTCGTCCATGAATTATTCCGCCGTTCCTTCGGTATCGCTCGAAGGAAAAAACATATGGATAATTCAGTCGCTGCCCGCAGACCCATGGCTTGCGCTCAAAGCGAAATTCAGCGTTCAGGCAATACTTACGGCAGTTCCGGCGGCGATATGCACAATCGCCTTCATTATAAAAACAAAAACCGATATTCTTTCGGCAATAGTCTCTGTCCTGTTCATCGCCGTATATATCGTTTTCTATTCGCTCTTCTGCCTGTACCTCGGAATAAAAAAGCCGAACCTCACATGGACAAGTGAAATTTATCCCATAAAGCAAAGCGGAGGAATATTCATAGCCCTTCTTGTCGGCTGTATCTTACCGCTTATACTCGGCATAGGATATCTTTTTGTGTTCGCGTTTGTCGGCGCTCCCGTTTATCTGCTGGTATGGCTTGTTCCCATTGCGGCACTTTCGGTCGCTCTTTACAGATATCTTCAGACAAAAGGCACACAGATTTTCGCGTCACTCTGATTAAAAAATCCCGTCGCAACGGAATTATCCATCGCGGCGGGATTTATTATTTTTCGCCTATTATGAGTCTTAAAAACATTTCCGATGGTTCCGGAAGTGTTTTTCTGTTCTGATATACAACCGCTATCTCGGACGAGAGCGCATTTTCGCAAAGTCCGAGAATTTTTATGTTTTCCGCATGATTTTCAGGCAGCGCCGAGGCATGAAGAAGTCCGACGCCTATTCCGGAAAGCGCAAGGGCAAGCGTCATTTCCGCGTCATCGTTTATGCAGCATATCTTCGGCGAAAGCCCCGCGCCCTCAAACACGGATTCTATTATCTTCTGCCAGCGACGGTAAACTATCAGCGGGAGCTCCGAAAGGCGGTCAAGGCTTATGCTGTCGCCGCTTATATCACCGAAATATCCGGCGTCCCCTATTGCGGAAATGCTCTCCCTGCGCAGATATTCCGCCTTGAAATCCCCGGAAGGAAACGGTGTGCGGATGATCGCCGTATCGATTTCCCTGTTATGCAGATATTCAAGAAGCTGATATGTATTCGCACTGCGGACGGAAATTTTCACATTCGGATATTTTTCGTGATAGCGCTTTATCCAATCGGTAAACAGTGTTCCGCGCACCGACGATATGACCCCGACCCTGAGTACGCCCGCAGTGCCGCTTCCGAAATCGCTTATTTCCGCTTTTGCGCTGTCACACATGGCAATTATCTCAACGGCTCTGCCGTAAAAATGCCTGCCTGCCTCCGTAAGCGCAAGGGTTCTTCCCTCCCTGCGAAAGAGCTTACAGCCGAGCTCGTCCTCAAGCATATGGAGCTGCATTGTAAGCGGGGGCTGAGTCATATGCAGTTTTTCGGCTGCCGCGGTGACTGTCTTTTCCTCAACGGTCGTAACAAAATAAACAAGCTGACGAATATCCATAAAAAGCTCCGATCGATATGTTATATATATAATTATAGCGCAAAATATATATATGTCAATATAAATTTATGTGATATAATATGCTTTGAAAAATAATGAAACGGAGAACAAAAATGCGACATCTCATCCCGTATCTTAAAAAATATCGGCTGGAAGCAATCATCGCACCGCTTTTCAAGATGCTTGAAGCCTGCTTTGACCTCGCTGTGCCGATAATCGTTGCGAAAATCATAAACCAAGGCATTAAAAACAGTGATACACACTATATAATAACCCGATTTGCAGTCCTGCTTTTAATGGCGCTTCTTGGGCTTGCGTGCAGCTTTGTCGCGCAGTATTTTGCCGCGAAGGCGTCCGTCGGAACTGCGACCGGACTGCGCCGTCAGCTCCTTGAAAAAATACAGGGACTGAGCTTCACCGAGCTTGACAAAATCGGCACCTCGACCCTCATAACAAGAATGACAAGCGACGTAAACCAGGTTCAAAGCGGCGCAAATATGTTTCTGCGACTGTTTTTGCGCAGTCCGTTCATAGTGTTCGGCGCAATGATAATGGCTTTCACGATAAACACGCAGATTGCGTTGATATTCGTCATCGCGATAATCGTTATGTTCGTGATAGTTTTCGGAATAATGTTCATCACGGCGCCGATGTACAGAAATGTGCAGAAAAATCTTGACGACGTCACAGGCGCAACGCGCGAGGATCTCGGCGGGGTGCGCGTCATCCGCGCGTTCGGCAGAGAGGAAGTCCAAAAGGAAAAATTCACAAAAATAAACTCGGCGCTCGCAAGCGCACAAGTCAAGGTCGGCAAGGTTGCGGCACTTATGAACCCTCTGACATACGTTGCCGTAAACGGCGTTGTAATACTTATTCTCTGGCTTGGCGCCGGAAAGGTCAACGACGGAGTCCTTCTTTCGGGCGATGTTATCGCGCTGATAAATTACATCGGTCAGATACTCATAGAGCTTGTAAAGCTTGCAAACCTCGTTGTTCTTCTCGGGAAGTCGATCTCCGGTATGGGACGTATCGGTCAGGTGCTTGATACAGAAAGCTCCATGGCATTTGACGGCACCTCCGCAGGGCTTGACTGTGATGAGATCATCCGTTTTGATAGTGTGTCGCTTCGCTATGCGGGCGCAGGAGCCGAGTCGCTTTCTGACATATCGTTTTCCGCAAAGAAAGGCGAAACCGTCGGCATTATAGGCGGTACGGGAAGCGGAAAGTCATCTCTTGTGCGACTTATTCCGCGATTCTATGACGCTACCGGCGGCACGGTTTATCTCAAAGGCGAGCCGATAAAATCGCTTTCCAAAGGCGCACTTCTCTCCTCTGTTGCGATAGTCGATCAGAAGCCGCGTCTCTTCTCCGGAACAATACGTTCGAATATGCTCTGGGGCAAAAATGACGCAAGTGACGAAGAAATCTGGCGCGCGCTTGAAACGGCGCAGGCGGCGGAATTTGTCCGCGCAAAGCCGGACGGGCTCGATGAAAAAGTCACTCAGGGCGGCTCAAATCTTTCCGGCGGACAGAAACAGCGACTGACAATTGCAAGAGCGTTGCTTGCGGGAGCAGATATTCTCATTCTTGATGACAGCACCTCCGCCCTCGACTACGCAACCGACGCGGCACTCCGCAAAGCGATAAAGGAACTGCCGGAGAATATAACCGTGATAATAGTCAGCCAGCGCGCGGGCTCAATCGCATACGCCGACAAAATTCTCGTCCTTGATGACGGAAAACTCGTCGGTTGCGGAAAGCACGATGAGCTTCTCACGTCATGCTCCGTATATAAGGAAATCTACGAAAGCCAGTTCGGAACGGAGGAAAACAAATGAAAAAGAAACCTGTAAAGCGTGTGCTCTCGCTTATAAAACCGTATTCCCTTTCCGTTGCGGCAAGCATTTTTCTCGCACTGATAACAACAGCGGCGCAGCTTCTCATTCCGGTTTTCTGCGGGAACGCAATCGACGTCATGATTGAAAAAGGCAGCGTCGATTTTGAAACCGTCATAAAAGCGATTGTTATGGTCGCGATAGCAGCCGCGCTCGGCGCGATAGCTCAGAAGCTCCTCGCAAACTGCAACAACAGAATTGCCTTTTCTGTCTGCCGCGACCTTCGTGACAGTCTGAGCCGCAAGCTGAACAAGCTCCCACTTTCATATCTCGATACTCACCCCGCCGGCGACACCGTCAGCAGAATGATAGCGGACGTCGACACATTCTCGGACGGACTTCTCATGGGCTTCACCCAGCTTTTCACAGGCGTTATTACCATAGTGTCAACCCTCGGAATAATGCTTTATCTCAACTGGAAGATTGCCCTTGCCGTATTCGTCCTGACTCCCCTTTCATTCTTTGTCGCAAAGTTCATCGCCTCAAAGACAAACCGCTTTTTCAAGGAGCAGGCTGTGGCAAGAGGCGAGCAGACAGCTCTGACAAACGAGCTTGTCGAAGGTCAGAGCGTTGTCAAGGCGTTCGGTCATGAAGAAGAAAGCATGAAAGAGTTTGACGCCGTGAATGAAAAGCTCGGCAAAGCCGCAATGAACGCAACGTTCTTTTCAAGCCTGACAAACCCGTCGACAAGACTCATAAACAATATTGTTTACGCCGTTGTCACCCTTATAAGTGCGCTTTCCGCCGTGGCGGGACATATCTCCGTCGGTCAGCTCAGCGTATTTCTCAGCTACGCTTCCCAATATGCAAAACCGTTCAATGAGATAAGCGGCGTTATAACGGAGCTCCAGAACGCATTTACCTGCGCCGACAGAGTGTTTGACCTTCTTGACGAAAATGACGAGGTGCCCGAAGCGGAAAATCCCGTATCGCCCGAGGCGGAAGGAAGGGTCGAGCTTGAAAACGTTTCGTTTTCGTACGTGCCGAGTCGACCTCTTATAGAAGAGCTTTCCCTTTCCGTTGCTTCGGGACAGAGAATTGCAATCGTCGGTCCGACAGGATGCGGAAAAACAACGCTTATAAACCTGCTCATGCGTTTTTATGACGTTTGCGACGGCAGCATAAAAGTTGACGGAGCGGACATCCGCGACATGAGAAGAAACGACCTCCGTACAAGATACGGAATGGTTCTTCAGGACACATGGCTTTCCTCCGGCACTGTGCGTGACAATATCGCCTTCGGCAAGCCGGACGCGATGGACGATGAAGTCGAAGCCGCGGCGAAAGCAGCTCACGCACATTCCTTCATCCGCCGACTGCCGAACGGCTACAACACTGTCATAAAAGAAAACGGAAGCAACCTTTCCGCGGGTCAGAGACAGCTGCTCTGCATTGCAAGAGCAATGCTTTCCCTGCCGCAAATGCTCATTCTTGACGAGGCAACGTCGTCCATTGACACGCGCACCGAGCTGAAAATACAGTCAGCTTTTTCAAAAATGATGGCAGGCAGGACGTCGTTCATCGTAGCGCACAGACTTTCAACAATCAAGGAGGCGGACGTCATCCTTGTCATGAAGGACGGACACGTCATCGAGCGCGGAAATCACGCTTCGTTGCTTGAAGAAAACGGATTTTACGCAAAACTCTATTACAGTCAGTTTGGCGGAGCTTAAAACAGCATAAAAGCCTTATAAAATGCGTTTTCGGATTGACATTTGCCGTTGAAAGCGTTATAATAGAGCATACGATATTACAAAATCAGGAGAATAAAGCAATGCCTCCGAAACCGAAATTCACAAAGGAACACGTCGTGCACGTCGCGCTTGAGCTGGTCAGCAAAAGCGGAATAGAAGCCCTCACATCACGTGGACTCGGAAAAGCGCTCGGCTGTTCTGCTTGCCCGGTTTTCACAATGTTCAAGGATATGGGCGAGGTCAGAAACGAAGTCTATAAAGAAGCGAAAAAACGGTTTGACCGCTATATGGCTGTCGCCGAGGATTACAGCCCCGCATATAAAAAGCGCGGTATGCAATGGGTCAGGTTTGCGCAGGAAAACCCGAAGTTGTTTCAATGGCTTTTCATGAGCGAAACTGGCGCCGGCTCGGATTTTGACCGCGCCATTGAAGCGATTTCCTTTGGAAAAGAAAACGATATTACAATAATCATGCGCGATTATCACGCAAGCGCCGAACAGGCAGAGCACCTTTTCAGACAGATGTGGATTTACACATACGGGCTCTGCGTGCTTTGTGCAACCTGCGTTTGCGATTTTACGGACGATGAGATCGCGTCAAAGCTCGGAGAAATATTCAGAGGCATGATATTTGTGCTGAACGCAAACTACGACGCCGCAAAGCTGATTCCCGTACAGGCGAATTCGCCTGAAGGCAATGAAATAAAGCGTCTGAGCCCCGACCTTCGCAAAGGCATATGAGCTTACCCGGAAAATCGGAAAAGGTCGGTATGCGGAGCGACCCTTCATATGCCGAATGGAATCCGTGGCACGGTTGCACAAAAATCAGCCCTGGCTGCAAATACTGTTATGTTTACCGTCAGGATGAAATGTACGGCTCGGAAATTTCAAGCAGTCTCTGTCGCAAAACGGCGCAGTTTGACCTTCCGATAAAGAAAAAACGGGACGGTAGCTACAAAATTCCGCCACAATCGACAGTTTACACATGCTTTACGTCCGACTTTCTTCTGAAAGACGCCGACGGATGGCGCGGCGATTGCTGGAAGATGATAAAGGAACGGAGCGACTGTTTTTTCATATTCTTCACGAAGCGCATAGACCGTCTTGAAAGCTGTCTTCCGGACGACTGGGGCGACGGTTACGACAATGTTGTCATCGGTTGTACAACGGAAAATCAGCAAATGGCAGATTTCCGCCTGCCGATTTTCACCGCCCTTCCGATAAAGCACAGGCTCATAATCACCGCGCCTCTTCTTGAAAAAATAGATATTTCGGAATACCTTGACTTCGGTATCGACGAGGTTTCCGCCGGAGGCGAATCCGGGGCGCGTGCACGTCCGTGCAGGCTTGAATGGATACTTGACCTTCGACAGCAGTGTATACGGAAAAATGTGACGTTCCGCTTTCATCAGACAGGCGCAAATTTCATAAAAGACGGAAGAACATACAGAGTTCCACGAAGATTTCAGATCTCTCAGGCGGAAAAAGCGGGGCTGAATTATTTCCCTTTCGGCAACGATGAAAGCAAGACAAACAGGTAACCACAAATAAAAAGCAAAGACACAGAAACCGTATCTTTGCTTTTTTGTTTTTCCGGTTATTTTCTATGCGCCGGCGGAAGCTCGTCGCTGTATCCGTTATCAAGGAGATTTGTCATACTGCGGAGGCTTATCCCCAGAGTCGACATATTGTGAAGAAGTGCCGAAAGCGTCGACTGGATAATACCCGCAACGCCGAGCACAATCAATCCGGAATTGAACCCGACAATAAATCTGTAATTTCTTTCAATGCGCAACATAAGCACCTCCGCCAGCCTGCGCACAGACGGAAAAGCTGACGGAACTCGTCAATTCTCTTGTCACTCTTTCCAAAATGGACGAGGAAACGTCCCCTCTGATTTTTTCCGAGTTCAACATAAGCGACGCGCTGATGGAAACGGCGGAATCATTTACCGATTTCACGCTCCCAAAAGATCATGAGCTTAAAATCGCAATCGACGAAGAAATCGTCTATCGCGGCGACGAATATGCAATCCGCCAGCTCGCGTCAATCCTCATAGACAATGCCGTTAAATACGCGAGCGACGGCTCGGATATTGAATTTTCGCTTGAAAAAGCCAAGAAAGGCATCATAATAAAGACGTCAAACAAGTGTGCCGGCATTGAAAAAGGCGACTGCTTAAAGCTGTTCGACCGCTTTTACAGGCAGGACGAATCGCGCAGTGCCGGAACAGGGGGCTTCGGTATCGGACTTTCCATCGCCCGCAGCATTGCCGAAGGACACAGCGGAACGGCTGTCGCCAAGAGCGACGACGGTCAGAGCATTGAGTTTATATTCCATCTTAAATAATCTTCGATAATGAAAACGGGAGCCGCATTTGCGGTTCCCGTTTTTTATGTCATTTTGAATTTTCGGAGTTTCTATAATTTTCAAGCTCGCCCTCAAGCCCCTCCGTCGATTTGAAGGGCAAAAGGAAATTATGCTTTCTTTTGAGTGCTCTTGCCCTGCTCTGTATCGCCGATTTGAGGTTTTCATAGCGGACGTCGAATTTCTGCTCAGCCGCCCATTTCTTTATCTTGCTGACTATATTGAACGAATAGAAAAGGTCGACCTCCAGAACGCCCATATAAGCGCCGAGAAGATATACGCATATCTGCGACGACACCATTTTCAAAACAAGCGTTTCTATGTGCGGTTCGAGAAGGAAGCAATATACCGTGCCTATCGCGCCCCACGCAAGGGAGAACAGCGGACAGACAATACCGCCGATGTTTCCCCATTGCTTTGAATAATCCCATAGCTTGACATGAAACTTTTTCACAAAGATCAGCCCGGTTATATATTCAATCCCCGTCATGAGCAAGGTCAGAATGATTATTCTGACGGAAGTCGCCAGCGCCTTTGAGTCTATGAATGAAAAGTTGATCATGCAGAAAAGATACAGAAGCACATGCCCAAAGCCGTAGAGCGGGAGGCATGGACCCCTCATAAACCCGGGATTTATCCATTTCCCATGTACCGTTCTGCGGAAAAGCAATTCAAGCACCCAGCCGAAGCTCGCGCCTATTACAAAAACCGAAAACAGCGTGAAAAACATGTTCATACTTTATTTCGCCTTTACGGAGTCCGTGCGATAAATGAACTTGACGTTGCTCTCCATTCCTTCCGCCGCACCTGCAAATGACGTATATTCCTTTGAAACGTCAGCCAGAGCCTTTATACGGACCGAAAGCTCATCCGTGCTGACCCCGCATTCTTCAAGTTTTTCCGTTATCTTGCCCGAGAACTGCGCAAGTCCGTCACGGAGCTGCATTGCACCATCCTTGAGCTCGCCAATGCCGTCTATAAGCGCAGGAGCGCTTTCCTTCATTGCGAGAAGTCCGGAAAGAAGCTGTTTTACGCCTGCGTCAAGACTTACTGCGCCGCTTTCAAGACTTATTGCTCCGCTTTTCAGCTTGCCCGTCCCGACATATGCTTCGCTTACGCCTTCCGTGTATTCGCCAAGCCCCTTGTAGAATTTATTGTAGCTGTCAAGTTGAAAAATAAGCGACTTTATGCTTGCCGCGCCGGCAGCAGCCTTTGCGACCGCAGCGTCCGCCTGCGCTTTTGTTTCCGGAGAATTAAGGTTCGTTTCTATAAGCTCTTCAACCTTCTTTTCCGTCTGTGCCGCGATAAGCGCCTGAATGTCTTCGCTTTCCATCTGCGCGTCAACTATTCCGGATATCGCGCCGAGCGTTGCTTCGTCCTGCATTTTTTCGCTGACCGCCGCATTAACAGCCGCCTGCATTTCTTCTGTAACCGTTCCGCTTGCAATTCCTGCTTTGTAGGTTTCCTCTGTCATGCCCATGGACGCAAGAACCTGCGTCATGATTATTTTCTGCTCTATCTGCTGTCTGACAGCCGCCGTAACGCCCGCTTCTATGACGTCGCGCTTTGCGTTTACGCTTGTTTTGACGGTCTCCTCAACCTTCGCTCTGACGCTTTCTTCGGAAAGCGAAGGAAGAATTGCGGTGAGTGTGACATTGTAATTTTCAATCGTAAGCTCGGGAACATCCGTTATTCCGGCTGACGCAAGCTGTGCGGACGCCGTCGAAAGAAGCGTATCGAATATCTGCTTTGCGCCCGCATTCAGCTCGGAATTCTTTGAATTCAGCTTTCCGAGTCCCGAATAGAGCTGATTTGCTCCTCTGACAAGATCCGATGAGCCGGATCTGAGCTGCGCCGTTCCCTGTTTGAGTGCAACCGCGCCCTCATAAAGCTTGTTTATACCGTCGACAAGCTCCGTCGACTTGTCAAGCAGTGTGCAGACGCCGTCATAAAGATCGGACGAGCCGTCCGTCAATTTGCCGACAGCTTCCGTAAGTGCCGATATCTTTCCGCCGAGGTCATCCGTGCTTTCGGAATCAAGTCCGCCGAAGATTTCGTTTGTGGCGACGGTGACGGTGTTTTTAAGGCTGAAATTCTTTGCATCCGCCGTTATCTCAACGTACGACGGAATATCGAGCTTACCGGAATCCGCTCCGAGGCTTTCCGCAAGTCCCGGAAGCGCAATTCCGATGACCGCAATGCGGTCGCCGTCATTTATGATTTTTCCGTTTGACACTTCAACGGAAGAAAACGTATCGGTATCGAGAAGAATTCCCGTAAGCATTGCGAAAGGAACGTAAATCTTCTCGTCCTTACCGTCGATATTCACGGTTCTGACTTCGTTGTTTATATAATCAAAGCGGATTTTCACCTTGCCGCTCTTCCCTGCGATTTCATCCGCGCTGACAACATTTCCGTCCAGCTCGTATGTAATCTTTATGCTGACGGGAAGCTCTTTTTCTATATTGCCCTGATAATATATATCGTTTCCGTTTGCGTTCCAGACGTATGTGTTTTCCCCGCCCATGACGCATTCCTCGTCGCCCTTGACGTTGACAATGCCCGTAGCCCCCGTGACATCTGTCAGAGTGTCGCTCTTTCCGTCATTCTTTATCCAGTCGCTGACTATCAGCTTTTTTACACTGCCGTCCGCTCCTGCGATAACATATACCGTTTCTTTTTTGGTAGCGGATGTGTCGCCCGCAACGGGCGCAGAGCTTATTGTCCCTCCTGTCATATCGCCGCTTTTCTTACCGTTATTTGCGGCGGCCGCATATATTCCCGTCAATGCCGCTCCGCACATAATCGCGGCACAAAGCACAACGGAAACCGTTTTGATGATTTTGTTTTTCATGATTTACTCCTCCCTTGCAGGCTGTGTTTTCTCTTTGCCCATTCCGAGCGTCGTTGCGCATATCAGCTTATCAAAAAGCATGAGCAACGCCGGAAGAATGAATATGACACAAAGCATACTTATAACCGCACCTCTTGCCATCAGCATACACATTGAGCTGATGATATCTATATCCGAATAGATTGCAACGCCGAACGTTGCGGCGAAAAGTCCCATGCCGGAAACTATTATCGAAGGTATCGACGTCGCAAGCGCCGTCGTTACGGAAGTGCGTTTGTCTTTTCCTGATATACGCTCCGCCTTGTATCTTGTTGTCATAAGGATTGCATAGTCGACCGTGGCGCCGAGCTGTATCGTGCTGATACATATGGGCGCGATGAACGGAAGCGACTGTCCCGCATAATGCGGTATGCCAAGATTTATGAATATCGCAAGCTCAATTACGCTTATAAGAATAAACGGCAGGCTTATGCTCTTTTCAACTATCGCGATTATAATGAATATCGCTATTATGGAAACAGCGTTAACAATCTGGAAGTCTCTGTCCGTCGTTTCGATCATATCCTTCATGCAGGGTGCCTCGCCTATGAGCATTGCCGAGGGATCATATTTTTTGATTATCCTGTTCAGCTCGGTTATCTGTCCGTTTACGGCGTCGCTTGCGACCTTATATTCGGAATTTATAAGCAACAGTTCCCATTTATCGCTTTTGAGTATACTTAGTATGCTTTCGGGAAGGATTTCCTCCGGCACAGCAGAGCCGACAACCGTTTCAAGTCCGAGCACATACTTGACTCCGTCCACCTTTTCCATTTCCTTTATCATCGAACGGACGCTCCTGCCGGACAGGCTTGCGTCGACAAGCACCATATGCGTCGACGCTATGTTGAAATCCTCCGAGAGCTTTGAGTTTGCAATTACGTATTCCATATCCTCCGGCAGGCACTGACCCATGTCATAATAGACCTCGCTGTTTGCCTTTTTATAGCCGTAAAACGCGGGAGCAATAAGTAGAGCAAACACGCAGAGGAATATCGGGAATTTCTTTGTTACGCCCGACGCAACTTTCTTCATGTCGGGAATGATTGACTTGTGCTTCGTTTTCTGCAGAGGCTTGTCAAGAAGAAGGATCATTGCGGGAAGAACCGTAACACATCCGAGAACGCCCAGAACAACGCCCTTCGCCATTACTATGCCGAGGTCTCTGCCGAGTGTAAAGCTCATAAAGCAAAGGGCGGCAAAGCCCGCAACAGTCGTCACGGAGCTGCCGATAACGCTTGTCAGCGTTTCGTTTATGGCGTATGCCATCGCCTCTTTGTTATCGTCAAAACGCTCTCTCTGCTCGTTATAGCTGTGCCAGAGGAATATCGAATAGTCCATCGTTACCGCAAGCTGAAGCACGGCGGAAAGAGCCTTTGTTATATATGAGATTTCGCCGAGAAAGTAATTTGTTCCGAGGTTGAGAAGAACCATCATTCCGATTGACGCAAGGAATACAAAAGGGACGAGCCATCCGTCAAGGAAAAGCATCATCGCAAGAAGCGCAAGCACAACCGCGATACCGACATATATCGGCTCTTCCTTTTCGCAAAGGTCTTTCAGGTCAGTGACGAGCGCCGACATTCCCGAAACAAAGCATTGCTTGCCCGCAATTGAACGTATCTCTCTTATCGCGTCCATTGTGACGTCAGCCGACGTGGCGCTGTCAAAGAATACAGCCATCATAGTTGAGTTTCCGCGATTGAATTCGCTGTAAATTTCCTCCGGAATAATCTCCATCGGTATGGATATATCGGCTATGGAATTATACCAAAGAACGGTTTCCACATGGTCAACCGCTTTTATTTTTTCCGTCAGCTTTGCGACGTCCTTCGCCGGCATATCTTCAATAACTATAAGCGAAAACGCGCCTTTGCCGAATTCTTTCAGAAGCTCATTCTGCCCGATTACCGTATCCATATCGGACGGCAGATAGTCGAGCATATCATAATTTATTCTCACGTTTATCATGCCTATGACCGAGGGCACAAGCAGAAAAACGGCGAGAATGAGTATCAGCACGCGGTATTTTACAACCGCTCTTGAAAAACGCATGAAATATCAGTCCTTCCTTTCCGTATAGCCAACTTCGATTATATCCGGTCTCTGATTGCGGATTATCTTCACCGCCGTTATCACCGTGCATATATTGAGCAGTCCTTCAAACAGAAGCGCAAGCCCGAGCATGACGGACATCGCGCTCCAGTTTCCGAGCGAGCTGAATATAACAATCCCTCCGAAAACAATCGCAAGCACAGCGGCGGAAAGTATCATCCACCATTTTCTTATTCCGAAGCGCTTTGCGTCGAACGCTATCTGAATTTTGAAAAGTCCGTCCGCAAGCACGAGAATTCCGAATACCGTGCAGAAAAATGCGATCACATGCTCAGGATATATCAGAAGCACCGTTCCGAGCACGAGAAGAAGAAATCCTGTTGCAAGGTCATACTGAAACGCAAGGCGGAACAGATCGCGGGAAAAATACCCGACGAGTTTTACAATTCCGAATATCATCGTCATTATTCCAAGTGTGATTCCCAAAACGGAAGCCGATATATCCGGCATTGCGATGAGTACAATTCCAAGCGCGCACCAGAGTACGGAAACCGTTATATAACCGAATTTTGCAATTTTCATAGGTGTCACAGACCTCATGATTTTTGCCCTCCTGTAAAAAAATTTTTGTTCTTACAACAGAAAGTATATCCTGTTACGCACGCTTTGAAAACAGACAGTAACCCGCACGTGACGGAAAATCGGTCACCGCACGTTTTTTGAACAAAATACAGACAAATCCGCCCGTCTGCACAAAAAACGACCGCCGAAGCGGTCATTTTTTTCAGTCTCTCGGTTTTCCCTTGAAGACAAGCGTTATAAGATATCCGAAAACTATCGCGGCGCCGATACCCGCGGAGGTACCCGTAAGTCCCCCGGTCAGTGCTCCGATGAGTCCGCTTTTGTCGACAGCCTTGCGAACACCGTCCGCAAGCGAATATCCGAATCCGAGCAATGGCGTCGTCGCTCCGCAACCCGCAAAGTCGACAATCGGCTTGTATATGCCGACAGCTGTCAGCACAACTCCGAGCGTGACGTATAAAACAAGTATCCTCGCGGGAGTGAGCTTTGTTGTGTCTATCAATATCTGCGCAGCGGAGCAAAAAGCCCCGCCGATTATAAATGCCCATAAAAATTCCATAGCTTTTACCTCCCTTCCGCCTCAATTCTAACAAGGTGAGCTATTCCGGGAATTGAAAGTCCCTGCTTTGACGTCGACGGGCTCATAAGCGCCCCTGTTGCGATATAAAGTACATTTTTCAGCTCGCATTTTTCAAACCTTTTCATTATGTGTCCGCATATAACCGAGGCACTGCACCCGCACCCAGACCCGCCCGCGTGCATATCCTGACGGTTTATATCATATATCATGAGCCCGCAGTCGTTATAATTTTCTCTTATGTCAATCCCATAGCGGAGGAGATATTCAAGCACTATTGCATGCCCCTCGACGCCGAGATCACCCGTCAGGATAAGGTCAAAATCCTTCGGCGAATGTCCGGTTTCGTTGAAATAATCGCGTATCGTATCGATTGCCGCAGGTGCCATTGCTGCGCCCATGTTGTTTGCATCCTTTATACCTTTGTTTACTATGCGTCCCGGCATGACCTCCGTTATGCGCGGAAAATTTCCGTTCGCCGAGCTTACTATCGCAGCACCGGCACCCGTCACGGTTCGCTGAGCCGTCGGTGTACGTTGTCCGCCGTATTCAAGCGGAAAACGGTACTGACGTTCCGCCGCGCAGAAATGAGATGACGTAACCGCCGCGCATGCGCTGAATTTTCCGCTGTCGACAAGCATTGCGGAAAGCATAAGAGCTTCCGCAAAGGTTGAACACGCGCTGTAAAGTCCGAAATACGGAACGCCGAAATCGGCAAGTCCGAAAACCGAGCTGACACATTGATTCTGCAAATCGCCGGCAAACACCGCCTCAACCGCCCCCGCCCCCAGTTTTGCCTTTGCAAGTGCAGTATTGAGCGCAATCCTCTGCATTTCGCTTTCCGCCTTCTCCCATGTGTTCATGCCGAAATGCTCGCCCTTATCGTGGATGTCAAAATCGTCCGAAAGCGGACCTTCGCTTTCTCTTTTCCCGGCAACCGAGCCACAGCCGACAAGTGACGGCTTTTCATTTAATTTCTTAACCCTCATGACAGCACCCCGCAAAGCCAATATATAACTCCGTAAACGGCGGAGGAAACGACCCCGTAAACAATGACGGGTCCTGCGACCGTAAACATTTTCGCGCCGACTCCCATAATAAGACCCTCGCTTTTGTCGTCCATAGCGGGCGAGACAACAGCATTTGCAAAGCCCGTTATCGGGACGAGCGTTCCTGCACCGGCAAACTTCGCAAAATCGTCAAAAACACCGAGTCCGGTTGCAAGAGCAGCAAGAAAAACAAGCGTAACGGGGACAAGCATTTTGACGGTTTCTTCCGGAAGCGATGTCATCCCGTACAGCATTTTGAGTACCTCTGCAAAAGCACATATCGCCCCGCCGCAGACAAAAGCCGCAAACGTATTCTTGAAAACCGGCGACTTTTTTGCCTTTCCGGCACAATACTTTTTATATTCTTTTTCGTTTATATCCAAAATAATTTCCTTTCCGAAAATATAGCTTTGAGATTATTTTTTCCGGAAGCGGAATATTTATTAAAAGCATTATTTACCTTATTTTTATATACAAAAACGCCGCGGCAATATCGCCGCGGCGTTTTTCATCAATGTTTGATTTATACGTTTTTCCGGAAGCTCATTTAGCGAAAGTAATTTCCGCTTCGCCTTTGGAACAAGGAATATCCGCGTTGACCTCGGAATACGGAGCGTCTTTGCCATCGAGCTTTTTGAATACCATTTTGTGACGTCCCTCCGGTTCTTCGTAAATATCAACGTTATAATCTTCGATATCAATTATCCCGGAAAGCATGCTGACAAAGGATGCAAGAGCTATGTCCGATGTGTCGTGACCCGAATATGATGCGATGTGTATTGAATAAAGAACATCCTCGTCACAAATATATCTGAATTCGTCCTTGCCCTTTTTGTAAACGTCAACTTTTGTTCCGTCCTCGGTCTCCTCGGATGAAACATATTTGAGAGTAAGTTCCTTTCCGCCGAATTTCAGATTTTTGGAGGGCTTTCCTCCCGCCTGCGTTCCGCATGAAACAAACACAAAGATAAGCGCGAACGCAAGCAAAAATATAAACGACTTTTTCATGATAATGCCTAAATCACTCCTCCGCAGTTTCAAGAGCAATCTCCATCATCTGCTTAAAAGAGGTCTGCCTTTCATCCGAGGTTGTCGCCTCGCCTGTGAGAAGATGATCGGAGATTGTGAGTATCGAAAGCGCTTTTTTGCCGAGACGAGCCGCCGTCATATAGAGAGCCGCGCTCTCCATCTCAACGCAAAGAATTCCGAGCTTGCGCCATTTTTCGCTCGCTGTGATGTCGTCCGTATAGAAAGTATCTGAAGAAAGAACATTGCCGACAACACAGTTCGCACCGAGCTTTACGGCGTTTTCATACGCCTTTGTGAGCATTCCGAAATCTGCAATTGCTGAAAAATGACCCGGAACGAGGTACTGATCCTGGAAATTTGAATTTGTCGATGCGCCCATCGCGAGCACGACGTCGCGGATTTTGACGCCTTCCGTCATTCCGCCGGCAGATCCGACTCTTATAATGCTTTCAACTCCGAAAAAGCTGTAAAGTTCGTAGCTGTAAATGCCTATTGAGGGCATACCCATTCCGCTTGCCATAACGGAAACCTTTTTACCCTTGTAAAATCCCGTATATCCCTGCACGCCGCGCACGTTGTTGACAAGCTTTGCGTCCGTGAGGAATGTTTCCGCGATAAATTTTGCGCGGAGAGGGTCACCCGGCATAAGAACGGTTTTTCCGAAGTCTCCCGGTGTCGCTTTGATATGAGGGGTTGGATAATTTTCCATAGTCAAGCCTCCTTGATTGTTTTTGTTTTACGGCTTCGCCGTCGACAGCCGCGGCTTTCCGCGGCATCATTATAATTCAATTATATTTTATATCGCGGAAAAAGTCAAGGTAAATATAATAAAAAGCAACCGCGGAGGAGATAAACCGCGATTGCCTTTCATTATTTATTTTGCATACATCATATTGACCATTTTCGTAACGGTATTCTGCGGAAGCACGCGTGACAGCCAAACAAACAATTTATATTTGAAGCCTATCGTACATACGGCAGGCGCCTTTTTCGCAAGTGCCTTTTCTGCAATGAATTTTCCCGCCAAAGCCGCGCTTCCGCCCGACATTTCGTCCTTTTCCATTCCGGAAACGGATCGGGATATTCTTCCGCCGTATTCTTCATCTCCGCGATGAATTTTCTCTCTTGCCGCAGTAAATCCCGTTTGAGTGTCACCCGGCATAACAGCGCAAACGCTTATTCCGTAAGGCTTGACCTCTCCCGAAAGCGCGCGGACAAATGAGTTTATTGCCGCCTTTGATACGGAGTAATACGTCTGAAACGGTATCGGTATTGCGCCCGCAACGGAGCTGACGCAGATTATCCTTCCACCGCCCGCCTTTCTCATATGAGGCAGAACGGCATGAACCGCATTGACCGTTCCGAAAAAGTTTACGTCGAGCTGGTGCTTTGCGTCCGCGGTATCCGTAAATTCAACGGCGCCGGATATCCCGAAACCCGCACAGCATACGAGAATATCGATTCTTCCCTCTTTTTCCACTATGGTATCTATCGCGGCGGCAACACCGTTTTCGTCCGAAACGTCGGCTGAAATATGCGTTATCCCGTCATGACTTTCGCCCCTGCGGCTGAGCTCGTAAACGGTACACGATTTTGAAAGCTCCTTCGCCGTTTCAAGTCCGATTCCGCGCGAGCCGCCCGTTATCACAGCAATTTTTCTATCCATTTTGTCAGTTTTCCTTTATAACCTTTGCAATTATATCCGTTGCCTCGTCAATAAGCGGCTTTGTGTGCGTCGCCATAAGGCTCGTGCGAATGAGACACTCGTTCGGCGCGGTTGCCGGCGGAATGGAGCTGTTGGCATAAACGCCTTCGTCATAGAGCTTTTTGTTTATCGTCAACGTTCTTATCACGTCATATGTGAATATCGGAATTATCGGCGTTTTTGACATACGTATTTTAACTCCCTTTTCCGTCAGGCAGTTTCTCATGTATTCCGCGATGTTCTGAAGATTGTCGACAAGCTCGGGGTGTGTTTTTAGTACGCGCAGCGCCGCAAGCGCCGAGGCGCATGATGCGGGTGTTATTGACGCGGAGAAGATGAAGGGCCTGGAATTATGGCGAACGTAGTCGCAGACGACCTTCGACGCCGCCATATAGCCACCGAGACTTGCCAGAGACTTTGAGAACGTCCCCATATAAATATCGACTTCGTCCTCAAGCCCGAAATGACTCGCCGTTCCTCTTCCGCCCTCTCCGATTACGCCGAGTGCGTGAGCGTCGTCAACCATAACTCTCGCACCGTATTTTTTCGCTATTTCAACGATTTCCGGCAGCTTTGCAATATCACCGCCCATACTGAAAACGCCGTCTGTTACTATGAGTATTCCGGCATCCTTCGGAACGGTTGCGATGACCTCCTCAAGATGAGCCATGTCACTGTGATTGAAGCGGAGCATTTTTCCGTAGCTGAGCTTGCAGCCGTCATAAATGCTGGCGTGATTTTCTTTGTCGCAGATGACGTAATCTCCTCTGCCGACGATTGCGCTGATTATTCCGAGATTTGACTGAAACCCAGTTGAAAATGTGACAACGTCCTCCTTGTGCAGAAACTCCGCAAGTTCCTTTTCAAGCTCGATGTGCAGAGCAAGCGTTCCGTTGAGAAAGCGCGAGCCGGAACAGCCGGAGCCGTACCGCTCATAAGCCTTTATCCCCGCTTCGACAACCTCGGGATTTGTCGTCAGTCCAAGATAGTTGTTTGAGCCGAGCATTATTCTGCGCTTGCCCTCCATTATGACTTCAACGTCCTGTCGGGACTGAAGCGCGTGAAAATAGGGGTAAAGCCCCATCTTCTGAATGTCTTTTGCCACAGTATATTTTTCGCATTTTTCAAAAATGTCCATCGTTTCCTCCAGATCGGGCGTGTGAATTTGCACTGTCGTACAGTTATTATTGTACTACCGTACAGTCTTTCTGTCAACCCCTTTCATAAATATTTTCTTTTTCGGAAAATATTCCGCATCTGAATATAAAAATCCCGCAAACCGGAATTAAAACGATTTGCGGGAAATTTTTATTTGCCGTCGCAGTGACGAACAAACCTCATCATAGCCTTTTTGCCCTCTTCCGTGCGCTTATAAACGCCGGCATCGCAGAGGACGGCTGTAAACGTTTTGCCGATCTCGCCCTTCAGAATCTCTTCCGTATCGGCTTCTGTAAAAACGTATTTATCCTTGAATGCCTCAAACCACTTCGCGTGCTTGCTTATTCTTTCGTCTGCCGAAATATCGGCTCCGGAAATGATGGCTTCGCGGAGAATCGCCATTTCGTTTTTCAGCCTTGCCGGAAGGACAGCAAGCCCCATAACCTCAATGAGACCTATGTTTTCCTTCTTTATGTTGTGCTTATCCGCGTGCGGATGATATACGCCGAGCGGGTGCTCTTCTGTTGTTATATTGTTGCGCAGGACAAGATCCAGTTCAAATTTTTCCCCTCTTCTGCGGGCGATCGGCGTTATGGTATTATGAGGGGTGCCGTCCGTCTCGGCAAAGACAAACGCCGCCTCGTCCGTATATCCGCGCCACTTTGCGAGAATTTTTTCCGCAAGGCTCGCAATCGCCCCTCTGTCATCCGAGCGCAGTCTGATGACGGAAAGCGGCCATTCGACTATCCCCGCTTCAACATTTTCAAAGCCGTCAAAGGAGATATTTCTCGCAATTTCAGCTCTTTCCATCGCAAACTCGTATCTGCCTCCCTGCATATGGTCGTGCGAGAGTATCGACCCGCCGACGATCGGCAAATCAGCGTTCGAGCCGATGAAATAATGCGGAAAAATCGTAACAAAATCGAGCATCTTCTCAAACAACGCCCGGTTGATCTTCATCGGTCTGTGCTCGCCGGAAAACGCAATGCAATGTTCGTTATAATAGACATATGGCGAATATTGCAGATACCATCTTTCGCCGCCGAGCGTTATCGGAATAATCCTGTGGTTCTCTCTTGCCGCCGAGCGGAGATTGCCGGCGTAGCCCTCATTTTCGGCGCAGAGAGCGCATTTCGGATACCCGCTCTGCGGAGCGTTCTTTGCCGCCGCAATCGCCTTTGGATCCTTTTCGGGCTTTGAAAGGTTTATGGTTATATCTATGTCTCCGAACTCCGAAGGATAGACCCATTTCATATCTTTTTTCACGCGATACGTCCTTATGTAATCGGTACTGCGGGAGAAATCGTAGAACCAGTCTGTCGCCTCCTTGGGAGAGACGGAATATTTCTTTTCAAATTCTGAGATGACCTCGTGCGGAGCGGGGGTAAGCAATCCCATAAGCCTTGTATCGAAAAGGTCTCTGTAAACTATGCCGTCGCCGCCGAGAAGCCCCTTTTCCGCCGCAATATCGCAAAGCGAGGAAAGAATCTCTTCAAGCTCGCAAGCAATTACATTTTCCGGCGCCGTGTATTCGCTCTCGCCCATAGCATCAAGAAGTCTGTTCGTCGCCCAAATTCTGTCCGCTTCGGTTATAAGCCTGTGCCTTACGGCGTATTCGACAAGCTGTGCTATTCTTTCGCAAATCATTTTGTCCCCGTCCTTTTTTTGAAGAATTGATAATATGTGCAAGGTATCATACCGTTATAGAGCTTCCGTTTCGCGTCTGCCTTTCTGCCGTAAAGACGCTCAAAATTTTCGTTGCTCGTGATTATATATATCTGCCACGGCTCAAGCGTTTTGAAATGCCTGCCCATTGCCGCATACAGCTTTTCCGCCTCTTTTATATCGAGAAGCCTTTCTCCGTAAGGCGGGTTACAGACAATTGTCCCCCTGCGACCTTCGCTCGTTATTTCAAGCGCATTTCTGCGGAAAACCTTGACGATGCCGTCCATTCCTGCGTTATGTACAGTCTTTTTCGCCAGTTCAACACAATCTCCGTCAATATCGGAAGCATATGCTTCAAAATCGGTCTTCTTTATCAGACTGCGGGCTTCTTCCCTTGCATCGTTCCATACCTTTGACACGATAAAAGGATACATCTCGCCCGCAAAGCCGCGATAAAGCCCGGGGGCGGTATTAGTCATAAGAAGCGCGGCTTCAGTCGGGATCGTGCCGCTGCCGCACATCGGATCCCAAAAAAGCACGTCCTCTCTCGGCCTCGAAATTTTGACGAGTGCTGCCGCAAGCGTTTCGCGCAGCGGTGCCGCCGCCGATTCGGGTCTGTACCCCCTTTTATGAAGTGCCACACCGGAAAGGTCAATCATAAGAGTTGCGACGTCCTTGAGAATAAAAAATTCTATCTGATATTTTGTTCCGGTCTCTTTCATCCAGTCGGTGTGATAAACCCCTCCGAGCCTGACCGACGCCGCTTTTTTGACAATCTTCTGACAATCGGGAATACTCGTCAGCTGACTTTTCACGGAATGTCCCTTGACGGGAAATGCGTCGTCCCTGCCGATAAATTCTTCCCAGGGAAGCGCCTTTGTCCCCTCAAAAAGAGCGTCAAAGGTCGGCGCGGGAAAGCTTCCGAGTACAAGAAATACTCTCTCCGCCGTCCTAAGCCATATGTTTGCCTTTGCGGCGGCCGTTTCGTCGCCTTCAAAATATACTCTGCCGTCTATCGTTTCCGTCCGATGAAAGCCGAGAGCGTCAATTTCCGCTCCGAGAAGCCCTTCAAGTCCGAAAAGGCATGTTGCGGCATATTTATAATTCATATCGACCTCAAAAATAAAATATTTGTCATATTATATCATAGTAAAGAGAAAAAATCAAATTATATGCGAAAAAATTCCCGGCTTTTCACCGGGAATTTTCTGTATTTTTTATTTGATTGTCGGGCCTGCGGAAACGAGCGCCTTGCCGGCTTCGTTAGCTTCATACTTTGCGAAGTTCTTGATAAATCTTTCCGCAAGATCGAGAGCCTTTGTTTCCCAAACGGAAGCGTCGGCGTATGTGTCTCTCGGATCGAGGATTGCAGGGTCAACGCCGGGAAGCTCCGTGGGTACTTCAAAGTTGAAATAAGGAATCTTCTTTGTCGGAGCCTTGTCAATCGAGCCGTCAAGGATAGCGTCGATTATACCGCGTGTATCCTTGATGGAGATACGCTTGCCTGTGCCGTTCCAGCCCGTGTTTACAAGGTAAGCCTTTGCGCCGCTCTTCTTCATCTTCTTTACGAGCTCTTCCGCATACTTTGTCGGATGGAGTTCAAGGAACGCCTGACCAAAGCAAGCGGAGAAGGTCGGTGTGGGCTCTGTTATGCCGCGTTCCGTGCCTGCGAGCTTAGCCGTAAAGCCGGAGAGGAAGTAGTACTGCGTCTGCTCGGGAGTGAGGATAGAAACGGGAGGAAGAACGCCGAATGCGTCCGCAGAAAGGAAGATAACGCTCTTTGCGTCCGGAGCCGCGGAAACGGGACGAACGATGTTCTTGATATGGTCGATCGGATAAGAAACACGAGTGTTCTCCGTAACGCTCTTGTCGGCGAAGTCTATCTTGCCGTTTTCGTCGAGAGTGACGTTTTCAAGAAGAGCGTCACGACGGATAGCGTTGTAAATATCGGGCTCGGAGTCCTTGTCAAGGTTGATAACCTTTGCATAGCAACCGCCTTCAAAGTTGAAGACGCCGTTGTCATCCCAGCCGTGCTCGTCATCGCCGATGAGAAGTCTCTTCGGGTCTGTGGAAAGAGTTGTCTTACCTGTACCGGAAAGACCGAAGAAGATTGCTGTGTTTTCACCGTTCATGTCCGTATTTGCGGAGCAATGCATGGAAGCGATGCCCTTGAGCGGGAGGTAATAGTTCATCATGGAGAACATACCCTTCTTCATTTCGCCGCCATACCATGTATTTATGATTACCTGCTCACGGCTTGTAATGTTGAACACAACCGCCGTTTCGGAATTGAGTCCGAGTTCCTTGTAATTTTCAACCTTCGCCTTTGAAGCATTGTAAACAACGAAGTCTGGCTCGAAGTTTTCAAGCTCCTCTGCTGTGGGCTTTATAAACATATTCGTTACAAAGTGAGCCTGCCATGCAACCTCAACGATGAAACGTATAGCCATTCTCGTGTCCTTGTTTGCGCCGCAGAAAGCATCAACAACGAAAAGTCTCTTGTTTGAGAGTTCTTTGATCGCGATGTCCTTGACGGCGTCCCACGCTTCTTTCGTTGCGGGGTGGTTGTCGTTCTTGTACTCATCGGAAGTCCACCAAACAGTGTCCTTGGAGTTATCATCGACAACGATGAATTTGTCCTTGGGCGAACGGCCCGTATAAATACCTGTCATAACGTTGACGGCGCCGAGCTCGCTTACCTGACCCTTTTCATAACCTTCGAGAGAGGGCTTTGTCTCTTCCTCGAAAAGCATTTCATAGGAAGGATTATAAACAACCTCTGTCGTACCTGTAATGCCATACTTGGTTAAATCGATTTTTTTCATAAACCATACCTCTTTATTTATATTATCGTCTTTACTTGGGGTCTGTCGGCATCGTGACGTGCCAAGCCCCAAACTTCCCTATTGTCTATTATACAGCCTTTTTTATAAATTGCAAGAGCTATAAAAAATAGTTCACAAATTTGTAACCTTGCAATCATTTTTCGCCTCCGCCACAGCGGTTTTTGTCTATTTTCACAGTCTTCGGTACCTTCCCGGCGTGACTCCGGCAATCTTTGTGAACTGTTTTACAAAGAAACACGAATCGCAATAGCCCAGCATTTCCGCAATCCTGCCGACGCTGTAATCCGATGAGCGCAGAAGAATTTTCGCTTTGTTTATCCTCGCGTTGACGGCGTACGCCGAAAATTCGATTCCGACGGCTTTCTTGAACAGCTTCCCGAGGTACGCCTCGGAGTATCCATAATTCTTTGCAAGTTCGGAAAGCGACGGCGGCGCACCGCGCGAAGAATTTATTCTGTCGCATATTTCAAGTATCATCGGGTTCGACTTGCTTCCTTCGCCGCCCGCAGCGGACAAAAGCTCGGAAAATGCCGCCGAGAGCCACATCGATGCAACCTCCGCACAGCTTCTGTAATAATAAAGGATAACCCTGTCAAGCAAATCTCTGAAAAAGACAACATCTCTGACATTTATGCACCGACCGCCGAGGAGTTCTTCCTCCCCGATTTTTCCGTCCGGCAAGAAATGAACATGAATCACGAGCAGCGGGTCGCAAGGGTCGTGGAAAGCAGTTATCTTTTTGCCCGGCGGCAATATGACGCACGCCCCCGCAGAAACGGCAAATTCCTGCCCTCCGACCGATATTTCCCCATGACCGCGGAACACCGCCCAAAGATCATAATCGTCAAAGCCGCAATCGCCAGTCACCCAGCTCCATTCCGGCGGACAATCCGATATGCCGCACGAGCCTATAACATAACCGTTCATAGCGCACCTCCGTATGACGTAATAATACAATTTTTCGCCGTGAAAGTCAATAGAAAAACGGGTGATTTTCTGATATACTTTATGTATCAAACACATTTTGGAGGCTATCATGAAAAAACAGATCAGAATCAAAGTAGTTGTTCAGGCAAAGAAAGAAAACGTCCCCGGCTGGCCGCATATAAACTTCGGCTATGAAAGAGAGACGGAAAAAATCATGGCAATAGTCAGAGCATATAATCCCGACGCAGAGTTCGACGTATTCAGATACAGCTCAAAGGACGAAGCGGCGGCTGTTTACGAGGGCGATTGTGCCATATATGACGGAGTTCTCGTCCTCCTTATGACAAACTGGATAAGGCTCGACGAATTCTATGCGCGCAGGTCAAAGGACGGACTTCCCTGCGCCGTTGCGGACGTACCGTTCTGCGGAAGCGGCTCTGCTCTTTCCGGAACGTCACCCATGATAAGAAACGAGAAACTCCCCGTTCCGCTCGAAGCGTCGACGGATTACAATGACATCGCCCGTCTTGCGAGAACGCTCGTCGTCAATGCAAAGCTCGCACAGACAACGGTTCTTGTCGTAAAGAATGACGTCGAAAACGAGATTGAAAGTGCCGCGGAGAAGCGTTTCGGCATTAAATTCATAAACAAAACTGCTGCAGATCTTATGAACGTGTTCGACAGCGTCGACGAAAAAGAAGCTGTATCGGTCGCAGAAAAGTGGACAGGCGGAGCTGTGAAAACGGTTGAACCGTCGCAGGCAGACATAATCGAAAGCGCGAAAATATATCTCGCCATAAAGAAGATGATGAAAGAAACGGGCGCGGACGCCGTCACAATCGCCTGCCTTGAACTTTCATATAACGATGTTTACGGCAAGAGCCGCCATATGTATCCGTGCCTTTCCCATTTCCAGATGGCAGATGACGGAGAGCTCGGCGTTTGCGAGGCGGACATAGACTCAACCGTCTCCTCCCTTCTCACACTCTACCTCACAGGCAAGCACGGCTTTGTCTCGGATCCCGTCGTCGATACGTCAAGTGACGAGATCATCTATGCGCACTGTGTTGCTTGCCGCAAGGTTTTCGGCGTTTCATCGTCAAAGATATGCGACTATTACATAAGAAGCCATGCAGAAGATCAGCTCGGCGCGTCCGTTCAGGTCATTTTTCCCGCAGGCGAAAAGTTGACAACGATAAACATGAGCAACTCCGATAACTGGGCTTGCATACATTCATCGGTCTCCGTCGGCAATGCGGGAGGCGACGCGGGATGCCGTTCAAAACTCGTCGCATCGTGTAACGCGAGGGCTCTTCTCGAAAACTGGATGCCCATGTGGCACAGGGTCACCGTTTTCGGCGATTACAGACAGGATTTCATAAACTTTTTCAGGCTCAAAGGGCTTGATATATTTGAAGAAGACAAATAATTTCAGCAAAAATCCCGGCCTCGGCAACAAGCCGAAGTCGGGACTTTTTTATTTTATGACAACGTTTTCTTCGCCGAGGAGCTTTTTCAGAAGCGCAAGCATATTCGGCTGAATATCTGCTCCCGCTCCGACGCGCTTTATATATTTCTTTTCGGTTTCTCCGTAAAGCATCACGGGCGTTTCGCCTATAAAAATATCAAGTACTGCCTTGATTTTTTCAAAAACAGCTCCTTCAAGCGACGGAAGCCGCAGATATATTGTTTTTGGTTTTTTCGCTTTTTGCGGGCTGACGGTACCCGTCGTTTTCTCCGCCTGCGTCAGTTCTGCCGTAGCCGCAGAGGTACGGTTTGAAAGCGGGATTATAACGTCCGCAACCAGCTTCGGCGCCGCGTTTTCCGTTTCAGAAACGGAGCCTGTGACGGCTATCGCGCTGCCCTGCGCCAAAAGCGCCCTGTGCTTTTCGAGTATCTTAGGAAAAACTATTACCTCAATTTCTCCGAATCTGTCCTCAACCTTGACAAACGCCATCGGCGCACCTGCTCTCGTCTGCTTGTTCACCTTTTCCGTCACCGTTCCCGCGACAGTCACCCTGTCACCGTCACGGAATCTTTTTTCCTCTGTATCGTCGTCCGCGCCAAAGGTAATCTCTCCGATCGGCACCGCTCCGAGTTTCTCCGCCATCGCCGAATATTCATCGGAAGGATGACCGGAAAAATACATTCCGGTGCTCTCTCTTTCCTGCGCGAGAAGCTCCTTTCCGGAGAGCTCCTCTCTGTCCGTATAGACGTATTCCGGTTCGTCCTCCGGAGCGTCCGCAAATGAAGAGAACATATCCATCTGACCGTCGTTTTCGCTCTTTTTGCGGCGGAGATAAATATCGACAATATTTTCGTAATCCCCGAGAAGAACGCTTCGTTTGATTCCGAAAGAATCGCACGCGCCGCTCTTGATGAGCGCCTCTATCTGGCGTTTGTTTATGTCATATGCGCTCATGCGCGAGATGAAATCAGTAAACGATTTATATGCCCCGTTTTTGTTTCTTTCGCCGATGACGTCCGAAAGGAACGCAATGCCGAGATTTTTGACTCCGAGAAGTCCGAAGCGGATTGCATTTTTCCCTTTGTGACGGACAACGCTGTATTTTTCAAAGCTCTCGTTTATATCAGGCGAGAGAACGTCGATATGATATGAATTTTTTGCCTCTTCGATATACACCGCCGTCTTTGCCATGTTTCCGAGAACGCTCGTCAGAAGCGAGGCAAGATACTCACACGGATAATGACATTTCAGATACGCCGTTCTGTAAGAAAGGTATGCATATGCCGTCGCATGGGACTTATTGAAAGCATAGCTTGCAAAAGCGGACATCGTATCGAATATTTCAGTCGCGACCTCCTCGGATACCCCGTTTGCAACGGCACCGGAACAGATCACGTTTCCTTCCGCATCTTTTTCTCCGTGGATAAAGGCATTGCGCTCCTTCTCCATTTCTCCGCTCTTCTTTTTGGACATTGCGCGTCTGATAATATCGGCTCTGCCGAACGAAAACCCGGCAACGTCGCGGCATATCTGCATAACCTGCTCCTGATACACGATACATCCCGCCGTATTTTCAAGTATGCTCTTCAGTTGCGGGCAGGAATATCTGACCTTTTCCGGATGCGCCCTGTTTTCAAGGAAAGCGGGTATCGACTCCATCGGTCCCGGACGGTAAAGCGAAATCGCGATTATTATGTCCTCGAGATTTCTCGGCTGCATCTGGGAAAGAAGCCTCCTCATTCCTCCGGATTCAAGCTGAAACACGCCGTCCGTGTGTCCTGATGAGATCAATGCGTACGTTTCTTCATCGTCCTGCGGAACCTTTTTTATATCGAAATCCGGCTCCGTCCGTCTTATCTGCTTTTCGGCGTCGGAGATGATTGTCAGATAACGCAGACCGAGAAAATCGAACTTGAGGAGTCCCAGCTTTGCGATTGTGTCCATTGTAAACTGCGTCAGTATCATTCCATTTCCGACAGCTGTCGGAACGTAGTCATAAACGGGCTTGTCCGTAATGACTATGCCCGCCGCATGAGCCGACGCATGGCGCGGCATTCCCTCGAGCGCCATTGAAATGTCAATGAGTCTTTTTATCTTCGGGTCGGACTCATAAAGGTCGCCGAGCTTACCTTCCATCGCCTTTTCAAGCGTTATGTGCAGATCGGACGGAACGGCTTTTGCCACAACGTCAACATCCGCATAATTCATTCCGAGCGCGCGCCCGACGTCACGTATGACAGCCTTCGCCGCAAGCGTACCGAACGTGATTATCCCGCAGACCCGTTCTCTTCCGTATTTATCGGAGACATATTCTATGACCTCATCCCTGCGTTCATAACAGAAGTCGGTATCAAAATCGGGCATGCTGACCCTTTCGGGATTGAGGAAACGCTCAAACATAAGGTTATACTTGATTGAGTTTACGTCTGTTATCCCGACAAGATATGCGACGAGCGACCCCGCTCCCGACCCACGTCCCGGGCCCGTCGGTATGTTTCGCTGCTTTGCGGCATTTATAAAGTCCCAGACGATCAGATAATATTCCGAATATCCCATCTTGCAGATGACGGAAAGCTCGTATTTTATCCTCTCCTCATAGACCTCTCTTGTGTTTACATCGTCAAAAACAATCTCTCCCCCGCGAACCTTTTCCTCGAATTTTGTCCATGCCATTGATGAAAGGAAGTCCTCCGGTTTTTCGCCGTTTTCGGGGGTATATCTCGGAAGAAAACGCTTGGAAAAGTCAAAATCGAAGTTACACATATCGGCAATCTTGCCCGTGTTTTCGATTGCGCCCTCGATATTTCCGAAAAGCGCAGTCATCTCCTCCGTACTTTTATAATAAAATTCGTCCGTTTCAAAGCCGATCGGTCTGCCGTCCGCAAGGCGGGAGTTCGTCTGAATACAGAGCATAACCGCCTGATTTTCCGCGTCCTTTTTCTTCGGATAATGCACGTCGTTTGTTGCGACGAGCGGAATTCCCGTGCGCTTTGAAATGTCGATAAGTCCTTCGTTTACCTCTCTCTGCGCGTCGATTCCGTGATATTGCAACTCAAGATAATAGTTTCCCCTGCCGAAGAGCCTGTCCATTTCGATTGCGTGTTGCTCCGCTTTTTCAAATTCTCCGGCGGAAATCATTCTCGGAACGTAACCCGCAAGGCACGCCGAAAGGCAGACGAGCCCATCACTATGCTCGCGGAGGAGGTCAATGTCTATTCTCGGCTTTGTGTAAAAGCCCTCCGTAAACCCTTTTGAGACCATATATATAAGATTTCTGTATCCCGTTTCGTTCTTACAGAGGAGGACAAGGTGATACCTCGAATATTCGGAGTCGCGGGTCTTGTCAAAACGGGATCCGGAGGCAACATATACCTCGCAACCGATTATCGGCTTGATCCCGTATGCCTTGCAAGCAAGGTAAAAGTCAACAGCGCCATACATCGCGCCGTGATCCGTTATCGCAACGGCAGTATGCCCGTTATCCGCCGCCAGCTTCGGTATATCCTTTATGCGGCAGGCACCGTCAAGCAGGCTGTATTCGCTATGCAGATGCAAATGGCAGAATGACATTTTCCGTTTTCCCCTTTCAGTTGTTTTTATGAGCCTTGTAAAAATCGACTATTTTAAGAAGCCTTTTGCTCTCCTGCGACTTTGACACAGGCGGATTTTCAAGCTTTCCCAGCACCGCCATCGAAGCCTCCGGATTTTCAAGGCGAAGGTTTGCCGTCTGACGCAAAACAGGCGACAAAAGCCCGAATTTCCCGATTTTTTTAAGCTCCGTGATCGCCTCGATCTGCTCTGCCGAAGCCGCGCTCTGCTTTGATATGTTCGCAACCTCAAAGTTCGTCTGCCTGTTCTGCTCGTTTCTTATCGACCGCAGAGCCTGACTGTTCATTATCTCAAATGCCTCGTTTTGCGCTCCAATGAGCATAAGCATATCGGCGACCTTTTCCCCGCCTCTGTAATAAACAATCTGATTTCCCTTTCTCACGCTCAGCTTCGGCATGCCGAATTTATACGCAAGAACCGTCGCAAGCTCGACGGCAATATCTGCATTGGAGACGGTGAATTCAATGCCGTAACGCTTTTCCGGAGGATTTACAAATCCGCAGGAAAGAAATGCACCGCGAATAAAAGCCTCTGCGCAATGGTCGCAGCCGAACTTTTTCGTATCTATCCGGCATTCGCCATTCGGAAATGCAAAATCATATAGCTTTTCGGCGTCCTCCCCGCAGACAGTCGTTCTGAAAACAAGCGTGCCGCTTTTGCCTTTTGAAAACACCTCGGGCGAGGAACAAACGTCGAGACAGCGTATCAGAAGTCCGGAGAAAAGATATGCCGCCTCCTCCGTTTCGGAAAGAAATACCGTTTTATTCCTCTCAAAAACCGAAGCAAATATAAGCATTCCGCAAAGCTCCGCCGAAGCGCAACAGTCGCGCTCGCAGGGTATCTTTGCAAGAGCCGTTTTTGTATCGCCCGAAAATGACATAGCCCCAAAACCTCATTTTATATATATTATTTCTTCCTCCAGCATAACGCCGGAGCTTTCAAAAACTCTCTTTTTTATCTCGGATATCAGTGCCGAAATGTCCGCAGAAGTCGCTCCGCCCGCATTTATGACAAAGCCCGCGTGCTTTTCAGAGACCTGTGCCCCGCCGACAGAAAAGCCCTTCAGTCCCGCCGCCTCTATCAGTGCGCCCGCATAATGCCCTTCGGGTCTACGGAAAGTGCTTCCGGCACTGGGCTTATCAAGTGGCTGTTTTTCTTTTCTCGCCGCCATGTTTTTCTCGCAGTCGGACAGTATTTTCTCCCCGTCGCCCTGCGCAAAACTCATCTCTGCTGAAAGGATTATCTCCCCGTTTGCCCGAAAAATACTCTCCCTGTAACCGAAGCGGCATTCTTCGTTTGAATAGGTTTTGACCTTATTTTCAGTCGGACTGTATGCCACAACCGACGTTATGACGTCAGCCATCTGCCCGCCGTAGGCACCGGCGTTCATATATACCGCCCCGCCGACGCTTCCCGGAATTCCGTATGCGAATTCAAGTCCGGAAAGACCGACATTCGCCGTGAGCGCGGAAAGCGCCGTCAAAGGAAAGCCCGCATCGGCTTTGAAATTCCTGTCTTCAACGGTAACGCTCCGCATTTTTGACGTGACTATCACGGTTCCGTCATATATTCCGTCCGGCGGGAGGATATTCGTCATATTTCCGAGCACGACGTATTTCTCGCCGTGCCTCTCCGCTTCCTCGACGGCAAATATCAGTTCGTCCGCACTCCTCGGAAAGACGCAGAGCGCAATCTCCCCGCCAACCCGAAATGAACAATTTCCGGAAAAAGTCGCACCGCGTTCAACCATGCACTTTTCGCTTATTTTGCCGATATATCGCTCGTCTATGACAGTCACCTTCCCTTATCACATTCTTCCACATATATAATTATATCAGATATAATTGCGATTGTGTATATATTCCGCAAAAATATCAGAAAATTTATTGACAAATGAAAAACGTCATGATATTATAAAACTGTTCCAAATGGAACAGTTTTGGAGGATTTTTATGTCTGAAAAGAAATTTCTTTCGGCATTGCGGCTTTGCGCGGTGTTTTCGGACGCATCAGAGGAAACCCTTCGCGGACTGACTGTGTGCCGCTGTGGAAATTTCCGTGCGGGAGAGTTCATCTATTCGGCGGACAGCTTTGAAAAAAGCCTCGGAATCATAATTTCCGGGAAGGTTGAGGTTTTCGGCGAAAACGAAAACAAGCGCGTCCGGCTCAATTCCCTCTCGCAGGGAGATATGTTCGGGGCGGCGGCACTTTTCGGAAAGGGCGAAGGCTACGTAAGCACTGTCGTTTCAAAAACGGCGTCCGAGGTGCTTTTCGTAAGCGAGAGCAAGATGAAAGAGATAATCGTCTCCGACCCCGCCGTTTCCCTCGCCTATATCGCTTTTCTTTCCGACAGAATACGCTTTCTCAACAAAAAGATAAGCGCGTTCACCGCAAAAAGCGCTGATGCCGCCGTCGCCGCCGCGTTACTGACAGAAGAAAGCGATAGCTTTGAACTGAATATCTCACGTCTGTCAAAGCGGCTCGGCATAGGGAGGACATCGGTATATCGCTCGCTTGAGCTTCTCGAAAAGTCAGGTGCAATCAGATATTCCGAAGGAACCATAAAAGTCCTGTCAAAGGAATTTCTTAAAAACGTCAGATAGGCTGACAGAAAAGAGGAAAAACATGAAAAAAATAATTGCCATTGTAATGGCGGCTTTGCTTGTATTATGCTTTGCCTCCTGCAAAGAAAAAACGCCCGTGGAAAGGGCGGACGTCCGCGTAACCGCTCTCAAAGGTCCGACGGGAATGGGAATGGCTTCCCTTATGGCTGAAAACGAGAACGGAACAACTCAGAATAATTACACGTTCTCCCTCGCCTCCGCTCCGGCAGAGGTGCAGTCGACGATAATCTCGGGCAATTTTGATATTGCCGCCGTTCCTGTAAACCTTGCTTCCGTGCTTTATAATAAGGGCGCAGATATAAGCTTCATCGGCGTTGCGACTCTCGGCGTGCTTTATGTTCTCGAAAACGGAAATACAATAAACTCCGTCGCAGATCTGAAAGGCAAAACAATCTATTCGACAGGTCAGAGCGCGACTCCCGAATATGCGCTGAATTTCATCCTTGAGAAAAACGGGCTCAAAGTCGGCGAGGACGTAACCGTCGAATACCTTTCCGATCACGCAGAGCTTGCTTCGAAACTCGCCGCAAACACCGTTTCGATCGGCGTTCTTCCCGAACCGAACGTAACAAGCGCGCTTCTTCAGAAGACAGGCGATCTTCGCATCGCCCTCAATCTGACGGAGGAATGGGACAAGGTCAGCGACACAACCCTCGTTCAGGGCGTTCTCGTCGTTTCAAACAAGTTTTTGAGCGAGCACCCGAAGGCTGTCGAAACATTCCTTTCGGAATACAAAAAGTCGGTTAATATAATCACATCCGATATCGAAAAGGGTGCGGAATACTGCGAAAAATACGGCATTGTTCCAAAAGCCGCAGTCGCAAAAAAGGCAATCCCGAATTGCAACATCAGCGCAATGATCGGTGACGACGGCGTAAAGGCTATGAAGGGTATGCTCGAAGTCCTTTACAAGGCAAATCCCGCATCTGTCGGCGGAAAGCTCCCCGAAGATAACTTTTATAAATCAATCAAAGTAAAATGAGCCGAAAAGCAAAGAAATTTACCGTCGGCATCGGAGTTTTTCTGTTCTGGATGGCTGTATGGGAGGTCGCCTCGCTGATAATCGCGAAATCGGTTATCCTCCCGTCGCCTCCGGCGGTCTTGCGCGCTCTCTTCGGGCTTCTCAAAAAAAAATCGTTCTATATCTCCTGCGGGCGCTCCGTCGGACTGATATTCGTCGGTCTTGCGGCAGGAACGGCGATCGGCGTTATACTTGCCGTGCTTTCCAAAGCGCTACGCCTTTTCGGAACGGTTGTTTCGCCGGCGGTCGAGGTCATAAAAGCGACGCCTGTCGCTTCTGTGATAATCGTGCTTTTGTTCGTGCTTTCAAAAAACATCGTACCGATGCTCGCCGCCGCGCTTATGGTCATTCCGATAATATTTATGAACGTCCGTAAAGGGCTGGATGCAGTTCCGGAGGACAAGCTCGAAGTCGCAAAAATATATGATTTTTCGCGATCAAAAAAGCTCCGCCTGCTTTATATCCCGTCTGCTCTTCCCTATTTCTTCGCCGGATGTCGCTCTGCGCTCGGGCTTGCGTGGAAAGCCGGAATTGCAGCTGAGGTCATCTGCACGCCGACGAGTTCGATCGGAACAATGCTTTACAGCGCAAGAATCTATCTCGAATCCGAGGAACTTTTTGCGCTGACGGCGGTCATAATCATTCTGAGCGTCATCATTGAAAAAACGCTGATTTTTGCTCTCGGAAAGCTCTGCAAAGGCGGTGATACAATATGAAGCTGTCGCTCGAAAACATATCAAAAAGCTACGGAGAAAACAGCGTTCTGCGCGGGATTTCGCTCTCCGTCGGAAACGATTCTGTCGCCGTAATGGGCAAATCCGGCTCGGGGAAAACAACTCTTCTCCGCATAGCCGCAGGACTTGAAAAGCCTGACAGCGGCACGGTAAAAACGGATGGAAGAATTGCGTTTTCCTTTGCGGAGCCGAGACTTTTCGAAAGCATAAACGTGCTTGAAAACGTCACCTGCGTTATGGACGGAGACGAAAAAGAAAACGCAGAGCGCGCAAAGGAGATTCTGTCCTCGCTTGCCATTACGGATGTATACGAAAAAAAGCCATCCGAGCTTTCAAGCGGGATGGCTCAAAGGGTGTCGCTCGCGAGGATGATTGCGTCGGACAGAAGCATATGCCTGCTCGATGAACCACTGCGCGGACTTGACGAGGCGACAAAGGCAATCGTAATCTCTGATTTGCAAAAATATCTTCGCGGCAAATGTGCGCTCATCGTCACCCACAGCAAAGAAGAAGCAAATGCGCTTTGTAACAAAATATACACAATTTCGGATGGCGTTCTGAAATAAGAAATCCCGGCACGCGCGCTTAAAAACGTGTCTGCCGGGTATTTTTGTCCGTTCAGTTCTGCTTGTGAATATGGCTTTTTATCGCCTCGAACGACTCCTCGCTTATAACGTGTTCAATCTTGCAGGCGTCCGCCGAAGCAATCTCCTTATCAACCCCGAGCCTCACAAGAAACTCCGAAAGAAGCACGTGCCTTTCGTATATTTTCGACGCAATCTCAAGTCCTGCGTCGGTCAGAGTCAGATATCCTTCCTTATCCATAAGCAGGTGACCGCTGTTTTTCAGAAGACCAACGGCGCGGCTGATGCTCGGCTTTGAATATCCCATATGTTCGGCAACGTCCGTCGAACGCACAGGACCCTTTTTAGAAAGGACATATATAGTTTCAAGGTACATTTCGCCCGATTCCTGAATTTTTGCCATAACTTCTTTCTCGATTCTGATTTTCCGAAAGTATATTTTTTGTCTGCAAAGTATATTTTCGCTTAATACAATCGGATTATATCACAAACAAAAGAAAAAATCAAGTCAGGTACATTTAATTTACATTTTTTCTGCAATAAAAATGCGACGGGCACAACCTCCGTCGCATTTTATTATAAGGAGAAAAACTTATCTCGTGTAATCTGCTATGAGAGCCGAAAGCTCGCCATCGGTGAAAATGTCAATTCCCTTTTCAAGAGCAGCTCTGTCCGCTTCCGGAAGAAATGACAGTCGTATGTCAAGCGTTTTCACCGTTTTCCCCGCGGCATTTTTCACAACAACCGTGCCGCTCTCGGAACAGACTCTGTAGATTGCTTTCTTTTCGCCTGCGGTGCTGCTTGTACCGTCAACGTTGGCATTCGCAGGGACGTCCTCCGTCACGTTGTTTTTGCCCGCCGCTTTTACCGAATTTTTTATCGAAAATCCGACGGAGACCGATATCGCCGAAAGAACAATTGCCACGAGAAGAAGCAGGACAACCGCCCCGAACGTAATTTTGCTTGCGTTTTCCATAACATTCACCTCTGAGATTTTTTGTTTCACGCACATATTATTGACGCGAAAATCCATAATATTCATATAAAAATTCAAAAAGGCGGATATTATGAAAAAAGTCAAAACCAAAAAGCATATATTTCCGAAAATAATTCTTGCGATATTTCTGACGGTAATCTTCACTTCGGTAATTCTTATCGCGGATTTTTATATATATTACAGAAGCATTGACGCCGAGCTCGATACGGACACACTTTTCTATTCTCACGGACTGACAACGAAAATCTATGTCAAAAACGATGTCGGGGCGGCGGTTGAGCTTGAGGACCAGCGACTGTACGGACTCGAAAACCGGATCTTTGCGGACATCGATTCGATTCCGGAACACGTTGCAAATGCGTTTATCGCCATAGAAGATCACCGTTTTTATGATCACAACGGTGTCGACCTTTATCGCACGGGAGGCGCAATCCTGAGCTTTGTTTCGCCGTCGTCGCAGGGATACGGCGGTTCAACCATAACGCAACAGCTTATAAAAAATCTGACGGGTAGTTCAGAGGTGACTGTCAAGCGAAAAATTTCCGAAATAAAGCGTGCAACCGAACTTGAAAAACAAAAATCGAAGCGGGAGATTCTTGAAATGTACCTAAACACCGTTTATCTTTCACAGGGATGCTACGGAGTTGAAACCGCCGCCGAAAAATATTTTGGGAAGAAGGTCTCCGAGCTGACAGTCGCAGAAGGGGCGTCGCTTGCGGCAATAATTCAGTACCCCACCAGGTACGACCCGATAGTCAGCCCCGAAAACAACCGCCGCAGAAGGGACATCGTTCTCTCCCGCATGAACGAGCTGGGGTATCTTTCAGATGATGAGTATCGCAAGGCGCTGGCGGAGGTTCCGGAGCTTAAAATAACTCCGAAAAAGTCGACGGGATCAAAGAATTCGTGGTTTACGGACAGCCTGATAGAGGAACTCATCGCCGATCTTTGCGAGCAGAAAAACATGAGCCGTAAGGCGGCGTCAGCCCTCATATACAGCGGCGTACTTACTGTCGACACGACGATGAACGTCAAAATGCAGAAATATCTCGAAGAATATTATCTGCAAAACGGAAATTTCCCGAAAAGCACGAGCGGCGAGGCGCAGTCGGCAGCTGTGATAATGGACAAGCGGGGCGCAGTTCTCGCGATAATCGGGGGAAGGGGCGAAAAATCGTCGGACAGAATACTCAGCCTTTCTACCCAGATGCTCCGCTCGCCGGGCTCGGTCATAAAACCCGTATCGGTCTATGCTCCCGCGATCGACCGTGGGCTTATAACCTGGGCAACCGTTTTCGATGACGTTCCGACGAAAATAACCAAGCTCTCATCGGGAAATTACTCTCTCTGGCCGAAGAACAATCCGCGCGTCTATTCCGGACTTACAACAGTCAGCCAGGCGCTGAAGGTATCAACGAACACCGTTGCCGTAAATGTTCTCGAACGGCTCGGAAAGGAGAATTCGTTTGCATTTTTGCGGGACAAAGTCGGCATTTCGACTCTCGTCGAAAAGGAGAAAAAAGCTGACGGCGGCTACCTTTCCGACATAGCGGAGGCGCCCCTTGCGCTCGGCGCTGTCAGCCGCGGGATTTCACTTCTTGAAATGACGGGTGCATACACGATGTTCCCCGCAGAGGGCATCTGCTCCTCGCCCCATTTCTATACAGAGGTCTACGACAAGGACGGGAACCTTCTCCTTTCAAATGACGGAGGCGGCAGAAAAGCAATCAGCGCGGAAAGCGCAGGGGTAATGACGGAGATGATGAAGACTGTCGTCTCTGCGGGCGGCACGGCTTCCTGCGTGACGCTCGGCAGGAAGACAGAAGTCGCAGGAAAAACCGGCACGTCGAACGCAAACACGGACAGATGGTTCATCGGCTACACGCCGGACCTTATCTGCGGCGTCTGGTACGGTTTTACAGACGCACGCGACGTCGGATATTTCAAGGCAAATCCCGCAGCACAGATATTTGACGCCGTTATGGGTGGCATATTCGACCTCATACCACAGTCAGAAAGGCATACGGAATTTCCGAAGAGCGGAAACGTTGTTACCTGCCTTTATTGCAAGGATTCGGGGCTCGTTCCGTCGAAAAGCTGCCTGCTCGACCCGAGAGGTCACCGTATCGAAACCGGATATTTTATAAAGGGCACGGAGCCGAAAGAAAAATGCGATGTCCACAGAGAGGTCAGAATCTGCTCCGGAGGCGGAGTATCGCTCGGCGAATGTGATGAAAAGACCACTGTTAAGTCGCTTATAAAAGTCATCCGGAGCTTTCCTTGCCAAATAAAAATAACGGACGCACAGTTTGTTTACAGGGATCTTTCGCCACTCAAAGAACCTTCGCTTGACGTCGGCAAGGCATATTTTGAATCGCTACTGTCATCCGGCGAATACTGCGGAACCTCCGGCGTTCAGAGCGCATATAACAGAGCCTGCCCGCATTATCGCTACGAAGAAGAACACTACGAAGAAAAAATTTATCTTCCCGATGAGGATGAATAGCACTTGCAAGCGCCGCCGTTCTGTGATATCATGTAAATTGATATTACATGACGGCGGAGGCTTTATATGTACGAAAAAGAGCTTGAAAAACTACTGAAAGCGGCAGGAGCGGATCTTGTCGGCTTTTCGGAGTTAGGAGAAAGTCGCTCTCCGGAGCACCCGGAATACGGCTATGCGGTTACGATTGCAAGAAAACTGTCACGCGCGGTCATAAAAACGATAGACGGCGCGCCGACGATGGAATATTTTCAGCATTACCGCGCGACGAACGCCCGTCTTGACAGTATCGCTCTTGACGCCGTTTCATTTATAGAAAATGCGGGCTATCTCGCCCTTCCCGTCGCCGCGTCGCAAAGCACGCCTGACAAAAAAGAGGAATATCGCGGAATTTTTCCGCACAAAACGGGAGCCGTGCTTTCCGGACTGGGATTTGTCGGCAAGAACGGACTTCTGATAACAGAGTTCGGCTCCGCCGTAAGATTTGCCACCGTGCTGACGGATATGCCCCTTGTTCCTCAAAGAGATATCCGGTCTTGTCTCTGCGGAGATTGCACGATATGCCGTGACGCCTGTCCCGCGGGAGCGATAACCGGCGAAATTTATGTTCCGGGCGCAGACAGAAGCACAATCTTTGACGCAAAAAAGTGCTCCGAGCATATGAAAACGTATAAAAATATCGGCAGAGGCGCGGTTTGCGGCATTTGCATAAGCGTCTGCCCCTTCAATAAATGACGTTTTTTGTCCGCGCAGGCGCAATAATTGCAAAAATGACTTGACAACAGTCGCCGGTTAAAATATAATAATACAAGTTGAATAAACTCGTTAAAGACTGTGACGAAGACAGTAGCCCCGCAAACCCATCCATAGCGAGCCGACGACGGTGAAAGGTCGGCGATGAGCGCGGAGAGCGAAAATCACTTCCGAGTTGCGGTGCAGAAAGGCGAAAGCCGACTAAGCTCCGACGGTTTCTCTCCGTAAACAGAGAAGCATATTTGCGTATGCTCTGCGGGTGGTTGCGGATTTTTCTCCGTCCCGTTATGCGCGGGCGGAGTTTTTTTATTTCCCGCAAAAATAATGATATTAAATTTTCGGAGGTTATAAAATGTTTGAAAGCGTTTCGACAAATCTCGGATTTGTGGACAGAGAGAAAAAGACGCTCGAGTTCTGGAAGGAAAATCACATCTTTGAAAAAAGTATGGAACAGCGCGAGGGCTCGAGAGTCTACACCTTCTATGACGGTCCCCCGACAGCAAACGGCAAGCCGCACATAGGTCACGTTCTCACGCGCGTCATCAAGGATATGATTCCGAGATACCGCACCATGAAGGGCTACTATGTCCCCCGCAAAGCCGGCTGGGATACTCACGGTCTCCCCGTTGAGATTGAGGTGGAAAAGCTCCTCGGCCTTGACGGAAAGGATCAGATTGAGCAGTACGGTATTGCTCCCTTTATAGACAAATGCAAAGAGAGCGTATGGAAATACAAAGGAATGTGGGAAGACTTCTCGGGCACGGTCGGCTTCTGGGCTGATATGGATCATCCGTACGTAACCTATCACGACGATTATATTGAGTCCGAATGGTGGGCGCTCCGCCAGATATGGGACAAGGGTTTGCTTTACAAAGGCTTCAAAATAGTTCCCTACTGCCCCCGCTGCGGAACTCCCCTTTCAAGCGCAGAAGTCGCTCAGGGATATAAAGACGTAAAGGAGCGCTCCGCTGTTGCCCGCTTCAAGGTTGTCGGTGAGGACGCATATATTCTCGCGTGGACGACGACCCCATGGACTCTCCCCTCAAACGTCGCACTCTGCGTGAACGCGGAATATACGTATGCAAAGGTCAAGGCTGCGGACGGCTACACATATTACATGGCAAAAGACCTTCTCGATACGGTTCTCGGCAAACTCGCAAAGGACGGTCAGCCCGCATACGAAATCCTCGAAACGTTCACGGGAAAAGACCTTGAATATAAAGAATACGAGCCGCTTTTCGACTGCGCCGTCGACATCTGCAAAAAGCAGGGCAAGAAAGCTTTTTATGTCGTCTGCGATGATTACGTAACTCTTACAGACGGCACCGGCGTTGTTCATATCGCTCCCGCCTTCGGTGAGGACGACTCAAAGGTCGGCAAAAAATATGACCTTCCGTTTGTTCAGCTCGTTGACAGCAGAGGCAATATGACGGCGGAAACACCTTATGCCGGCGTGTTTGTTAAAAAAGCCGACCCTATGATTCTGGACGACCTTCGTGCTAAGGGTCTGCTCTTCGACGCTCCGAAGTTTGAGCATAGCTATCCGCATTGCTGGAGATGCGACACCCCCCTCATCTATTACGCAAGAGAATCCTGGTATATCCGCGAAACGGCTGTAAAAGATGACCTTATCCGTAACAATAACACGATAAACTGGATACCGGAATCGATCGGCAAAGGGCGCTTCGGTAACTGGCTTGAAAACATTCAGGACTGGGCTATCTCCCGCAACCGTTACTGGGGTACCCCGCTCCCGATATGGGAATGCGAATGCGGACATCGTCATTGCATAGGCAGCAGACAGGAGCTCTATGAGCTGAGCGGCAACGAAAAGGCAAAGACCGTTGAATTCCATCGCCCGTATATCGACGAGATAACAATAAAATGTCCCGAATGCGGAAAGGACATGCACCGCGTTCCCGAGGTGCTTGACTGCTGGTTTGACTCCGGCGCAATGCCCTTCGCGCAGTATCATTATCCCTTTGAAAACAAGGAACTCTTTGAGAGACAGTTCCCCGCTCAGTTCATTTCGGAGGCTGTCGACCAAACGAGAGGCTGGTTCCATTCGCTCCTCGCGGAAAGCACTATCCTGTTCAACAAAGCTCCCTATCAGAACGTTATCGTTCTCGGACACGTTCAGGACGAACACGGTCAGAAGATGTCAAAATCAAAAGGCAACGCCGTAGATCCGTTTGACGCACTCAAAAAGCACGGCGCAGACGCTATCCGCTGGTATTTCTATTCAAACAGCGCACCGTGGCTTCCCAACAGGTTCCACGATGACGCCGTCATAGAAGGTCAGAGAAAGTTTATGGGCACTCTCTGGAACACATATGCGTTCTTTGTGCTTTATGCAAATATAGACAATTTCGATCCGACAAAATACACTCTCGACTATGACAAGCTCTCCGTTATGGATAAGTGGTTGCTTTCCAAGCTTTCAACGCTTATAAAGACAGTCGATACGGATCTTGACACATACAAGATAACGGAGACCGCCCGCGCGCTTGACAACTTTGTCGACGAGCTTTCAAACTGGTATGTCCGCAGAAGCCGCGAACGCTTCTGGACGCCCGGCATGGAGCAGGACAAAATCAATGCTTATATGACGCTTTATACGGCTCTTGTAACCGTTTCCAAGGTTGCCGCTCCGATGATCCCGTTTATGACGGACGAGATATACAGAAACCTTGTTTGCAGCGTTGATAAGACCGCCCCGATAAGCGTCCACCTCTGCGACTTCCCCGTCGCAAACGAAAGTTATATCGACAGCGAGCTTGAAGAGCGCATGGAAGACGTGCTTGATATCGTCGTTCTCGGAAGAGCGGGCAGAAACACGGCGCAGATAAAAAACCGCCAGCCCATCGCAAAGATGTATATCAAGGCTGACTTCTCTCTCCCGAAATATTTCACGGATATCATCGCAGACGAGTTGAACGTAAAGAGCGTTGAGTTTACAAGCGACGTAAGTGCCTTCACGACTTATTCCTTCAAGCCCCAGTTGCGCACAGTCGGTCCGAAATACGGAAAGTATCTCGGCAAGATACGCGAGCTTCTTTCTTCTGTCGACGGCAACGCCGCAATGGCAGAACTTAAATCGACAGGTACGCTCACCCTTGACCTCGGCGATACGAAAGCCGCGCTCACGGAAGAGGATCTGCTCATAGACGCGGCACAGACGCCCGGCTTTGCTTCAAACTCAGACCACGGAATAACTGTTGTTCTTGATACAAACCTCACTCCGGAGCTCATCGAAGAGGGCTATATGCGCGAGCTTGTCTCAAAAATTCAGACAATGCGCAAGGAGAGCGGATTTGAGGTTATGGACAATATCCGTGTTTATATCTCCGGCAGCGACGTTATAAAGGACGTTGTCAGAAAGAATTTCGACGAAATAAAAGGCGAAGTTCTCGCAAAGGACGTCGTCTTTGATACGGACTTTGCCGCCGCAAAGGACTGGGATCTCAATGGTCAGGCTGTAAAGCTCGGAGTTGAAAAGCTCTGAAAATAAAACCAAAAGCAACGGTTATCCCGTTGCTTTTCTTTGGATTATAAAAAAATCTGCGTTATGCGCAGATTTTTTGTTTTGATTATTTCTTTGAGTCCGCAATGGCTCTTTCAAGCCATATCGTACCTATATCCATGGCTTCGTAAAGACCGTTTTTCTGTCCCTGCTTTATGATCTTTCCGTCCGTATCAAGCACCTGAATGAGGATTGAATCCGGAACGGTTTTGCCGTCATCCAGCTTTTTCTCTGTGAGTATCATAAGGAAAAGATAAAATTTATCCTTCATGTCGCCATAAACTATTACATTCTTTTCTCTGACAAGAGGCTTGCCCTTGTACATGAGATACTTTCCGTCCAGCGGTGCTTTATTTTCACTCATTTTTATCAGACCTTTCAGTATTTATTACATTCATTATAAAGCAAATCGGAAGATTTGTCAAGTTATATCGTGCTTTGCCGCAAAGCGCCGTCAGTTATCGCCCTCATTTTTGAAAACGATCTCCCCGCTTTTATGATAGCCAAGCACTTCCCTTGCGTATTTTTCGATATATTCTTCATCCGAAAGCGATAGCTCATAACGCATTTCCTCAACCCTCTCGGCATAAGCTTCAAGCTCGGCTTCCAACTCCGCCTTCTGCTCCGCGAGGTCATCCAGCTTCGAGCGCAACGTCATGACGGTTATTATCGCAAATACGACGAATATCGCAAGCGCTATCTTTACAAAAAGGTTTACCTTTGTTTTCATCTTCTTCTCCGTTTATTTTTCTTCAAATCCGCGCGCGGAAAGATCGAGCAGACGTTTTTTTCCGCGCCTTGTATATGCCCTTCGCTTTGCGTCAAAAACAGCTCCCGCCATGACGCAAGCAGCCTTGGCAATCGCCGCAGACACAAATTTCCACATCATCCTTACAGGATATATTATAATATATATCAGGCGCAAAAGCAAGCACCGCGCAAAAAAAATAATTCTGTCCGCAAGAAATATCACAACTTTTCCGAGGCTTATCCTGTAAAGCATGAAGCCCGCAAGGGAAAGAACGAAAAAATCGACCCTTATCTCGCCGTCATTTATATAGTAGATATAAATCGCCTCTGATGCGAAAACAATCAGCCAGAAGAGAATATCTTCAATAAACGTCAGAAAACCGTCCGTCAACTTAATAACCTTTGGAGCTCCCGAAAATATATCTTTTTTCGGTTTCAACCTGTCATATATTCCACCCGAAAGGTTGCCGCCACCCTTTCTTGAAATGCGTAGCACGCGAAAAAAGTCATATATCGCGCCGAGCACAACCCCGAGGCACACAAACGACAGCACCCTTGCGGCGGAATCGTAAAAAAAGTCGTTCATTTCCCGCGGGAGAAAAGCCCGCCCTTTTTGGAATTGTCACGATCGTTATATGTAAGCGCAGTGACGAGCCCCTCAACCTTCATTTTTCCGGACGCGACGTCAAGCGTTGTTATGTGCAGCCCAGTGCCTTCTATAAGTAACTTTCCGCTGTTTGTCTGAAGATATATCTCCGTTTCATCGAAGCTGATGACATCTCCGATACCGTCCATTGTCAGCTCTGCGCGATCCTTCAGCGTAAGAGAGGATTTTCCGTTTTCTTCATTCATAAATTGACCTCCGAAAAGAGTTTGTTTTTATAAATGAATATGCCGCGTAATGTGTTTTTATTCGGTTATAAGCTCATAAAGCGTCGTCGCTTCGTCCTTTTTTGTGTATTCCTTTACATCCGTGACGCGAACCTTGACGGTTCGATCGCCCATTGCAAGCTCGATAACATCACCGATTTTCACCTGGTACGAAGCCTTTGCGTCCTTTCCGTTGACCTTGACATGCTCTGCGTCGCAGGCATTGTTTGCAACGGTTCTTCGCTTGATGATTCTTGCAACCTTAAGGTATTTGTCCAGTCGCATAATTCCTCCTTAAAAATTCAAAGCCGCCTTTCGGCGGCATTGAAACATTTCTTATTACTTGTTGAGAGCCTCTTTGAGAGTTTTTCCTGCCGTGAAAGCGGGACGCTTGGAAGCGGGAATATTTATAACTTCCTGTGTCTTAGGATTTCTGCCTGTTCTTGCAGCCTTTGTTTTTACTTCAAATGTTCCGAGCCCCGCAACCTGAACCTTTTCGCCTGCGGCAAGAGCTTCGGCAACAGCGGCAGCAAAAGCGGATACTGCTGCTTCTGCGTCCTTTTTCTTAAGTCCTGTGTTCTTTGCAACTACGTCAACGAGCTGTGATTTGTTCATGATAAAATCCCTTTCAAATTTTTTATTTTTCCTGTCCCCTATGGACGATTGCTTTTACTTTATTTATTATAGCAATAAAATACAGCGGTTGCAATACTTTTTGCAATAAAAATGTGTACTTTTCACGAGTTTTTTCGCATTTTTGCAATAATTGCATCAGAAAAACGTGAGCTGGCTCGCCGTTTCCCCGACTTCATCCTGCTTTGCGGATGACTTTTTGGACGACTCGTTTTTTCCGGACGAAGTCGGCAATGCGTCGCCCGCTCCACGGAAATCGTCGTCTCCGAAACCGAAAGTTATCTGATTTGTTTCCGAGAGATTTTTGAGCACGCCGTTCTTTTCCAGTATTTCAACGACGGATTTTGAAACCGACGCTCTCTGCTTCAGCTCCTCAACGGAAAGAAATTCTCCGCCCGCTTCCCTCGCGTCGACAATGTTCTGCGCCGCCGCAACTCCGACGCCGGAGAGCGAGGAGAACGGAAGTCGTATAGACCCGTTTTCTGGCAAAAACAGTCTTGCGTCGGACTTGTAAAGGTCAACGGGAAGAAACTTGAAACCTCTCGCAACAAATTCAAGCGCGAGCTGCATTGCGGAATACGTCGCCGCTTCCTTCTGCGATTGCTCGTTGCCCTTTTCTTTCAGATCCTTCAGAACGGTTTCTATCGTCTTTTTGCTCTTTACGGCCAGCTCACCGTCAAAGCCATCCGGCGCGGCGGAAAAGTATGCGCAATAGAATTCCAGCGGCATATGTACCTTATACCATGCAATACGTATTGCCGAAAGAACGTACGCCGCTGCATGCGCCTTCGGAAACATGTATTTTATCTTTTTAAGGCTTTCGATATACCATTCGTCGACATTGTGCTCGTGCATTCTGTCAATCATCCAATCGGGGAGTGGATCGCCCTTTTTGTTTTTACGGACTTTTTCCATAATGTCAAACGCGTCCTTGTTGTCCAGTCCGTACTGAATAAGGCGGAGCATAATGCTGTCTCTCGTTCCGACGACTGATTTCAGTTCGCACGTTCCGTTCTTTATGAGTACCTGCGCATTTCCCGACCAAACGTCCGTGCCGTGCGTAAGTCCCATAATCTGAAGTAGATCGGCGAAGGTCTTTGGCTTCGCTTCGACAAGCACTGGGATAACAAAGTCCGTGCCGTTTTCGGGAATTCCGAGCGTGCCGACCTGAATTCCCATAATGTCCTCCGGCTTTATTCCGAGAGGCTCTGTCGAATTGAAAAGCTTATATACCTCGGGGTCGCCGACGGGAACGTCAAGCACGCTTGTGTGCGAGAACATCTCGATATACTTGTATTTTGTCGGAATATCGTGACCCAGCTCGTCGAGTTTGAGGAGCAGGTCGTGCATATCGTTGAATGTAAAATGTGTTGTGATTATATCGGACGAGGCGTCGTCGGCGGGGTGCTGAACGGGGCAGAAATCATAAATTTCATATTCCTTAGGCACAACAACGATACCTCCGGGGTGCTGACCCGTCGTGCGCTTTACGCCGACGCATTTTGAAACAATACGGTTTATCTCCGCCTTATTTGTCTTTATTCCCTTGTCCTCAAAATAGCCGGCGACAAAGCCGTAAGCCGTTTTTTCGGCAAGAGTACCGATTGTTCCGGCGCGGAAAACGTTTTCCTTGCCGAAAAGCTCCTCCGTATATTTATGTACCTTGCCCTGCACCTCTCCCGAGAAGTTAAGGTCTATATCCGGCGACTTGTCCCCGAAGAAGCCCAGAAACGTTTCAAACGGAATGTCGTGCCCGTCAGAATTGTATTTTGTACCGCAGACAGGGCAGTTTTTTGGCGGAAGGTCAAAGCCTGAACCCGCGCCTTCCTCGTTTGAAAAGTCGGAATGTTTGCATTTCGGGCAAACGTAATGCGGGGGCAGAGGGTTGACCTCCGAAATGCCCGCCATCGATGCGACAAACGATGAGCCGACAGAGCCTCTCGAACCGACGAGATACCCCTGACTTTCGCTGTATTTGACGAGCTTTCTCGCTATCATATAGAGCACGGCAAAGCCGTGGCTGATAATTGAATCAAGCTCCTTTTTAAGTCTCTTTTCGACTATATCCGGCAGCGGGTCGCCGTAAAGGCCCTTTGCCGTTGTATAACAGATGTTCATCAGCTCTTCTTCCGCGCCCTCCATTTTGGGCGTATAGGTGCCGTTCGGAAACGGACGGATATCCGTGCCGATTAGATCTGCTATTTTGTTTGTATTCTCGATTACGACTTCCCTCGCCTTCTCCTCGCCGAGATACGAAAACTCTTTAAGCATTTCGTCCGTCGTGCGGAAGAAGAGGTGACTGTCTCTGTCGCCGTCCTTCATGCCCATCCCGCGGAGAAGAACATTGCGGCTTATACCGTCATAATCTTCAAGATAGTGCGCGTCGCAGGTTGCAACAACAGGCTTTCCGAGCGCCTCACCTATTCTGACTATCGTCTTGTTTATTTCGATCAGCGTATCGCGCGTCACACCCTTTGACCCGATGAGAAATTCGTTATTACATATCGGCTGGATTTCAAGATAGTCATAAAATTCCGCAATCGAAAGGAGCTGATCCCATGTCTTGCCGTCCAGAACGGCGGAAGCGAGCTCACCCTCAATACAAGCCGAACCGAGAATAATCCCCTCGCGCAGGTCGGCAAGCTCCGTTTTCGGAATTCTGGGGTGACGATAATAATATTTGAGATAGCCGTTTGAGACGATCTTATAAAGATTTTTCAGTCCCGTCGGATTTTTGACGAGAAGTATTATGTGATAAGGGCGGAGCTTGTGCGGGTCTGTCCTCTCCGCCATCGACTCCGACATCTGCTTTACCGTATATATGCTCTCCCCTGCGAGCTTTTCCGTCATCTTGCAGAAGATTTTTGCCGTCACCTCTGCGTCATCGCAGGCGCGGTGATGATTGAAATCTCCGAGATGATAAAAATCAACAAGAGTGTCCAGCTTGTGATTTTTCAGCTCGGGATTTAGAAATCTGGACATTGAGAGTGTGTCAAGATACGGCGGGTTGAAGGGTATTCCCGCATTTTCCGCCGCGCGACGGATAAATCCCATATCAAAGTTTGCGTTGTGCGCCACGACTGTCCGTCCGCCGACAAATTCTATAAAAGCCTTGACGGCGTCGCCCTGCGATGGCGCGTCTGCGACCATATCGTCCGTAATTCCCGTCAATTCGGTTATTTCCTCGGGAATGTGTCCTTCGGGGTTGACGAACGTCGAAAACACCTTCAGTACTTCCCCTTTCTGAACAAGCACCGCGCCGATCTCCGTAATTTTGCAGGTCATGGCGGAAAGACCCGTCGTTTCTATATCGAAAACGACGAATTCGTCTTCAAAATTCGTGTCGTCCTCGCCGAATATCGCCCTTGCAGCGTCGTCGACAAGATACCCCTCCATTCCGTAGATGACCTTCATTCCGAGCTTTTCGGACATTTTCATGGCGTCCGGAAAGCCCTGAACGTTTCCGTGGTCTGTTATAGCGACAGCGGCGTGACCCCATCTGTGCGCCGTTGCAACGGCAAGCGACGGCGCCATGGTTGCATCCATCATGGACATATTCGTGTGCAGATGGAGTTCAACTCGCTTCTGCCCCTCATATTTGTCCTGTCGGAGCACACGCTTTATCTTCATAGCCGACGACGGATAGAACGTAAGCTCGTGATCTCTGTCATAATCGTCGTATTCGAGGTTGCCCTCCATAATGACGCTTGTCCCATTTGAAAGTCCGGCATATTCCGCGGCTTTTTTCCCGACGCATTTGACGGTCACCGAGCCTTCAAAATCCGTAAGCGAAAATGTGACGGTCTTGTTTCCTCTGCGCGTTTCGTTTACGGCAATGCATGCCACCTCGCCTATCAAAGCTATATTCTTTTTCGGTTCTGTGCAAACCCCGATCGCCGTAAAGTCGCCTGCCTCCACGGGATTCCCGGATATCTGCTCCGGCGAGCTTATATCGAAAACCGCAAACCCGGCATGGACACAGCCTTCTTCGTCCGTTGAAATCTCATGATATGTGCCTGTTGACGTTGTGCATTTCTTTTCAATCTCAACGCGCTTTGCAGTCTCCTCATAATACTTTGTCAGCTTTCCGACGTTGTCTTCCGCAAGGAATTTTTCAAATTGCTCGTCCTTCTCGGACGACGCCCTTATTTCAACGGGAACACTTATTCCGAACTCATCGGAAATTATCGCGGATATATTCTTTTCCGTGCCCGTTTCCTCCATGAGTGCAAGTCCGCCGTCGCCATAAAGCGTTTCGATTATCAGCTTTCCGCCGTCAAGTCTCTGCTTGCTTCTGCGCAAAAAGAGGTCTGTTATCAGTTTTCTCCTGCATGCCTCGGTCATTATCTGCGGTATGTACTCCGCATCAAAAAGCTCTGCGTCATATTTCGGTGATATTGTGACAAATTTCAGCTCATATGCCCTTTTTATTGCCGCTTCAAGCGGATAAAGCACTTCCTTTTTCGGGATTATATAAGGAAAGCGCACGTCAACCCAAACCGATTTGTTTTCTATGTTGACGCGCGTCGCCGTTACAATCCCGTCCGTCATCATCTTGCGGAAACGCTCATCGGGATTGTATTTGTCAAATCGCTGCAAAAGTGTTTTTTCCACAGTTCTTTATCCTTCCGTTATCAGCCGCAAAACCTCTTTTTTCAGCGTGCCGATAATATCTTTTTCCCCTATCTTGCCGACAATCTCCCCGTGGGAAATAAGCACGGCGCAACCGTCGCCCCCCGCAATGCCGATATCGGCTTCCGCTGCCTCACCGGGACCGTTTACAACGCACCCCATGACCGCAACCTTTATATGCTTTTCCCCCGCGTCCATGCTCTCAAATTCCTTTTTGAGAGCTCTGCATATGGGAATAAGGTCAATCTTCGTCCTGCCGCATGTCGGGCATGACACCACCTCTATATATCCGCTCTGCGAGACGCCGAGCGCGCGCAATATCTTTCTTGCCGCGCCAATCTCCTTTACGGGGTCATCCGTCAGCGAAACACGGACGGTATCACCTATGCCGTTTGCAATCAGTGCGCCTATTCCCGCCGCAGATTTTATCAAAGCGTCATCGCCCTCTCCCGCCTCCGTAACGCCTATGTGAAGCGGATAATCGCAGACGGCGGCAAGCTTTTCCGTCGCTCTCGCCATTGTGACGGGCGAGCTGGATTTAATCGATATAACAATATCGTCAAAATCGAATTTTCGCAGAAGCGAAGCGTGATAAAGCGCGCTTTCGCAGAGTGCGTCAGCCGTCGGAGCGCCGTATTTTGCAAGAATATGCTTTTCGAGCGACCCGCCGTTTACACCGATTCTTATCGGCACGCCGTGCAGTCGGCATTCGTCCGCAACAGCCCTGACCTTTTCGTCCGAGCCGATGTTTCCCGGATTTATTCTTATTTTGTCCGCTCCTGCAGAGACAGCGGCAAGCGCAGCTCTGTAATCAAAATGAATATCTGCAACAAGCGGGGCTTTTATCCCCGCATTTTTCATTTTATATATGGTTTCGGCGTATTCGGCAGACGGGACAGTCAGGCGGATGATATCACAGCCCGCCTCTTCCAATCTTCTCGCCTGCGCTATGCAGGCTTCTGCGTCCGCCGTATCGGTATTTAGCATCGACTGCACCGCTATCGGATGTCCCGAGCCGATTGTCACATTGCCGATTCTGACCGCCTTCGTTTTTCTTCTTATACTTTCGTAATCCATTTACTTTTTCACCAGATAAATTATATCCTTGCAGGTCACCGCAAACATCAGTATCAGCAGAAGGATTATACCGATAAAATGGATAAGCCCTTCTGTTTTCGGATTGATTTTCTTTCTCGTCACAAGCTCGACGAGCATAAAGAACACTCTTCCGCCGTCAAGCGCGGGCAAAGGAAGCAGGTTCACAATGCCGAGATTCATCGCAAGAACCACGAAAAGCATCGCAAGATAGCCGTAATCCTTCGTCTGTGCCGCTTCCGCAAGCACCTTTGTCACACCGACAGGCCCCGACATATCCTTGAAGCCGTATTTGCCCGTTATAAGGTCGTAGAGAGAGTCGTAAACCATACGAACCGTAACCCCCGACTCATAAAACGTATGTTTGATGATGTTGCCGAAGGTTTTTCCCGCTTTTTCAATGTAAAAGTCTCTCTGACCGAAAGTCGCACCCGACTGCTTGTATGTCGGAAAGTGGACTTTTTCAAGCGTCATTTTTTCGCCGTCGCGTATGATTTTAACGTCGACAGGCTCTCCGCCGTAACGGCTTATCGCATATGAAAGGTCATAAGGCACGTGTACCCTTCTCGGCCCGACGGCAATTATTCTGTCGCCTTCTTTCAGTCCGTAACTGTTTGAGGTCGCGCCTTTTTCGGGAAAGCCCGCAACGGTTGTCGAATAGAGCTGTGACGTCGAAAGCACCATAATCCCCATCACTATTATTCCGAGAAGTATATTTGAAAGCGACCCCGCCGCCGTTATGATGATTCTCTGCCAGAGCGGCTTTTTGCCGATGGAATTCGGGTCGTCTGTTTCTTCATCTTCCCCCGCCATGCTGACAAATCCGCCGATCGGCAAAAGGCGGAGCGAATACGCTATTCCCGTCTTTTTGGATTTTATCGAAAACAGCTTCGGACCCATGCCGATTGCAAATTCATAAATCTTCACGCCGAAAATCCGCGCAAAAATATAATGTCCCAGCTCGTGAATGAATATCAGTACCCCGAAAAGCAGGATTGCAAAAAGAACATAAAGCATATCTTATCTCCGATTTTACTTTGATTTGAGTATTTCGGCAGCACGCAGGCGTGCCTCTCCGTCCGCGGCGATTATGTTTTCAAGGCGGTCGGCGGGCATATTTTCAAAATTTTCGGTGACCGAAATGACCGTGCGGTCAATATCCGTAAATTTAATCTCGCCACACAGAAAAGCCCCGACGGCAACCTCGTTTGCCGCATTCATCGCGCAAGGAATGACGCCGCTCCTTGAAAGCGCGTAACGTGCAAGGTCGAGCAGAGGAAACGTCTTTGTGTCCGGAGCGGAAAACGTAAGACTGCCGAGCTTTACAAAATCTATCGGCTCCGCCTGCGACTCTTCACAGTCCGGATAGTCCATGGCGTACTGTATCGGTAGGCGCATATCGGGAGCGGAAAGCTCCGCAAGCACCGCGCCGTCACGGAATTCAACCATGGAATGTATTATGCTTTCCCTGTGAATTACAACGTCTATATCTTTTTCCGGCACGTCAAAAAGTTTTGCCGCCTCAATGACCTCCAGCCCCTTGTTCATCAGGGTTGCACAGTTGACGGTTATCACCGCGCCCATTTTCCATGTCGGATGGGAAAGTGCCGTTTCCCTTGTGACTTTTTCAAGTTCAGCCCTCGTTTTTCCGTAAAAAGCGCCGCCGGAGCATGTTATTATCAATTTTCTTACAGCGCGGCGGTTGTCGCCTATGCACCTGAATATCGCGCTGTGCTCGCTGTCAACGGGAATGATTTTCTTGCCGTATTCCGTCGCCGTCGACTTTACAATGTCCCCTGCCGCCACAAGCGATTCCTTATTTGCAAGACCGATGGCTCCGCAATGTTTTATAGCGGATATCGTCGGCAAAAGCCCGTCAAAACCGCCGATTCCGTTTATGCAGACGTCGCTCTCTGCCTCGGAAAGCATCGCTTCGATACATCCCGCTCCGCAAAACAGCTTTGTGCCGACAGAGCGCGCGTCTGTAGCAAGCATTTTAGCAGTTCTGACATCGGAAACGGCACAGTATTCCGGCTTCACTCTCAATATCTGCTCTCTTCCGAGCGCGTAATTTGAGCCGAACGCCATTGCATTGACTTTATATCCTCTGTGCTTCGCCGCGTCGATTGCCTGCCTGCCTATTGAGCCGGTCGAGCCGAGGATTGCTATTGTTTTTTCTGTCATGAGAATATGTTTACCCTTGCAAGCATTGAGAAAATATATATGACAGGTGCGATTGCGATTATCGAATCGAAACGGTCAAGCACGCCGCCGTGTCCGGGGAATATCGTTCCGAAATCTTTTATTCCCTGTTCACGCTTGATATACGAGGCGATAAGGTCGCCGAGCTGATCGACAACGGCAATTATAACCGCAAGTAGCATAAGCATTGCCCAGTTCACCTTTACGTTATACGCAAGCGTCAGCACGGCACCGTATATCGCATAGCCCGCGGCACATCCGAACACTCCTCCGATTGCCCCCTCAACCGTCTTGTTCGGGCTGACGCCGGGAATGAGCTTGTGCTTGCCCATCGTCACACCGACAAAATATGCGCCGGTATCCGTTGACCATGCGCCGAGGAATATGAGCATATAGAGGTAGTTGCCCATTATCGTTCTGACGTCTCCGTCAATCTTCGAGGTCGTCGCATATCTTGTGAGAATTATGCAAAGAAAGCCTATCGCTATATAAGCCGAAACGGAAACAAGCTCCGCCGTCTGCGACATTCTGACGTTCCCGCTTGAAAGCATTGACGCGGAAAACGTAACGAAAATATAAAGAAAGCCCGTTGCGAAAGCGGTCTTTATCATCCAGCTCTTATCCGGAAGGAAGAGGACGAAAACCATCAACAGCAACGCAAAAACATATGAAGGTACGCTTATGAGCAACTTTCTGCGCAGGCCTATACAGCCTGCAAGCTCATATACGCCTATAACGGCAAGCACCGCAAGCAGCGATATGAAAACTATCTTTCCGACAGGCGTGCCCGAAAAAATCAGCACGGGCGCAAAAATCGTAAGGCAGACAACCGCCGTGATTATTCTTTTGAGCATATCAAACTCCTCCGTATCTTCTTTTTCTGTTTGAAAATTCGGCTATTATGCCATCTAGTTCTTCTGTTGTAAAGTCGGGCCAAAGGGTATCGGTGAAAAACAGCTCCGCATATGACGATTGCCAGAGCAGAAAATTCGAAAGGCGCTTTTCGCCGCCCGTCCGCACTATCATATCCGGCGGCGGACATACTCCCGAATAGATCGCGGCTGTTATGTCGTCCTCCGTCACGCTCTGCTTTCCTCTTGCGATAAGCGCGTTGACCGCGTCGACAATCTCTCCCCTGCCTCCGTAATTGAGCGCTATGCAAAGGGTTCTTTCATAACACGATGTCTTTTCTTCAAGTCCGCAAAGCTCTGCTTTTGTCCTGTCATCGAAAACCGATTTATTGCCTATAAAAACAATACGCATTTTATCGCGTTTATATGTCTTTTCCGCCTCGGAAATGAAACTTTTCATAATCTTCATAATCGAGTCGACTTCCTTTTTCGGGCGTTTCCAGTTTTCCGTAGAGAACGCATAAACGGTAACGTTTTCTATTCCGACGTCGCCGCAATGACGAACAATCTCGCGGAATTTTTTCGCGCCTTCGGAATGTCCGTATTCCCTAGGCATTCCTTTCGCTTTTGCCCATCTGCCGTTGCCGTCCATTATAAACGCAATATGACGTATATTACTTTCTGCCATCTTTCACAAAAGCCCGTCCTTTTCAAGTTTAACAGACCGCCCCCGTAGGAGCGGTCATTAAAGTGATACTTCTCAGATTTCCATTATTTCCTTGTTCTTTTTGTCGACAGCCTCGTCAACCTTCTTGATATAGTTGTCGGTCAGGGTCTGGATGTCCTTTTCGGAAGCCTTCTGCTCGTCCTCAGTCATCTCGGACGCCTTCTGCATTTTCTTTGTAAGCTCGTTTGCTTCTCTGCGTATATTGCGCACCGCAACCTTTGCGTCCTCGCCGAGTTTTGCAACCTGCTTCTGAAGGTCACGTCTGCGCTCCTCCGTCAGCTGAGGGAAAACAAGTCTTATGGACTTACCGTCGTTCTGCGGGTTTATTCCGAGATCGCTTTCGTTGATTGCGCGTTCAATCGTCTTGAGAAGGTTGGATTCCCAAGGAGTGATGAGAAGTGTGCGCGCGTCCGGAACCTTGACCTCTCCGATTTGTGTTATGGGTGTGGGAACGCCCCAGTAGTCAACCGTTATTCTGTTGAGCACCGTGGGGTTTGCTCTGCCGACTCTTATAGATTCAAAATCAGTTGCAAGAGAGGCGAGTGTTTTCTGCATTTTTGTTTCAAATTCTTTTGTTTCAAGCTTCATTTTTCTGTTCCTCCAACAATTGTTCCGATTTTTTCGCCCATGACGGCTCTGTAAATATTCTCCGGATTATCAAGTCCGAAAAGGAGTATCGGGATTTTATTTTCCATGGAAAATGATGTCGCCGTGGAATCAAGCACGGAAAGCCCGCGACTGAGAATGTCGATATAGTCAATGCTGTCCATTTTTGTTGCGGTCGGATCTTTTTTCGGATCAGCCGTGTAAACACCGTCAACGTTCTTCGCAAGAAGAACGATATCGGCATTTATCTCCGCCGCGCGAAGTACCGCTGCCGTGTCCGTCGAAAAGAACGGCGAGCCTATTCCGCAACCGAAAATGACGACTCTGCCTTTGTTCAGATGAGAAATTGCCTTGTTTCTGATATAAGGCTCGGCAAACTGCTCCATTTCGATAGCCGTCATCACCCGCGTGTCAACGCCCATATGCTCAAATACATCCTGAAGAGCAAGACAGTTTATCGTCGTCGCAAGCATACCCATATGGTCTGCACGGGTGCGATCCATATCCGCTCCCTGTCTTCCACGCCATATGTTTCCCGCGCCCACAACTATGCTGACTTGCGTTCCGGCGTCAACACAACGTTTTATAACGGCACAGATTTCCTTCAGATAGTCGAAATTGAGAATGCCGCCATCTCCCGCGAGAGCCTCTCCGGAGAGCTTGATAAGCACCCTTTTGTATGCAGGTTTTTCCATAAATCAATACCCCTGTATTCGTCAGATTGCGGCTGTCGCCGCCGGGCACAAAATGTCCTATGAATATAATAACTTAAAATATGCTTTTTGTAAATACGTTTATGAAAAATTTCGTTGCAAAAATTATAGCCGACGCTGTCCGCTTCAAAACGGGCAATGCCGGCTTTTTTCATTTTTCAATCGCTTTCAGAAGATCCTCGGGCGAAGATACGATTTCCGTTGCGCCCGCAGCAGTCAATGCGTCACGCCCGCGGAACCCCCAGTCAACCGAAATGCACCTCATTTCCGCGTTTTCGGCAGTCATAATGTCCACCTCCGAGTCGCCGACATAAACCGCGTTTTCTTTTTCGCAGTCAAGCGCGCGGAGCGCGGCAATCACGGTATCCGGCGCGGGCTTTTTCTTTACGCCCTCGCTCTCTTTCTCGCCGATTGCAACCGATATTACGTCGCCGAAATAATCGGAGACAAGAGTTTTGACGGCAAAATCCGCTTTGTTTGAAACCACGGCAAGCCTGTAGCCATCGTCCGAAAGGCGTGACAGCAGCTGCGGAATACGGTCATAAGGCTTCGTCTTGTTTGCACAGTTTTTCTTATAACTTTCAACGAAGGCGTTCATCGCAACGTCGAAAAGAGGGTTTTCGTCCCCTCCGGGTACGGCGCGAACCATAAGCATGCGTATACCGTTTCCGACAAAGCTCCTCACCTCGTCAATTGTTCTGCGTGGCGCGCCGATTGCGTCAAGCGCATCGTTTGTACTGTCGCAAAGGTCGCAAAGCGTATCGAGCAGCGTTCCGTCAAGGTCAAAGATAACAGCTTTTATTTTGTTCGTTTTCATAAGTCATCTCCGATTGTGTTTCCGCAAAAACATATATCCGCGCTTTTGGCTCGGCGTCGCCGTGCGCGGATTTATATATATTTTTTATATTTCCCAGTTGCCTTCCGGCTTATCTGTTTTGAAGATGTGTTCCGGCGCCTTCACAATGACTTTCGTCCTCGGCGGAACAGATGAAGTTATAAAAGCATTACCGCCGATAATCGCTCCGTCTCCGACAACGGTCTCGCCGCCGAGAATACTCGCTCCGGAATAGACCGTCACATCGTTTCCGATTGTCGGATGACGTTTCACGCCGGAAAGTCCTTGCCCCTTTCTCGTCGAAAGCGCACCGAGCGTTACGCCCTGATAGAGCTTGACTCTGTCTCCGATGACAGTCGTCTCGCCGATGACAACTCCCGTTCCGTGATCTATGAAGAAGTACTCGCCGATTGTCGCCCCTGCGTTTATGTCGATGCCCGTTCTGCTGTGAGCATATTCGGTCATCATTCTCGGTATCATCGGGATTTTTTCAATGTACAGCACATGAGCGATACGGTATACAAAGATTGCAAGTATCCCGGGATAAGACGAGATTATCTCCCCGATACCGTGCGCCGCAGGGTCGCCGTCGTACATTGCGCAGACGTCCTTTTCAAGCATTTTCTGAATTTCCGGAAGTGAGGAAATGAACCTTGCGCAAGCCTCTTCCGCCCTTCTTTCGGCGTCTTCTCCGTCAACGACGAGTCTTATTTGAGACAAGAGCTTTTCCGATACGGAGCTAAGCGTATATCCGGCAAAGCTCGCATAGGAATCAAGTGTCTCCCCGCCGAAATATCCCGGAAAAATAACTCTTCTGAGCTCTCTCAGTATTTCCGTCACCACATCGCGCGACGGCAGCTTTGCCTTTTTATCCTTTGAAAACATTTCGCTTTCTCCGCAGAAGCGTTCCATCTCGCTTACGGATTTGTATATACTTTTGTTCAAGATGTCGTTCATCGTTTCTCCTGTTTTATATATATTTTATCGACAACAAAAAACCTCATCTGACAGCGTTCTCAGCCGATGTACGGAGCTCTTCTATCATTTTTGCGGCATCGTCTGCTTTGAATATTGCGCTTCCGACAACAAAAACATTCGCGCCCACCTCGGCACACAGAGCGGTAGTCACGGGGTTCAGTCCGCCGTCGACTTCTATATCTATTTTCCTGCCGCTTTCCTCGACAAGCCGCTTTGCAATCCGTACATTTTCAAGCGTTGAATCTATGAATTTCTGTCCGCCGAAGCCAGGTTCGACCGTCATGACAAGTATCATATCAAGATACGGAATATAGGGTTTCAGAACTTCTGCGGAGGTTTTCGGCTTTATAGCCATCGCCGCGCGAAGTCCGAGTTCTTTTATATGCTTTATCACGTCGAGCTGATTTGAACAGCTTTCATAATGAATGGTTATCCCATCTGCGCCCGCTCTTGCAAAATCATCTATGTATCTTCCGGGCTCTGTTATCATCAGGTGCGTATCGAAAAACAATCCGCAAGTTTTTCTTATAGACGACACAACCGGCATACCGAATGATATATTCGGAACGAAAACCCCGTCCATAACGTCGACATGAAGCCAGTCTGCCCCGCCTCTTTCAACTCTGGAAAGCTCCTCTCCGAGCCTTGAAAAGTCGGCAGCGAGCATTGAAGGGGAAATTTTTATCATAACAGGTGTCCTCCGATTTATAATATACTTTTTATTCTTTTTTGTCAATACGCTGTTCCTGTGCGGACGGCAATTTGCCCGTATATTTCGTCAATGTCAGCGTGAAATTACAATATTCGCCCTGGACGCTGTCAACGGTTATCTGCTCGCCGAGGTTATCCATTATCGTCTTGACTATATAAAGCCCGAGACCAACGCCGGTTCGGTCAAGCCCGCGACTCTTATCGCTCTTGTAGAAACGGTCAAAGACGTTAGGCAAATCTTCTTTCGAAATACCGATTCCTTCGTCAAACACGGAAACGCTGACCTTCTCTCCGATATCCTTTATTGTGATACGGTATATCCCGCCGTCCTTTGAAAATTTCACGGCGTTATCACAAAGGTTATAGAGCACCTGATAAACGGCATCCTTGTCGGAATAAACATAAAGCCTGTCGTCCGGTGCATCAAACTCGACATTGAGCTTTTTCGCGTCGATTTTCGCCTCAAACGTGAGAAGAATTATTCTCGCCGTTTCGCAGATGTCAAACGGGTTTTTTTCAAACTTTCTGTTTCCCGCCTCCATTCTCGAAATGTCAAGAAGGTTTGACACCAGCCTTGAAAGACGGCGGATTTCCTGCCCTATAACGCCGAGATAATAGTTCTGCTGTTCCTGCGGGATTGCTCCGCTGAGAATTCCGTCTATAAAGCCGGATATGCTCGTCATCGGCGTGCGGAGGTCGTGTGCGACGTTTGCAAGGAAACTCGAACGCATATATTCAAGGTTTGCAAGCGAGTCCGCCATGGAGTTGAACGCTGTCGCAAGCTCGGCAATCTCGTCCGACCCTTCAACAGGTATCTTTATATCAAACTCGCCCTCAGAAAAACGTTTTGTCGCAACGCTCATCTGCCTTATCGGAGCTACGATTTTTTCGCTTATAAAGTAAACCGCGACAAATGACGCAATCATAACCCAAAGGCTCGCCAGAATAACCGTCTTTATCGTGCTTTGAGAGAGCGCGTCGTGACGACCGTCCCCGTAACACACGACAAGCGCCCCGTCATACGAGCTTTCCCCGTAATTGAAAACCGTGACGTACATTCCGCATTTTTTCGGGAGCAACCCGCCCATATCGCTGTAAAGCTGAGAATACACAGTCGGCGTACGCGACGTAAGCGCAGAGAGCACCTCACCGTCGGTTATGCGCTTGCCAACATAGCTACCGTCCGTCGAAAGAAGAATTCTTCCGTCCGGTGCGGTTATGAAAATGTTTGTTTCGTCCGAACGGCGGGAAAGAATTGTTATCATCGTCGCGATTTCAGTATTGTTCTTTCTCACAAACTGTTCAAACGAAGCGTGCGGAAATGAATTTCCCCATATATCGTCAACATATGTTTTGAGCAGGGCGACGTTCTGCTGGGCATCATCTTTTCTCTGTTCACTCGCCGCCTGCACCGTCATTGAAGAAATGATGACGGTCAGTATAGTAAAGCTGACAAATATTATCATCAGAAATGCAGACATATATCTTGTGAATATGCTGCTTTTTGCGCTGTATTTTTCCATGACAGCTTGCCCTTTCACGTTTTGATAAACTTAAGGCAGAGCAAAACGCTCTGCCAAGTCGACTTATCAATACACCTCGAACTTATATCCGACGCCCCAGACTGTTTTGAGCGCCCATTTGTCGCTGACGCCCTCCAGCTTTTCGCGCAGGCGCTTGACGTGAACGTCGACCGTTCTCGAGTCGCCGAGGTAATCAAATCCCCAGACCTTATCAAGCAGCTGGTCGCGCGTGAAAACCCTGTTGTAATTCGACGCAAGGAAGTAAAGAAGCTGAAGCTCTTTCGGAGGGATCTCCTCAACCTTGCCCTTGATTTTCAGCTCATATTTGCTGAGCGAAATTTCAATATTGTCAAACGAGACCGTCTCGCTGTCTGTTTTGTTGTCAATGCTCTGATAGCGACGGAGAACCGCCTTTATTCTGACGGAAAGCTCCTTCATATCAAACGGCTTCACGAGATAATCGTCCGCGCCGAGTTCAAGCAAAAGCACCTTATCAAAGACTTCATCCTTTGCCGTAACCATGATGATGGGCTTGTTTGAAATTTCTCTTATCTCGCGGCAGGTCTGCTTACCGTCCTTTTTGGGCATCATTATGTCGAGAAGCACGAGATCCGGTTCAAACGTCTTGAAGACCTTTATGCCCTCATCGCCGTCGTTTGCGGTTTTAACGTCATAGCCCTCGTTTACAAGGTATAATTTTATCGCTTCGCAGATGTTAACATCGTCATCGACTACAAGTATTTTTGTACTCATTTTTACGTCCTTTCTACCTGAAAATCGTGTTACAATGCAATTATATCATTACATTTTTCAAATGTAAAGATTTTTAATACAATGTTTATCAATTTTTTTAATTCTGTTCAAAATCGTTGACTTAATCTCTTTGTTATGATAATATATAGGATGTATTAAAATAACCGCTTTCTGCGGCAAAGAAAAAGGACTTGAAAATTATGAAACTCGGTATAGTAGGTTTGCCGAACGTCGGCAAAAGCACACTTTTCAATGCGATAACAA
>ENA-ORSL01000131-ORSL01000131.1-human-gut-metagenome-genome-assembly--contig:-NODE-131-length-91175-cov-8.531223_pt1 | contig 91175 bp, 84 predicted proteins | sample MGYA00242190_ERZ509157 | MGnify/ENA primary metagenome ERZ509157 (study PRJEB26280, sample SAMEA2338664) | human gut metagenome | biome: human gut; feature: human-associated habitat; material: faeces... | reverse complement strand
TGCGATAAGCTGGCGAAAGCTGTCATGCACGATAAATTTCTGCTCTGCGGATAGGAAAGAATAGTTATACGGTATCAACTCATAGTAAGCGAACACCTCATTGTCCTTGTTCCAGACAAGGTTATTGTCAATATATTTTATCGGGAACATAGTTCACACTCCTTACTGCCGTGATTGTTTCATTCAAGGTCTGCTTATGCAGTTTTACGGCTTTTCCTGCATAAGTGATTTTAGGTCGCAGGGCATAGGTTATCTGTGATTTCAAAAAGCTGTACGGCTTCTTTCCGTCAAAGGTTTTCTGCGACATGAACCAAGTGAGAGCAACGGGAATACCAAAATATTTGAGAAATGCTCCCTCAATCATGGAAAGTGGGGGAATATCCCCAAACAGAATGATGATAAATTCCGTAATCACAAACCATGTAATCTGTGTAAAGGTAACGGGAAAGGGTAAGTTAAAGTCATTGATTGCATACAAGACTTTTTCCACGTTCCAGATACCCGTATAAGATTTAATCTTTTTCAAGTTCTTTCAGCTCCTTTCAAAATAGAAAAGGACAGCCATTTTCAGACTGTCCCTTAAAGAGAAATACGCTGTCAGTAGCAACAATGCTTGTCGCTGATCTTCCAGCGTTAATATGGTATCTCGCACATACCTCGGCTTGTTTCAATAAAGCAACCGCCCATATCCAAATCTCGCCCGTAGGCTTCATAGTCAATGTAATTCTGTAAGCTGGGTGGAATATCCCCAAGTGCCTGCAATTCGTCTATGTAGTAGTAGGCAACGTCTGTCATGGTTTCACAGTCGGGATAATAATAAATATCGTCCTTGTGTTCCACGACTTCTTCCAGCGTCCCATAGTGGCTGATAAATTCGTCCAGACACTCTACGATATAGTCGGGAAGTTCCTCTATCATTTCATACATCTCATTGAGTTCTTCAATGGAAACATACTCGCCAATCGCAATAGGGAAGTTGTCGGTATCATGGATAGCGTATTCCTCATACTGTTCATTCAAGCCGATTTTTTCTTTCACATCTTCCTCGTCAATGGGGAACGTGAACCAAGCACCGACTAAATAGCCCTCATTGTATTTGCCAAGATTAGCAATGTAAACCGCCATATCATCAATCATAAGCACCACCTCATTTCCTACTCTGGCAGTTCAAAGATACCGTGTTCTGTTACTAAAAATTTCCCGTGTTCCTGCAAGTGAGAAGCGTAGGCTTCAAAGTCAAAGTAATATTCTTGACAGTCCTCGGATAAATGTTTGAACGTCGGGTCATTCATCAGCTTTTGCCTTGCAACATCTATCATGCTTTTGCAGTCGGGATAAACCGTAATCACATTCCTGCAAATATAAAGTGCTTCTAAATTTTCAAACACCGTAAGTAGTGATACATATTCTTCCTGCATATCACTTGAAAGCTGGCGGTACATAAAATCTAATTCGTTGAGCTGGTACACGCTTGTATGTTCGTGAACTTCATCAGCATAAGGCAACACCTTTTCGATAATACGATAATCCCCACTTTCTGCACCGATACCTAACTTTTCTTCAAACTCGGCAACATCTATCGGCAGGTCGAACCAGTATGATATTGTTTCTTCGCCAGTTGTTCCTTTCGTTTCCACCAGCACCCTTGTTTCCTGCATTGTTCCTCACGTCCTTTCTGTTGTTTCATCACATCTTTTAAGGTCTGGTACGACATACCAAACACATACTTTGAAAAATCTTCTAACTGTCTTTCTTCATAGTTGGCAGGGTTCAGTCGTTTCATTTCCTGCCACACCTTACGCTTGTAAGAGGACAGGTCGGAAATATAATCACAGCCGACCTTTGCCTGCATATCCTTAAAAATATCGTTCATTTCATCACTCCAATCTGAAATTTAGGTATGAAAAAAGCAGTCAATCCTAAGACTAACTGCTTTGTGTATAGAGATATGAAATTGTGAAATAGAATTTGCCTATTTCAAATCAAAAAGAGAATTTTCATAGTCCTTTACATAGTATCGTATATTTTTACGCCCCTTTTGAATAATGGTATGTCCCTCTGCTTCTAATTTTTCTTTCTGTGCTTCAATACCATTTGGATATTTAGCATTTAATTCTCCGTTTGCTTTTAATGTTCTCCAATAGGGTGTTTCATCTTCGGAACGCTGATAACTCGCCCACGCTACAATAGAAACAAATATACCCGCTGTAATCGGCTCTGTAAAATCTGCACCACTCAATTTTGCAAAGTGTTCTCGTATTTTTCCAACCGTAATCACTTTACCATACGGAACTTTTTTCATTACTTTGTCATAGTCAATCGGGGGAGCAAAATACATTTTGTTTCCACCATATTTCTCAATACTTTTCTGGTCTATGATAATTTGAAATTTTGGCATATCCTTACTATCATGCAACATAGCATTAAAATCTTTTTTATCTTCATTTGCCATTTGTGCCACCTCCTACTTTAAGGATAGTCTGTTTCTTATTTCCATGCAATGAGGCTGTTTGAAAATTATTAACACTTTCAAATTTGTCGCTTTCTTCATATCCATATTATAACAGTTCCATATATCCGCCACAATAAAAATCAGCATACCCTTAGCATTTATGGAACAAAAATGCACACTTTTTCTTTCTTCCTCTTGATTACCCCACAACAGAAAAGAAAAAGCCCTGTCAAGAGCCTTGCCACCATTGGTGGTGCTTTGCACTCTTTACTGGGCTTTTTGTTTGCTGTATCTTCCATGCAAGAGGAAATTAAAGACCTCTGTTCCATTTCGCCTTTAGATAATCTTCATAGTCTGCTTCATTGAAGTCTACTTGTGGAGAAGTGTCGGGAATGTTGTTTCTGTTGTCTATATCCGCAAGCTGACGAAATATCCAATCATCATAAGGGTCATGGTATTTATACTCTTTGGGCTGTTCTCTGTATCGGTCTAACCCTCGCATTTCCTTATGCACTTTTATCATGCGTTCCAGTTTTTGACGCTGTATCAACTGCTTGATTTCCATAAGTTCTTCCAACTCCGTAACCTCATTGGTAATGTAGTTATGGATATACTGTATGAGTTTATATGCCTTGTAAAATGTGCATTCTTTTTCATCATCGAAAAATTCATTTTCAGACAGGTAATCTAAGGAAACATTGAAGTCTTGTTCCCGTTTGATAATATCCATGATATAGGGCTCGGTGTGGTCAATATACTTCCATTCTCCCGACAATAATTCATTGGGCGTTACACCCAGCACGTCCATTATCTTCTCTAACGTATCAAAGGTAGGATAATTCACGCCACGTTCAATCTTGGAAAGGCTCTGCATATTGATACCGATTTTGTCCGCAAGTTCCTGTTGTTTCATTCCTCTGTGTTTTCTTATGGTCTGTATGTTTTCTCCTAAGAAACTGATTTTCTTTTCATAATGCTCCATAACTTAGTATAACCGCTCCTTTCGTTGCTTTTCTTGGTATTTATAAGCATATCATACTTAATCTATATCTAAAAGTCAACAAAAACTTCTTGACAAGTAATTCTAATGGAGTTATTATCGTATTAGACAGAGTGATTAAGCACGCTAGGGTCAATCACACGCTTGAGTAAGCATATAAAATATATATTTTCACTTTGATAGCATGAATAAGCATGGACTATCAGACCGAAAATAAGGTTTCTGACTGGGGCTGTTCCGTTTAGCCACGAGCCTTACAAGGCTCGTGAGCGTTAAGAACGGGGCAGACACAGGAAGAAAGGGAACGCCTTTAGGCGTTCGTAAAGGGCGTATATGTAACACCGCCCTGCGTATACATGTCATAGTACCTAGAAACTGTGATAAATAAAGGAAAAAACACAATTTTTACCCCGCAAAAAAACGGGGCATACGAAAGGAGAAATGCACTATAACTACACACAAAAATTTATCCGTTAAGATTGATTACATCAGCATTGTATTTGAAACGGCAACCGCTGAAGATGTAATCATGCACATTTTAGATTTACCGACTGACATTTTCAATGTTTATCCAGCAATGATAAAATTCAAGACTTATCAAGCACGCTGGCAGATTGGAGATATTTATGTATCGGGGGACGCAAGAAAGACAGAGGACAACCCACAGGGGCTAGGCTGTTATCTTGTTATGACTGGCAGAGGTTGTGATGATATTTTCCGTATTCTCGACAGTAGGAATTATACCTTTGGGGATATGTTTCGACGCTGTGAGCGAAGATACGGACTGGATAACTTTCATTTCACAAGACTTGATATTGCCATTGATGATAAGAACGAAAAGCCATTCTTTACCATAGAGCAGATAAAGAAGAAATGCGAAAAAGAGGAATTTATTTCTAATAGTGAGGGCTACCACTTTGACGAAAGCAAGTTTGATGATTTCGACACCGCAAAGACTGTTTATATCGGTGCTGGTAAATCGGGATTATCCTACCGCTTTTATGATAAGGATAAGGAAGTCTGTTCAAAACATAATAAGACACTTGATGAAGTCGGCAGTTGGAAACGGACAGAAATGCAACTGCGTGATGATAAGGCTCATGTTTTTGCCATGACATTCAAAGACAGACCGCTGGAACTTGGGGAACTGGCTTTCGGGCTATTAGCAAACAACCTACGCTTTGTCGTGCCAAACAGAAATGAAAGTAATAAGAGCAGATGGAAAACGTGTCGGTTTTGGGAACGATTTTTAGGGGCTGTGGAAGTCTTGAAACTGCAAGTACCGAAACTACATAATTCCCTTGAGGAAACACAGCAATGGCTCACAGAGGGTGGCGTGATTTCTGCTGTCAAAAGTTTTTATTTCTTAGAAGAACATGATGCATTAGGTGGACTGGAAAAAGTGGGAACTATGCTTGACAGGGCAAGATACAGCAGTTCCCTTTCCAGTAAATTAACCGCCCACTTACAGAGGATAGACCGCACCGACCTTATCCCCTATATCCAGTATGACACGAAACATGGGAAAGGGGGTATCTGATGAATAACAACGATATTCCCGTATGGGAAAAATACACCCTTACCATTGAAGAAGCGTCAAAGTATTTCCGTATCGGAGAAAACAAGTTAAGACGCTTGGCAGAGGAAAACAAGGACGCTGGCTGGCTCATTATGAATGGCAACCGCATACAGATTAAACGCCGACAGTTTGAAAAGGTCATTGACAAATTGGACGCAATCTAATGCAAATGAGCCTTGTATGTGTTATGATGAATACAAGTCATATCAAGGCTCTTTCCAACAAGGAAAGGAGCAGACACCATGAAAGAAAAAAGACGGGATAGCAAAGGACGTATCCTGCATACTGGAGAGAGCCAACGAACAGACGGGAAATACTTATATAAATATGTGGACGCATTTGGAAACACAAAATATGTGTATGCTTGGAGATTGACACCCACAGACCCGACACCAAAGGGAAAACGGGAAAAACCCTCACTTCGTGAACTGGAACAGCAGATAAGACGGGATATTGAGGACGGTATCGACAGCACAGGCAAGAAAATGACGCTTTGCCAACTCTACGCCAAACAGAACACACAGAGGGCAAACGTGAAGAAGAGCACACAGAAACAACGGGAACAGCTCATGCGGTTATTGAAAGAGGACAAGTTAGGTGCTAGGAGCATTGATACGATAAAACCCTCTGACGCTAAGGAATGGGCGTTACGCATGAAAGACAAAGGCTTTTCCTATAACACCATTAACAACCATAAACGCTCGTTAAAAGCGTCATTCTATATCGCCATACAAGACGATTGTGTAAGGAAAAACCCTTTTGATTTCAAGTTAAGTGAAGTTATAGAAAATGATACCAAAGAGAAAGTCGCATTGACAGAGGAACAGGAACAAGCCCTACTCTCATTCATCAAGGCGGACAATGTGTATCACAAGTATTATGATGATGTGCTGATACTGTTAAAGACAGGACTTCGTATCTCGGAACTGTGCGGACTGACAGTAGCCGATATTGATTTCAAGAATGAAGTTGTGATTATCGACCACCAGTTATTAAAGAGCAAGGAACAGGGCTACTATATTGAAACGCCTAAGACAAAAAGCGGAGCAAGGCAAGTGCCATTAAGCAGAGAAACGATACAGGCATTTCAACGGGTTATGAAGAAACACCCAAAGGCAGAACCATTTGTGATAGACGGACGGAGCAATTTCCTATTTGTCAATCATAAAGGCAAGCCCAAAGTTGCGATTGATTACAACGCCTTATTTGTCCGTATGATAAAGAAATACAACAAGCACCACAAGGACAATCCCTTGCCACATATCACACCGCATACGCTACGCCATACATTCTGCACAAGGCTGGCAAGCAAGAACATGAACCCGAAAGATTTACAGTATATCATGGGGCATTCAAATATCAGTATCACAATGAACTGGTATGCTCATGCGTCCATAGATACCGCAAAATCAGAGGTTCAGCGTCTAATCGCATAAGAAGTATTTACCACGATTTTAACCACGCTTGATAGCGAAAATATAAGAAGATAGACCTAGATATGTGAGGTTTACCACAAAAGAAAAATGCCCGTAGAGCCTATAAAATAAGGCTTTGCGGACATTTAAGAAGATATAAAAAGATAGTCAAAAAGACATATATAATTTCATCAAAATAATAAAAACCTTGTGCGGGTATAAAGGAGTAGAAATTTTAGAGGGAGATTTGATGCCTGATCATGTTCATTTGCTGCTGAGTATCCCTCCAAGTATAAGTATTTCAAACTTCATGGGATACCTCAAAGGAAAAAGTGCACTGATGATGTTCGATCGACACGCCAATTTGAAATATAAGTTTGGAAACAGACGGTTTTGGGCCGAAGGGTATTATGTCAGTACAGTAGGACTCAATGAAGAAACGATAAGAAAGTATATACGAGAACAGGAGAAACATGACATTGCCTTGGATAAATTAAGCGTAAAGGAGTATGAAGATCCTTTTACAAAGTAAAGTAGCCCCTTGGAGGGGCAAGCAACAGTGGTAATGACAATAAGGCTTGAACAAAGTGAAAGCCCGCGCCTTTAGACGCGGGTCGGTAATAAGGGCTTATAGCCCTGAGCGAACCACCCGTTTGACGGGTGGAAGCGATTGAAAAAACGAGGGAGAAAAAAATGGAACAATTTAGAATTTACCTAAAGGAGAAGGAACTCAGCCCTGCAACGATCGAAAAATATGTACACGATGTAGCGGAGTTTCAAAAATGGGCAGGAGAAGAAGACATCGCATTTACAAAAGAGAAGTTATGTGGATGGAAAGACTATCTGCTGTCGCAAAACTACGCAGCCGCAACAATTAATGCGGCACTTGCAGCCATGAATGCTTATGCAGACTTTATGCAAAAACCCGAGTACCGCCTTAAGTATGTAAGAAGCCAGAGAAGCAACTTCATAAAGGCAGAACGCCAGCTGACGAAAGCCGAATATGAGAAACTCATCCATACGGCACGCGCAGAAGGCAGGGAGCGTCTGGCAATGATTATGGAGACGATAGGCTCGACCGGCATGCGCATATCGGAGCTCCAATATGTGACCGTCGAGAGTGTGCTGTGCGGCAGCCTGCACATCCGCTTAAAGGGAAAAGACAGGCTGATTCTGCTTCCGAACAGACTATGCAAAAAACTGAAAAAGTACATCAAACAAAATAAAATTCTATCAGGAATTATTTTTAAAACAAGATGCGGAACACCCATCGGGCGAAAGCAAATCTGGGCGGAGATGAAACGGCTGTGTGAAACTGCCGGGGTGGAAGCGGATAAAGTCTTTCCGCACAACCTGCGGCATCTGTTTGCAAGAATGTTCTTCAAAGTCAGCGGAAACATTGCCGAACTTGCGGACGTGCTGGGACACAGCAGCATCGAAACGACACGCATCTACCTGCGCGAGACAGGGCAGGAGCATAGACGCAAACTCGAAAAACTGAGATTAATTTGCTGACGGCTTGCATTCGGACGAAGCACCAAAAAAGACAGAATCAATATTCTGTCTCTTAAACTTGAAACTGCACAAATAATTAATCCAAATAGAAGGAGAAAAAGTGCATATGAATATAAATTTTGCAAGAATGTCGGCAAAAAATTGAATTTTTTTGCATATAAAACATAAACCAATTAAAATTCCCTTTGATTGGCTTTTTTATGTTGCCGTGATTCTTTCCTTGAGTATGTACAAACGATTTTTCAGCCTCTTTTTTGTGCAAACGGTGATGTTAAATTGAACACTATTTGAACAAAATTACCAAAAACTATTGATTTTTTCTGTGGTTTTGTGTATAGTTTAGTAAGCTAAAGCAAAAAAATTTACACTATTAGACAGAATATTGATTCTGTCTACTGCTTATGAAAGGGTTAAAATATAAAAGTATCAGGAGGAAAAAATGAGCAAGGACTTAATAACAGTGAAAAAACTGCTGGCGGCGGTAATTATTATGGCAATGCTGATTACTGCCACTGTCGATATGCTGGCATATGCAAACAGTATCAATTCACAAATCGACCAAATGGAGCAGAGTCTGGTAAACGATCTTAGTCAGAATGTAACGGCTGAGATTACCGCAGAAGAGGCTGCACCGGCCGGGCGCCCGTTTAACTTGAATATACGACTGGATTTGCCGCGTATTACGACTTACAGGTATCAGGAGGGATATCCGAACTCCCAAATGTTCGACGAGTATATGAATGTGAAGGTCACGATTCCGCTTCCAAACGGTGTTACGGCAGTAGACCCTAACAATATGGATGCGGCTAAAAAGAATCTTGTTATTAATTTTCCGAAAAACGGGGCAGATGACTTTCAGGGGCAGACAAACAAAGGCAAGGACATTAAGCTGAAAGTCCTAAATAACGGAAATGTTAAAAACGGAACCAAGTTTACATTCATAGGTGCCAAGTGGTCTTTTGATGTGGACATGTATACCGACAAGGAAAAGAAAACCACCAAGAAAGTTAATGTGACGGGTGATATTTCCGAGACCTCGCACACTGCCACCGCAGAAGATGCATGGGGAATTCTGAAGAAGCATGTGAAAACCGAGGAAATCGGCAATTACGTTGTTTTTTCATTTGAGGTAGCAGCCGGACTTCAGGATATATCCAAAGATGGGAAAAAAAGTTTGTACAGTACCACCACGGAGCAGTATGACCGCTACGGCAGACTGAACTTTGAAACAGAGAAATATAAGATTACCGATACGCTTCCGCAGCTGGTACAGATTAACCGGGACGGCAGCAAAATCAAGAAGAATATCTGGCCGGATGAGGTTACCGTTGTTAAGAATGCGGTTTCCGCTTACGGCATTAAAGAACAAACAGTGTACGACTCTAAAAATTCTAAATACAAATACACCAAAGGAACGACTAAGCAAATTACTTTTAATCAATATAATACCTATGATCCGAACCCGAAGACGGACATCATCGGAGACTCACCGCAGTATACGAAATATACTGTTCGTTTGTCGTACAATAAAGATGCCTTCCTGATTGATGCAAATGAAAAAGTGATTCAAACATTCAGAGTAACCAATGAAGCAAAACTGGATTATCAGCTTCTTGGAGAAAAAGAGACATCGGATAATGACAGCGATTCCGCAAGCTATGTTATACGAAAAGGGATGGGGCAGATTGTTCTGAGCAAGTATATCGTGTATCCACAAGATGGCGAAGAGGTAAGGCGTGCTTATGACGAAGAGGCCGCGAAGGATTTTTCGATGTCATCTCCATTAAAATTTACGCTTTATATGGACAGCGCCTGCACGAAAATTGCAAAGACAGTCGAAGGCAAGGATGCAGTCGCTGAATACAGAACAGACAGTGGATATGCCACCTTTGACTACATGAATGCCGGAACATACTATGTAAAAGAAACCGGTGCAATCAAGGGCTTCGCTGCGAAACAGAATCCGATGCAGGTGACCGTTCCAAGAAGCGGCGGCACTGCGACGATTGAGTTTACCAATGTAAACAAAGACTTTGGCACCATCGCTGTACAGAAGGTAAGAAAGACCAAAAACGGCAGTAATGTACCGTTTGGCGGAGTTGAATTCGAGCTATACAAATCAAAGTCAGATGTCACCGACTCTTCAAAGAAAGCGGATTATGTAATTAAGACCGACAGCGACGGAAACGGCTATCTGAATAAGATTCCTGTAAGAAAATATTACGCAAAAGAAATAACGCCGGACGGTTATGAGCCAAATGAGGAAATCTACGAGGTGGAAGTTGCTGCGGATTTCACAAAATTTAATGGTTTCAAGGCAAGTGACGGTAAATATTACGGAACCGCCGAAAATCCGATTGTCAACGAGGCAAACACCGGAATGCTGTATCTGGGCGTAATCAAGTGGGATCTGGAGGGAAAGTCTGAGCAGGAAATCAATTATTTGACAGCCTCCAACCAGATTAAGGCGGTATCCACAGCATATGCAAGCTATAGACTGGACTTATATTATGAAAAAGATGGCAAGATTGTCAGATATAAAGAAAACGACAAGAATGTAACATTAGAAGCAGATTCAAACGGCATTATTAAGAAACGTCTTCCGGCAGGCAAGTACTATGTAGTCGCTAATACAGACGGATACGACGAGAGCAAGTATACTCCATGGGCGCAGAATAATAAATCCGCAGACGGCAGATATTACATGGGCGAATTCACTATTGAAGTCTATGACGACAACTATAATCTGCCGGAGCCGGATGCAAAGGGAGTAATTGACTGGAAAAAAGCAGGAGATTATACAACAAACTACAATGTTATTCACAATTTCTCCGGTATGTGCAATATGTCACTCAAAAAACTCGGCTCAGGGCAGTATGTGGTTCCTGAAGCGCGATTTGACGTGTATAAAATCAGCGGCAAGGGTGCAGCACTTTCATCGGGAAAGCGGATTGAAAAAGATGTAAAAACAAATAATAAGGCATATAAATTCTTCACGGATGTTGCCCCAGGCTGGTATGCGTTCGTGGAAACCGCAACAGGTCCGCAGTACTATCTGCCGAAAGGCGGCATCCGGCAGGATATATATGTAAGTAAACCGGTATTTGACCAAACCCTGACAGGCAAAGCCGGCATAGAGGCAAATAAGGCAAAAATGATACAGGCGGCACAGCTTGTCTTCTTTGATAATAAACTTTACGATGAGACACCACTTGTGGGATTAACTTTCAAAAAGGTTGATTCAAAAACGCAAAAACAAATCTATGACGGTGCAAAATTCAATGTTTACTATATAGAAAACGATGTAGACGGCTCGAAAGAATTGTCTCCAACCGATGACCCAAAAGCGAATAGGGTATACCTCGGAGTATATTGCTATAAAACCAGCACAAGCGCAAAGGACCGATTCTATAAAACCGAAACATATAATGGCGTAAAGTACAATGTTTTCAGCGCGGGCAAGGGTGCACCGAAAGAAAAAACATACCTTGTACAGGGGCGTGACGGCAAGCTGGTTCCGGCATACGGAGACGATACGACAACCATGGTCGGATGGATTCCGTATGACTTGCTGGGTAAAAATATCAAACTGTATGTAGAGGAAGTAACCGCGCCAATCGGCTATGACCTTCCGGAGAATTCAAGCGACCGCATTCGCAGCATTACGGTCAAGGGCGGAACAATTGATGAGACGAATGTGCTTGTGCTTGAGAATACGCCGAAGCCGGCAACCTGCAATATCACAGTTGCTGTGTCGAATCGGAGCTATGCACAGACAGAAAACATGACAGCGGCTGACAAGAGAGGAACCTATGTTGAGGGCAGCACCGTGCGGCTCTATGAATGGGATGAAAACACGAAGAAATGGGTGTATGTCACGGAGAAGAACACTAGCATTGACGGTACATATATTACCGAATCCGGAGCGGTGTTCCGCACGGAATTTGGCAAGACCTATGCCATTGCAGAGAAGAAAACCGGAAATAAAAACAGCTTGTATTATTATGATGTACAGCACAAGTGGCTTGAGAGTGAAAGCGAAGATAAGCTGACATCAGGTGATGGGAAAACAGCAGGTACTTATAAGCTTGATGAACAGACGACCATAGACGGATGGACGCTTTATGGTCCGATTACCATGCCGGATGCTTCAGACGAAATGGTAAACTATAAGTTCACATTTTATAATCTGCCGCTGCAGAATGTCTGGCTCGGCAAGCGCGATGCTGAGATTGAGGAGCCAATCTTAAGACCGGGAAAGTTTTCAATCTATCGCATACCGGAAGGAAAAACCGCTTATGACGACTTGAGTGAACTGGAATGGGTATACGACTATGGAAGTAATGGTGGCTGGGCAACCTATAAAGGTGCGCGGTTGCCGGTGGGAAAATATGTAGCCGTAGAAGTAAGGGCACCGTATGGATACTCAAATCTGGGTAATCGTAAACCTTTTAGCGTCAAAGGAACAATTAAGCTGATTCCGGGCACAAATCAATATGGTGTGCTGGTCACGATGTACAATTGGTCGATTGATTACTACAAAAGCCGTGTTTCCAATGCGATAAATAAGAGCGTTTTAAGTCCTGCAGGCGGTAAAATCAAAGGCAGTCTGCTTGGTGATGAGGGAGAATCCATAGATGTATCCTACCGAATTGACGGACTCAGATTGAATAATGTTAAGAACGGTGTCGTGTATAAAGATGCGTTACTTGAGGATAGTGGATTATCTTATTATGCCGGTCAAAACGGCAACGGGGATGAAATTGCGCTTACGAAAGACGACTATGCATTCACCGCTCTCGTTATCAATAAGGCTATGGATACAAAGGGGAAATTTGTAAATGCGATCATAGAATATCGTGCAGCAGAAAGCAAGGAATGGAAACAGGCCGCAAAAGCAGAACTGTCCGCACAGCAGACAACCGTTACACTTGGTAAAGCAGGTGAAAAGGCAACAGCATTCCGCATCAAATATGATGACAGCAGCATCAAGAACGGATTCACCGGAGGAGAAGTTACCGTAAATGCAAAATTATATAAACGGAATATTCTGAAAACGGAAGAAGAGATCATCAGCGTTAAGAACAGCAGTAAATACACCTTCCAATATGGAATTTACAACGAAAAAGGAAAGCTGACTTACTACGATTCCAAAGAAATGAAAGATGCGATTATTAATTTGAACCCGACCGATTTATATCCTCAGGCACGGATTCAGAAGTCAGCGACGCTTTTACCGGCATCGGGCACTTCAGAAACGATTGCAAAAGAAGGCGATCAGATTCGGTATACGATTACCTTGACGAATGTATCAAACGGAGAACAAAATCCAATGCTGAATCCGATTATCCTTGACCGGCTGCCGGATGAAGTAAAAGCACTTTCACAGGGGCAGCATGAGAAATATTTTGATATTACCATGCCGTCCGGTATCAAACCGACAGCCGGAAGCGGCATGAAAACAATCAACGGAGACACCACTGCTGCCCTCTTCTTTGATGGCGCATTAAAGAAAGGGGAAAGCATCACCGTAAGCTTTTTGACTAAGGTAAAAGCAGATGCGGTCAGCATTGATGAATTGATTGTTAATGAAGCAGCGGCCTCTTCCGCACAGAAGGGCTATGCCGTTTCCGGTAATGACGGTGCGGCAAGTTTCAAAGACGCAAACGGAGCGTGGCCGAAAACAAACAAAGCATATGAAACGATCATTAAAAATTTAGATAAAAAAGCCTACGGATATATCACATCGAAGGCTGACAATCCGATTGAACGCAGTGAAGGCTTAACCATCCGCAAATATGTACAGGGGGAACTCGATAAGGATAACGGATACCAGAATTTCTTGTCAAGCACCACACCGGGCGGAATGGTAAACTTCAAAGTTATCCTGCAGAATACAGGAAATACGCCGGTAAGCAATATAAGGCTTGCGGATTTACTGCCGCAGCCGGGTGATAATGCAATCAAAGATGAAAACCGCGAATCGCAATGGCAGCCGATTCCGCAGTCTTATGATGTCTTTAAAGTATCAACGGATGGAAAGAAGACTAAACTTGGTCCAGCCATGTATACGGCAGAAGGAGACTTTAATCAAAGTTTAAGAGGAGACTCCGCAGCCTTCAGCGGTAAGTGGAAGCAGGACGGAAGCTTCAGAGAAGGAGTAACAGCGATTGGCTTTAATTTTGGTGAGGAGACATTAAAAGAGGGCGAATATATAGGCTTAGAGCTTAAGATGAAAGCCCCGACATCAGGCGACTATGCCGGCACTTTTGCCTCCAATAACGCAAGCGTGTACTATAATTCAGCAAGCGAGACGAACAAACTTGTTGTAAGCAACACGGTGCATACCATTTACCATGTGAAACCGGTCGGCATGGGCGGCAAGGTATTCTTGGATGAAGACATGGACGGACTGTATGCGGAAAAAGAAAAGCTGATTTCCGGAATTCCTGTAAGATTGTATGTTTACGAGGATGGAACGCTTAAGGATACGCTTTTGACCGAGACAAACGCAGACGGCAGATACTATTTCGACAATTTGCTCCCGTCGTATGTTAAGGATGGCAAATTCGAGGGGCACTATTATCAGTATCAGGCGGAGTTTGTAATTCCTGAGAGCACCTGCTTGACGGGTGCGTATGCAGGCGGAGCAGATGCATGGAAAGACAATGAACTCGGTAAGGTGGGAAATACCGAAGCACCAAAGACAATCGGCGATGCGGCTTATGCAGATAAAGACAGAGCCAAAGACAGCAATGCGGATGTGAAAACATGCAGAACGGAGCTGTTCTATCTGAATCCTGCACCGGAAAGCCAAACTGTACAGGTAAGAACAAGAGAAGGCGGATATGACCTGACTTACGACGCAGGTCTTGTGCGTGTCAGAAACATTGAAATCAAGAAGTATGCCGGTAGCAGTCTGACGACACCTTTAAAAGGTGCACAATTCTGCCTGACCGGAACGGGACTGCCTGAGGCAGGCATTACGGTAACAAGTGATGCAAACGGTATTGTATCCTTCAAGAATCCGATTTCGGGAGCAGACGGCAAATTATACCGCATCAACTATTACGGAAATTACAAGATCCGTGAAGTAAAAGCACCGGAAGGCTATGTAAACCAAAATTGGCAGACAACCATAAACGCGGGTGAAGACAAGACGACGCTGACATACGAGGCACTGAATAAAACAGAGGCTCTGACCTACGCTGTAAGCAATCCGAAGCTGACAAGCCTCACGATTGAGAAGAAAGTCGTAAACGGGACGAATGATGACCTAAACAAGGACTTTTATTTCACTGCAATCATCGAAGGCAAAGTTTATGTGGGCGAGTATAAGTTGATAGCTGCAGACGGCAGCATTACAAATGAAACCACCGATGCAAAAGACAGCATCGTTTTGAAACATGGCCAGAAAGCAGTCATCGAAGGACTCGAGGACGGACAGCTATATATCGTGCGCGAAGAAAAGGCAGATGGATTCACATCCCATATCACCAAAGGGCTGGGAACGATTGCCGCAGATGCAAATCAAAATGTTGTAACCTGTACGAACACGAAGGAATCGGGATATGTAAGAATAAGCAAGATATATCAAGGAACCAGCATTCACAGAGAAAATGAATTTGAATTTACTGTCAAGGTAGATGGTGAAAATTACACCGGATATTATACAAAAAATTCTGTATCATATCCTGCAGAAAACGGAAAAATACGAATCAAAGGCGGCGAAACCGCAACGATTGAAGCTGGTATCGGTCAGAGGTTCGAAATAACCGAGGATCCGTATTCAAACTATACGGCCACCGTAACTGCAAGCGAAGGCATTACCATTTCCGGTTTAAAAGCAAGTGGAATCATCAAAGAAACAATCGGTGAAGTAGAATATACGAATGTATTACAAACCACAGGCTTAGTAGTAACAAAAAAACTGACAGGCTCAGATGACGTTTACGAACACTACAAGAATAGTAACTTCATCTTCAAAATGGAAGTTGATGGGAATCCATATATAGGGGAATATATATTCTACCCTGTAAAAGGAGACGCAACCCAAAATGAAAGCAGATATACAAGTGACGGTACCTTTACGATGAGCGCGGTAAATGCAGTTGCGTTCGATAAACTGCCAAAAGGAAGCCGTTATCGTGTCAGCGAGCTTCAAAATCAAGGCGGTATTAGTTATATTGTTACAAAATCGTTCTTTGATGGAATCATCGGCACAGGTGCTGACGAGGTAACCTTTGAAAACAAGTTTAAAGAAACCGGAAAACTTAATATTAAAAAGGTTGTAACGCAAAAAAGCGATGATACTACCGAGTTTCGCTTTAGATTGAAACTAAATAAAGAAATTGTGCAGAAATTTAAATATAAATGCAAAAAAATGGATGGAACCTTTACTACAGTTAATGTAACAGATGGATGGATTCGATTGAAACACAATGAGACGGCAGAAATTGAAGGAATTCCAAAAGGAACCCCATATGAAGTTACAGAGGAAACAAAAGAAGGTTATCTAACTATAATACCTGACAATGCCATCGGGACAGTAGATTCCGCTACGATGACAGTCACGTATACAAATGTATATCAAACAAAGAGCGAAGAAGCAACATTTTCTTTGCGGAAAAAAGTGAATTCAAATAAAATAGCTGATCATAATAAAAGCTATTCATTCTTTGTGTGGATATTCCATTCAAATATGGATTCTAGAGCATTCACTGCTCCGTGGTACGGAACCATCGTTGATTTAAGAACAAACGAGGAAAGAAGCTGTAGACTAAGTGCAAAAACAATTAATATGTCATATAAAAAAAATTCGACAACTTATTCTGGAGTAGCTGCAATTGTTGAACTAAAAGAATGGGAGGAATTAAGAATACCGGGAAGTGAAATTATAGCACGAAATCCGGCAAAATCCCAGTATAAAGTATGTTTTACAGAATCAAAGACATCATTTGAAAATCTGAAAAAAAATGATATCAAGATTACAAGCAAAAAAACCTCAACTTATAATGTGGATGAGGCCTCATTTACTTATACCCACGGGAAGACATCTTTTACAAATTCAAAGCAAGTTTTTGGATATGTAACATACAAAAAAAATAATAGTGCACTCGTAGGAATCAGCAGTAATGTAGTGACAAACAATTATGATGTAACAGATAAAACATACCAAATCCAAATTGAAAAGAAATGGGGGACAGCTTCAATTCCGGCTGCGGAGCTTTCCAAACATTATCCGATTAAAATCGAGGTAAATGTCGACAGCACTTGGGTGCCATACAATGGTGAAATTACATCCAGTAAGACCGGAAAAGTAAGTGTCGCAAACGGTTTGACGACAATCGGCATAGAAGAGGTTCTGACTGCAACCGAGACAGGATATAACCAGTTCCGAGTCACCGAACTGGATTCGGAGGGTCTGTATACTACGGAGTATTCCGAATCCGTCGATAAGACTACGCACATTATAACCGGAAACGAGACAACGGATAGCACAATAAAGAAGGCGGTAATTACAAACAGTTATAATTCATTATATGCCCTCAACATCTACAAAACCAATGTCGGCGGCAACGCAAACGATGAGTTTACATTTAAGGTTTACCTGAACGAAAAACCGTATAGTGGTTCGTACAATATAATTCAACCTGCAAACAGCAAAGATGCGGTTTGGACAGCGAAAACGACTACAGACGGAATTATCAAACTGAAGCACGATCAGCGTGCAAAGATAGATGGTATTGTGCCGAACACGACCTACTATGTGGAAGAAGATGAAAATCCAAACTATGTAAGCAGTTGTACATCAAAGAATGCGAGCGGAATCCTTAATCAGAATATTTCGGTCAGATTCCGGAACACGATCAAAAACACCGGATTGTCCATCAGCAAGACAACAGTCGGCGCAGAGGAAAAGGATGCAGCTGATGTGTTTAAATTCCTGGTAACTATAAAGATTCCGGGAGAAACGGACTATGCACCGTATGCAGGATCCTACAGCATCCAGCAGGACGGTAAAACCGGCGGAGACATCCAGATTAGTGACGGTATCGTTCAGATTAATGCAAATCAGCTGGCAGTACTGAAAGATCTTCCGGTAGGCTCGGAATATAAGGTTGAGGAAATCGCTCACGACAAGTACACTTTGAAAAGCAAAACCGGGAATGAAGGTAAAATCACGGAACTTGGCAATCTGGCAACATTTGAAAACACAAGGAAGACGGCAGGTCTTACCATTAAGAAAGTCCAAAACGGCGGAGCTGCAGGCGACATATTCCGCTTCAAGGTTACGCTGAATGAAGCCGAATACAAGGGAAACTACATCGTTACGGATGCCGCAGGCACGACAACAACCAATACCGCAGCGGACGGATGGCTGCAGCTGAAAGGCGGACAGCAGGCTGAAATCACGGGAATAGCAATCGGAACCGTATATAAAATTACGGAGGAAGATCGTGCGGACTACGAGGAACAGATACGCAATGCAGCCGGAATCATCGAAGAAGGCGAAAACAAGAATATCGAAACTTTTGTCAATGACAAGATTGAGAAAGCCCTGATATTCAGTAAGAGCAATATCGGTGGAAACCGGGAAGACTCCTTTGAATTCGACCTGAAGGTGGACGGCAAAGCCTACAGCGGCGAATATACGCTGACAGATGCAGATGGAAATGAACAAACCTTAACCGCGGCCGGCGGCCTCATCACATTGAGAGGTGGGCAGCAGGCAAGCGTGAAACTTCCGGTGGGAAGCAAGTATACTTTGATGGAGCGCGATAAGGCAGGCTACACGAAGCAGATTCCGACCACATCTACCTACATAGACGGCGGCGAGGCACCGGAAATCACAGTCGATGCAGGAAAAGCAGAAGGAACCATGTTCGATGGTCTCCAGAGAATCGACTTCAGCAATCTTTACACGGAAAAGGGAATCCTTGAGATTAACAAAATCCGTGAAGGCGGAAGCCCAAGCGATTTGTTTGATTTCAATGTAAAGATTAACGGCAAGCCTTACAGCGGCATTTATCAGATTTATACGGAAGACGGCATGCTCATTCCGGGAGAACATCAAACCGAAGACGGTACAATCACGATTACCGGCGGCGGAAGAATCCTTATTTCCGGTCTCAATCCGGGAGATATGTACACGGTAACAGAGACCCTGAATCCGGATTATAAATGTGATAATCCGACGCAGACAGGAACAATTAGCAAGGATGGAACGCCGGAAGAGGGTAGCTATTCCGTAAACTGTGCAGACTTTGTGAATGTGCACACAATCGGCGGATTCAGCGTATACAAGAACAACCTTGGCGGAAACACATCGGATGTCTTTACCTTTACCGCACTGCGTGAGGTTACAGAGACGGATGGGGAAGGAACAAACACGACAGCCTTTGAACCGTTTACCGGCATTCATTACAGATTGTATCAGGAAATCATCGGTGGATGGGAGCCTGTGCTGAACGGCGAAGACATCTACTTCTATACGGATGCCGAAGGAAACTTCTACTTGACCGGCGGACAGAAGGCGGTATTCGAAGACGTGGATACAGGCGCGAAGATTCGAATCACAGAAGCAGAGGCAGAGAGCTATGCAACTACGGTTCGGCTTGATGAAGATTCTGAGCGTGATTCCAAGGAAATTACATTTACTGTAACAGGTGATACAAGCCATGAGGTTGTATATATAAATCGTATTATTGAGGAAGATATCGAGATGCCGGAAACCGGCGGTACAGGCACTATGATGTTTGCGGGATTCTCGGCTCTTTCGGCAGCACTTGCAGCTATTTGCTTGTATCGCAGAAGACGCGAAAAAAGCTGGAAATAATATACATTAAGGAGGAAAAGAAAATGAAAAAAATATTGGCAGTTATCTTGAGTTGCATATTGCTGATTGGCACCGTGCAAACCGCAGTGGCACAGGAGTCGGTACCGCTGAGCCCGCTTGACGGACTTAAGTATTTGACGCAGGAAGCTTCCGCGGATAATCAGAGTGGAATGAAACCACACAAGGCCCCGATTAAAGCTCCGGCAAACTTGACGCAAGGAACGCTCACCGTTACAGGTCTTAAAGAAGGCACGACAGTGCAAGCGTACCGTTTGGTAGAACTTGAGAGCAAAGATGGGAAACATTTTTCAAATGCATTGAATAATAAGTATAATGATTTGTTTCATGCACTTGGCGTAAGTAGCACCTCTGCATTCTCAAAGAAAGATGGCAGAACCATTTTGGCGAAAGCACAGGAAATCATCACCGCAGGGGAAACCCCTCCTGACGCAGATTATAATGCTGTGACGGCAGCAGGTGAAACCGGCGTGACAATCAATAATATAGAGTATGGATTTTACTATGTAGCAATGACAGCAGGCACGGAGGACTATACAATTTATAATCCACTGCTGGTTTTGGTACCGCAGGTGCAGAAAGATGAGACAGGAGGCCATACCTATACCTACAATGTGACAGCGGAGGCAAAGAGTTCGCAGCCGGGAATTGAAAAGGAAATCGTTGAAGGAGCAGCGCGTGTGGATGAGACGACGGCTTCCATCGGCGATACGATTCAGTATGAATTAACAACTCCGGTACCAACCTACACTGCGGATGTGGATGACAGCAAAGTCGTGTTCAAAATTACCGATACCATGAGCAAAGGTCTGACCTATACAGGGGGATTTACTGTATACGGCGTTAACGAAGAAGGCAGTGAAACTTCGATTGAAGATGCGGTACAGCCTGAAGTTTCAACCGACGCTCAAACCGGCATAACCACCATCGTTATGGACTTCAACTATAAGAAGATAAAAACATATAAAAGTCTCAGAATTACATACACCGCAAAGCTGAATGAACAGGCTGTAATCGGTGCGCCGGGAAATCCAAACGAAGTTGTGCTTTCCTATTCACATGATACATCCAGAATCGACGAAAGCGGTAAATATCAGACGAAGGATACGCCGAAAGATGAAACGAAAGTATACACATTCGGACTTGACATTACAAAATATGAACTCGGTGATCCAGCGGTAACGCTTAGTGGAGCGGAGTTCAGCCTGAAAACCGCAGATGACAAGCAGGTATATTTCAAGGAAAACGATGCTGCAAATAATACCTACACTGCAATCATTGCGGATACGCAGCCGGAAGGCGCAATCGCAACGGTAACGACAATCGCAGGCGGTAAGCTCATAATCGAAGGGCTTGGAGAAGGAACTTACACACTTACAGAAGAAAAAGCACCGCAGGATTATTATATTATTAATAAGAACATTACAATAACAATTACTCCTGAAAAGAATGGTACGACTCTTACAGGCAATGTAACTCAGGATTCCGGAGTTAGCGAAGGAACACTCGGCAAAGCTTATTATGTTAAAGGGATTGAAAACTCACCGGACTATGTGCTCCCGATTACAGGCGGCATCGGTACGATTCTCTTCGGGCTTATTGCTGTACTTGCAGCGGCAGTTGCATGCGTAATGCTGTACAAGAGACGCAGTGAGTAAAGTTTCTGTAATATCATAAGGTATGAAGAAAAAAAGAAGTATTCTTCCGATTATTCTGTTACTTATTGTTTCACTGGTGTGCGGGTTATACCCGCTCATCAGTAATTTGCAGCACAAGCAGTTACAGAAACAGATGATTAGCAATTACCAAAGCGCAGTAGAAGAAACAGCACCGCAGGATTTAGAGAAGGAATGGGACAAGGCGCGTGAATATAACCGGCATATTGCCAAGCAGACAAAACTGAAAGAACCGTTTGCAGGCAGTAAGATGCAGCAATCGGACCGCAGCTATGAAAACATTCTAAACCTGAACGGTGACGGTGTCATGGGATACATCGAAATCCCCAAAATCGAAGTAAAACTTCCGATTGTCCACGGAACCGATGACGAAGACCTTGAACGGGCAGCGGGGCATTTACCGAAGACCTCTTTCCCCGTAGGCGGTACGAGCAGCCATTCTGTGCTTTCTGCACATCGCGGACTTCCAAGCGCCAAGCTGTTTACGGATTTGGATCAATTGGAAGAGAATGATATTTTTCTGCTGCACATTTTGGATAAAGAATTGTACTATCGGGTTGTGCAAATCAAAGTTGTGGAACCTGAGAATACTGAAGATTTGCGGATTGTGAAGGGCAAAGATTATGTGACACTTGTCACATGCACACCGTATGCTGTCAACAGTCACAGATTGCTTGTTCGTGGAGAACGGACAACGGAACCGCCGAATTATGATGTGAAGTTCAGCTTTATTGATTTTCTGCGTTTGCATTTTTATGGGGTGACGATTGGAATCATTGCACTTGGCAGTATCATTGCAATAGCGGTTATTTTGAACAAAACGCATGACCGTAAATCTTAACCGGGGGAGATGATAAAATGAAAAAAAGAAGATGTGTACATCGTTCAACAGTGCTGTTGCTATGCATAGCACTGCTGATGATGTTTTTTCCGCAGCAGGCTTTTGCCTCACACGGAATACAAATTGATAGAAACGGCAGTTTGACCGTCAATGAAACTTACAGTGTTCAGAACGAGGTCAAAAATCTGGCAGATGTCGAGCTTCAAGTTTGGCGTGTGGCAAGAGTGACCACAGGAGTGAAATTTGTTTTGACCGACGGATTTGCGACATCAGGTGTGAGCATAAACAGGCTTTCCGGCAGCGAGTGGCAGGATGCAGCTGACGCACTTCTTGCTTATGCAAAAGCGAACACGCAGGATGTGGGGGATGCTGCCAAAATCAAAACCGATGCAAACGGAAAAGCAAGCTTGTCAAACCTTGAAACAGGATTGTACTTGGTTGCACCGGTACAGACATCGGTTCGGGTTTCGGGATATACGGTACATCTGCAGAGAGCATTTTTGGTATCTTTGCCGTATCAGGTAAGCCAAGACAGCGCATGGATGTATGATGTGACCGTTACACCGAAAAACGAAGCAAAACCGTATTCGCCGCCGCCGCAAGTGACAACCTATACGGTTCACAAAGTGTGGAACGATGACAATGATAAGCAAGGAAAAAGACCGGAGCAGGTTTATGTTCGTCTGCTTCAAAACGGAAATCCTTATTTAGGAGCCGACGCTACCGTGGCACTGCAGCCGGGAAACTGGTTGTATACATGGAAGTCGCTTCCTGCCGGGTACAAATATTCCATTGAAGAGATTTTTGTTCCGGGTGGATATATTTCCAGCATAAATGGTAATATCATAACCAACACCTTGAATCCGGACGAACCGGAAGACCCGGATAATCCGGATAAGCCGGGCCGTGATGATGACGGAAAACCACCGGTAAAACCGGACAGGGATTCCGACGGCAAGTTCCCGCAGCGTCCTGACGACGGAACACCTAAGACCGGCGACGAAATGATGTTCACTCTTTGGATACTCGTATGCTTGGGCGCAGGTGCAGGACTTTTCGCAGTATCAAGAAAAAATCATAAAGAATAGGCAGACATTGCCATTTAAACTATAATTAAAAACGCTTCAAATCAGAACTCAGGCAATCGGACGCATACGTACCGGTTGCCTGATTCGTCATATCGGGCACGAAACCTACAAAAAAACACAAAAATATATAAAAAAATATTGATTTTTTTGTCGGAAATACTATAATGAAGGTGAAATTAGAGAGCATTCATTAATGCAGACGGAATATAGGAGGCGTTATTATGATTAGTTTTATCATTTGCTTGGCGCTCCTGATTGGAGGCTATTTCGTTTATGGTAAAGTAGTTGAGAACACTTTTTCACCGGATGATAGAGAAACACCGGCGGTTCGGATTAATGACGGTGTGGATTATGTAGTAATGCCGAAGTGGAAATTGTTCTTGGTACAACTGCTGAACATTGCAGGACTTGGTCCTATTTTTGGAGCACTACAAGGTGCATTGTGGGGACCAATTGTATTCCTTTGGATTACCTTTGGTACGATTTTCGCGGGTGGCGTGCATGACTACTTCTCGGGTATGCTTTCTGAAAGAAACGAAGGTGCATCCATTTCCGAAGTATGCGGCATCTATCTCGGAAACACAATGAAGAATGTTATGCGTGTATTCAGCGTAGTGCTTCTTGTTATGGTAGGTACGGTATTTGCGGTAGGCCCTGCGGGTCTGATTGTTACCCTGCTTGGAAACAGTGGTGTGAAAGGCATTATGACAAACGCAGAAGTATGGCTTTGGATTATCCTTGCATACTACTTTATCGCAACATTCCTTTCCATCGACAAGATTATCGGGCGTATTTATCCGCTTTTCGGTATATGCTTGATTGTCATGGCACTTGGAGTTATCTTTGGCATATTTACCAATGCCGATTATACAATTCCGGAGATTTGGAGCAACTTTACCAATATGCATCCGGACGGAAAGCCGATTTGGAGCTTTATGTTCATCACCGTTGCCTGCGGTGCGATTTCCGGATTCCATTCGACACAGTCGCCGCTGATGGCACGCTGCATGAAATCCGAGAAACAGGGACATTTCGTATTCTACGGGGCCATGGTTGCAGAGGGCGTAATTGCACTGATTTGGGCAGCTGCAGGATGTGCACTGTATGAAGTAACCGGCGGACTTAACACAGGATTGAGTGAGATTTTGGCAAACGGACAGTCCGCGGCTATCTATGATGTATGCATCAAGACGATGGGCAGCGTCGGTGTCGTTCTTGCAATGGTTGGAGTAATTGCATGCCCAATCACTTCAGGCGACACGGCATTTCGTAGTGCGCGTCTGACTTTGGCAGACTGGTTCGGCATTAATCAGAACGACATGAAGAAGAGACTTATGCTGTGTGTACCGCTTTTGGCAGTCGGTGCATTCATCGGACATTTGGATTACGCAGTCGTATGGAGATATTTCAGCTGGACAAACCAGACATTAGCAATGATCGTTCTGTGGACAGCAAGTATGTATTTGTTCCGTGAAAAGAAAAATTACTGGATTACAGCGGTACCTGCAACCTTTATGAGTGCAGTTTCCATGACCTATTTCTTCTGTGCGGACGAGTGCCTTGGACTTTCCACAACAATTGCTTATCCGGTTGGAATTATCCTTGCGGTAGTATTCCTCGGAATCTTCCTTCACGCAACGAAGAAGCCTATGAAAGCATAAAAGGCAAATTATCATATACAGAAATGAGAGGGCGATATCATGAAACCACAAAGATTGGGCAGTGTATCCATCCCTGATGACGAATTGATAAAAGACAAAAAAGAAGCGAAGAAAATCGGACCTTGCGGGCTGGGTCGGAAAGCGGTTTATTTGAACAGCTTTTATATTGACCGACGGTATTACATACCGATTGCCTCCGTAAAAAGAGTCTTTAAGAGAATCGCCATGAGCAAAGGCGGATTCACCGGAAAAGGCGCGTTTGCGACGTTATCCTATCTTGTGGTAGTATACGAAAACGGACATGAGAAACAGTGCAATTTTAAGCATGAAGAAGATGTAGACAGATTCCTTGCATACATCGAGGAGGAATTCCCTGATATACCGGTGCACAGCCTGGAAGCCGAGAGAAAGCTGGCAGAGAAAGAAAGATGGCTGGCGGAGAAGCGGAAAGAAAAGGATGTGCCCGAAGAAGCGAAAGAGGCTCTTTTGCAGCTTGAACAAGCAGAACGGTATCTGAAGAAGAAATCCGACTATTACATGGATTTAAGCCAGTCAGCAAAGAAAAAGCGCGTATACGATCGAAGCAATCCGGCGTATAAATGGGTCGCACTTGCAATCGTGGTTATGGGCGTGGGAGCATTTGCTTATGGAATCTATGCACTGGTGACACATGCGGGTTTCGGAATGTATTTCCTATTGTTCGGTCTTGCAGCCGTTTTCCTGTTTGCCGGAGCCAATGTTCTTCCAACTTCCAAGAACAACAGGAGGTATATCGAAGAGCAGCTTGCAAAATCTATCAGACAGATGCAGGAATACATCAGAGAGTATCCGGATTTTCCGGTACCGGCGCATTATGCACACCCGATTGTACTCAAAAGAATGCAGGACATTTTGAAAGAAGAGCGTGCAAAAACCATTCCGGAGGCACTTAAGGTTCTCAAAAAAGATTTGAAGGCTTTGAATTCCGATGTCGTCGTCGAGCAGGAAGAATACGATGAAATCATGGCAATCAAACCGATGTTTTTGGTAATGGATTACAAGTAAGATTGAAGTCAATATAACAAAACGGCTGGAATGCTTGATTCCCGTGAAAGGGAAGATGCGATTCCGGCCGTTTTGCTTTTTATGGCTAAATTTTGATTCTTTATGAACTTGCAATTAATTCGCGGGCACTGGCCAGTGTGGTTTCCGTAACCGTGGCACCGCCGAGCAGCCTTGCGATTTCTTCGATTCTGCCTTCCTCAGACAGTTTCTGAATGTTTGTGTAGGTTTTCTCATCGTCGGTTTCTTTGTAGATCCGGTAATTGCTCATGCCGCACGCTGCAATCTGCGGGAGGTGGGTGATGCATATAATCTGATGATGGCTTGCGATTTCTTTGAGCTTACGGCCGACGATACTTGCCGTGATGCCGCTTATGCCTGCGTCGATTTCGTCGAAAATCAAGGTCGGAATGTTGTCGCAGGAGCTGATTACATTCTTGAAAGCCAGCATGATTCTGGACATTTCACCGCCCGAAGCAATTTTTGCGAGAGGTTTCAGAGGCTCGCCGCGGTTTGCGGCAATCAGAATTTCCACATGATCCATTCCGTTCTCGGCAGGAGCCGAAAGCGGGGTAATGGATATGCTCAGCTTTGCGTCCTTAAAGTTAAGATCCGCAAGTTCGGCGGTAATCCTTTGTTCCAGTTCGGCAGCCGTTTCTGTTCTGATTTCCGTGAGCTTGCTGCATGCTGCAAGAAGATCCTTCTTCGCTTCGGAAAGCTCGGCTTCGAGACGGGCTTTCTCATCATCAAAGTTTTCGATGATTTCCAGTTCTTTCAGAATCTTCTGTTCGTATTCCAAAACATCTTCAATGGAAGAACCATATTTTTTCTTGAGGCCTTCAATTGTATTTAAGCGCGAGATCGCAAGGTCCATCTCTTCAGGCGAAAAGTTGAGACTTTCCCTGATATTCCGCAATTCTCCGGACAAATCCTGAAGCCTGTAGTAGATGTCGCTGAATTCTTCGGAAATTGACGAAAGTTCATCGGAACAGGAGGAAATTTCCTCCAAAGAACGAAGACACATGCCAAGCTCGTCCGTTGCCGAAGGGGATTCTTCAAAAAGGATTGCGTATGTTTTTTCGATGTTTTCGAAAATTTTCTCGCTGTTTTGGAGGAGAAAAATGCGTTTCTCAAGTTCTGCGTCTTCACCCGGCTTAAGGGCCGCCTTCTTGATTTCGGCAGCCTCAAACCGATAAAAATCCTGCTTGCGGGCGTTTTCTTTTTCCTGTGAAAGGAGGGAAGAAAGCTGCTGCCGGATTTCATGGTATTTATGGAAAAAAACGCTGACTTCGGCTTTCTTGGCGGCGGAAGCGTCGTTCTTGTACATATCTAAAAGTGTAATGTGATATTCGGGATTGAGCAGAGACTGGTTGTCGTATTGACCGTGAATGTCGGCAAGGCGGCGTGATACAGCGTTCAGCTGCGCCAATGTGACAATTTCACCGTTGAGTTTGCAGAGATTCTTGCCGGAAGAGGAGACTTCTCTTGTTATGACCACTTCTTCGCCGTCGAGCGTTCCGAGAAGCTGCACGACTGCTTTGTCGGCCCCGGTGCGTATGGCAGAGGTATCCGCACGGCTTCCGAGAGCAAGGCTGATTGCTTCCACGGCGATGGATTTGCCGCTGCCGGTTTCTCCGGTAATTATATTAAGACCTTCTTCAAAATCAACATCTGTATTTTCGATTATGGCAAAATTCTTAATACTGATGTGATCAATCATTTCTCTTCCCCCTGTTAAGCATTTCATTGAATCCGTCTACGATTTCAGGAACGTTTTTCTCATCGTCCGCAATGAGAAGGAGCGTATTGTCGCCGGCAAGGGAGCCGATAATGTGCTCGAAATTGGAGGTGTCAATTGCTTCGCCTGCGGCATTTGCACATCCGGAGAGTGTTTTTACAACGATAATGTTTCCTGAGGAGTCAATGGAAGTAATGGTTTCGCGGAATATTTTGACAAAACGATCCGAGACAGGAAGATCCTGCGACTTGTGAACCGAGTATTTGTATTTGCCCGAAGACGAAAGGGTCTTTACAAGCTGAAGTTCCTTGATATCTCTGGAAATCGTGGCCTGGGTAACCTCGTAGCCGCATTCCCTGAGCATGGTCACAAGTTTTTCTTGTGTATCAATTTCATTGTTCGTAATCAGTTCAATAATCTTATTCTGTCTGGAATATCTCATGTTTACCTCCCAAAGTAATTGTATACTTGTGTTTACTTATCAAAATTTTAACATATTTGGTTGTAAATTTCAATATAAAAATATATATAGACAAACAAATGTTTGCATGATATAATTTTGTAAGAACAAACTGCGAACAAGGAGCTTTGAGGTGAGAATTTTGGGAATTGACCCCGGTTATGCGATTCTGGGCTACGGAGTTTTGGATAAAATAGGAAATAAATTTGTGACGGTCGCTTACGGCTCCATTACAACGGACAGCAAGATGGAAATGCCGGAACGGCTCGTCGCGCTTTACGACGGGCTGACGGGGATTATACAGACCTATAAGCCGGATGAGGCTTCGATTGAAGAACTGTTTTTCAATAACAACGCAAAGACGGCGATTCTGGTCGGTGAGGCAAGAGGCGTTGCCGTTCTTGCCTGTGCGAAGCAGGGACTGAAAATCAGCGAGTACACGCCGCTACAGATTAAACAGGCGCTTGTCGGATACGGAAGGGCGGATAAGAAGCAGGTGCAGGCGATGGTTAAGGCAATTTTAAACCTGGATGAGATACCGAAGCCCGATGATACGGCGGACGCCGTCGCTGCTGCAATCTGCCACGGGCACAGCGGAGGGCACAAGCGGCCGCTTCGGATTAAGGAGGGAATTTAAGAATGATTCGATATATAAAAGGAATCTATGCGATGACTTTTGAAAACGGCATTGTCGTTGAAAACGGCTCAGGCATGGGATTTGAAATCAATATTCCGGCAGGCTCGCCGCTCTATCGGTACGGCGAAGGTGAGGAAGTGCTCGTTTATACCGCCATGATGGTGAAAGAAGACGACATCAGCCTTTACGGATTTCACAACAGAGAAAGTCTGGAGCTGTTCCGCCTGCTGATTACGGTCAACGGAATCGGAGCGAAAGCAGCTATGGCAATTATGGGCTCCATGTCGACTGACGAACTCCGGCAGGCAATCCTGTTTGAGGATGTCAAAGCGGTCAGCAGGGCAAACGGCGTGGGAAAGAAAACCGCCGGACGCCTGATTTTAGAGCTGAAAGATAGAATCGGAAGTTTTGAACGCAGCGATGCGTCGCAGGCTGCCGCGGTTTATGCGAATGCGGACGAATCTGCGGGCGAGGATGCCAGAACTGAAGCTATCAGCGCGCTTGCCGCTCTCGGCTATACGAAGGCAGAAGCATTCGGAGCTGTATCGAAGGTGCCGGAAGAGGGACTTTCCTGCGAAGACTATATCAAAAAAGCCTTAAAAAATCTCTTTTAAGGTGTATAATGGTACATAGACAAACGAAAAAATCCAAGGGGAAAACGAATGGAAAACGAAAGAATTACATCCGCCGGAATCAATCCGGGCGAAGCGAGGCAGGAAGTGAGTCTCAGGCCGCAGTATCTGGATGATTACATAGGACAGAAGGGCGTCAAAGAAAATTTAAAGATTTTTATTGAGGCAGCTAGGCGCAGAGGGGAACCGCTTGACCATGTGCTCTTTTACGGTCCGCCGGGACTGGGCAAGACGACGCTTGCGGGAATCATCGCAAACGAGCTCGGCGTGAACATCAAGATAACATCAGGGCCTGCAATCGAGCGTGCCGGCGATTTGGCTGCGATTTTGACAAACCTGGAAGAAAACGATGTACTGTTTATCGACGAAATCCACAGGCTCAACCGCTCCGTGGAGGAAGTCCTGTATTCCGCAATGGAGGACTATGCGCTCGATATTATCATCGGTAAAGGACCGTCTGCTCGCTCAATCAGACTGGATCTTGCGCGCTTTACGCTGATTGGCGCAACGACCAGAGCCGGAAGCCTTTCGGCGCCGCTCAGAGACCGGTTTGGAGTTATCAGCAAGTTCGAGCTTTATACGGTGGAAGAACTTACGGAGATTATACGGAGAACTGCACGGATTCTAGGTGTGACGGCAGACGAGGATTCACTTGTCGAAATGGCGAAGCGCTCTCGCGGAACTCCGCGTGTGGCAAACCGCATGCTGAAACGAATCAGGGACTTTTCACAGGTGAAAGGAAATGGTATAATAGATATGGAAATTACACGAGAGGCACTTGAGGCACTCGGTGTAGATGAGCTTGGTCTTGAAAGACTGGACAGGGAAATCCTCAGCGGTATTATTGAACGCTTTAACGGAGGTCCGGTGGGAATCGATACGATTGCCGCTTCCATCGGGGAAGAGCGTGTTACGATTGAGGATGTTTACGAGCCTTATCTGATTCAGACCGGGCTGCTTTACCGCACACAGAAAGGAAGAATGGTTTCACCGGCAGGGTATAAGCACATGGGGCTTCAGCCGCGCGAAGAAGAGGAAACCGAAGAATAAAGAATGCACATTAATGATTTTGATTACGAGCTGCCGCAGGAACTGATTGCACAGACTCCGGCAGAAAAGAGGGATTTTTCAAGACTTATGGTTGTTCACCGTAATTCGGGAGAAGTGGAGCATAAGCACTTTTATGATATTCTTGATTATCTGAAGGCGGGGGACTGCCTTGTTTTGAATAACTCTAAGGTTTTACCGGCAAGGCTGTACGGCAGGAAGGAAGGGACGGACGCAAATATTGAGTTTTTGCTGATTAAGCGAATCGAAGGCGATACATGGGAAACTATGGTGAGACCGGGGAAGAGACTGAAGCCGGGAGATGCGGTCTCCTTTTCCGATGATAAACTGTTTCGTGCGGTTGTAAAGGATTACGGTGAGGATGGCACTCGAATTGTGGAATTCGAGTACGAAGGGATTTTTCTTGAACGGCTCGAAGAACTTGGGAAGATGCCGCTTCCTCCGTATATTGAACGCGACAACAATTCTGAGGATAAGGACAGATACCAGACCGTGTATGCAAAAAACGAAGGCTCTGTTGCAGCGCCTACAGCAGGACTTCACTTTACGCCGGAGCTGCTTGAAAAAGCAAAGGCAAAAGGCGTGAAACTTGCTTATGTAACGCTTCATGTGGGAATCGGAACCTTCCGTCCGGTTAAGGTTGAAAATATCGAAGAGCATCATATGCATTTCGAGGAATATTTTATCGACGAAGACACCGCCAAGACCATCAACGATACAATTAAAGCCGGCGGCAGAATTGTGTCCGTAGGAACCACTTCAACCCGAACCGTCGAAAGCGCGGCCGCTTATGATGAAGAGCACGGTAAATACCTTGTGAAGGCAGGACACGGCTCAACGGGGATTTTCATTTACCCGGGATATGAATTCAAAATTATCGGTGCACTGATTACGAACTTCCATCTGCCGAAGTCAACGCTTCTCATGCTCATATCTGCACTATATAACCGCGAAGATATATTGAGAGTCTATCGGATTGCGGTGAAAGAGAAGTACCGGTTTTTCAGTTACGGGGATGCGATGTTTATTGAATAATAAAGAAAAAGTTGTACTTCACGCAGCATTGCCTGAAAGTACAACTTTTTTTATCGTTTAGCTTATTTATTAGCACCGCAGCATTTCTTATATTTCTTGCCGCTGCCGCAAGGACACGGGTCGTTTCTGCCCGGCTCTTTTTCTTTGTGAACCGTCTTGGAACGCTTGTAGTCCTTGATGATTTCAATCATTTTTTCTTCGGAAAGGATGTTTTCCCACTGCGGAAGCGTGTAGAGATATTCCGCTTCTGCCTTTAACATGTTGAAGAAAAGCTTTTCAAAATCAACATCGAGGTCTATATCTGAATTTTCGTCGATCTTCTCTAAATCGAAAGGGTTGTTCAGGCTTGTCTGGATGCCGTCGAGGAAGCCCATGAAAATAACAGGGTTTGCTTCGAACTTCTCAACGAGTTCGCTGAACTTGCCTGCAAGGTGCACATCCTTGTTTTCTAAGATGTTTTCGTAAATTCTCGTTTCGGTTCCGCTGTATTCTTCCCAAAACGCTTCAAAAGTTTCTTCGGTCTGACCTTCCATGAGGTCAACCCACTGCTTGTATAAACTCATTTTTTCCTCCTGTGTGATAAGTGATTTTTATTTTAATTTTTTAGCTACATTAATTATATCGCCGACAACAGCACTGCCGGTAGGGAGTGCGCCTGCACCTCTGCCGTAAAACATCAGCTCGCCAACCATGTCGCCGGTAACATATACCGCATTGAATTCATTGCTGACTCCGCTGAGCGGGTGAGAAAGCGGAAGTCTTTCCGGAGCAACGCTCGCCTTTACTTCGCCGTCTTCAAGGTATGCATGACCGATAAGTTTGATTTTGCAGCCCTCGGAAGCAGCGGACTTGATATCGTCTGCCGTAATCTTCGAAATTCCGGTTGTAGGAATATCGGAAGGTGCGATGTATTTGTCAAAAAGCAGTGCAATCAGTATGGAAAGTTTGTTTGCTGCATCCAGACCTTCCACATCTGCGGTCGGGTCTGCTTCGGCAAAGCCTTTTTCCTGCGCGTCCTTCAGCACATCTGCATAGCTTGCGCCGTCTTCGGTCATTTTTGTCAGGATGTAGTTTGTGGTTCCGTTCAAAATTCCCATAACTTCAAGGAAATTATTCCCCTGAAGCGGATTTTGGATCGCGGTGAGAACGGGGATTCCGCCTGCAACCGCAGCTTCGAAGAGAAAATCAACGCCGTTTTCCTCGGCGGTTTCCGTAAGTACCTTATAATTTGCAGCGACTGCAGCCTTGTTTGCTGTTACGACATGTTTGCCGTTTTTCATCGCTGTCAGCATGAAAGAGGCAGCGGGCTCGATTCCGCCGATAACTTCTACAATTAAATCAATATTCGGGTCGTTCAGAATAACATCCGGGTCATCCGTAAAAAGGTGAGAGTCGGAAGACTTCCTTCTGAGTATTCGTACGACTTCAACCGAAACGCCGGTGCGCTTCTGAATTAAATCATGGTTTCTTATCAGGATTTCATGGGTACCGCTTCCGACGGTGCCATAACCCAAAATGCCGACTTTAATTTTTTTCATTTCTGTTCCTCCGTGCGAAAGATTGCAATGAGAGAATTATATAACATTTCTTCGAATTTGTCTTTCTTTTTTTGAAATTTTTGTTATTATAGTTTTTGGATTCATTTATAAAAAAAGAAAAGAGGTAACAAAATGTCATTACACATCGTTTTCGTTGAGCCGGAAATACCGCCAAACACGGGGAATATTGCAAGAACATGTGCCGCAACCAACACGGTGCTTCATCTTGTGAAACCGCTCGGATTTAACATAGATGACAAAAGCCTTAAACGGGCAGGGCTTGATTACTGGCCGTATGTGAAGCTTGAAATGCACGAAAGTCTCGATGATTTCATGGAAAAATACGGTGACGGATCGCACCGGCTTTTTCTTGCAACGACAAAGGGTGGGCATATTTATACGGAGCCTGCATACCGTGACGGTGACATGTTCCTTTTCGGCAAGGAAACGGCTGGGCTTCCGAGGGATTTCATTGCGGAGCACGAAGAGAGTGCCATAAGGATTCCGATGAGCGCGGATACGAGGCTGCGCTCTTTTAACCTTGCAAATTCGGCAAACATCATTTTGTTCGAAGCTTTGCGTCAATTAGGTTTCCCGGGCTTGAAATAACGAAACGGATTTGGTATAATATTTGCATAAAAGATTTTTTGAGGACAACTTTTGAGGTGTATTAGTGAAACTTGGTTATGATTTAACAATTGAACAGTCCCAAAAATTGACGATGACTCCGGAACTGATTCAGGCAATCCAGATTCTGCAGTTTAACTCGCAGGAGCTTGAAAATTACGTTCAGGAAGAACTTATGCAGAATCCTGTTTTGGAGTACGAGGCAGGAGAGGACAGACGGGACAGAGAACAGGAGGTTTCCAAATCCGAGTCTTTGGATAAGAAAGAAGCGGAGGAAGCCGATTTTGACTTGCGCGAAAAAGTAAAAGAAGCGGAGTATGACGATATCAGCTACAAGCAGTGGGAACATCGCAAGGATAATGATGAGCCTACGTTTGAGCAGTTTGTGAGTAAGGAAGAAACTTTGGAGGATTACCTTCTTCTTCAGCTTACCTTTTCAAAGCTCAAGGGCGATGACATGAAAATCGGAAGGTATCTTATCGAGTCGATAGACGAAAATGGATATCTTACATCCGAACTTCCGAAAGTCGCGAAGATGTTTAAAGTGTCGGAGGAACATGTTGAGAAAATTCTCGATGTCATTCAGACATTTGAACCTGCGGGGGTGGGTGCCAGAACGCTCAAAGAATGTTTGATTCTGCAGCTCGCATCCAAGGGGCTGCTTGAGGATTCGGTAGAATATATTATTTTACATCATTTGGAGGATATCGGAGAAAATAAACTCAGCAAGGTTTCGAAGGAAACCGGGCTGACGGTTGCACAGGTACAGATGATTACGGACCTCATCCGGACACTGGAGCCGAAGCCGGGCAGACGCTTTTCATCGGGAGAAACGGTGAAGTATGTCGTTCCGGATGTGGTTGTCGAAAAGGTCGACGGGGAATATCAGGTCGTAACAAACGAAGGCACAATCCCGAGGCTGATGGTAAGTTCCTATTATATGAGCCTTGCAAAGAAGGCCTCCGAGGATGCGGAACTTTCGAAGTACCTCAGCGATAAGTACAACTCTGCAATGTGGCTGATTAAGAGCATCGAGCAAAGAAGACAGACGATATATAACGTTGTTGCTTCGGTTGTCGAGTATCAGAAAGAATTTTTGGACAAGGGTCCGAAATATTTAAAGACCTTGACGCTGAAACAAGTAGCGGAAGCGTTAAATATCCACGAATCCACGGTCAGCCGTTCCATAAACGGTAAGTACATGCAGACTCCGAGAGGGGTTTTTGAGATTAAATATTTCTTCTCGAGCGGTGTTACGGGCGCAGGCGGAGAGGGAATGTCTTCAAACAGCATTAAGACTTTCATTAAGGAAATCGTGGAAAGCGAAGACCCGAAGAAGCCGTACAGCGATCAGGACATGGTGGAAATTCTCAGCCAAAAAGGAATTGAAATTTCGCGCCGTACCGTGGCAAAGTACAGAGAGGGCATGAATATCTTATCTTCATCGAAACGGAGAAGATATTAAAATACATAAAAATACAATATAATATAAACATTGTCAACAGGAATGTTTTTAGGAGGAGAAAGAAATGGCGATTAGAGTAGGTATTAACGGTTTTGGCAGAATTGGCAGGGTAGTAATCCGTGCCGCAATGGATATGCCGGAAATTGAAATCAGGGCAATCAACTTAAGAAATGCGGACCTTGAATACATGGTTTACATGCTTAAGTACGATACGATTTTCGGAAGATTTCCAAAGAGTCTTGACCATGACCAGTCCGGAATTTACATAGACGGAAAGCATGTTGATGTATATTCGTTCTCGGATGCATCCGAAATTCCGTGGAAGGAAGCAGGCGTTGATTATGTAATCGACTGTACCGGTGCATATGTAACAACGGAAAAAGCGATGGATCACATTGAAGCAGGTGCCAAGCATGTTATCATTTCCGCACCGGCAAAGGATAAGGATACTCCGACATTTGTATACGGCGTAAATCATAACGAATATAATTCGGATATGAAGGTTGTTTCCAATGCATCCTGTACTACAAACTGTCTCGCACCGCTCATGAAGGTTATCGAAGATAACTACGGAATCAAAGAAGGACTTATGTCCACGATTCATGCGGCTACCGCAAAACAAAAAGTTGTTGATGCGAAATCACTCAAGGACTGGAGAACAGGCCGCAGCGTATTCGGCAACGTAATTCCGTCAACAACAGGTGCAGCAAAGGCAGTAGGTCTTGTAATTCCTTCTCTTAAAGGCAAAATGACAGGTATTTCATACAGAGTTCCGACAGCGGATGTTTCCGTTATCGATGTAAACGTTGTTCTCAACACACCGACAAGCGGACCGGAACTCAGACAGAGAATCAAAGAAGCTTCCGAAACCTACCTCAAGGGTGTTTTGGAATATGTAGATGATGAAGTTGTTTCCGGCGATTTCGTTGGAGACCCTTGCACATCCATTTTCGACTCCAGACAGACAATCGAGCTGAATGACCATTTCTTCAAGCTCATCGCATACTATGACAATGAATTCGGATATTCCAGCAATCTGCTCAATATGCTGAAACATATGCACGAAGTAGACTGCAAATAATCCTCGAGAATAGATACATAACGAAATTATTTAAGAGGAGATCAATTATGAAAAAAACAATCAAAGATATTGAAGTAAACGGCAAGAGAGTGCTCGTAAGATGCGATTTCAATGTACCGCTTAAAGAAGGCAGAATCACAGACGACATCCGTATCGTTTCGGCACTCCCGACCATCAACTATTTAAGAGAGCACGGAGCGAGGGTAATACTGATGTCCCACCTCGGAAGACCGGAAGGCGAGCCGAAGAAAGAATTTACGCTTGCACCGGTTGCGGAAAGACTGACCGAGCTTCTCGGCGAAAAAGTTATTTTCGCGGCATCTGACCTCGTGGTTGATGAAAAGGTGAAAGAGGCGGCAAACGCGCTCAAAGACGGCGAAGTTATGCTTCTTGAAAATGTCAGATTCCGTAAAGAAGAAACCAAGAACGGTGCGGATTTTGCGAAGGAACTGGCATCGCTCGGAGATATTTTTGTAAACGACGCTTTCGGAACGGCTCACCGTGCACATGCGTCCACAGCGGGAATCGCGGATTATCTTCCGTGCGTTTCGGGCTTTCTGATTGAAAAAGAAGTAAAATTCCTCGGAGATGCGCTCGAAAACCCTGCTCGTCCGTTCGTGGCAATCATGGGCGGCGCAAAAGTCGGCGACAAGATTCCGGTTATCAAGAACCTGCTTAAGAAGGTAGACTCTCTGATTATCGGCGGAGGAATGGCTTACACCTTCTTCAAGGCGCAGGGATATGAAATCGGAACTTCGATTTTGGACGCGGATAATATTGAACTCGCGAAGGAACTTCTGGCAGAAGCAGAGAAAACCGGCGTAAAAATTCTTTTGCCGGTTGATGCGGTATGTGCGAAGGAATTTAAAAATGATACAGAATTTGCAGTATATGCAAAAGAAAACATGCCGAAAGACAGGATGGGAATGGATATCGGACCTGAATCCGTGAAGCTGTTTACCGAAGCGGTGAAGAATGCAAAGACGGTTGTATGGAACGGCCCGATGGGCGTATTCGAAATGCCGAACTTTGAGAACGGCACGAAGAAGGTTGCCGAGGCTCTTGCTGAATCCGATGCGGTAACGATTATCGGCGGAGGCGATTCCGCAGCTGCATGCGAGCAGTTTGGCCTCAAAGACAAGATGACTCACATTTCCACAGGCGGCGGCGCGTCCCTGGAATTCTTGGAGGGCAAGGTGCTTCCGGGTGTAGCGGTGATAGAGGATAAATAAGAAGAACGATTTGCGATTTTAAGGAGGTATTTTCTATGGTAAGAGTAGCGATTAACGGTTTCGGCAGAATCGGCAGACTTGCATTCAGACAGATTTTTGAAGATAAAGATATGGAAGTTGTTGCAATCAATGACCTGACAGAACCTAGGATGCTTGCACATCTTCTCAAATACGACAGTTCGCAGGGTGCTTATCGCGGTCATGAAGTTGTCTGCGACGAAAACTCCATAAGCGTTGATGGGCATAAGATTCCGGTATATGAGGAAGCCGATGCGAAGAATCTGCCATGGAAAGACCTCGACATCGATGTCGTTTTGGAATGCACGGGATTTTATACTTCAAAAGCAAAATCCCAGGCGCATATCGATGCCGGAGCAAAGAAGGTGCTGATTTCCGCTCCTGCGGGGAACGACCTTCCGACCATTGTTTACGGCGTTAACCATGAGACTTTGACGGCAGAGGATAACATTGTTTCCGGTGCGTCCTGCACGACAAACTGCCTTGCGCCGATGGCAAAGGCTCTGAACGACTACAGAGAGGTTCGCACGGGCTTTATGACTACGATTCATGCTTATACAGGCGATCAGATGCTCCTTGACGGACCGCACAGAAAAGGCGACCTCAGAAGAGCAAGGGCAGGCGCAATCAATATCGTTCCGAACTCGACAGGCGCAGCGAAAGCAATCGGACTTGTCATTCCGGAACTGGACGGAAAGCTCATCGGTTCGGCGCAGCGTGTTCCGGTACCGTCAGGCTCGATTACAATTCTGGACGCAACTCTGAAAGATATGACGGACTCTGTATCGGTAGAAGGGATTAATGAGGCAATGAAGGCGGCTGCAAACGAATCTTTCGGTTATACCGAAGAAGAACTTGTAAGCTCTGATATTATAGGTATGAGTTACGGCTCGCTGTTTGACGCAACGCAGACGCTTGCACAGCAGTGCGGTACGCACATTTATGAGGTAAGGGTGGTTGCATGGTATGATAATGAGATGAGTTATACATGCCAATTGATTCGTACACTGAAGTATTTGAAAGAATTTGTGAAATAAGAGAGAGGTAAAAGATGCGTTATCCTTTTATTGCGGGAAATTGGAAGATGTACAAAACCACTGCAGAGGCAAGGGCGTTTGCACGGGAATTTAAAAAAATTTATCAGTCAAGTGATGTAAAGGTCGCGATTTTTGCTCCTTTCACGCAGCTTGCGGCTCTTGCGGAAGAATTCAAAGGGACAGGAATCTGTCTCGGCGCACAAAACGTTCACTACGAGCGAGAGGGTGCTTTTACAGGTGAAATATCCGTTCCGATGCTCCGGGAAATCGGCGTGGAATATTGTATTGTCGGGCATTCTGAAAGACGCCAGTATTTCAATGAATCCGATGAAACGGTGAATCGCAAAGCAAAGGCACTGCTTGAGGCGGGAATCACACCGGTTATCTGTGTAGGGGAAAACCTTTATCAGAGAGAACACAATTATCAGGACAAACTGGTTGCTGAGCAGGTCGCAAACGCAATGGAAGGAATCCCGGCAGAAGACGCGGCGAAAGTTGTTATTGCTTACGAGCCGATTTGGGCAATCGGAACAGGAAGAACAGCAACACCGATTCAGGCAAACCATATGTGCAAAGTTATCCGGGATGAGCTTGAAGAAATCTATGATGAAGAGACGGCTGACAAGGTCGTGATTCAATACGGCGGAAGCGTAAAGCCGGAGAATGCGTCGGAAATTCTGAATATGGAAGAAATCGACGGTGCGCTTGTAGGCGGAGCAAGTCTTGAGCCGTTAAAATTTATTGAAATTGTAAACTTTTAACTTGATTTTAGCATAGATACTGTGGTACAATTAACAAGTTATAATACGAGGAGGTAAAAGATGAAGACTTTATTGATGGTTTTGCTGGCATTAGCAAGTATCGTTTTGATCGCCAGTGTACTGCTTCAATCCGGTAACAGTGCAGGATTATCCGGTTCCATCGCAGGCGGAGCGGAACAGTTATTCGGCAAGAAGAAGAGCAAAGGCTATGAGGCCATTTTAGAGAAAGTAACTACCGTAGGCGCTGTTCTTTTCGTAGTTCTTTCTCTTGTTATCGTTACTCTGTTTGGGTAATTGATACACGAAATTAATTCGTTTTTAATTTTTATTTATTATATTTCACTTACGGCAAGAGGTACATAATGTGCCTCTTATTCGGCGTTAGTGAGTAGGAGGTATTACGTTATGACAAAGTATTTTGCTGTCATCGCAGCTGTCATTGGTCTTATCGTAGCATTCTGCTTAGCTGCATGGATCAAGAAAGCTGACGAAGGTACAGACAGGATGAAGGAAATCGCCGGCTACATCAGAGAAGGTGCTATGGCGTTCCTGAGAAGAGAATACAAGACAATGGCTATCGTTATTGTTGTGTTATTCTTATTAATCGGTATTTGCATTAACTGGATAACCGCTGTTCTTTATGTGTTCGGCGCACTCCTTTCCGTACTTGCAGGTTTCTTCGGCATGAAGGTTGCAACACTCGGAAACGTAAGAACTGCAAACGCAGCAAGAGAATCCGGAATGAACAAGGCTCTCAAGATTGCGTTCAGATCCGGTGCGGTTATGGGTCTTTGTGTATCCGGCCTCGGTCTTTTCGGACTCGGCGTGGTTGTATGTGTGCTTGACCTTGCAACAGTTGTTGAATGCGTTACAGGCTTCGGTCTCGGGGCTTCTTCCATGGCATTATTCGGAAGAGTAGGCGGCGGTATCTACACGAAGGCAGCTGACGTTGGTGCTGACCTTGTAGGTAAGGTTGAAGCAGGAATCCCTGAAGACGACCCTCGTAACCCTGCAGTTATCGCAGATAACGTAGGCGACAATGTAGGTGACGTTGCAGGTATGGGTTCCGACTTATTCGAATCTTATGCAGGTTCTATCATTTCTGCTATCACTCTTGCAGCAGTTGCTGTTGCAAACGCAGATGAAACTGCTGTATTCTCAACAGCTACGGCAGCTGTATTCCCGTTAATCATTTCCGCTATCGGTATTCTTGCTTCCGTAATCGGTATCATGATCGTCAGAGGAAAGGATGGTGGAAACCCTGCATCTGCTTTAAATATGGGAACATACGTAAGCGGAATTATCGTTATCATCGCTACCGTTATCCTTTCCAAGACAATGCTCGGCGACTACACATATGCAATTGCTATCATTGCCGGCCTTGTTGTAGGTATTGCAATCGGTAAGATTACAGAAGTTTATACTTCCGGTGACTATAAATCAGTTCAGAAAATTGCTGACCAGTCTCAGACAGGTGCTGCAACTACAATCATCAGTGGCCTCGGAGTTGGAATGATGTCCACATTATGGCCAATCCTCTTAATCTGCGTTGGCGTATATGTTGCTTTCTCTGTTGCAGGTTTATACGGTATTGCACTTTCTGCAGTAGGTATGCTTTCCACTACAGGCATGACGGTTGCAGTTGACGCTTACGGTCCTGTTTCCGACAATGCCGGCGGTATCGCAGAAATGTCAGAGCTTCCTCACGAAGTAAGAGATATCACAGACAAGCTTGACTCCGTAGGTAACACAACCGCTGCGATCGGTAAAGGTTTTGCAATCGGTTCTGCTGCTCTTACAGCACTGGCTCTGTTTGCTTCCTATGCTGAAGTTACGAGTCTTACAACAATCGATTTGCTCAGCCCTATCGTAATCATCGGATTATTCATCGGTGCTATGCTTCCGTTCTTGTTCTCCGCTATGACTATGAATTCTGTAGGAAAAGCTGCTAATCAGATGATTGAAGAAGTTAGAAGACAGTTCAGATCCGATGCAGGAATCATGGCAGGAACTTCGAAGCCGGACTATGCTAACTGCGTAGATATTTCCACAAAGGCTGCTTTGAAAGAGATGGTTGTTCCAGGTATTATGGCTATCGTCTCTCCGCTTGCAGTTGGTCTCATCTTAGGACCTGCAGCACTCGGCGGAATGCTCGGCGGTGCACTCTCCTCAGGCGTGCTTCTTGCTATCATGATGGCAAACGCAGGTGGTGCTTGGGATAACGCTAAGAAATACATCGAAGAAGGTCACTTCGGCGGCAAGGGTTCCGAACCTCACAAAGCTGCAGTTGTAGGCGACACGGTAGGCGATCCGTTCAAGGATACTTCCGGTCCGTCCATCAACATCTTAATCAAGCTTATGACGATCGTTGCAGTTGTATTTGCACCGTTATTCGTATCCGTTGGCGGATTAATCTAATTCGATTGTTTAATTAAAACATGGATTCATTCAGGCTCCCGAAATCGGGAGCCTGTTTTGGAATAAAAACATAGCACACTCTTGATTATATCTGCCAAAGGTGTTAAACTATTAACAGAATATTTTCTGCAAAAAAGAAAGGAAAAAAGAGATGTATCACACAATTAAGTACGAAGTGAAAGACAGAGTAGCAACAGTTACCATTAATAGACCGGAGGCACTGAATGCACTTAACTCGACGGTTCTTGACGAACTTTTCGATGTATTCAATGTTATCGACAAAGAGGATGAGGTAAGATGTGTCATCGTAACAGGTGAAGGAAGATCATTCGTAGCGGGAGCTGACATTGCTGAGATGTCAACGCTTAATCCTGTAGAAGGCAAGAGATTCGCACAGAAAGGCCACAGAGTTATGAACTTCATCGAAAAGACTGAAAAGCCGGTAATCGCAGCAATAAACGGATTTGCGCTTGGCGGCGGATGTGAACTTGCAATGGCATGCGATTTCCGAATTGCTTCCGCAAAGGCTGTATTCGGACAGCCGGAAGCAGGCCTTGGAATCACACCGGGATTTGGCGGAACACAGCGACTTTCGAAGATCGTAGGGCCGGGAAATGCGGCAATGCTTATTCTCACAGCTCAGAATATCAAGGCTGACGAAGCACTCAGAATGGGTCTTGTACAGAAGGTTGTGGAACCGGAAGAACTGCTGCCGACAGTAGAGACCCTTGCAAAGAAGATTGCTTCAAACGCACCGGTTGCTGTTATGGCTTGCAAGACACTCATTAACAAAGGATATCACCTTGACCTCTTCAGCGGATGTGCACTCGAAGCAGAAGGCTTCGGCGTATGCTTTGGCACAGAAGACCAGAAGGAAGGCATGAAGGCATTCCTGAACAAAACTACATACGAATATCAAGGTAAATAAGAAAGAGGCTGCCCGCAATTGATGCTGGCAGCCTTGTTTGTACAGTGCTTTATGCAAAGTGTTCTGCTTTCAGACGGTAAATCGTGTTCTTAACCGGCGGAAGTGCCAGTACAATCAGCGTGAGCACGCCTTCTCCGCCGATGTAAAAGATATTGTAAAGGAAACTGTACCAGACAGGGTTCATGCCCTCCGGTGCATATTCTCCGAAGAAGAGAAAACCGGAAAGGAAGGAACAGCAGAATCTGCCAAGTATTGCGACAAGATATCCGACATAGAGGCCATGCTTTTTATTGGAGAATAAGCCCGAAAGCCCAAGGCAGCCAAAAGCAAGTATGTAATCGAGAACCACCTGCATAGGGAAAAGGATAACCGGGTCAATGATCAGGTTTAAAAGCCCTAAAGCCACACCGGAAGCAAGGCCCCATTTAGGACCGCAGAAATAGCCCGCCAGCGTTGCAGCCAGCATGCTGAACATGGTAATGGAGCCGCCGTAAGGCATCGGAATGATTTTTATCATACCAAGCACGAAGGATAGTGCCATTAAAACGGCACAGAGTACAAGGCAGTAGATTGGGCGTCTGCCCATTTTGTTTGTTTCGATTTGTGACATAAAAAAACCTCCTCAAAAAATAATGGGAGGGGAACCGTTTCATATACGATGATGCTTCCCTACGCCGGCATTAACCGGGTCAGGTTATGAGGGTTTATCCGAAAGCGGGCCATCCTGCATATTTCGGTAAATCTCAGCAAAAGCTCCCCTAGCAATAATGATATATTATAACTAAAATATATTTTTGTCAAGGGAATAATATCATAACTATTCATTGAATTTGTAAGAAAAAGGGAGTATAATATATTGTAAATTGAAAGAGAGAGAGGATATTGGGGAAAATGAATAATCATATTATTTTAGAACCGGCTTGGAAGATAAGAGAAATCGCACGAAATGCACTTAAAGGATATTGGAAGCCGATGTTTGTAGCTACACTGATATTTTATCTGCTGACAAACGGAGTGGGACAGGTGCTTTCTTATGTATTTAGTTATGATACAAGCGAAGTATATGTAAGCTTCGGACTCCCTAACGACAGCTATATTAATTACCCATCGGTTAACTATGGTGGAAGTATATATGATTTCCTTGTGGGCGGAGCATTTACGCTTGGATTTACGATGCTTCTGCTTACTTTCTTCAGAACAAAGAGGGTCGACTATTCGCTGAACTTTGAAGGATTCAGCTTTTTTGTCAAAGCGTTCCTGCTGCAGCTTCTCATAGGCATTAAAGTCTTTCTTTGGACACTGCTGTTTATTGTTCCCGGAATTGTAGCCGGTTATAGATACAGTCAGGCATTTTATATTCTTGCTGACAACCCGGACTATTCGGTTACGCAGTGCGTAGAAGAAAGCAAACGCTTGATGATGGGCAACAAAGGAAGATTGTTTTACTTGGAACTTACCTTTATTGGCTGGGCACTGCTTGCATCCATTCCTACAGGATTGATCATTGCGCTCTTTCCGGATTCCGGATTCTTTGCAGTCATTGCTTCTCTGATTGCGGCACTTCCTGCGATTTTTGTGTACGAATATGTATATGTTTCGAAGGCAGCTTTCTATGAACTCCTTACCGAAAGACTTGTTGTTGTTTTCCCGAGTGCACCGACGGACAATACGGTTGAGACAACCTACACCGTATACGAACAAGCACCGGGGCAGCCGCAGGAAACTCCGGAAGAGCCGACTGAGCCGACTGAAACGGCAGAGCCAACAGAGCCTGCTGACAAGAATGAATAACTATTGAGAACAAAATTACCTCTTTCGCATAATATAAAGCAGTTAGGTATATAACTTGCACAAAATTGTGTTGAAGGAGGTAATACTTTGTCCGTTGAAAGACATTATTTCCCCGGTAATAATACACCGCTGGGATTTTTTTCGTATTATAGGTATATTTTGGGACAGAGAGAAGCAAAGAAGATTATATGCATTAAGGGTGGTCCGGGCAGCGGCAAGTCAACCTTTATGAAAAAAATCGGTGCTCACTTCGCAGAACTGGGTGAGAATATCGATTATCTTCATTGCTCCGCAGACGAAAACTCCCTGGACGGGGTTGTTTTGACAGACAGAAGCATCGCGTTGATAGACGGAACGAGTCCTCACATGACAGACCCAATAACGCCGGGTGCGGTTGACCGCATTGTAAACCTTGGGGAGTATTGGAACGAAGAAGGAATTAAAGCAAATAAGGAAGAAATCATAGATTTAAACGAGGAATGCTCGGAGTGGTATAAGATTGCGTATAACTACTTAAACGCCGCCAAAAGCGTATTTCGGAGCCTGGAAGGAGTATATGACAAGGCAATTGAATACAGCGAAATATACAAAGCGGCCGCAGATATTGTAGACAGGGAATACAGCACATACGACATCTCCCTGAGACCGGGAAGAGAACGGAAACGATTTGCGAGTGCGATAACCGCAAACGGTGTGATTTCTTATCCGGAGACGCTTTTTCGGAACATGAAAAAAGTCTATATTATCAACGCACCGGTCGGATATGCCAACAGCAGCCTTATGACGATTATAAAAGAGGGGGCAATCTATCGCGGTTTCGATGTTGAATCGTTCTACTGCTCCGTCTGCCCGGAGGAAAAAATCGACCATCTTATCATTCCGGAACTCAAAATTGCTTTTACGACGGTGAACGAATATCACGACATCGAACCATGGGAAATTTTCACGGAAGAGGAAAGCAGCGGGGAGACCGTTTTCTTACTGCCGGAAATCTATCTTATTGACCTGGGTGACTATATGGATGCCGTCAGCATCGAAAAAAACGCACCGCTTATCGAAAGCCTGGGCGAGGAATTTGATATTTTGCTCGAGAAAGCAATAAAATGCCTCGAGAATGCCAAAACAAGGCACTTGATGGTGGAAGACATGTATATTCCGAACATGAACTTTACCGAAGTGGGAAAAACCGCAGAGAATATTATCCGGGAACTGATGGAAAAATAGCAGTGATTGTGATATTATAGAAACAGATTGTATAAATAAAACAGGAGAATACTTATGAAAAAGTTAACTGATTTTTTGAATATGCTTGCGGAGTCGGAACTTCGCGCCGGCGACAATTCCGACTCTGCCGATTTTGATATACCGATTAAGGATATTACCTACAATTCGCTGGAAGCGGGCGAGGGAACGCTTTTTATCTGCAAAGGTGCGGGGTTTAAGGAAGAATATCTGAAAGATGCCCTTGCAAAAGGTGCCGCTGCATTTGTATGTGAGATGGGTTCAAAGGTTCACGAGGCCTGCAAAGCGGATGCCGAACTTGCAGCAGTTCCATACATTGTTGTAAACAACATGCGAAGAGCCATTTCAAAGATTTCCGCTTTCTTTTTTGACCGGAGCTGGGACAAGATGAAATTGATTGGTGTTACGGGGACGAAAGGAAAGTCAACAACGACAAGCATGATTAAAGCAATCCTTGACATCCATTGCGGCAGGGAAATCGGTTTTTCTTCGGGCATCTATACCTATGACGGCTGCCACAAGGAGAAAGCATATAAGCTTACGACTCCCGAAACGATCGAACTTCACCGAATACTGGATAACTGCGTGAAAAACGGATGTGAATATCTGGCGATGGAGGTTTCTTCGCAGGCGCTGAAATACGATCGGACTCTCGACCTGAACTATGAAGCATGTGCGTTTACGAACATATCGAGAGACCATATCTCGGATGCCGAGCATAAGGACATGGAGGACTATTTCACTTCCAAGCTGAAAATCTTCACGCAGAGCCGCATCGGATGCGTAAATCTGGACATGGATCCTGTATATATGGAGAGAACGCTGGCATTCGCCGAGCAAAACTGTGAAAAAACGGTTACCTTCGGTATGAAGAAGGTGGGAGACAGAAAGCCGGATGTTTACGGCATTTCTGTGGACGAAAAACAGGGATGGCTTCTGCTGAAGGCTGAGCTTTTCGGCAAGACAGAGGAGTTTACGGTAAATATCGGCGGTGCGTATAATGCCTATAACGCGCTTGCTGCAATCGCGGTGACCGCATCGCTTGGCGTGCCGACGGAAATAATACGCGAAGGACTGGAAACGGTCAAGGTAATGGGCAGAATGGAAACCTATCGCCTTAAGGATTCCGTAGATGTTATCGTGGACTATGCGCATAATAAAATGAGTTATCAGGTGCTGTTTGATTATGTAAAGAAGCAGTATCCTGACCGCAAGGTCGGATTTGTGTTCGGCTGCGTCGGCGGCAAGGCATTCAACCGCAGAAAGGAAGCCGGAGAAATCGCCGAGAAATACGCGGATTTCGTGGTAATTACAGAGCTTGACCCGGGAATGGAAGATATTAATAAGATTTGTGGCGAAATTCTCAGCTATATCGACCATAAGGAAAAGGCGGAGATTATCACAGACCGTGATACTGCTGTCTATACGGCTCTTAAGAAGGCAGAAGGAATGGAAAACTGCGTGCTTGTGCTGGCAGGCGGCTCGGATGCGTATATGAAGCGCGGAAATAAGGTATATCCATCCGATACGGACGGAGAGCGCGTGCAGAAGTTTTTAAAGAAAATCGGCAAATAAATATTAAAAACACAATAGTTTTTATGGAATTTCAGCAAAAACTATTGAATTACAAGAAGTTTTTGGCTGGTGTGTTTTCAATCTTTCAATCACCGTCTGCATATCCGCAGGCAGCGGTGCTTCAAGGTGAAGTTCTTTGTCGCTGACCGGGTGTCTTAAAGTGAGCGAAAAAGCGTGCAGAGCCTGACGGTCGATGAGGTCGGAAACGATTTCCTTACCGCCTTGACCGCATTCCGGATTGTAATCCTTGGCATAGCGAGGATCGCCGTGAATTCTGCGATATTCAAACGGGTCGCCGTGACAGTACAGGTGGTCGCCTAAAATCGGATAACCGATGTAGGAAAGGTGGACGCGAATCTGGTGCGTGCGGCCCGTTTCAAGTTCCAGCTCGACTAAGGAATAACCGCCGAAACGGTCAAGAACCTTGTAATGTGTAACGGACGGATAGCCGCCTTTTTCGACAGGCAGCACCCAGCGTTCCACTTCATTTTCATCGGGTCTGCCAAGCGGCAGATCAATCGTGCCGCTGTCCTCAGGCATTTCGCCAACCACAATCGCCTTATATTTCTTATGCAGGCCGCGTGCCTCGGCATTCATCTGTTTGGTGAGACTGTCCTGTGCGTGGCTGTTTTTTGCAACGATAAGAAGCCCGGATGTGTTCATATCCAGGCGGTTTACAAACCGTATTTTATAGCTCTTACCCTCATCAAGCATTTTTTTCATAAGACCGTTTGCAATCGTATGACAGGGCTTGCCTTTGGTCGGGTGGACGACAACGCCGGGCTGTTTGTTTATCACAAGGAGGTCATCATCCTCATAAACTGCCGAAATCGGAATGTCCTCAGGCGGAAAATCGCTCTTTTCTTCGGGAAGCAGGATGCTGATGACATCTCCTTCGACCGGTGCTATCCACCACTGCACATCGCCGCCGTTCAGTGACACAAGATGATTCTGCTTGAGTTTGGTCATGAGGCGGGAGGAAAATGTGAAATTGCTGCGGACAAGCTGCTTTACCGAAAGGTTTCTTTTCACATCTTCCGCGGTTACAATATATTTGAATTCTGACATAAGGTACCTTTTCTATAAGAATTTTGATTTCGCTTTTTCCCAGAAGTTGCTGTATTCGAAACGAATCAGGTTAACTTTTTTGCGGGAAAGGGAAAGTTCGATTTTGATAATGCGCTCGTAATCAACTGCATAGCCGTCCGCCACGATGCTGAGCGTTCTGTGATCGTCATCACACGGTATGATGGACAGTTTATCGTTGGCAGGAAGCAGCAGGCTCGAAGTAAACGAGCGGTAAGCGACCGTATTAATCGGTGCAATCGGTGCAACCTGAAGGAGATTCAGTCTCGGGTCGACGATGCCGCCTCCGAGCGAGTAATTGTATGCGGTGCTTCCGGCAGGCGTGGAAACGCAGATTCCGTCTCCGCTGAAACGCTCTATGAATGAGTCATTGATGGAGATATTCAGTTGAGCAGGGTAGGTCGGAACACCTTTGATTGCGATTTCGTTGAGAGCGATATGCCGGAAGATTCCGTCAGGAGTTTCCACCTTGGCACGAACCGTGCTGTAGGAAGCAACCGTGAACTTGCCCTGATTGTATTGAAATATGAAATCATCAATCTTTTCCGGAAGGACTTCCTGGAAAAATCCAAGATGTCCCGTGTTGATTCCAACAACCGGAATGGTAGGGAAGTTATATGTACGCAGGCAGCGGAGCAGAGTGCCGTCGCCGCCTATGCATATGATGAGTTCGGTGTCTTCAAGAATTTCATCAAAAGGCCTGAGCCCCGATTTTACGAGCTTTTCTCTGAGAAGCGTTTCAATCCGCTTGCTCATTTCGGTCTCGTTTGCGTGTATGAATACTTTTTTGCTTTCCATAATGCTCTCCGTGATTTACAAAAGGGTTTCAAGTTCTTCAACAAGTGATTGGAAGGTTTCCATTGCCGCACGAATCGGAGCCGGACTTGACATGTCAACACCTGCAATCTTGAGAAGTTCAACCGGATAGTCGGACGAACCACTCTTGAGAAATTCGATATAGTCTGTGCGGGCTTTTTCGCCTTCCGTAAGGATGCGTTTCGAAATCGCCGTGGCAGCGGAATATCCCGTTGCATACTGATAAACGTAAAAGCTTCTGTAAAAATGCGGGATTCTCGCCCATTCGTACTTGATGTATTCGTCTTCTGCGAGGGCAGGGCCGAAGTAATCTTTGTTGAGCTTATCGTAAACCTCGCAAAGCCATTCCGCGGTGAGAACTCCGCCATTTTCCACTTCTTTGTGCGTAAGCATCTCAAATTCGGCAAACATCGTTTGACGGAAAAGGGTGGTGCGGAATTCTTCAATATAGTAGTTAACAAGATATTTACGCATTTCCGGATCGGTTTCCTTCTGCAGAAGGTGCTGCATGAGGAGTGATTCGTTTACCGTGGAAGCAACTTCCGCCGTAAAAATCGAGTGGTCACCGTATGTGAAAGGCTGTGTTTTGCGTGTATAGAAGGAATGCATGGAGTGTCCCATCTCGTGAACAATCGTGAAAACATCCTTCAGCGTGTTCGTGTAGTTGAGCAGAATGTACGGCTTGCTGTCATAAGAACCGAAACTGTAAGCGCCGCTTGTCTTGCCCTGATTTTCGTAGACATCAATCCAGCCCTCCTTGGTTCCTTTCTCAACCTGCGTGAGATATTCGGAGCCGAGAGGGGAAAGTCCTTCCTGCATCATCGAAAGCGCCTCTTCATAAGGAATATCACTCTTCGGAAGTTTAACAAGAGGCACGTAAATATCGTACATCTTGAGTTCATCCACCCCGAGAACTTTCCTGCGAAGCTCCGTATAGCGGTGGAGCACCGGAAGATACTCGTGTACAACGGAGATTAAGTTGTCGTAAACATCTTCGGGAATGTTCCCTGAAGAAAGGGCAGCCTGACGGGCGGAAGCGTATTTGCGAATTCTTGCCGACACGACATCGTCTTTTACATTGTAGTTATAGGCTGTTGCAATCGTGTTAATCAAGGCCTTATATGCCTCGTACATGTTGGAAAATGCAGATTTGCGGACTTCTCTGTCATGACTTTCCATAAAAGTAATGTAGTTGCCGTGTGTAAGGTTTACCGTATCTCCGTCTTCGTCAACTACTGTTCCGAAGGTTAAATCCGCATTGTTGAGCATCTTAAAGATGTCTCCGGATGCACCCGTTACTTCACTGAGCTGTGCGAGAATGTTTTCTTCTGCCGTGGAAAGCACATGCTCCTTTTCGCGGAGAGCATCTTCCAAGGCAAAACGATAGAGCTCAAGCTTCGGATTCTCTGCAATATACTTTTGTATGGTTTCAGGCTCGGCTTCAAGAAGTTCCGGAGCAAAGAACGAAAGCAAAGCAGAAATCTTTGCGATTGCACTGCCGCATTTATCGTCCATGGACTGATATTTCGTTACGCGGTTATCTTCATCTTTTTTCATTGCGGCATAAACAAAAGCATGTTCCAGCTTGCGGAAAATACGGTCTTTTGCTTCGAGAGCATCATAGAGTGTATGAGCCGACTCCGTGATTTTTCCCTTGAAACGGCTGAAATTCGACGCTTCCTGCATGCATTCCTCAAGGTCTTTTTCCCACAGGGATTCGTCGGGGTACATCGCCTCGATGTCCCATTTAAACTTTTGATCAATTTCACTGCGCTGCTGACATAATTTATCAGACATTTTTGTCCTCCTTATATAGCGAAAGAATTATTTTTGGTGTATAATACTATAATTAAATATTATACCATAAAACGGAAAGGAATATAACCCTAAATGGACAACAGAGCAATAGGTTTTTTTGACTCGGGGCTGGGCGGCCTTACGTGCATTCCGAATCTTTTTTCACAGATACCGAACGAGCATGTGATTTACTTCGGGGATACCGCAAGAACGCCGTACGGATCGAAAGCCGTAAGCACGATCAAGCATTATGCCAATCAAATTGCTGATTTCTTATATACAAAAGATGTGAAAATGATGGTAATTGCCTGCAATACGATTACTGCGACCTGCCTTTACGATCTGCAGAAGCGTTTCCCGGATATTCCGATTGTTGGAATCATCAATCCGGCGGCTGGAAAGATTGCGAGAACATGTGATGAAAACAACCGAATCGGAGTTATCGCAACCAAGGTTACGATTGCCAGCGACGACTATAACCGCGAAATTAAGAAACTGAACCCGAACCTTCATGTTTTCAGTAAGGCGGCGCCTGCATTTGTTCCGTTGATCGAAGAAGGCATCATCGACAATGAAATCATGGATCTTACGATTAAGTATTATCTTGACGATTTTCTCAGCGAAAACAAAATCGACACGCTGGTTTTAGGCTGCACGCATTATCCGATTATCCGAAAAAACATCATGCGCCTTTATCCTTCGCTTAAGATTGTCAACCCGTCGTACGAAATTATCGCAAGAATCAAGCAGATTCTCGAAAGCGAGGACCTTCTTGCGGAGGAGAATGATCGGGAGAATGTCTTCTATGCGAGCGACCTTTCGGAGAATTTCGTAAATATGATACAGAAAATATTGGAGACCGAGAAGTCGGATCTTATTTTGAAATTTAAAAATCTTGATTTATAAAGGAGATACATTTTGAACAAAAGAGAATTATATGCGCTTCTTGATATCGAAAGTCCGGAGGAATTTGAATATTTCGAAAATCTGGCGGATTATCTGGAATGCGAAGAGGAACTTGACTATACGGATGTTGCGGAGCTTTTTAACGGAGTGAATAAGGATGTGCTTGCGCAGCTTTGCGACAATTATTTTGAGGAAATATCCGGATTCGTTCCGGGAAGCCAGACGGAGGTCTTTACCATATTCGAAAACATCAGAAGGGCTCTGGTGGGGATGTGCAGAAACTGCAGTGATGATGAGAATCTGGAAACAAAACTCATTGAAGAGCTTGAAAGATTCCGGCGCTGGTATTCCATCGACAGCGAGGCATATTGCACGAATCTTGGTACGATGGAAGAAACGAGGATGCCGCTGAGAGATGCGATTGTGACTTCCCGTGTTGAGGGCATTGACGGAAATACAAACAAATATGAATACGATTTTTCGGAGTGCATGAACTATCCACTCGATGAGTACATTGTATCCCTTGGGGATATGATTGCGATGGGCGAAGAGGAAGAAGAAACGGAAAACAGTACAGACGATTAGCGTTTTAGGCAGAACCTGCATATTATGATAAAAAATAGTATGGAGGTTTTTCTTATGGGAGAACAATTTGAAAGAAAACAAAAATGCTGCCCGCCGCCTTGCCCGCCACAGCATTCCTGTCCGCCGCCTTGCCCGCCGCCGGAGCCGTGCTGTCCGCCGTGTGACCCGTGCTGCCCGCCGCCAAAACCACCGTGTTCTTGCAATGACGGGAACAGCAGCGGAATCTGGCTGATCATTCTGATTGTGGTAATATACTTATTGTTCTGCAACAACGATAATAACGGAAACGGCGGTCTTTTCGGCGGCCTGTTCTAAGATGGTGATAATTTCACGGCTTCCGCATAGATTGGTTACATGGATAAGAATAAATTCAGTACCAATTTCATACTTGCGACAGCCGTGTTTTTTGCTGCGGCGATGGTGATTTTTCCGGATATAACCGAATCCGGCTCCAAAACAGCGATTATCATATGGGCAAATTCCATCGTGCCGATTTTGCTGCCGTTTTTTATCTTTGCGGATTTCATAAAGCGGACGGGAAACCCCGAAATGCTGCCTAAGCGGGTGTATCCGTTTATTATTGCGTTTTTGTCGGGATACCCTGTCGGGGCAAAAGTTGTATCAGACCTTGTTTCAAGCGGCAGGCTGAACCGCGAAGAAGCGGAGGAAGTTCTAAGCTACAGCCTTGTCACGGGGCCCGCCTTCATTATCGGTACGATCGGAGCCTTTCTGGGAAGCTACAAGGCTGCGGGCGTGGCAGCCGCCGCACATTACATGGGTGCGGCAGTAAACGGACTGCTTTACAGGAACCCCAAAAACCACAAAAGAAAAGGGTATGACGATCAAACCGGCACGGAAGAAATGCGAAGCCGCAGCGCAAGTTCCGCAAGCCGGCAGGCCACTCCGCTTGAAAATTTCACGGCGGCAATTTCTGCGGGATTCAAGGCGATGGCAGTGATTCTTGCGTATTTAATCCTCTTCATGATTGCAATTGATCTTCTTGAGGCTGCCGGCCTTTTCGAAATGATAAACAACGAAACCGTTTCATCGGTTTTGAAAGGCTTGCTTGAGATGACCGCAGGCTCAAACATGATCAGCCTATGCAATATCAATCTGAGCCTTAAAACCGCACTCATATCTTTTATCGTTTCTTTCGGAGGTCTTTCGGTAGTGGGACAGTCTATCTCCATGACTTCAGGAAGCGGAATCCGTGCGGCATGCATTCTGAAAATCAAGCTGACGCATGGCCTTCTGGCCGGAATTATTTCTGTTATTCTTTCCCGGGCTGTGTTATAATAAAGAGAGCAAAACACGAATTTCAGCAGCAAAACACGGGAGGAAAAAATGAGAAGCGTCGGGATTATCGCCGAATACAATCCGTTTCATAACGGGCATCAATATCATTTGCAGCAAAGCCTCGAAATGTCGGGGGCAGAAATAAGCATCGCGGTAATTAGCGGCAATTTTACGCAGCGAGGTGAGCCTGCGCTTCTTGACAAATGGACACGTGCGAAAATTGCAGCCAGAAACGGTGTGAATCTGGTCATTGAAATGCCGTTTCTCTTTGCATGCAACAACGCAGGATATTTCGCGCGCGGAGGTGTGGAGATTCTGGAGAATCTGGGCTGTGATTATATTTCTTTCGGAAGTGAGTCGGGAAATATCGCTCTTCTGCAGGAAATTTCCCGGGAAACAGAGGCGCACCGCTCGGAAATGGAAGAGGCCGTTAAAGTGGGTGTAAAAAAAGGATTGACTTATCCGAAGGCCCGCCACGAGGCAGTCATCGCACTGCTCGGGGAGGAAGCTTCGGAAGTTTTAAGCACGCCAAATAACCTTCTAGCATTGGAATACCTGAGATATATGAAATCTGCAAAGCCAGTCACGGTTAAGCGGCAGGGGAGCGGATACCACGAACTGACCGCAAAGGACGATATGGCTTCTGCGACAGGAATTCGGAAGATGATCGTCGGCAGCGAGGATATTTCCCGTTTTGTTTCCGGCATTACCCGGGAAATACTCACGGAATTTTCGGGTCGCTTTGCGGATGAGGACAAGCTGTTTCCGCTGCTGCGTGAAAAAATTCTGCTCAGTTCAAGCGAGGAGCTGAACCGAATTTTCGGAGCGGAAGAGGGGCTCGGAAATAAAATGAAGGCAAATGTGCGCTATTGGAAGAACATGGATGAGCTGATTGAGAGCCTCAAATCCAAACGCTACACGAGAACGCGAATCACGCGGCTGCTTGCGATGACGCTGCTCGGGGTGCAGCGCGAGGATGTGAAAAACGCGCGCAGCTATATCCGTGTGCTGGCTTTTGACGAGAAAGGAAGTCAATATCTGAAAGAAATCAAGAAGTCGGAAAGCTGCAAGCTTCCGATTCTGACGAACATAAACAAGGAAGCGGAACTGTATCCTGAGATTAAAAAAACGCTAGAAAAAGACATTCTGGCGAGTGATTTATACAACCTTGCCTGTGGCTTAGACCTTTATGACAATTCGGATTATGTGAGAATGCCATTCCGCCGGGAAGCGTCAATGTGATTCCGGATCGAGCGTCATTTACCTTTGATATCCGCTCCGCAAGACAGGAGCTTTGCCGCAAGCTCGGTCTTTCCTACCGGATTATGACCAGCGGCGCGGGACACGATTCACAGAATATGGCGCAGGTTTATCCGACCAATGTCATCTTCGTCCCAAGCGAGGACGGCGTGAGCCACGATGAGCGGGAGTTCACGAAGCCGGAGGATCTGCAGGCCGGGCTTACAATCCTGAGCGCGTACCTGAAGAAGCTGTGCTGGGAGTAAAAGCAAAAGAGAAGAGAAATAAGGGGAATATCATGATTTTTTAGAATACCCGAAGTGCTCTACTCTGTCATGAATGGTAGGATCACGCAAGATACTTTTATCGTTATTCCGGCAATATCGCGCGGCGATATTGCCATGTATAATCAAAAAGGGCGACCATGTGAGCCGCCCATCATGCCAGAATGATAGTTTCCAAGATGTTTTCGTTGCTACAGCGCTTCAATTTCTGCCGCAGAAAGTCCGGTTGCTTCACTGATTTGTGCGATTGGCAGCCTAAGATGAGCAGGCAGTACGTGATTTGAGCATTGAAACATTTTTTACGTGCAAGAAAAGAGTGGACGGTACGGATGCGGTTCTCTCACTGCAGATGAGGACCGAAGGTTCATAAATAACTTGATTTCATCTTGGATTTCCTTGTATAATAAAGACAAGAAACACGCGGAAACCGGGGAGGTGTTTTACATGAATCAAGAGATCTATACGATAAATGAAATCCGTCAGATCGTTAAAAATCTTACGGTTAAATACGATATCGAGAACGTATATTTGTTCGGTTCATATGCTAGAGGAGAAGCTACAGAAAAATCAGATATTGATATCCTGATAAAGGGTGGGAAATCTTTTAAAGGAGGAAATGTTTTTTCCTTAGGAGAAGAAATTCGCGGCAAAACGCAGAAACCCGTTGATATCTTTGAAATGAAGGAATTAAATAAAGGTTCTGCGTTCTATTCCCGCGTTCAAAGTGAAAGGGTGGTGCTCATATGAAACAATCGGACAAACAAAGGCTTGCCAAGATTATTGATTAATTATCGTTGAAGTTATTTTTGATGACCTTCCGGAATTCATTTTAGATATAAAGCGGATATATACGACTATGAAGTAGGCAAAGTTTCTTAATGGGCGATAAATACTAAAATTATGGGAGGAGAATGAGTGATGACAGATTTGAAAGATTTAGAAGAAAAGGTCAAAAATTTAGAAAAATTAACAGCTGAAGAGCAACCACAACAAATCAAACTTCTGCAAGAGCTTGGTTCTTTAATTCTGAAAGAATATGTGATTATGATCCCTGCATTAAACGTCACAATCGAACCGCTGCTAGTTGAAGCGTATTATTATGACAATGAAAAATTTCTAGACAAATCAGTCCATTCTTCAAAAGAGAGCAATTGTATGACTGTAAAACAAGCGAAACTTCGCCAACAAAAAAATTTTGCTAAGCTGTATATTCACTATGCAAAAAAGAAAAACGGTGGTTTAGATATCTGTTTAACTGATAGCGATTCCTACTACCTCTCTTTCTTAATAAAAAATGCACTGGTTAATGGGGAGTGGAAAACGCAAAGCTATATTTCGGAAGAACTGTGTAAAAAATGTAACCAGTGCAACAATGTTACTGATTGTGTATTTAACGATGATGTAGTCTTATATCCACGAACAGTGCCTTTGAAAGGAATAATACTCCATGTTCCTCGTAAAGGTGTTTCTGGTATGTACGAAGAGGTTCCAATTGCATCATTGCCATTGGAAAAAATCTTAGATTATGATTTTACTTTGCCAAATGGCTATAGAAAGCAGTGGAGGCGTGCAGTTTACGCGTTATGCACTTGTCCGGATAACGAAAAAGAAGCGAAGCTTCTCGCTAAAGAATATAATAACAATTCATCTATAGAGGAACAATATTGGGAGAAAGCCAAAAAATGTGAAAAAACTATAGATGAGAAATGATCTCTATCATCGCAACAAGCTTGTGCCATAAAACCATGGACGCACCGCCTCTATCTGTATAATGTGGCGGTGCGTCTCAAAATAAGGACTATCCAGCACCACGTTCGGACTATTTAGTGGTGCTGTTTTTTCTGTATTCTTCTATTTTTCTTATAATCCGCTGCTTATGTTCTGCTGCCGGATCATCTGTTGGCAAGGCTTCCTCTTCTTGCAATTGGTAACACTGTGAGGACGCTTCGTGCGTTACTGCTACATGGCTCTTTACGGTAGAACTGCGGATGCCCCGTATGTCAGAATAAAGCAGCGATTTCTTTTCGAGCAGCACTTCGGTAACCTTATTCAGAAAAGTTTCATTTTGAGCAAGGATTCTTTTTGCTATATTATAGCAGCGTTCCAACTCGATCTGTATGGCTGTCTCACTGCGAAGCTGCAGGCTTTTGGATATGTCACAGGATGTATTGTTTTCAATATCAAGAAACGAAAAACCCATTGTTCCTTTTTTTGCAATCGCATCGCGGATGGAACTGACTGCCTGCTCAATGTCAGTGCTGCAGCCATCGGCGGTTTGACCCGCATGCCGCATCTCAACTGCGGCTTTACCGCTCAACACGATGATTGTCTCCTCGTAGGCTGGAAGTGTTTTGCAGCGATGGACAAACCCGCCGCAGCGGTTTTCTTCGGAAGGAAGTAGGGAAACAAAACCGACGCTGCCGGGACAAAGTGTTTCAGCTACCACCAGATGACCGGCTTCGTGAAGCGCGACATATTTCATAACTTCATCCGAAACGCAGGGAATATCTTCATAAGCGTCGTATTGCTGCTTCAGCACAGCACTTACCATATCTTTCATCTGGATACAGCTTTGGCGGCAAAATGCGGCGCGGACAGCAGCCTCATTCAGGATTGTTTCCAGTTCGGCGCAGGACTGATATCGCATCATCATTGTTAAATCTTTGATGTTGACATCGTCAGAGAGTCGTTTTCCTTTTATATAGTGTGCAATGATCGCTTCTGCATCAGATGCCGTCGGGGCTTGAATGTGAAGCTTTCTGTCAAAGCGGCCGGAACGCCGCAGTGAAATCGGTAACTTTCGGATTTCATTGGCTGTAGCGATCAGAAATACATTTGATTCCTTGATATCGTCAATTCCAGCCTGTACTGCCGCGTATTCCGGCGTGTCACGGTATGAAGCATCCTCAGTAGAGAATTTATCCATATCATCGAGAAAAATGATCGCCGGGGCATCTGCCTTTGCCTTCGCAAAAGCTTCCATAATACTGCTGATAAAGGCATCGCCGCCTCGATCCCGGCGTATGGTAATTGCGTTCAGTCCGCTTTCTTCAATCAGACATTTTGCTAAAAGGGTTTTACCTAATCCCGGGTCTCCATATAGCAGCAAGCCATGCGGCAACCTTGCGCCCATTTCTTCATAGACTGTTCGGTTGCGGATCATGTCGCAGATCTGCTGCAGCTCTTGTTTGATGGATTTGTAACCGATAACTTTGTCGAATGTGTTCATGATTTTTTCTCCTTTTCATTTTGTGACAACAGTATAGCAGTCCTTATAATAAAACCTAAGTTTATAAAAAACATTTTAAAAGAAAGCCAGTACGCCTTCTCGCAGACATTTTCTACAGGAATGTCTGAAAATTTTTTAATTTTTATAATAATTAGGTCTTATTTAAAAGTGTGTTATAGTGATGAAAAAAATGGAGGAAGACAATATGAAAGAACAAGAAAAAATCTTTGCACTTGCAGCAAACATACCGGTTATGCTGCTTGGCGCGCCCGGCATCGGAAAAACAGCCGCGATAACAGAATTCTCTAAAAAAATGAAAGGGGACTTGGTTGACATCCGTTTGTCAGCCGAAACTCCGAGCAGCTTTGAAGGAAAAGATTATATTTCTCCGCAAAGCGGCGATTTAAAGAAAGCGAGAGCATGGTGGCTGCGGAGAATCAATGAAAATCAGTGTGCGGACATTCCGACCATACTTTTTTTTGATGAATATACAAATGCGCCGGATGCTTTGCAGCAGCTGGCTTATGCACCATTCTTATCCCGATATTTCCGTTATTCCGATGTTTTGAAAAGCGTAAGTTTCTGTAAAGGTTCTTCTACAAAACATCGGAATAAGTTTTGCCTTCCTTTCGCTCTGCAAATATAGTACAGTTTTCTTACAAATCAATTTTGTAGGAGGTGTAGTTATGTACAAAACAACAATATTTGCAGAAGGTGTTGCAAGCATACAGAGATATCTGTCTGAAAGAGAAAATTCAACCCGCACATTTGAAAAGTATTTAGAGGCTTGCAAATCATTGGAGGCATTTTACTTTCTTGAAAACATTCAGCATTATGAGACGGATGCAAACAAGCGATACCGCATTCATGTTGATACCCTTGTAAAGAAAGGAGAAATCTCTGAAAGGCAGGGCAGGCACTATCGAAGATTCAGCCTTATGATGGACGACTTCTATCATGACAGACCGTTTCAGGAAAGATATCAGACCGGGAAACAGTACAAATACCGGTTAAGTGAGGATTCCTCTCAATGGGTAGACAAATTTTTAAAAAGTCTCACACTTGCGGAATCTACCATTCCAAGTGCTGGTACGATTGCTCGCAGTTTCTTCTATTTCCTTGAGCAGAACAATTTGGCTGTCGAAACCATGATGACAGAAAAAAACCTAGTTAACTTTTTGAACTTCAAACATACAGAAAACAAAAATAGTATGGAGTTTGTCTTGTACTTGTTCCGAAAGCTTCTTCAATTTCTCAAAGCAAGCGGTGTTCCAATTAACGGCATGGAACTCGTATCCTACAAAGCAGCCGCATCCCGCAGAAAAGTTCTTCCCGCAATCGACAGTTGTGATATGGAGCTGCTTTTGAAATACCCTGACCGAGAAACGGCTATTGGGAAAAGGAACTATGCGATTCTGCTTTTAGCTTCCTGCAGCGGGATGCGATGCATGGATCTTGCAAATTTGAAGCAGGAACAGATCAACCGAAGAGAGAAATCTATTGTATTGGTTCAGCATAAAACAAATCAACCGCTTAGCCTTCCTGTCAATCAAGAAACACTTGATGCACTGGACGATTATCTGACGCATGCACGTCCCAACTCCTCGCTTCCTTATGTTTTTTTGACTATTTTCGCCCCTTACCGAAAGCTCCAAAGCCAATCAATCCAAGCTATGTTTATTCAAAATCTGCGGGCAGCCGGAATTGAAAAAAAAGCTTATGACGGAAAATCTTTTCATGCTTTTCGCCGTACAATCGGAAAATGGCTTTTGGAATCCGATGCAAATACCGAAATGATTTCTCAGGTACTTGGACACCGCAATCAGAACGTTCTGCAGCGGTATCTTCCTCTCGCATCGGATATTCTCCGAGAATGTGCTTTGGATTTTACTTATGCACCTGTGACAACGGAGGTGTACAAATGAAAAAGAACCGATTCGTCAGTGCTTTCTCTGAACAGATTGAAAGCTACCTTCATTTTAAATGTTCGATTGGTTACACAGAAAAGTCGTATCTTCATAGGATGCGTCAATTTGATGCATTTTGTGCAGAGAATTTTCCTGACAGCAAGATAGTAACCGAAGAAATTTTGGAAAAATGGTCATGCCTGCGAAATGGAGAATCGGAAAACAATCGCTTGCAAAGACTGATAGCACTGAAAGGACTGCTGCATTACCTAAAAGCAGCAGGTATGCAAACCTATACGATGCCACAGGGTCTGATTCGCAAACAGCAGTCCTTTCGTCCTTACCTGTATAGCGAAGAGGAACTGCGAATGTTCTTTCGCGGTGCAGATACGCTGCCGGCTCATCCTTCCTCAAAATATCGGCATCTGCTTGTTCCGGTTATGTTTCGTATGCATTTCTGTTGCGGACTCCGGCCACAGGAAACGCTGTATCTGCGCTGCTGTGATGTCAACCTTCGGGAAGGAATTCTGTATATTGCTGAGTCGAAGGGACATAAAGACCGCAGGATTGCCATGTCAGAGGATCTTCGCAATCTTTGCAGTGAATACGAGCGCGTGATATCTCGAATTTTACCGAACAGGATGTACTTCTTTCAGCGTTCGCAGGAAAACAGACCATTGAGTGCTGAAACACAGGGAGACTGGTTTTCGGCCTGTTTAAAAAATTCCGGCTGCACATTTTCCGGGAGAAAGCGTCCTCGGGTATATGATTTTCGTCACAATTTCGCCACCTATGTCATAAAGAAGTGGCGAAGAGAAGGAAAAAACATTTCTGACATGCTGCCGTATCTAAGAGAGTATATGGGGCATTCCTCGCTGGAGGCAACAGCCTATTACATCCATCTTATGCCTGAACATTTTACCGAAGACGTGGCTACAGAATGGGAAGGAATTCCGGAGGTGCCCAGTTATGAGGATTGAACGCAATGAGCTGTTTTTTCTGCTGCGGGAGTATCTTAGAAACTTCCTTCCAAGGCAAAAATGTGTAAGCGACCATACCTTAAAATCCTATCGTGAATCACTCAATCTGTTTATCACGTATCTTGCAGAACAAGAAAAATGTAGCCTTTACCAAATTACATTTGATCATATTACTGCGGATTCTGTTGAAAGGTTTCTTTCATGGCTGAAAGAGGAGCGCAACTGCGAAGCTACCACTATGAACCAGCGGCTTTCTGTGATACGTGCATTTTTAAAATATTGCGGCAGCCGCAGAGCGGATATCCATGCCCTTTATCTTACCTTGCAGTCCGTACCTTTTCGAAAAAAACAAAAGGGACTATCCATTCGTCATTTTAGTGAAAATGCATTGGAGGCAATCTTAAAACAGCCTGACCCACAAAAGAAGAAACAACATCGAGATCTGTTTTTTATGATCCTTCTTTATGACACCGGGGCAAGAGACAGTGAAATTCTAGGGCTGCACCCTGCTGACATTGTGCTAAACGCAAATGCGCCCTATGTGATTTTAATGGGAAAGGGCAAAAAAGAACGGACAGTTCCGATCATGGAAAAGACAAAGCAGCATTTTCTAAGCTATATCAAGCGGTTTGGGCTGCAGGAGTCTGATTCCTCAACCCCGCTTTTTTATACAGAAATTCATGGAGAACGCTGCCAAATGTCAGATGACAACGCAGCAAGAATTGTTGATAAATATGCGTCATTAGCAAAAACTACCTGTGACGATGTGCCCAAGAAAGTTACACCCCATATGTTTCGACATAGCCGAGCAATTCATTTGTATCGAAAAGGCGTTCCATTGCCGTTGATTTCAGAATGGCTGGGACATTCCAACCTAGAGACCACGCTAATCTATGCCTACGCAGATACGGAAATGAAACGAGAGGCATTAGACAAGGCAATGCAGTCTAACCATCCACTATACAAGCAGAAATTATTATCACCAAAACAGTCTGATGATGACTCTGTTCGTAAAGCATGTGGATTAAAATGATACCTTAAAATTATTCCGATGTTTTGTAGAAGAACCTTTACAGAAACTTGCGCTTTTCAAAACATCGGAATAACGGAAATATCGGGATAAGTTTTCTTATTCCGATGTCGGAATAACCATTCAACGAACGGAGGCTGCATGGTGTTTCCTTTGATTATCAATTAAAAAACGGACAACCGGGGCTGTTTGTTTTTGGCGCGGGTAATCGAGTTAAAGATGAAACGGGTGCGAGAGAAATGGTTTACGCGTCAAAGACAAGAGTATTTACTGTAGATTTTGAAATTACGGTAAAAGAATGGTTGGATTGGGCCGAGAATAACGATATTGATTCTAAAATTCAATCTTTTTTGTACGCGAATCCGGACGCGCTTCTTGAAAAGCCATCCACAGGAACAGCTTGCCCGCGTGAATGGGCAAACTTGTCCGTTGCTTTAAAAAAGGGAATTTCCTGCCGAGAGGCTGCGCATGGGACAATCAGAGGAGCACATGAAACAAAATTCTGCGCATTTTACGATCAGGCTGACTTATGCCCGACAATCGAACAGATTGTCAGCGGAGCGGCGAAAAAACCGGACAAGGTGCATTTAGCCGCCTTTGCCGCAACTTTGGCGTTCGCGCTAAAAGAAGATACGGAGATAAAAAAACACTTTGCGGCTGTTTATGAATGGATTGCCGAACAAAGTCCGGAATGTGAAGTCATGTTTGCCAGATATGTGATTGACTTGCTTGGCAGCACTTTGCTTTCAGATAAAAATTGTATGCGTGTCTTGGGGCAGGCTGCGAAGAAAGCGGGGATTTACGCAAAATGAATTTTCATGCATTGATTTGGAAAGAGCCTTGGCTCACGCCTGTGGTTTTGAATATCAGACAGGTGTTCAAAACAACGAGGATTCCGTCCGTAGGGGTGTCACCGGATGGAAAAACGCTATATTATAATCCTGTTTTTTGGAAAAAGCTTAGCGCGAAAGAACAAATCGCTGTGCAAATTCATGAAATGCTGCACATTGTTTATCAGCATGCCGAACGAAGAAAAAATCGAGAACAAGCACGATGGAATCTTGCATGTGATATGGCAATCAATGAGCAGATTCGCATGGCGGAGTATCAGCTTCCGGAGGGGGCAATCGAAGGCGAGAACGATACAGCAGAAAATATCTATGAACGAATAAAAACGATATCTTTTTTAACCGAAGGAAAAAGTCAGAAGGATGCCTATATCAAAGCTATCTGTGCGGACATTGAAAAAAATGCCGAAGAGAATGTAATGGCAGGCGATTTACTTCCTTATAACGCAGATGGCACGCAATGCGGCCCGGAGAACGAAATTCTGAATGCGATAGAATTGAGCAAGCAGATGGCAGGGGCAGGGACTACAACTCTGTCAAAACTTTTTTCGCTGCAGAAAGGCAGAGCCGATTGGAAAAGTATATTGAGACATTTGGTGCAAAGCGTTGTCGGAGCCGATATGGATTATCTGACCTATGAGTTTGATGAATTTGGCGTTTGCGAAGATGTTCTGCTCCGAAAACCATCCGCGAAAATTTGCGCTTTGGTTGATGAAAGCGGCAGCATTGATGACTACTTGTATGAGGAATTTTGCGGCGAACTGAGAAGCTTATCATTCCTTGCGGAAGTTTATGCGTCAGGTTTCACTTATCGCACAGAGCTGCAGCCGGTACCGGTCAAAAAGTATTGCCGCACGATGAGTGGCGGAACGGATGTACGCCCGGCCTATGAACAAGCATGTAAAAAAGATTATGATTGTATTATCGTGCTGACAGATGGTTATCTTGAATTTCCGTCTCAAGAACCGATCGCGACAATTTGGGTAATGCCAGAGTCAAAAAGAAGAAAAATGGAGGTGTTAGTATGAAGAAACTTGGCAGTGTTGAAAAAGTAGAAGATTTTTTCCTGGCGGTTGCCGGTGGAGCTGATGTGAACGGAACATGGAGAGGCAGTCCGCTGGTTGAATATTTTTTTACCAGATCGATGCAGAATAGCGTCTTTTATCCGACAAAGCATCCGAGGGCAAAGGAGGATGCCGACGCGCGAAAGCTCGAAATTCTCCTTCTCTCCGGTGCGGATGTCAGTCCGCTTTTCACATCTTCATACGAATACTATGAATACGGCAATCTTGTCAGATTGATTACAAAACGCGCGGAATTGCTGAATATTATTTTGGCAAGCTCCCAAGCCCATGAAATCATCAAGACGGACGAAACACTCCTGCATGACCTTTTCCTTTTGAGAAGCAGCTTGCGAGAGGTCCTAAAAAAAATGGATGATATACAATAAATGTGATATGATAGAAAGGAGCATAATAATGGAAGTTTATTTATCTGACTGGTTTGATTACATGAGGAACGAAGTACCTGTATGTGCAAGAGTCATCGAGGGGATTCAGTGGGGCAAAGATGAGATTGTTTTCCTCAAAAAAACAAGAGACACTTGGCTGCGTGATTTTATGCCGGTTAAAACCAAGAGCGGAAAGTATATCGCTTTTACTTACAAACCAATCTATCTGGAAGGCTATCCGGATCTGTGTACAAACTTTCAAAAAAATATTGCGCTACAGCTCGCAATTGATGATATTACGTATTCAGAAATCAGACTGGATGGCGGAAACGTTATTTTTTCACCATCGAAAAATACTGCGATTATCAGTGATCGGATCTTTTTAGAAAATCCGAAATATGAAAAATCGTCTTTAGTTCGACAACTTGAAAAAATTTTGGAAGCACGTGTGATCATAATACCATCGCTCCCGAGTGATTTTACCGGACATGCTGACGGAATGGTCCGGTTCGTCGATGAAACAAGGGTTATCGGAAACAGAACCAAATTCAAGAACGGACTGGAACAGCGAATTAAAAATATTCTGCAGCTGCATGGCCTTGATGTGATTGAATTTCCGTATTTTTCCCAAAAGCGTTTTGGAATTTTTAATGCAGTCGGATGCTATATGAATTTTTTGGAAACAGAAAAAAATCTGTATCTTCCGGTATTTCATCACAGCATGGATGACGAAGCAATCAACTTCGCAAAAAAAATTTATTCGAAGAATGTGATTCCGATTGAAATCTGCCATATCGCAATAGATGGCGGAGGACTGAACTGTATCAGCTGGACCAAATAGAAAAAGCAAAAGAAAAGCAAAGCAAGTGAGGAAACAAAAGTGTTTTTTTATGAATATGAATATGAAAATGGATACAATTGGAAACGTGTTTACTATAATGTTCCTGATGCGGAAGAAGTCAAAGACAGCTTGCAAAGAATATCAACAATCTGCAGAGAAGAACTCAAAAACATGTATCTTGATCAGAGCATTCCCCAGTCGTATTTGAAATACGAATTGGATCAGATCAGAAGAAACAAATTGGCGGTTGAAATTGAAATCCTTTTTGAGAGTTTGGAGATAGGACGTGAAAAAGGCTATACAGAAGAACTGTACATACCTCCATTCAGCGGCACCCTAACCCTGTTTCTGCTCAGAAAGAAGCTTGGACTTCCGGCCATGAATCCGTTGCCGCCTCATTACAGATGCGACCTTGATGGATATGTGAAGTTCGATGAAAAGCAGACTGGATATGGAATGAATCTACCGGATTGTAAATGCCCGCGGTGCGGAAAAATGTTAAAAAAAGATGGTTATGATCTGCTGAAATATCAAAATCCAATTTACGCAGAGCTTGAAATCCCACTTGCTCCATCGGTGCACAAAATTATTTGCTCAGCGATCGCAGAGAGATTCCGGCGCGTAAAACCGGAAAAGAGCATAGAGTATCGCCGAATCCTATATACAAGTTTTAGCAAAGCGGAAATTATCGGAAATCTGCGAAAAAGGATCGGACCGGTTCCGGATGAATATGAAGAACAAATACTCGAGAAAACATTGAAAACCATGGCAGAGGAGCTTACAGCATCGTTTGAAAAATTTCCGATGGAACCGCATATTTCAGATCTCGCTCCTGCCGGGATTGAAGAAATGAAAATCTGTGATTTTCAGACTTTGGTCCGGCTATACTGTCACATGCATGGAAATTTCGGAAAGGCAAAATATGTTTCAAATTTAACAAATCCGTTATTCTTTGTCACGAAAGAAGAACTTGCTGACAAATTACTGTCTTATGGTGTTCCGAAACATGAAGTATTTAGGCTTGGGATGGAAGATACCTATATTGAAGCGGAGTGGGAACAAATATATGAAACCTACCAAATTCATCCGGAAATGCAAAAATTATGTAATAATTTGGTTCGTTTAGTTTCAACATTTGAGGGAATATGGTCGGCGCAGCTCCAATATCAGGAGGCATGGTATCAAATACATTATCCGAAAGAGTATGAAGAATGCAGTGCTCCGTTTCGGGAATCAACATGAAGGGGAATATCATGATTTTTTTAGAATACCCGAAGTGCTCTACCTGCCGCAAGGCTAAGGCATGGCTGGACGCGCATCAGATTAACTATACCGATCGGCATATCGTGGAGGACAACCCGTCTGCCGCAGAGCTTGCGGCATGGCATCATATGAGCGGACTGCCGCTTAAAAAATTTTTTAACACCAGCGGCATACTGTACAAAGAGATGAATCTCAAAGACAAGCTTCCGAATATGAGTGAGGCAGAGCAGTACGACCTGTTGGCGTCAAACGGCATGCTGGTCAAGCGCCCGCTTCTCATCGATAGCGGGAAGGTTTTGGTCGGGTTCAAGGAAACCGAGTGGGAGGCTGCACTGCATGTGTAAGGAACAGAACCGAAGCGCAGATATCGAAAATGAATTAGCAGCAAAGAGCCGGGCAACTACAAGATTCAGTCTGGATGTCGATGAAAAGACATGGACCCTGCTGCAATTTTCGGCAAATCGCTGAAGAATCATGGATGGAAACAAATATACAAAAAGAGTAGGAGGAATGATTATGAAACTAGCTGAGGCATTACAGGAACGGGCGGATATCAACAGTCGCCTTTCGAAGCTTTATCCGCGGCTTTCGAATAACGCAATTGTGCAGGAGGGGGAAAAGCCCGCGGAGGATCCACAAAGTTTGATCGATGAAATCGAAAGCTGCACCGCGCGCCTTGCGGAACTGATCGCGCGCATCAATCTGACCAATTGCAGCATTCGCGTCGATGGCAAGACTCTGACAGAAATGATCGCCGAAAAAGACGCGCTGAACGCTAAGATCAATCTATATCGAAGTTTGATCGGCGCGGCAAGCAATGTGGCGCATCGCGCGACCAAAACAGAAATCAAAATCAAGAGTACCGTCGATGTCGGCAAGCTGCAGAAACAAGCGGATGCTTACGCCAAAGAACTGCGCCTCTTAGACAACCGCCTGCAGGAGGCAAACTGGCTGAACGAACTGTTATAGCGCGGACGATAAAAACCGTGTGACAGGCTTTGCGGCGGTTTTTGTCATGAAATAAAAGTTGGTAGCGCAGCGGAGCGAATGTGATCTCTGTGGCGGAGAATGCGTCCACAACACATAGTTGGGAGTGCCGTGGGCTGGATGGGGATGGTTTCGAATCCCTAAGAATGGTTATGCCTAAATTGTCATAAACGCACATCGCATCCTGTATCTTTACGACCAAACATTGACTGCTGCGCGAGGGAGCGGTAAGGGGAAATATCTTTTTGGAAAAGTGCAACTGTGAATAGTTGCACTTTTTCTGTGCCTGTGATATGATAACATTGCAGGAGGTTTTGACATGCACAACACGATGAAATATAAAACCTATGTCGGCTCTGTAGAGTTTTCGGAAGCGAAGGAATGTTTTTTCGGGAATGTTTTGGGAATCAGAAAGGACATATCATATGAAGGGGAAGATGTACGCAGTTTGATTCGTAACTTTCACGAAGCGGTAGACGACTACCTTGCGGACTGCAGTGAGGCGGGAACAGAGCCGGAGAAGGCGTATAAAGGGACTTTTAATGTAAGGGTTTCTGAGAACCTTCACCGGGAGGCCGCATTGTATGGCTTGAACAATAACATGAGTCTGAACAGTGTCGTGGAAAATGCGCTGCAGAATATGGTTGAGAATAATTTTTATCATCCGGCGTCATTGGTGCGGGAAGACATTAAGGACTTTTATTATAAAGAACCGAAAAAGGATGTTGAAAAGGAAAGAATAAAAAAATACTTTGAGGATGAGAACCGCTCTTACGATTGCGTAATACGAAGAGAAATGACTGTCACAGAAGAAGAAATACAGGAGCTATGCAGGCAGATGAAGCAGGTCGCAATTGCGAATGCTAAGACCGAAGCGCAGAAGGCTGCGGTAAAGGATTTGACGAAGAATCAGCTCCTCAGCTGGGGACTTCTCGCAGAAGATGAGGATGGCTGCATCCACCCGACAAACGGATATGTTTTTCTGCAGGGAAAAGACGAATTCCTTTCACAAATTCAATGCGGGATGTTTAAAGGGAAAAACAGGGCTGTCTTCGTTGATAAAAGGGAATATACCGGGCCGCTTTGGCAGCAGATTGAGGATACGTTTCAGTTCGCACTGCGAAATATCCACCTGGGTGCGAGGATTGAAGGAATCTACAGGCAGGACATCTACGAGCTGCCGCCGGACAGCATACGGGAACTGATTATCAATGCCGTAATGAACTGCAGCTTTCTCCAAAATTCTCATATACAGGTTGCGGTTTATGATGACCGACTGGAAATCACCTCGCCGGGAGGGCTGCTTCCGGGCATGACGATAGAACGAATGAAAGAAGGATATTCAAAGATTCGAAACCGTGCACTGGCGCATGCCTTTCTGTATATGAATATGATTGAGGCATGGGGAAGCGGAATTCCGAAGCTGATGGAGAGCATGCGCAAATACGGACTGGAGGAACCGGAGTTTATTGATATGGGAATCGGCTTGCGGATTAATCTTTATCGTAAGGATATCCATTCAACTTCGATGCCATTTCAAAGATAAACATTTCGACAAGGAGAAAAGATGCACAGAGATCCATTTAAAGACTATATAAAACAATCGGAACCGAGCATAAGAGAAAAAGGCTATGCTTGGCACACGGCTATCGGACTACAGTCTGTGGACGGCCTAAAACCGTCCAAATATCTGATTCACACTGCCATTAAAAATATCGAAGGCGAAATATCAATTGAGGATGCCCAAGAGTTATTAAATACTTACTATGAGCAGAGCTCCGGAAAGGACGGGCAGAACAGAACCGAGGAAGCGGATAAAGTTTCTCTGCGAATAGCTAAGTTATTATCAGAAAAAGCATTTTCTTTTACGCCGAATGAATATATTTCCATTCATAAGAAACTTTTTACAGGGATTTATAGGCATGCAGGAAGCCTGCGAGACTACAATATTACGAAAAAAGAATGGGTTCTTGACGGCGCAACTGTGTTATACGGGAGCGCATCCGAACTTCGGACAACTTTAGAATATGATTTTTCTGAAGAAAAGAAATTTGACTACAAAGGTCTCAGTATGGATGAGATAATTCGACACCTCGCAATTTTTGTCTCAAGATTATGGCAGATTCATGTTTTCGGGGAAGGCAATACAAGAACAACAGCGGTCTTTTTTATAAAATATCTGAAAACATTGGGATTTGATGTGACAAATGATATTTTTGCGGAAAACGCGTGGTACTTTAGAAATGCCCTTGTCAGAGCAAACTATAACGACTTAAAAAATGACATCCACGAAACAACAGAATATCTTGAACTTTTTCTTAAAAATCTTCTGCTTGATGAAAAAAATGAACTGCATAACCGAAGTATGCATGTCAGCAGCAAGCTTTATGTAAAGGAAGAAGTGAATATTTATGATGTAAAAGCGAATATTGAAACATCAAAAGCGAATATTCAGAAGAAATTATCGAATATTGACGATGAAATATTCGATAAGACAATAGCACATATTATGGCTTTATATGATAAATACGGAACAAGCGAAATGTTTAATCGCAAAGATGTTGAGACTGCAACAGGTCTGAAAGCAACAAGAGCGTATGAAATTGTAAAGCTTCTGCTGGATAATGGGATTATCAGACTTGTGAAAGGGCATGGCAAAGGAAAGTATAGTTTTAAATAACGAATGAAAGCATATTAAATAAAGAAGGATGCAGGATTGTTAAAACTTTATTTTACGAAAACCCCATTGAAATAGAGATTTTTAAGGTGTATAATTAATTGCTTGAATTTGTTAATTAATTTGTAAAATTTTAATATACGGAGGAAAAAAATGAAAGTTTTAGTAATTAACTGCGGCAGCTCTTCGTTAAAATATCAAGTTCTTGATATGATAAACGAAAATCTGCTTTGCAAAGGCTTAGTTGAAAGAATCGGCATGGACGGTTCCGTAATCGGTCACGAAAAGATCGGACAGGAAAAGATTAAGAACGAAGTTCCTATGAAGGATCACAAGGATGCAATCGCACAGGTTCTTGCTGCAATTCAGGATCCGGAACACGGCGTAATCAAGTCCATGGACGAACTCGGAGCTGTAGGACACAGAGTTGTTCATGCAGGCGAAAAGTATGCATCTTCTGTTTTAATCACCGAAGACGTTATCAAAGCTCTCGAAGAGTGCGTAGAACTCGCACCGCTTCACAACCCGCCTAACCTTTTAGGTATCGCAGCCTGCAAGGAACTGATGCCGACAACTCCGATGGTAGGTGTTTTCGATACTGCATTCCACCAGACAATGCCGCCTGAAGCTTATATTTATGCACTTCCGTATGAATACTATACAAAATACGGAATCAGAAGATACGGTTTCCACGGAACTTCTCACAAATATGTAGCAGAAAAGGCTGCTCAGATGCTGAATGTAAACCTTGATGATTTGAAGATTATCACTTGCCACCTCGGAAACGGTGCTTCCGTATCCGCAATCAAGAGAGGCAAATGTATCGATACATCCATGGGATTCACACCGCTTGAAGGTCTCGTAATGGGAACAAGATCCGGAGACATTGACCCGGCTATCGTTACATATATCAGAGAAAAAGAAGGTCTTCCGCAGGGTAAAGCAAACGAAATCCTGAACAAGAAATCCGGCGTACTCGGCATTTCCGGCGTATCCAGTGATTTCAGAGACCTTGAAGAAGCCGTTGCTGAAGGAAACGAAAGAGCAGCTCTTGCACTCAAAGTATTCGCACACAAAGTTAAGTTCTATATCGGAGCTTACATTGCAGAAATGAACGGCGTAGATGCAATCGTATTCACAGCAGGTGTTGGTGAAAATGACGTTACAATGAGAGAACTCATCTGCAACGAAATGGGCAACCTCGGAATTAAGCTTGACCTTGTTAAGAATAAGGTAAGAGGTAAGGAAACTGTAATCTCCATGGATGATTCCAGAGTTAAGATTCTTCTTATCCCTACAAACGAAGAGCTTATGATTGCAAGAGATACTTATAATATCGTAAGAGGCCTCAGATAATCAAAAATATTTGTCAAAACCATCTATTTTTAAGAGATATAGTGAAATTAGTTGTTGACAAATGATGTAATTTCAGTATATACTCTAATAGTTGACGATTATTGAGATTAATATAAAGAGAATACTCACGAGGGAGGTGTTACGATATGGCAGTACCTAAACGAAGAACTTCTAAAGCTAGAAGAGATAAGAGAAGATCACCGAATATGAAGAAGACAGCACCTGGATTAGCAATTTGTCCACAGTGTCACGAACCGAAACTTCCACATAGAGTTTGCCCGAACTGCAACTACTATGACGGAAAAGAAGTTGTAGCAACTGAAGCGTAATTTCATAACGGAATGACTTTAACGGCAGACTTAATAGTCTGCCGTTTTGTAATGAAATCATTTATAATATTCCGTAATTGCGCAGCTCGTCATATAATGCAAACTGGGTTTTACTGCTTGGCGGACAGAGCGGGAGTCTGTATTCCAGACCGCATTTTCCCATCATGCTCAGAGCCGCTTTTATCGGGATTGGGTTTACCTCACTGAAAATCACATCAATCAAAGGTTTGAGAGCAACCTGTTCGAGGCCCGCATCTGTAACCTTTCCATCAAGAAAATCATGTATCATCAGACTGTAGCGCGCAGGGATAATATTGGAAACCGTTGAAATACAGCCCATGCCGCCGAGCGACAGGATGGGCACGGTTTGGTCGTCATTTCCGGAGTAAATGTTGAAATTATCACCGATATGCATTGCCATTTTACATATCTGCGAAATGTTTCCGGAAGCCTCCTTCAATCCGATTATGTTCGGGTGTTCCTTCAATATGTCCACGGCTGCAGATGTCATATTTACACCCGTTCTGGAAGGAACGGAGTACATGATGATAGGCGTTGTTACGGCGTTTGCAATTTTTTCAAAGTGAGAAATTAAGCCGTTTTCGGTACATTTGTTGTAGTATGGGGTAATGATGAGAAGTCCGTCCGCACCGAGTGCTTCGACCTCCTTTGTAAGTTCAAGGGTGCTTTCTGTGCAGTTTCCGCCGGTGCCTGCGATGACAGGGACGCGTCCGGCCGTCAAATCTATGGTGAATTTCGTAAGTTCAAGTTTTTCTTTTTTGGAGAGAGTGGAAGCCTCTCCCGTGGTTCCGCAGACCACAAGGGCGTCGATTCCCTGCGAAATCTGCCATTCTATAAGTTTTCCCATGGAAACATAGTCGATTTTGCCGTCTTTAAACGGAGTTATCAGGGCGGTTGCCGCACCTTTAAACAATGTCAAAAAAATCACCTCCGTTTTTTAAAAAAATTCGTTAAATTATTATATGAAGCATACGCTATTTTGTTGAAATACATGCGAAAAGGTGGTACAATAAATTGTCATAGAATATTATGGATAAGAGTATCAAAATATTAGAAATATAAGGATAGAGAGGGTAGAAAAATGAGTGAAAAATTAAGAGTGGGAATACTTGGAGCAACAGGCATGGTCGGACAGCGGTTTATCGCACTTTTGGAAAATCACCCATGGTTTGAGGTTGTGACATTGGCGGCAAGCGGAAGAAGCGCGGGGCTTCCTTATGAAAAAGCCGTAGAAGGCAGATGGAAGATGGATACGCCGATGCCGGAAGCTGTAAAGAATATTACCGTAATGAATGTAAATGAGGTCGAAAAGGTTGCAGAAACCGTAGACTTCGTATTCAGTGCCGTTGACATGAGCAAGGATGAAATAAAGGCAATCGAAGAAGCTTATGCCAAAACCGAAACTCCGGTTGTTTCCAACAACAGTGCGCATCGCTGGACGCCGGATGTTCCGATGGTAATTCCGGAAATTAACCCGCAGCATTTCGAGGTAATCGAACATCAGAAAAAACGCCTGGGCACGAAGCGCGGCTTCATTGCAGTTAAGCCGAACTGCTCGATTCAGAGCTATGTGCCGGCTTTGGACGCATGGAAAGAATTCGAGCCGTACGAATGTGTCATCACGACTTATCAGGCAATTTCAGGAGCAGGCAAGGACTTCAAGTCATGGCCGGAAATGGTGGAAAATATTATTCCTTACATCGGCGGAGAAGAAGAAAAGAGCGAACAGGAACCGTTGAAAATCTGGGGTCACATTGAGAACGGAGAAATCGTCAAAGCGAAGGAACCGAAGATTACCTGCCAGTGCGTCAGAGTTCCGGTACTCAACGGACATACCGCCGCAGGCTTCGTAAAATTCAGAAAGGAACCGACGAAAGAGCAGCTGATTGAAAAGCTGAATGCACAGAAAGGTTTCCCACAGGAGGAAAAACTTCCGATGGCACCGGAACAGTTTATCAAGTACTTCGAAGAGGATGATCACCCGCAGGTAAAGGCGGATGTCGACAGAGATAAGGGCATGGGAATTTCCATCGGCAGACTCAGAGAAGACAGCATCTACGATTTTAAATTTATCGGACTGTCACATAACACTGTAAGAGGAGCTGCAGGCGGCGCAATTCTTTGCGCGGAAACGCTGAAGGCAAAAGGCTGCATCACCAAAAAATAAAAGAAAAGGAAAGTAAGAAAGCATGACATATTTTGAAGCGACCGTTTTAGGTCTTGTTCAGGGACTTGCGGAGTTCCTGCCGATAAGCAGCTCGGGGCATCTTGCCTTGCTGCAGAACTGGTTCGGAATTGATGAAACAAAGGTTTTGTTATTCACGGTACTGCTGCATGTGGGGACCTTGATTTCCGTTTTCATCATGTATTGGAAGGATATTTGGGAACTCATTGTGGAACTTGTGCTTACAATCAAGGATCTCTGCACGGGCAAGGGCCTGCGGATGGAGGAACGTCCGGTAAGAAAACTCGGAGTTATGATTATCGTTACAACGATTCCTACGGCAATTATCGGTTTTTTGTTCAACGATTTCTTCGATTCGCTTTACACATCTGTAATTCCAATCGGCGTCGGACTGATTATTACGGGATTCCTGCTTGTTTTTGCAGAAAAAAAAGGCGAGTCTGACAGAGGAATCAAGCAAATGAATTTGAGAAATGCGATTTTCATCGGAACCGTGCAGGGAATTGCGATTTGTCCGGGAATATCAAGATCGGGTTCCACGCTGTTTGGAAGCCTTATCTGCGATTTGGACAGAAAATTTGCGGTTAAGTTTGTATTCCTCATTTCGATTCCGTCCATACTCGGATCAGCAATCTTAGAAGCACCTGCTGCCATCGAAGCGGGGGTATCCTTATCTCAGCTCGGACCGGTGCTTTGGGGAATGGCAGTTGCGGCAGCTGCCGGGATCTTTGCAATTAAGTCCATGATAAAAATTGTTTCAGACAAAAAGCTGAGCTGGTTCTCATACTATGTTTGGATTTTGGGATTGGTTGTTGTTATTTACGGAATTGTTGCTTAGGCAGGATACACACTTTAGATAAAACAATAAAGAGGTATATGATGGCAGAAACGAAGAGAGGACCGGGAAGACCTCCCGGATCAAAAAATAAAAATAAGACATCGAAAACCAATACTTCCAAGGCAAAAGAAAAGGCACAGGAAATTCAGGCAAAGAAAAAGGCCGATAAGAGAGTCATTGATGAGATATGGGCGATTATTGCCATTGCAATAGGCGCTTTTCTTGCTGTGGCCACATTTACACAGGGAGCCGGCAAGGTTGGGGAAGCGATAGGGCTTGCACTCAAGGGTGTGTTCGGGCTTATGGGATATGTGCTTCCGTTTTATCTCATTATTTTCGGTGTGCTGCTTTTTGCAAGAAAAACCAGCCACTTTTCCATACAGACCATTATCTATCTGTTCGTAATTTTGCTCATGCTTGCAACGATGAATTCCATAAGATTTGTAGATCAGGAGAAACTTGAGCTTTCCTGGCAGATTATGCAGGGGTTCTATGCGAGTGGTGTGAAGCTGACCAGCGGCGGATTCCTCGGAATGATTCTTGCGACCTTGCTTGTCAAAGGATTCGGCGCGGCAGGATGTTGGATTTTCACCCTTGTGCTGACATTTATCTGCCTGCTGCTTCTGATTAACACGCCTGTTTCAAGATTCTTTGAGAAGATTTCGGATAAAGTGGAAGAAAGAAAGCTAATCAAGGAACATGCACACTTGGATATTGCCTCTGAAGATGAACAGGGGATTCAGGTGGCTATGAGGCCTGACATTGTCATCAAACAGACAAATCCGGAGCAGACGAAGTTACATAATGAAAAAAAATCAAACCGCTTACTTGAATATATGAACGATGATGCACTTTTCGGAAGGAGCAAAAGCGGCACTTTCGGTTTGGAAGAAGGAAGAAAAACCGAAAGCGGCTTCGGGCTTGAACCCGCATCGCCGGCCGCAGCGACACCGGCTGCTTCGACCGGAAGTATGGGATTAAATACCACTCCGGCAGCTGAGCCGGTTCAGAAGATTTCCAACAAAGAGGCGAAGGAAGCAATGCTTTCGTCCGCGGAAATCAACAAGTCGCAGACTCCTGAAAAATACAAGAAACCGCCAATAAGCCTTTTGGAAAAGCCAACCGCAAGCGGCAGAACGCCGACGGGACTTTTGCAGGAAAAGGCTCTGAAGCTCGAAGAAACGCTCCGGAATTTCCATGTGGATGCCAGAGTGTTGCAGGTGACTCAGGGACCGACGGTAACAAGATACGAGATTCAGCCGGCGGTAGGCGTCAAGGTCAGCAGCATCGTAAGACTTGCAGATGATATTGCACTTAATCTCGAAGCAAAATCCATTCGTATTGAAGCCCCGATACCGGGAAAAGCTGCGGTCGGAATTGAAGTCGAGAATGAATCCGTTACAATGGTAAGACTGCGCGAAATCATTGACTCGGATGCATTTAAGCGCAGCAAGTCAAAGATTACATTCGCAGTCGGAAAAGACATAAGCGGGGACGCAATTGTCGCCGATTTAAAGGCAATGCCGCATCTTCTCATCGCAGGTTCGACCGGCTCCGGAAAATCGGTGTGCATAAACAGCATTATCACGAGCTTTATCTATAAGGCAAATCCGGATGAGGTAAAACTGATTCTCATAGACCCGAAAGTTGTGGAACTCGGAAATTACAACGGAATTCCGCACCTTATGATTCCGGTTGTAACCGACCCGTCCAAGGCTGCTGCCGCGCTTAACTGGGCTGTGGCTGAAATGACGGACAGATACAAAAAGTTTGCAGAAGAGGGCGTAAGAGACCTTGAATCCTACAACGAGTTTGTGATTGCCAATGACGAAAAAGACAGGGTAATGCCTCAGGTCGTTATCATTATTGACGAGCTTGCCGATTTAATGATGGCTGCTCCGTCCCAAATCGAAGAATCAATCTGCCGTCTGGCGCAAATGGCGCGTGCTGCGGGAATGCATTTAATCGTTGCAACGCAGAGACCGTCCGTTGACGTAATAACGGGAGTAATCAAGGCAAACATTCCTTCAAGAATTGCTTTTGCGGTTTCCTCACAGGTTGACTCAAGAACAATCCTTGACATGCAGGGTGCCGAAAAGCTTGTCGGAAAGGGAGACATGCTCTTTAACCCTATGGGAATGGGCAAGCCGATAAGAGTTCAAGGCACATTTGTTTCCGATACCGAAGTGCACAAGGTGATCGAATTTGTCAAGGGGCAGGTTGACAAAACAGAGTATAACGAAGATGTTTTGAGCAAAATAGAGCGAAGCAATGTTCAGGAAGGTGCCGATGACACGGATGAACTCCTTCCGGATGCGATTGACCTTGTGGTAAACAGTGGTCAGGCTTCTGTTTCCATGTTACAAAGACGCTTCCGAATCGGCTATAACAGAGCTGCCAGAATCGTAGATATGATGGAAGCAAGGGGGATCATAGGACCTCAGGACGGAAGCCGTCCGAGACAGGTTCTGATGACGCAGGAGGAACTTGCACAGCTTGAAAATGATATAAATTCAGATACAGAGGATAAGTAAAATATGAAAGTATTTATTGATACACTCGGGTGCCCGAAGAACTTTAACGATACGCAGACCGCAAAGGGATTTCTTGAGGGAGCCGGATATGAAACGGTTCAAGACCCAGAGAATGCGGATGCGATTATAATTAACACATGCGGCTTTATCAACGACGCAAAGAAAGAATCCATCGAATGCATTTTTGACTATTGTGCATATAAAGAAGCGGGCAAAAAGATAATTGTTTCGGGCTGCCTTTCGCAGAGATACGGAAACGAATTATTTGAAGAAATGCCGGAAGTTGATTGCTTCCTAGGTGTAAACGAATATGAAAGACTCCCGGAAATATTGAAAACACTGGACAGCCGTTCAAAACACATTACAAATTCGTATGCGGATGTTTTGCCGAGAATGTACAGGAAGCTTGACGATAATTGTTTTTCGTCAACCGTAAAAATAGCCGAAGGATGCAATAACCGATGTGCATATTGCGTAATTCCTTCGATCCGCGGAGGATACAGAAGCAAAACTATCGAAGATATTTTGGAGGAAACCAAACAGCTTGCGGCAGCAGGCTGCAAGGAACTGATTCTCATTGCACAGGATGTTACCAATTACGGTGTCGATCTGTACGGAGAATATATGCTTCCGGAACTTCTCAAAAAACTGTGCCGAATTGACGGTATTGAATGGATTCGACTTATGTATTGCTACGAAGACCGGATAACGGATGAACTGATCGAAGTCATGGCAGAAGAACCGAAGATCTGTAAATACATTGATATACCAATTCAGCATTCGTCGGATGATGTGCTGAAAGCGATGCTGCGAAGATCCACAGAAGATTCAATCCGAAATACGATTGCAAGGCTTAAAGCACGAATTCCGGATATTCACATCCGAACGACGCTTATCGTCGGATTTCCGGGTGAAACCGACGAGGATTACGAGAAACTTCTTGAATTTGTCGAAGAAATGCGTTTTGCACGGTTAGGCGTGTTTGCGTATTCGCAGGAAGAAAACACAGTTGCCGGAGAGATGCAGGATCAGATTGACGAGGAAATAAAAGAGGAACGGCTGACCGGCATTATGCGCGCACAGCTTGAAATTTCACTTGAATCGAACAAAGAAAAAATCGGAAAAACCTTTAAAGTTCTTGTTGAAGAGCGCGATGAAGACGGAAGTTACATCGGAAGAACAGAGTTTGATGCTCCCGAAATTGACAATTCCGTTTTATTCACTTCACATAGGCAGCTCAATGCAGGGGATTTCGTAGATGTCCTTATAGAGGATGCATTTGACTATGATTTAGTTGGTACGGAGGTATAACAGTATGAATTTACCTAACAAATTGACAGTTGCAAGAGTGATTGCGGTGCCTTTTTTCATCGCATTCTACATGCTTGGATATCACATTGCGGCTTTTGTGATTTTTATCGCTGCGTCACTTACGGATATGCTTGACGGCAAAATCGCCAGAAAGTATAATCTTGTAACCAATTTCGGAAAAATCATGGATCCGCTTGCGGATAAGATACTTGTTTACTCGGCATTCTGCCTTTTGATTCCGGACTATGTACCGGGCTGGATGCTCATCATCATTTTGGCAAGAGAGTTCACTGTTGCGGGAATGCGTACGGTGGCCGCGTCAGAAGGAATTGTAATCGCTGCGGGCATGAGCGGAAAAATCAAAACCGTTCTTCAGATGATTGCGGTGCCGATGCTTTTGCTTCTGCCGGCACTTTCGGGTATCAGCGCGCACATGATCTATACCGTTTATTATTATGTAACGTATGCGTTCCTTTGGGCGAGCCTTGTAATGACTGTATACTCCGGTGCCGAATATGTGATTAAGAACAAAGAGGTGTTCAGACAGTAATGAAAACAGCAATTTTGACAGTGGGAACCGAAATTTTATTCGGGCAGGTTGTAAATACAAATGCGGCTTTTCTTTCGCAGCAGCTTCAGGACATTGGTTATGATGTCATGTATCACTATACCGTGGGAGACAATCCGCAGAGGCTGAAAGAGTTGATTGCTTTGGCATACAGAGACTGCGATTTGATTATTACGACAGGAGGACTTGGACCTACTCAGGATGATTTGACAAAGGAAATCATTTCGGAGTATTTCGAGGAAGAACTTGTATGTCACAAAGATGTGTTGTGCTGGCTGAAAACGACTTTCAGCCGTGCAGGGTACAATTGGACCGAAAACAACACGAAGCAGTCGTATTTTCCTAAGCATGCCGAAATTCTTGACAATCTCGGGGGGACGGCACCGGGATTCCTGCTCGAAAAAAACGGCAAGATGATTGCAGCCCTTCCGGGACCGCCGAGAGAAATGACGCTCATGTGGGAAGAGCAGCTGAAACCGCGTCTTGTTGCCAAGCAGGACAGCGTAATCTATTACAGAATCGTGCGGACGTTTGCACTGGGGGAATCAACCATGGAGACAAAGCTCCTGCCGCTGATAGACGGCCAGACAGATCCTACGATTGCAACCTACGCAAAGGAAGGCGAGTGTTCTCTCCGCATAACATCAAAAAGAAAAACGCTCGAGGAAGCAAAAGCGGCAGTTGAGGAAATGCTTTCCAAAGTGAAGGAGAGTATCGGCGATTATATTTACAGTACAAATGATGAAGAACTTATCGACGTTGTCGGCAAAATCCTCCTTGCGAAAGGAATCACGATTTCCTGCTGTGAGTCCTGCACAGGGGGGCTCCTTGCAAAGTCACTTACGGACATTCCGGGAATATCGAAAGTGTTTGACCGGGGAATCGCAACCTATTCATGGAATGCAAAAATGGAGGAGCTGGGTGTAAAGCGCGAGACTTTGGAGAAATACACGGCTGAAAGTCCTGAAGTTGCAAGGGAGATGGCAGAAGGACTGCGGGAAAAGACGGGTTCTGAACTTTGCATTTCGATAACCGGGATTGCAGGTCCTGACGACATCGATGAGGCAAGGCCTGCAGGACTTGCATACATCGGCATTTGTTATGAGGGAAAAACCGATGTGGTGAAGACAAAACACCGCAATGTTTCACGAAAATACAACCGAAATTATATGCTTCTTGTAATGCTTAACGAAATTTACAAGCGCATCAAACACAAAAGAATTACGCCGGAAATCGTAAATGAAATTTATAAGGAATATGAAACGCCGGAACATGTCAGAAGACATTGTGCAGCCGTAGCAGACTGCGGAGTCAGAATCGCGAAAGCTCTCAATGCACACGGATTTCATCTTGACCTCGCTCTCATAAACGGTGCGGGACTTGCTCACGACGCAGCAAGAACCATGGAAAGACATTGGGATATTATGGCCGAAAGGCTTAACGAAATGGGATATTACGACGAGGCTTCCATTGTGAAGGTGCATATGAATCCGGGTGAATATAATCCGGTGGATAAGATTACGGAGTCGGATATCATATGTCTGGGAGACCGTCTTGTGAAAGAAGACACTTATGTCGGAATTGACAAACGTTTCGATTACATCATTGAAAAAGCAAGGAAACACGGCATCCTCGATTTTGATACAATCATGGAGAACAAAGCGAAGATGCAGCATCTGCTTGACGAGATAGAAGATGTAATTGGCTGCAGGATTGACGGTTTGTTCAAATAAAAAGCAGGGTATGGCGCATTTTGCTTGACAGCGGGCAGAATGCGTTATATTATGTAAATAAATACCATATAAATTTTAAAAAAGTACTTGACCTGAAGAACAAAATAGTATAAGATAAGAACAAGAAGAACAGATGTTCTATTTTCGGAGGGACAGAAAATGAGTGTAAACAACACAATGAGCGAGAAAGATAAAGCTTTAGAAGCCGCAATGGCGCAGATACAGAAACAGTTCGGCAAGGGTTCGATTATGAAACTCGGTGACGATACCGCACACATGAACATCGGTGCAATTTCAACCGGATCGATAAGCCTTGATATTGCAACCGGAATCGGTGGCGTACCGAAGGGAAGAATTGTTGAGATTTTCGGACCGGAATCTTCCGGTAAAACGACCCTTACATTACATATTATAGCAGAAACGCAGAAGGCGGGCGGCAAGGCCGCATTTATCGATGCAGAACATGCACTTGACCCCGTATATGCGAAGAACCTTGGCGTTGATGTCGGTGAACTCATCGTTTCGCAGCCGGATACCGGTGAGCAGGCTCTCGAAATCTGTGATATGCTCGTACGAAGCGGTGCACTTGACGTTGTCGTAATCGACTCCGTGGCTGCACTTGTGCCTAAGGCGGAAATTCAAGGTGAAATGGGTGATTCCCATGTGGGTTTACAGGCAAGACTGATGTCTCAGGCATTGAGAAAGATTACGGGTACGGTCAACAAGTCCAACACTTGTGTTATATTTATCAACCAACTCAGAGAGAAAGTCGGCGTCATGTTCGGCAATCCTGAAGTTACGACTGGCGGAAGAGCACTTAAGTTCTATTCTTCCATGCGTCTTGACGTAAGAAGAATCGAGAGCATCAAGGCAGGCGACGGAGTCATCGGCAACCGAACCAGAGTTAAGGTGGTAAAGAACAAGGTTGCGCCTCCATTCAAACAGGCTGAATTTGATATTATGTACGGAGAAGGAATCTCCAAGGCCGGAGATATTCTCGACTGTGCGGTTGATGCCAAACTTATCGAGAAAGCAGGCTCCTGGTACAGCTTTGAAGGCAATCGAATCGGACAGGGAAGAGAGAATGTTAAAGTATATCTCAAAGAACACCCTGAGATTATGGATAAGCTCGAAGGACAGCTTCTTGATCAAATTAAGAATGACGGCAAGCAGGAGAAAGAGCCGGAAATTCCGGAAGAAGACATTTCCGCAATCATGGATTTGTTTGTTGATGAAGACGGCGTTGTGATAGAGGAGTAATTTACAGTTTATAATGAACAAAAACATTGAAAAGTCAAGCTTTTTGCCGTTTGTCAAGAGTAAATGCACAAAAAAGCAAAAATATTTTTTATGAGGCCAGAATGAGGGCGATTTCTTCCCGGAAAAGCTGCTCGGAGCACAGATAACCGAACATTTTGCGGGGGTAGTTGTTCAGCCAGTCCTCGATCCGCTTGGTCTCCTCGTAGGGGATCGTGCTCAGGTCGGTGCCCTTCGGCAGGTGCCGACGTATGAGGCCGTTCTGGTTCTCATTGGATCCGCGCTCGCTCGGCCGGTAGGGGTGGCAGTAGTAGACCTCGGTGCGGGTGCCCTTGCCGCTGGCGCTTCGTTCGATCCCGGCGGCGTCGGCAAACTCGCAGCCATTGTCGCAGGTGATGGATCTGAATACCTTCGGGAACAGGTCGCCGTACTTGGCCTCGAGCCCGTCAATCGCAGCGACGACGCTGGCGGCCGTCTTGTCCGGCGACGGTATAATGAGCTCCCAGCGCGTTTTCCGCTCGGTCATCACGATGTAGGTGTTGCTGACGCCTTGGCAGCTCTCGACGCTGTCCATCTCCCAGTGACCGAAGGTGCTGCGGTCGTTGATGTGCTCAGGGCGATCCTCGATACTCCGGCCGGCGGGCTTGCGAGGCATGGATCCGGCCGGGCGCTCTGGCTGGTGGCGCTTGCCGTGCTGCGGCAGCATGGAGACGGTCAGCTCGTCGCCGAAGATCTCGCCGCGGATGTAGTTGTAGGCGGTACTCGCGCAGATGTGGGTCTTGAAGGGCCAGCCCTTGACCTCGGCCTCACCGATCGCAGCCTCCGGGCTGTACTTCTCGTCGCGGATCTTGGCGATCAGGTAGTCGGCCAGCTCGTAGTCGTTGCCGATCTTCAGCTCCGGCCCTTTGGCGCGAAGGTTGGCCTCATAGCGGGCCTGTGCGCCTTCGGGGTTGTATCTGGTCTCGGTGGTGTAGTCGCTGTTGAGGTGCTCATAGGTGCACCGCTTCAGCTCCCGGTAGATGGTCGTATGATGGACGCCGAGCTCCTTGGCGATGTCCGTCGGCTTCATTCCTGCGCGGATGAAGGCGTCGAGCTGGATGCGCTTGGTCGGCGTCAGATGGCTCCAGTGCTGTCCCATTGTGTTCCCCTCCGTGATAAAAGAAAAGGGGCGGCCCGCCGGCCGCCCCTTCTGTGTGTCAGTGTTCCTCGTACTTTTTCAGGAGCTCGAGCGTCTCCTTGTCTGTGATGATGTCAGCCAGCCTGCACTCCAGCGCGTTGCAGATCTTCAGCAGCGTCGGCAGCTTCGCGCCGTTGATGTCCCGGGCGCCGCGCTCGTACTGCTGGAGCACCTGCACCTTGATCCCGGCCAGATCGGCGAGCTGAGACTGAGACAGGCCGGCAGCCTTGCGGAGCTTTTGCAGCCCCTCGCTTTTGTAGGTCACTTTGATCGAGATGTCCATGTTGTTCCTCCCGCTTGACTTTGCCGTGGTTTCGTGGTTATAATGAAAAGGAACGGCGGGCGGGATTTTTCCCGCCGTCCTTCGACCTTACTGCTTGGGCTTTTGGTTCGGCTTTATTGTGATCGTAATGGTGGCAACCTGTTCACACTTTAGAGCCTGTTCCAGCAGCTCGAGCAGTTTTTTCATCTGCTCAGCATCCACGGCTTTGCCTCCTTTCCGCGGTTTTGCTCTCCTTTCTTTCTGTACTCGGCTATCCCTTGCCTGTGATTATATCATAGAGCATTTGCTCTATAATGTCAAGCATAATTCGGCAGATTTTCAACATTTTCCCGCGTTTTTCCACAAAAAAAGCCGCACGGCGTCGCTGCCGTGCGGTTTTCTCATTCTTTCCCGAGCAGGTGGTTGATGGTGGTGCCGAGAGCGGTCGCCAGATAGTCCAGCTCGTAGTCAGCGACGACTCGGCTGCCGTTCTCGATCCTGCTGATGACCTTCTGCGTGACGTCCAGCCCGATGATCTGGAGCTTGTAGGCGAGCTGTTCCTGTGACAGGTTTGTCCGCAGCCGCTCCTCCCTGACTCTCTCCCCGGAGATGTTGCACCTGCCGTCTGGTTTGTATATTTTCGCAGCCCTCGCCTCCCTTTATGCTAAAGATGACTATGTAATATTGACTTTACCAGTTTTGGCATGGTAATATTATGCCAAAGATGACTAAACGCTAAAAAGCGCACATAGGAGGGAAAAGCATGGGTACAAGGTTTAGACGCAGCTTTAAGGTGGCCCCGGGTGTCCGGGTAAACCTGAACAAAAAGAGCGCGAGCATCAGCTTCGGCCCGAAGGGCCTGAAGCACACGGTCAGCACGACGGGGAAAAGCCACACGACCGTCGGGATCCCCGGGACGGGTCTGTCATATACGACGAGCTCCGGCGGGAAGTCCGGCGCGCAGCAGGGCGCGGTCAGCATCCCCGCAGCGCAGCGGCCGACGTCGCCGAAAAGCAAGACGGTGGCGCTGCTGCTGTGCATCTTCCTCGGCTTCTTCGGTGTCCATCGGTTCTATGTCGGGAAAACCGGCACAGGCGTCATCTGGCTGCTGACGGCCGGGGCCTGCGGGATCGGCTGGCTGGTCGATATTTTCACCATCCTGCTCGGCGGTTTCTATGACTCCGAGGGCCGTGTGCTGCGGTTCCAGCCCACAGAGGCCGAGCTCGCCGCTGCCGGTGAAGCGCCGGATCCTGACGCTGAGGAGTAAAGCCCCACATAACAGAAAAAGCCCGCCCGGGATCTCCGGGCGGGTTTCTGCTTTTCTATGCGGTTTTAGAGTTTCGTGACGTAATCCAGAGAGATCCAGCCCGCGCCGCTCTTGAGCTTGCCCCACTTGGTCGCGCCGGGGCCTGCGGCTTCGGCGACGATGGTGTAGATGCCCTTGCCCTTGATCTGGCCGGCGACGCCGTAGTTGGTGCCGGGGCCCTTGCGGATGTTCAGCACGTCGGCCGTCGTCCGCACGCGGTAGCTCGTGGCCGTGCCTGTGCTGCCGGTCGAGATGTCCGCAGCGTTTACCCATCCGTAAACGGTGGAGCCGCCGCCGCTGACCGCCTTCAGGTGGTACGGGTGCGCCTTGCCGGCCGCGATGGCCGTGATGGTGGCCTTGCCGGGCTTGCAGATCTTGGCGGCCTTGGCCGCCGCGCTGGTGTAGTGCTGCGTGCCCTTGAAGTCGACCACGTCGCCGACCTTCAGGCCGGTCTCTGTGCTGCCGGAGGTCTGGCCGCCGGTGCTGCTGCCTGCATCCTTGACGCCGAGGCGCTTGTTGACTTCGGCGGCGATCTGGCCGTGGCGGTTGTAGAGGTAGTCGCCCGGGCAGCTCTTATTCGCGTAGTCCCTGTGCACGGTCATGTTGCAGCCGTTCAGGTGGTTCACGCGGTCGTTTTTTCTGGTCGACCAGACGAGGCGCTTGATGCCGTTGCGCTTGCAGATGTCGGTCACGAGATCCAGCAGCGCGGCGTATGCCTTCGCGGAGACGGGCCAGTCAGGCGCGCCGCCGTTGTTGGCGACTTCGATGGTGACGGCCCGCTGGTCGTTGGCGTTGGACGAGGTGCACCACGAGCGGTTTGCCTCGTCGACGTACAGGGCGATCCGGCCGTCGGTGCCGATGCCGTAGTTGCTGGACGCCTGCCGCGCAGAGCTGGCGAACAGGTTGCCGCAGGTCTCGACGGAGCAGTTGCCGGCCATACAGTGGATCGTGATGGTGTCGATCTTCTTGGTGCGCTTGCCCGAGTGGTTCGGGCTGAGCTTGGTGTAGACCACCAGAGGGCTGTTACTCATTGTCGTCGTCTCCTTTCCCTCTGGTCAGCTCGTCGAGAGTCTCGTCTGTGATGGTCTCGCCGGGCTTCAGCTTGATGTCGTCGGTGTTCTGGTTTTTCATGGGTTTGCCTCCTTTGCAAAAAGAAAAAGGGCGGGCCGGAGCCCGCCCTCTCCGTTATTCGATGGTCAGGCCCTCAGTGTTGAGCTGCTTGACGATTGCCTCGATCGCGTTGACGACGCTTTCCTCGTCGACCTTGAAGCCCTTCTGCTTCAGGAAGTCGAGGACGTACTGCTTCTTCTCCTCGCCGCGGCCCTGTCCGACGTAGAGCTGCTCAGCGGCAGCGACGCCGATCTTTACCCACGCGGTCAGCTCCTTGCGCTGTGCCTCGGTGGTCTGCTTCTTCAGCCACGGGATCAGGAAAACGCTGACGCCGGCGCCGATCAGGACGAGGGCTGCGTTGACGATGGGTGTGATGTCGATGGTGTTCATCCTTTTGCCTCCTCATTGTTGAGAGTGTCCCCGGACGGATCCGGGAGCGGGTTGCCGTCGGCGTCGAGCCCATGGCGGTTTCGGCTGATTTTCTCGCCGAGGCTCTTGCCGGCGTATGTGATTAGATAGCCGACGCAGGCGGTGAAGATGGTGCCGGTCAGCTCACCGACCGGGTCGCGCCCGAAGGCAGAGAGCAGCAGAGAGCTGGCTGCGCTGAGCGTTGCCACGCTGGCCGCCCAGTATGCGAGCTTTTTGCTCACCTCGATTTTCTTTTTACGCTTGCGCCGGCGCTTCTTTGCGGCCATGCTGCTCACCTCCTTAGTCGATGATCGCGTGGATCCCCTGACTGGTGAGGAAGTCCTTCTGCGCGTGTTTGATTTTGGCAGCGTAGTCGAGGGCCGCGTGCATATCCCCGTTACAATGCGCGTCAGGGATGCGCTGCACGGCCCGGGCCGTCGCCTCGCCGAGGGCGATGGCTGCCGACGTGCCCTGAATGGTGATGATCTGGAGATCTTCACGGGCACGCTCTCGGGCCGCTGCCTCTTTCTGCCGTTTGGCCTCCTCGGCCTCCTTTTGCTTCTCGCGCTTCTGGATCCTGTGCTCGAGCATCCAGAAGCAGAAGCCGGTCACGGCCGTCGGGATCCCCAGAAGGACGACGAGCGCGCCGATGTTGATTTCGATCATTGTGTCACCTCATAAAAGCCGGAGGGCCGCAGGACGCGGCCCTCCTTGTTGTTGGGCTTACTCCTCGACGTCGTCGAAGTAGCCCATGTCGACGAGATACTTGTGCACGCGGGCCTTCAGCTTCGCGGGGACGTTGTCCTCGGTGATGCGGCCCATGATGATCTCGCCTGCATACAGACGTACCAGCATTTCACGCTCCTCCTTTCCTGCAATTTTTAATAATAGCCACGCGAGGGCCCGGGCGATCATTCGCTCGCCCCTTCCTTCGCGGTGCCAGCGTTTGCGGCTGCCTCGATGGCAGCGATGGCGTCCTCGACCTGCTTGCGCAGCTTCTTCGGGACGTCGTTGATGGTCATGGTGGAGCCTTCGCGGGTCAGCTCCCTGACGTACAGCTCGACGATCTTGCTCATGCTGTTACCTCCCCTCCGTCGCCGTAGACCACGTCGGCCAGCTCCATGATGCAGCCTTTCAGCAGCTCGATGGTGTCAGCCTGCTCGGCGATGGTTTTGTCCTTCTTGGCCTCTGCGGCCTGTTTCTCGTTCAGCTCTTTGATGCTGTCAGCTCTGTGCTTAATCATGCAAAGTTACCTCCGATCGACTGGATGTAGCAGGTCTCCGTAGCAGAGCCGCGGAGCAGCTTGGCCTTAACCTTGACGCCCCACGCTGCGGCCGTCTTGGTCTTGTTTGTGAAGTAGTGCTTCTGGCCGGCTCTGACCTTCTGCGTGATGTCCTCCCACGTCGGGCTCGCGTCGTTGCCGTTGTTGCAGATCCAGACCTGAAGCGTGCAGCCGGCCGGGAAATTGCCCTGAATGTTGACGAGGGCCTTGGTCGGCATGGCGTCGGCCTCCATAGCGAGGGTCTGCTCGAACTCGACGGACGTGACGGCCTTGGTGAAGGTCAGCGTGCGGGTGACGCTGGCGTCCTTGGCGTCGGTCGCCACGATCTTCAGGGTGTGGCTGCCGTTCACGACCTTCAGCCACGCCTCGGAGCCGATCGTCAGCGTGTTGGTCTGGCCGAGGGTCACGGTGTAGCTGCGCAGCGTCACGCCGTCCAGCGTCTCGACGACGTCGACCTGATGGCCGTCGGCGTCGGTGACGGTGTACTCGTAGGACGGGGCCGCCGTGCTGAAGCTGCCGAGGGCGCTGTCTGTGCCGCTGATGACGGGCGGCCGGTTATTGGTGACGGTGCGGGTGGCGCTGGTGGTGTACGCACTCTCCGCGCCGGCGGCGTCGTATGCCTTGACGCGGTACTGCACGCTCGTCCATCCGTAGGTGATGGCGTCGGTGTAGCTGCGCGAGGATCCCTTGTAGATCTGCGCCCATGTGCCGCTCCCGACCTTGCGCTCCAGAACGTAGCCGGAGAGGTTGCCGTCGGGGTCGGTGGAGGCCGCCCACGAGATGCTCAGGTTCTCGCCGCCGAGCACTTCGCTCGGGACAGTGATGGACGACGGCGCTGTGGGCGCCTGATTGTAGATCACTGTATAGCATCCATCCGAGTCGACGGAGTCGGAGATCAGGAGATCAGAGGACAGATTACAAGCGGGGCGCAGGCCGTAGTTGCCGTTGAAGGCGTCGTTCCTGCTCAGAGTGCCATCGGTGCCGACGCGGCGGGCGTCGTTGGCCGAGCCGGCATAGGCGTCCCGCAGCCAGTAGTACAACGCGGCACCAGAGCCCGGGTTGCTGGAATAGTTGGAATTGGCGACGCAGGAGGCCGTCACGGTGGCGATGCGGCTGTTGTTGTCGCTGAAGATCGCCAGCTTGCTGCCGCAGACGTGGTCGCCGCTCAGGCCGACCTCAGTGCAGGACAGGGGGAAGATCTTGTCCGTGCAGGTCTCCGTCCCGCCGCCGTCTGTGGAGCTCTTGCCGACCGTGATGGTGGTGTTCAGCAGAGCCGCCCGCTCGTTGGCGGTGAAGGCGTTCAGAAAACCGGCGAGGCCACTGTACGGGTTGACGCTGTTCCAGACGTGAGAGGAGTCCGGCGTCTGGTCTGCGGAGTGCTGTGCGGTGTACCACTGGCCGGCAGCCGCGGGGCTGTTGAGCCACTGGCGCAGGTTCGAGTAGATGTAGCGGTTGTTGCCGTAGTTGCGGCGGTCGCTGTTGCCGTTACTCGGTTCTGTCGCGTCGAAGCACAGCATCTTGATGATCTGGTTGGTCACGAGCGTGACGCTGTTGGAGGGGTAGCCTGCGTGGTTCTTATCGGCCACGATCCAGACGATCGGGCTGCCGTACAGGCTGCCGAACTTGACCTTCGACTTGTTTGCGAGGTTGCTCAGTTTTTGGGCCATGAGTGTTGTCTCCTTTCGGTGATGGTTTGAGCTCCGGGAAATAGCTGAAGAAATAGGCGTCCATGTTCTGCCGCAGGTGGTAGGTGTTGCCGTGTGAGATGTGGCCCGTCCAGCTCGCGTAGGATTGCACGACGCTGTCGAGTGTCATCTTGCCGGAGTCCACCAGCCCGCGGAACTTGCGGATCTTGCGCTTCATGTTGTCGATGCTCTTGGCTCGCACTTTTCTCACGACCTTGCCGGTCTGCGTGAGGTAGGTGTGAAAACCGAGGAAGTCGATGCCGTTCTTCAGCGGGAGGATCTGCGTCTTGCCGTTCAGCCGAAGGCCGAGCGGCTTGATGTACGCCTCGATCTCCTTGAGTATCTGCCGGAGCAGCAGCTTGTCGCTGTGGATGATGTAGAAGTCGTCCATGTACCTGCCATATACGAGGCCGCGGTCATCCCTCAGCCAGTGGTCGAAGGCGTCCAGATAGAGCAGCGCGAGCAGTTGGCTCGACTGGTTGCCGATCGGGATGCCGGGGTCTGGCGTGCTGTCGATTATGAGCCACAGCAGCCACTCAGCGAAGTCGATCAGCTCGGGATCCTTCAGCCACTTCAGGGCCCGGCGGGCCGTTTCGTAACAGTAGGAATGGAGCAGGGTGTAAAAGAACTTTGAAAAATCGCCCTTCAGTACCCAGCCGTCGGCGTAGTCCCACTCGTTCATCGGCCGGGGCGGCAGGCCGGCAGCCTTGCGGGCTGCTTCGTCTGCTGCCTTTCGGCTGAAGAAATAGTGGCGCATAGCCGCAGCCAGACGGTCGAGGCCGTCGTGGGTGCCTTTGCCAATCTGGCCGGCGTAGTTGTCCCGGATGAAGCGCCGGGAGAACGCCGGCTCGAGGACGTTGTCGCAGAGCGAGTGCTGGACGACTTTGCCCTCGAAGTCGATGGCGAGGACGAGCCGCTCCTTGGGCTCGTACACCTTGAAGGGGTAGTAGGGCCCGAAGGAATAGTCGCGCCGTTGGAGCCTCTCAGAGAGGGCGACGGTGCGCTCGATGGTCTCCATGCGGTAGCGCATGGCGGTCGGGTTGTCGCGCTTTCCGCAGCGGGTTTTGCGGTATGCTTTGTAGAGCGCGATGGTGCTGTTTACGATATTCTCCATTGAAAAGTCTCCCCGCCGTGTATAGCTCCGGCCACGCTTTGCGTGCGCCGCCGGGGGCATCGGCGGGCTT
>ENA-ORSL01000120-ORSL01000120.1-human-gut-metagenome-genome-assembly--contig:-NODE-120-length-93042-cov-21.200286_pt1 | contig 93042 bp, 93 predicted proteins | sample MGYA00242190_ERZ509157 | MGnify/ENA primary metagenome ERZ509157 (study PRJEB26280, sample SAMEA2338664) | human gut metagenome | biome: human gut; feature: human-associated habitat; material: faeces... | reverse complement strand
TTCCTTTATGTACTTTCTTTTTTGAAAAGAAAGTACGAAAGAAAGCAATTTGAGGAAGCACCCCTCTCGGCGAAGCCTGCAAGGGTGCTTCGCACGCTTGCATATCCCCCTCTTCTCGGCGAAGCCTGCAAGGGTGCTCCGCACGCTTGCATATCCCCCAGAGTGAGAGGCTGAAAAGGAACGCACAAACAAATTATTGAAGTTTCTTTTTGCCCGATTTTTCACAATAAAGAAAAAGCAGAGATGAAAAATCACCTCTGTTTGCTTACTATAAGATTTACTCAAACCAATTACCAAAGATTCTTTTGCCTTCTTTTCTTCTCGAAGAAAAGAACGGTGCCCACTTTTCTTTTTGAGTGTAACCAAAACAAAAACGGAGATGAAAAATCACATATGCTTGCTTACTATAAGATTTGCACAAAACAAATAACCAAAGCTTCTTTTGCCTTCTTTTCTTCTCGAAGAAAAGAACGGTGCCTACTTTTCTTTTCAAAGAAAAGTAGGGCGGCATATTATGTAGTGAGCGGAGAAGTCCGCAATATATAAAAAGAAGGTATAAGAAAATGAAACATATAAAAACAACATTCATAGGGGGGGACCTTAGGCAGATATCTGCGGCGGGATATTTTTCGGGAATTGGTGCGGAGGCGCGCGTCTGGGGCTTTGAAAAGTGCAGACTTCCCGATGGGGTCACCGGATATACGTCATTTGAAGAAGCCTGTGACGGGGCGGACGCAATAATTCTTCCTTTGCCATACGGCAAGGACGGGGAAATAAACTGCCCGATGACGGAAAAAGAAGTCACGCTGGGGGCACTTCTGAATTGCGTCGACGAAAAAACAGTAATAATGGGCGGCAGACTTGACGAAAAGGCATATAGCCTTGCCGCCGCGCATAATAATAAAATAATCGATTATTACGGCAGGGAAGAGCTTTCCGTGCTCAATGCCGTTCCGACGGCGGAGGGTGCTCTTGAGGTTGCGATTAGAGAACTTCCTGTCACGCTTTTCGGAAGTCGTGTGGCAATAATAGGCTTCGGAAGGATAGGCAAGGTGTTGGCGAAGGTGCTTTGCGGGCTTGGTTCCGACGTCACCGTTTTTGCCCGTAAACCTGAGGCAAAGGCATGGGCGAGGGTATACGGCTGCAAAGCGGAAGACACCTCAAATATGAGCGAATATCTCTCAGGTTTTGTGTGCATATTCAATACGGTGCCTGCACCTGTGCTCGGCAAAGCGGAGCTTTACAGCGTAAGACATGACGCTGTAATAATCGACCTTGCGTCAGCTCCGGGTGGGGTTGACAAAGGCGCCGCCGAGGAAACCGGAGTCAGGGTTATAAGCGCGCTGTCGCTTCCCGGAAGGGTCGCGCCCGAATCTGCAGGAGAAATCATTGCCGAAACTGCCGTAAACATTCTTTTTCAGGAGGGTATTTTATAAATGATAGGATATTGCTTTTGCGGGTCATTCTGTACGGTTGAAAAATCGATTGCGGCATTGCGCTCGCTGCGTGCGGAGGGAAACGACATCCTGCCGATAATGAATGACAGCGTCTACTTTTGTGATACACGCTTCGGCAAGGCGGAGGACATAAGGCAGGCTGTTGAAAACATATGCGGAAGAGAAATCATTCATACGGTCGTAGGCGCGGAGCCGATCGGCCCGTCAATAAAGCTCGATATGCTCGTCATCGCCCCGTGTACGGGAAACACTCTTGCCAAAATGGCGCTGGGGATAACGGATTCCGCCGTAACAATGGCGGCAAAGGCACAGCTGAGGGCAGATAGAGCCGTTGTTATTGCGCTTGCGACAAACGACGCGCTTTCATCGAACCTTAAGAACATCGGCGCAATGCTCCAAAGAAAAAACGTATACTTCGTGCCGATGGCGCAGGACGACCCGGAAAAGAAACCTCATTCACTCGTATGCGATTTCGGTATGCTCAAAAATACAATGGTCGCCGCCTTCAAGGGAAGGCAGATCCAACCGGTTTTCATAGGCAAAGAGCCTAAGGACGGATAAAAAACAAGGGCTGTGGCGGAGATTTCCGCCATAGCCTTTTCTGTTGACAAACATTTTTCGCAGGGGTATAATAAGAGCGCAACACTTTCGAGCGGGAGTCGACGTTATGGCGGATATATCTCTTTATTATACCGAAAGCGGAGAGGGCTTTCCGCTGATCTTCCTTCACGGAAACGGCGAGGACAGCGGATATTTCGTCCATCAGACGGAGTTTTTCTCCGCATATTTCCGCACGATCGCAATAGATACCCGCGGTCACGGCAGGTCGCCGAGAGGAGAAGGCGAGTTTTCGCTTGTCCGCTTTGCCGATGACCTTCACGACTTTATGCTCTCGCACGGTATAGAAAAGGCGCACATACTCGGCTTTTCGGACGGAGGCAATATCGCGCTCTATTTTGCGCTGAAATATCCGTCAATGGTCGGGCGGCTAGTGCTCTGCGGGGCAAATATTTCTCCGTCCGGAATAAAAAGAAGCGTGCAGATACCGATAGAAATCGGCTATTCGATTGCAAAGCTGTTTGCAAAAAAGAGCGAGGGCGCAAGGGTGAACGCCGAAATTCTCGGGCTTATGGTGAACGAGCCGGATATAAGTCCGGAGGAGCTTTCGCAGATCAAAGCTCCGACGCTTGTCATTGCCGGAACGAAGGATATGGTTCGCCGCAGCCATACGGAGCTTATCGCGGCGAGTATTCCCTGCGCCGAGCTTGCGTTCATAAAGGGCGACCATTTCATAGCAAACAAAAATCCGTATGAATTCAATAAAAGGGTCAAAGAGTTTCTTTGCGAAGGGCATAGCGGGGGATGAGCTTGACACAGTATATCAGACATACAAAAATCACGGGGCTTTCGGCTCCGTGATTTTCATTTATTTTGTTGAATTTATATATTCCGCAACGGTTTTTGCCGGATCGGCGGAGTCTATCCAGTAGTCCGGAAGTATTCCCCTGCCTTCTGTAAATCCTGTCATATTAAAGACCTTGAATCCCATCAGAAAGCATATGTTTGAATTCGGGAGACGATACCATTTGACATCCCCGAACTGTCCGCACCCGCAGGACGCACTGCCAACCGTTGCCGAGTTTTTTACAGACCTTGCATACATTATCGCTGCCTCGCCGGAAGACGAGACTCTTTTGTTCTGAAGAAGATAAAGCTTCCCTTCAAAGCCGGAGCGGGACGGGTCGTTTCTGTCGCTTACGAATATCGAATATCTTTTTTCGTCTGCGTTTTCATTTTCTTTTTCAAAGAGAGGGGATATAAGTTCGGCAAGCTCTAGCTCCCAATTCGCATATCCGGAAAGGGCTTTTGTGAAAGCTTCCGGAAATCCGCTCGCCCCGCCGCGGTTGTTCATTACAGACCAGATAAGATTTTTTGCCCCGCTGTATTTCGTTCCCATGTCCGAAAATTCAGATAATTTGCTCGGGTCAAGAACATAAGATGTATGATAAACGGTCGGCACGCCGAGCGTTTCTTCATCATACAGCGGCACGTTATTCTCCGTTATCTCGTCTGTACGACAAACATGCAGAGGAACGGAAATCCCGCAAAGCTCAAGCGCGCCGGACGGATTTTCCGTGTATTCCCCGAAGAGAAAGCGCGCGGCTCCGCTCGGAGACGGGAGAGTGAGAAACAGATTTTCATCGCTGATTTCGGAGGGAGCAAACATTTTCCCGTGCAACTCTCCCTCAGATATTACCGTCAATTTATCTCCACGTTTTTCAAAAACGATATCCGAAAAATATGCGCGAAAAAGATGACCGAATTCAAGATACGGAGTTCCCGCAAAAGAGAAATGCGTGTCATTTATTATGTCTTTAAGCGATGAATGAATGCGCTTTTTCAGCTCATTCGAAGAAAGCCCGCTTTCGGGAACGGACGCTATGAGTTCATCTCGGATTTTGTCAAAATCGCATATGTCTTTATAATAGTCGTAACCTGCATATGAATATTTCAGAAGTTCAAAAAACACGCGTATATCTTCGTCCGCTCCGCCGCGCGAAACGTGCTCTGCCGCCGGAAATTTTTTGCTTGCGTCATCATATACGGACGACACGTCGCTGAAGCGACGGAGCTTTTCGATAATATCTTTGCCGACTTTGAGCGGCGTGTAATCTTTATAGCACTTTTCAAATTCGCTTGATTTCATATGAAAATTTCCTCCGTTATCTTATTTCGACTATCCCTGCGTGCGGGATTCTGTATGTAAGGGATTTGTTTGTGAACTCCGCGCCGTTTTCTATGCAGAGAATGGCGTTTATCACTCCTCCGTGAGTGACAAGAAGAGGAGTCATTTTGTTCTCTGAGGCAACAATTTTGAAATTTGTCCACGCAAGACGTATTCTTTTATAAAAAGTCGCAGGACTTTCGCCGCTCGGGTATGGCTCGTCAAAGTCGAGCGATGCAAACCAGAGTCCCGGATATTTTTCCGCGGCTTCCGTTTTCGGCATACCGGCGAGCACGCCGTTGTTGACTTCGCGGAATTCCGGAAGAAGGTACACCGAAAGCGAAAGCCGTTTTCCGGCGATTTCCGCCGTTTCCCTTGCGCGTGCAAGGTCGCTTGAAAAAACATGCGATATGCCATTGCCGACAAGACTTTCCGCCGCCCTTTCGGCTTGTGCTTTGCCTTCATCCGTGAGTCCATAGACGCTCCAGCCGCCGAAACGGGTTTCGTCATCTTTGCCGTGACGCATTAAGTATATCATAAAAATCCTTTCTTAAAACAAGCGGCGACCTTTTCGGGGTCGCCGCTTGAAATATTATCAGTCGTGGAGATAATTCAGATAATTTTTAAGTGCAGTCTTTGTAAATGACTTGGAGCCGAAGAAGTCCGTATCAAAGCCGGAGAGCTTGTTTGAAGCAACGTAGCAGTCCGAATTGAAGAGAACGGGAACAACGGGAGCGTCCTCAAGGAGGAGCTTTTCTGCCTGGTGAAGCAGCGCCGCTTTTTCCTTCTGGGTTGCTGCCGCAAACGCTTTTTCGATAAGCGCGTCATATTCTTCGTTATAATATCCTGTTATGTGCGTTTCATTTGCGTAATATCTTTCAACGCCCTTCGATTCGTCAAAATCCTCGCTTGTCGAGTCCACAAGTCTTACCTTGCCGGAGAACGATTTTGCGAAGGGAGCGAGCATTGCAAAGGAATATGCGGAGAGTGCCTGAACGTCAAGACCGAGAACGTCATAATCGCCGGACTTATAAACCTGTTCGTATTCCGTTGCGTTGACGCCCTTTATGACAACGGAGAAGCCGAGTGCTTCCCATGCGTCTTTTGCATAGGTTGCGATGGTCTTTTCCTTGCTCATATAACCCATCTGAGCGGACTGATAACTGTCGTTTGTATAGTCCATGAGGTAATAGAGGTAGAGCTCGTCATATGTTGCGGGATTGATGCCTGCCTCGTCAAGAATTGCCTTTGCTTCGTCTATCGAAGCGGAAGAAGAGAGAATATTTCCGCCGTTTTTACGGAACGACGTGCCCTTCTTCGTATCAAATATCTTGGAAGGAACAAGGCCTGTTGCGGCTTTGACACCGCCGCCGACAGCTTCTGCAATGGCGTTTCTGTCAAGCGCGATTGAAAGCGCATAACGGACTGTCTGATTTGAAAGAGCCTTGTTTGACGTGTTGAAATAGAAGGAATATGTGGACGCGAGCTCCGTTGTCTTTGTCTTTCCGAAGTCGGCTGCGACGCTTCCCGTCAGACCCGAGACGAAGAAATATTCTTCGTTTCTGTATCTTGTTACAACGTCAACCGCTTCCTCGTCCTTTGACGAAATGATATTGAGGTCGAGCGGGTCGGAGAAGTGAACATAGATTCTGTAAGGAGTTACGCTCTTGTCCAGTGCCTCGGAGCTGAGGTTGTTGTTTCTGTAATAATATTTGGAACGTTCAAGGAGAAGGGTTTCGCCCTCATCGCCCGTGAACTTTCTTGCTCTGAACGGACCGTTTGTCGAAAGGTCTGTCGACGAACGAGACCATGTATCCTGATAGAGGGAAATCTTGTTCTCACGAAGAGGAACGAGAGCGGGACTTGCAAGATTATAAAGGAATTCGTTAGTGTCCGCGCCTTCCTCAAATCTTACCTCGAGAATGTTTTTTGATACAGCGTAGAGACCGATATCGTCGATACCTATCTCGCCGAGCTTTGCCTGTCTTGCGCCCTTTATCGGATAAAGCATTACAGCCGCCTCGGAGGAGAATGCAGGGTCGAGAATACGCTTCCATGCATAGACAACGTCATGTGACTGAACGAGAGAGCTGTCGCTCCAGTATGTCGTGTTGAGCCATATCTTGAGCACCTTCTCGCCTGTCTTGTTGTCCGTATAGAATTCGTATTTCTTTGCGAGCGCCTTTTCGAGCTTGCCCTTTTCGTTTATTCTCATAAGACCTTCAAAGAGAAGATTGAGAACGCGCACGAGCGACTCGTCCGTATAAGCTGTTGCGGGGTCAAGGTTTATCGGCTTTGTGCCGAGATACATATCGAGCACCGCGCCGTATTTATCGGGGTCTTTTATTTTTGTGCAACCCGCAAACACCGCCAAAAGCATCGTGAGGGCGAGAAGCGCAGAAATGAGCTTTTTCATTTTTCAGTTTCCTCCGAACCGATTGAGAATTATAAGTATAAACCGATGAAAAACCAGTCTATAAATGTACTTATACATTATACCATCAAAAATACAATAAATCAAATTTATTTTTTGCAATTAAAAAGATTTATGCAAATTACCGATTTTAAGCCGTCTGCATTGTGTGATGTTCACAAATAAAACCGCCGTTATTGCTCTGCAAAAACGTCCGGACACAGTCTTTCGATATGCGGCGGCACACATCAGCGCTTTTCGGAGAGAAAGCCGAAATTTTATCCACGACGGCGCGGAGAAGGAAAATTACAAAAAATATGCGAAAAAACTTTCGTTTTTTTACATTTTTCATTCAATTTCCTGTTGCAAGAGAGGGAAAAAGATAGTATAATATAAGTTATGATAAAATGGGTTAGCTGTTGTTAACCGAAAAATATTTAAGGAAAACGAGTTATGACAGAAATAAAGAAACTGATTTCCGCCGCCGTTGCCGAAGCCGAAGGGCTCTCCGCCTCAGATATTGAGTCGATGCTCGAATACCCGCCCGACAGCGCGATGGGCGACGTTGCGCTTCCGTGCTTCAAGCTGAGCAAGGTTCTGCACAAAAGCCCGGTTATGATAGCTTCCGAGCTTAAAGAGAAGCTCGCTCTGCCCGAAATCGGCAGAATTGATTCCGTTGGCGGTTATCTCAATTTTTATGTTTCCCCGAATTATTATGCGGAGAGACTCATCCCCGAAATTCTTTCCGAAAAAGGGGAATACGGCAAAAGCACTATGGGAGCGGGAAAGACCGTTGTTCTGGACTATTCCGCGCCGAACATTTGCAAGCCCTTCCATATCGGTCACTTTGCATCGACAGTCATCGGTCATTCGCTGAAAAAGCTGCACGAATTCTGCGGCTATAAATGCGTCGGCATAAACCACCTCGGCGACTGGGGAACGCAGTTCGGCAAGCAAATAACGGCATATAAGCTCTGGGGCGACAGAGAGACCGTCGAAAAGCTCGGAGTTGACGAGCTTGTCCGTCTTTATGTAAAATTCCACGAGGAAGCCGAAAAAGACCCCTCTCTCAACGATCGCGCCCGCGCGGAATTTGCAAAGCTGGAGGAAGGTGACCCCGAAAACACGGAGCTCTGGAAATGGTTTGTCAAAATTTCGCTTGACGAATGTAACAAGACTTACAAACGCCTCGGAATTGATTTCGACAGCTACGCCGGCGAATCGTTCTATACGGACAAAATGCAGGAGCAGGTCGACCTTCTCAGAGAAAAGGGACTTCTGAAAATAGACAACGGAGCGTCGATTGTCGATCTCTCCGAATACAATATGCCTCCCTGCCTCATTCTCAAATCGGACGGCTCGACCCTTTATCCGACGCGTGACATAGCCGCCGCCGTTTACAGAGACAGGACGTATCATTTTGACAAGTGCATTTACGTCACGGCTTATCAGCAGTGCCTGCATTTCAAGCAGTGGTTCAAGGTTGTTGAGCTTATGGGCTACGACTTTGCGGATAAGCTCGTTCACGTGCCTTACGGAATGGTCAGCATTGACGGCGCAAAGCTCGCGACGAGAACGGGCAACGTAATTCTCATCCGCGACCTGCTTTCGGCAGCCGTGGACAAGGTGACGGACGTCATAAACGAGAAAAATCCGTCGCTTGAAAACAAAGAGCAGACGGCGGAGGCTGTCGGCATAGGCGCGGTAATATTCCATTACCTGCTCAACAACAGAATAAAGGACGTCAACTTCGTTATGGAGGACGCGCTCTCCTTTGACGGGAACACGGGTCCCTATGCGCAATACACATATGCGCGCACCTGCTCGATACTCGAAAAGGCGGGCGAGGTCACAGTTGACGGTATCAGAATAACCGAGCCGGCAGAATCTGCGCTCTGCAAGGTGCTTTCGCAGTTCGGCGAGGCGGTTCTCTCTGCCGTTGCGGATTACGAGCCGTCGGACGTCACAAGATACATTCTTGACGTCTGCACGGCGTTCAACCGTTTCTATCACGACTGTCCCATCCTTTCCGCCGACGACGAAACGGCGAGAAAATCAAGAGTTGCGCTCACACAGGCAACAAATTACGTCCTCGGCAATGCGCTCCCGCTCATCTGCCTCAAAACACCGGAAAAAATTTAACCTTAAAAGGAGAAAAATACAATGTCAGGTCACAGCAAATGGAAAAATATAATGCATAAGAAGGAAAAGACCGACGCCCAGAGAGCGAAGGTCTTTACAAAGATCGGCAAGGAGATTGCAATCGCGGTAAAAGAGGCGGGCGCAGATCCCGTATCGAACACAAAACTCCGCGACCTTATATCAAAGGCGAAATCGCTCAACGTCCCGAACGACAATATCGAACGCACGATAAAGAAGGCTTCGGGAAGCGACGCCGTAACATACGAGGAAATCGTTTATGAGGGCTACGGTCCGTGCGGAGTTGCCGTTATCGTCGAAACGGCGACCGACTCCAAAAACCGCACGGCGGGCAACGTCCGCCACTATTTTGACAAGTTCGGCGGCAATCTCGGTCAGAGCGGTTGCGTCGGATTTATGTTTGCGTCGAAGGGCGTGCTTGACGTTTCCGCTGTCGATGAATACGGCGACAAGGTTGTTGACGGCGACAAGCTGATGGAGGACGCGCTCGAAGCAGGCGCGGAGGACTTCTCCGAGGACGGCGACATCTATGAGATAACGACAGAGCCCGACGATTTTGACGCTGTCAAGACGGATCTTGAAGCGAAGGGCTATACGTTCGTTTCCGCAGAGATCGAAAAGGTTCCTTCAACATACGTAACGCTGACAAACGAAGACGACATAAAACATATGGAGCTTCTCCTCGAACACCTTGAAGAGGACGAGGATATCGTCAACATCTGGCACAACTGGGACGAACAATAATATAATAATAGCAAAGGACATATAAAATCGCCGCCAGGGTGGCGGAGGAAGGGTAAACCCAATGATCACAGATACAAAATACACAGAAGGCTTTCGCAGTATGTTCAGAGAATACGACATACGCGGGCAGGTTTCGGACGACCAGCTCTGTCCGGCAAACGTATATAAAATAGTAAAGGCTTATTCAAAATATCTGCGCCGCAGAAATATGCTTCGGGCAGTTGTCGGTTATGACAACCGCTCATGCTCTCCCGCATTTGCGGAGGCGGCTGTCAGAGCGCTGAGAGAAGAGGGAATTGATGTTTTCTTTATAGGACTGACGCTTTCCCCCGCCGCATATTTTGCGCAGTATTATCTCAAATGCGAAGGACTCGTTATGATAACGGCGAGCCACAATCCGGACGGATGGTCGGGATTCAAGCTCGCATGCGGTTATTCAAAAACTCTTGAGCCGGACGATATAAGAGAAGTATACTCTCTGCTTGATACGCCCGACACGCAGTGCGAAGCGGGTAAATATGAAGAAGTCGACGTGCGCGACGCTTATATCGACGCCATCGTTTCCCGTATTCATATGGGAAAAAAGAAGCTGCGCGTCGTCCTTGACGCGGCAAACGGCGGAGCGGGACTTTTCGTTTATGAAATTTTCCAGCGACTCGGCTGCACAACCTTCCAGCTCAACTGCGACCCCGATACAAGCTATCCGCATTATTTCCCGAACCCCTCCGACCTTAAGGGCAGGGCAAGACTGCGCGAAATGGTGCTTCACCCGTATATCCATGCGGACATCGGGCTTTCATTTGACGGCGACGGAGACAGAATCGGCGTTATCGACGAAAAGGGCGAAAATATATGGAGCGATACTCTCCTTGCGCTCCTCGCAAAGCAGCTTCTCGAAAAGAAGCCCGGCGCGACGGTCGTTTTCGACGTAAAATGCTCGCAGACGCTCATCGATGTAATTGAAAAATACGGCGGCAAGCCGCTCATGTGGAAAACCGGACACTCATATATAAAGTCCAAGCTCCACGAAACCGGCGCAGAGCTTGCAGGTGAAAGAAGCGGACATATTTTCGTCGCGGGAGACGAATGGTACGGCTTTGACGACGCATCGTTTGTTGCGGCAAAGCTCGTTGAATATCTCTCTCATCAGGACGAAACCGTTTCGGAAATCGTCGAAGCGTTCCCGCATTACGTTACATCGCCCGAAATCAAGGCTCATTGCGGCGACGCCGTAAAATACGGCATCGTTGACGAGATAACAAAAAAACTCAAAGCCGCATATCCCGGAAAGGTTTGCGATATAAACGGCGCAAGAGTAAAGTTTGAGCACGGCTGGGGACTTATCCGCGCGTCCTCGAACCTTCCCGAACTCGTCCTCATTTTTGAGGCGGACACAAAGGAAAATATGCTCGCGATACGCGAAATCTTCAAATCATATACCCGCGCTTATCCGGAAATATCGGATAAGTGGGATAACGACGTTGACGCTATGTAAAATATCGTAAAAAAGCCGTCCTTCGGGGCGGCTTTTTTGAGTTAAGAGATAAGATTGAAGAGAAGAACGCCTGCGGCGCTGAGTTATTATGTTGCGCAGGGGTTTTTGTTCATGCGGGGACGGGAAGGGAAGGCAAGAGCTTTTGCTCCTCTCGCGGGGTGCAGATAACGTAGGAAGATGGCGAAAACACACAAAAGGAGCCGGAAAGCTCTCTCACCCGACTCTGTCGCAAGCGCACATCCTCACTTTTTTCCGCTTCTTTTTCCCTTAGGCTCACCGTCACTTCCCCAGCGCTCTTGCAATCTCCTCAGCATTTTCAGAGCAAACGAGAAAAACATACCGCCCTTTTGAAAAAACGACTGCTTCCGATTTTTTATTTGCCCGCCTTTTCATTATCGAAAGCATTTCGGGCTTGTGAGAAACGTCGCAAAGCTCGATTATATCAATCTCACCGCCGTAAAAGTTGCGGAAAAGGAACACGGCACAGGTCCTGACATTTTCAAAAGCCGCAATGTTTCCTCCGTCCGCAAAAAGGCGCGACAAAAGCTCATCCGTAAGCTCTCTTTCTCCTTCTTCGCCGCGCAGATACAGCACACCTCTCTCCGAAAGCGAAAATTCATTTATTATTATTTTCATTTGCTCACCGGCAGAGCTGTTGTCGACGCCGCCGCAGGCGGAAAGCATTAAAACTGAAATTACCAAAACAAAACATATTATTTTTTTCATAAGCATTCCTCCACGGTAAGGATATTTATAAGTTCATAAAAAAATTCCCACCGCACATAAAACCGTGCCGAAAATGAAAAACTAAAACAAAAAAACGGAGAAACTTTATGGAGAAAATCAGGACAGATCTCGCCGCTGAGCTGTATGGCGAGGCGGAAAAAGCCTATGCAAGCGAAAACAAAGGCAAGCCGGACGGTATCATCGGGACGGAAAAGGACGCAGGCGACGGAATAACCGTTTCAGAGATAGAAATTGAAAACGAAATCGGCGCGGCGATCATCGGAAAGCCCGTCGGCAAATATGTGACGGTCTCCTTCCCGACGGCGCGCGACATGGACTTTTCCGCCCTTGAAAAAACGGCAAACGTCATTGCGGATGAGATAAAGCTGCTGCTCGACTCGCTCCCCGAAAAACCGGAAAGCCTGCTCTTCTGCGGTCTCGGCAACAGACTTCTCTCGGCGGACGCCGTAGGTCCGCTCGCATTTGACCGCGTAATTGCCACGCGGCACATAAAAGCATCAAATCCCGCTGTTTTTGAGGGGGCTTCGCTTTTCGACGTCTGCTCCGTTTCCCCCGGGGTTGCCGCGCAAACGGGTATCGAAGCCTGCGACATAATAAAAGCGGTCGCCGCCGCGGAAAAGCCGGATATGATAATCGTTGCGGACGCACTCGCCGCAAAAAGTCGCGAACGTCTCGCAAGAACGGTTCAGATAAGCACGACCGGCATCTCCCCCGGCAGCGGTATCGGCGGAGCGCATAAGGAAATCAGCCTTGCGACAGTCGGCATACCCGTTTTTTCCGTCGGCACGCCGACCGTCATTGCAAGCGCGGTACTCGCCGGCGACGAAGGGGAAAAAGGCGATGTTTTCTTCGTTTCTCCGAAGGAAATCGACGTAATTTCAAAAAATCTCGGAACTCTTATCGGTTGTGCCGTCAATCGCGCTTTTCAGGGAAATTTGTCATATGAAGAAATGCTGATGATGTAATAAACCGCTTTTCCGCGCCGTATATATTTGTATGAAAATATATAAAGCGAGGTTTTGAAAAATGAACGGAAATCCCACACCCGAAAGCAGCGAGCTCATTCCTTATATAAAAGAACGCAAACGAACAGGCGCACAGAAAATAATTTTTCTCATCGCCATAATCGGTATTATTGCCGCGATATGTATCACGCTTATAAAATCCTCCGGTGGTTTTCTCAGCGGGCTTTTCGGAAAAAGCGCGGAGACAACAACCTCCGCCCCCGAAACGACGACCTCTCCGTCACAAAAAGAAAATATTTATGATTACGATCCCTCCGCCGTTCCGGAGGGGAAAAAAGGCGTCATCCCCGCAGACCTTTCCGCCGAAAAGCAGGGCAGGCGTTTTTCATCGGACGGGGATATCAGTCATGATTCATCGTTTCTGCAAAAGGTGACGGAAAACAAAATTTCCGTGCTTATCGTCTGCACTCATCCCTATGAAAGCTATTCGGAAAGCAATCTTCTTTCATACGGCGACGATTTTTATCCCATAGGCGGCGAGGCAACTGTCGACGCGCTCGCAAGAGAGCTGACGGTTTCCCTTCTTTCTCTCGGCGTCGGAGCGGAATATCTTGACACCGGCATAACCTCGGCAAAGGGGTCATATGCGGCGGCGCAGGAGAAAATCGAGGATTATCTCAAAACTCATCCGGATATCGTCTATATAATCGACCTTCACCGCGGAGTCATCTCCGACAGCAACGATAACCTCCTTTGCCCCATTACGGAAAAGGATGGTGATATCTATGCGCAGATGAGCTTTACCGTCGGCACTGTCGACGGCAAGCCCTCAGAATCTCTCCCGACTGTAAACGCGTTGTTTGATGTCATCTCCGAGCGCTTTCCTTCGCTCATAATGCCCATCGAAACGGACGATGCACTCATTTGTCAGCAGCTTGCGCCAACCGTCATAACTCTTGAAATCGGCTCCTGTGCGAATACATATTCCTCTGCCGAAAACACCGCAAAATATTTTGCCTTCATCTTTTCGGAGTCCGTCAAGCCATGACTTGCTTTTCTTTGAGAAGGAAAACAGGCAAAAGAATCTTTAGTTATTTGTTTGCACAAGCTTTATATTCTTACTCGAAAAGGGCAGATTTCTGCTCTTTTTTGATTTTGAATTCAGAAAGAAAAATACGCACCGTTCTTTTTCAGAGAAGAAAAGAAGGTCAAAGAAAAGTAGGGGAAAGTTTACGTTTTTGTAATTGAAAAAACATATGCGGCGTGATATAATAACGAAAAAGAGCGAAGGAGGCGACGGAAAAATGAAAGTTGCCGTTATCGGTGCGTCAAACATAGACATAACGGCGCGGCCTTACGGAAAATATATCCCGCGCGATTCAAACCCGTCAAGGGTCACTGTGACATACGGCGGAGTCGGGAGAAACATAGCGCATAACCTTTGCTTTCTGGGAGAAACGGTCGATTTTATCACATGCTTCGGCGGCGACGAATATGCGTCGCTTCTGATGAATGATTGCCGGCGGCTCGGAATGGATATTTCCCGCGCAGCGGTGTATCCCGAGGAGAGAAGTTCATACTATATATGTATAACCGACGAGGGCGGCGACCTTGCGTCCGGCGCGTCGGACATGGAGCTTGCAAAGCATATTGACGTGCCGTTCCTTACGAAAAACGCAGACGCTTTTGAGACGGCGGATGCAGTCGTTTTTGATACAAATCCCGAACCGGACGTGCTTTTGTGGCTTTGCAAAAACTGCAAAACACCGCTTTTTGCCGACGCAGTGTCATGCGGCAAGGCGGGAAAACTGCGATATATTTTGGACAATGCAAAATCGCACAGTATCCACACGTTAAAAATGAATGACCTTGAAGCCGAGGTTCTGTTCGGCAGCTCCATACGCGACGAAAATGACATGGCGGACGCCGCGGAGTCAATGCTGCGAAAGGGCGTCAAAAGAGTGTTTATAACGCTCGGCGCGGGCGGTGTGTTCTGTATGGACGGAAACAGCAGACTGCTTTTGCCGTGCATGAAAACGTCAATCGAGAGCGCCACCGGCGCTGGCGACTCATTTCTTTCAGCCGTTATCCATGCTTACGGGAAGGGTTATGGCCTCCGTAAAACAGCGCTGTGCGGACTTGCGGCGGCGAAAATCACGCTGGAAAGCAAGAGCGCCGTCAGCGAAAATATGAGCGCGGAAAATCTTGAAAAAGTAATTTCAAATATAATATAAAAGGAGAGATATAGAATGGAACTTAACAAATATCTTGATAAAAGCCCCGAGGTTGAGGCGGCATTGAAGGCGGGAAAGCCCGTTGTTGCCCTTGAATCGACCATCATTTCACACGGTATGCCTTATCCGCAGAACGTTGAAACGGCACTTGCCGTTGAGCAGACCATCCGTGACAATGGGGCAGTGCCCGCAACGATTGCAATAATCGGCGGCAGACTCAAAGCGGGACTGACAAAGGACGAGATAGAGCACCTCGGCAAATGCGGACAGGCAGTGCCGAAGGCATCGCGTCGTGATCTTGCTGTGCTCGTTTCAAAGGGCTCGGACGGCGCAACAACCGTCACAACAACAATGATTATTGCCGCTATGGCGGGAATCAAAATATTTGCAACGGGCGGTATCGGCGGCGTTCACCGCGGAGCGGAAACAACCATGGACATTTCCGCCGACCTTGAAGAGCTTTCAATGACCCCTGTTATGGTTATCTGTGCGGGGGCAAAGTCAATCCTTGATCTCGGATTGACGCTCGAATATCTCGAAACCAAGGGCGTTCCCGTCATCGGTTACGGCACGGATGAGCTTCCCGCTTTCTATACAAGGAAGAGCGGTTTCTCCGTTGACTATCGTCTCGACACGCCGGAAGAGCTTGCAAAGGCGTTCAAGGCAAAGCTCGACCTCGGTCTCAAAGGCGGCATGCTTGTAACCAATCCCATCCCGGAAGAATATTCAATGGATCCGACGGTTATAAATGCGGCGATCGACAAGGCTATCGAGGAGGCAAAAGAGCAGGGAATTCACGGTAAAGCAACAACGCCGTTCCTTCTTGCAAAGGTTAAAGAACTCACAGGCGGTGACAGCCTTGCGGCAAACATTCAGCTTGTCTTAAACAACGCCCGTCTCGCGGCAAAAACCGCTTCAGTCCTTGCTTCTCTTTGAAAAGAAGGCAAAAGAAGTTCTGGTTATTGGCTTGAGCAAACTTTATAACACAAAAACAGAGGTGATTTTTCACCTCTGTTTTTTATTTTCATATGCGACCGACCGAAGTTTACCTCTTATTTTTCTTCACGAAGAAGGGTAACGGCTTGATTGAAGAGCGATATGAGATTTGCCTTTATCGCTTCACCGTCCTTGCGGAAGCGGGAGACGAGGGCTTCTGTCAGCGCGCGGACATTTTCATATGTTTGTTCGTCGATTATGCCCTCCGAAAGAGCGGATAACAACTCGTCCTCGTCAAAAACGTAAATATTGCCCTCCGCCGTATAAACAACGTCCGAAAAAAGGTCGTCAAAGGAGGCGTTTTCGGCGGTTTTGCAGTCGTTTCCGGCGGTAATGTCGGCATAAACCTGACGGAAATTACCTTCGGGGTCGAAATACGAGGTGTACCAGTAATTGTCGCCGTCATAGGCGAGCTGAAGCCAGTAGCCGCCCTCCATGGCGACCGTGCCGGAAAGACCGTCGCCGTAGTCACGGATTATGGGCGCGGTCAGCTTGTCAAAGCGCAAAAGCGAGACAGCGCCTCCGTCGCCTGAAAAAAAGAAATTCTGGGTTCTTTTGATAACCCTCTCCCAAGGCTCGCGACGTATCGTTTTATGTAATATTTCCATATCATTCTCCCCTGCCGACAAGCTCCGAAATGCGCTTTCCGTCCGACACGAGCCCCGAAAAGCCGTCCTGACGGAGCACCTCATAAACGCCGATTGCAACACTGTTTGAAAGATTGAGACTGCGGCGGTTTTCTCTCATCGGAATTCTTACGCACCTTTCGGGACGGGCGCAGAGGAGCGACTCCGGCAGACCCCTTGTCTCCTTGCCGAAAACGAGATAGGGGTTTTCCCCGTATTTTATATCCGTATAATTTCCGGAGGCTTTCGTTGAAAAATACCATAGCTCGTCATCGCCGTGAAGAGCCATAAATTCGTCAAGATTTTCGTAATAGTGAATGTCAAGCTCGTGCCAGTAATCAAGTCCCGCGCGCTTCATTTTCTTATCGTCGATTTCAAATCCGAGCGGCTTTACAAGATGAAGCGAGGCGCCGGTTGCGGAGCATGTGCGGGCGATATTGCCCGTGTTCTGCGGGATTTCCGGCTCGACGAGAACTATATTTATCAAAAAAATCACTTCTTTCGGAAAACATTTTTAATCATTATATAGTTTTGTCGCGAAATTTTCAATAGCGGAGCGGATTTTTGCCCCGCAGGAAGGAATTTCAACGGTTAAAATTCCGCTTTTTGCGGAAATTAAGGAGGTAAAAGACCGAGAGGAGAAGTTTATGAAAAAAGTTTTTTGTTTAATATTTGCGGCGGCACTCTGTGCCTTGTCGACCGTTACCGCCTTCGGTGCGGGAGGCTCTTTCAGCTGGTATTGCAAGCGGCAAAAGGACCATATCCGCCCGACTGCCGAAGGCAATATGTCGTTCATTGAGAAATATGACGGGGCATACATCGGCAAAAATCCGGATGAAAAGGTCGTCTATCTCACCTTTGACGCGGGCTATGAGAACGGAAACGTCGCAAGAGTGCTCGACGCGCTGAAAAAGCATAACGCAAAGGGCGCGTTTTTCATTCTGGACAACCTCGCAAAGCGCAACGGAGACCTTGTCCGTCGCATGGAGGAGGAAGGGCATTTTGTCTGCAATCATACGGCGCGTCACAAGGATATGACAAAGCTCTCGAAAGAGGAATTTGCGGAAGAGCTTCATAAGCTGGAGAAGGCAGTCAATGAGACGACGGGAGTGACCGTGAGAAAATATTACCGTCCGCCGGAGGGCAGATTTTCGGAGGAAAATCTCCGTTGGGCGCAGGAGCTGGGATATAAAACGGTGCTCTGGAGTCTTGCCTATGCGGACTGGGACAACAACCGTCAGCCCGACCCCGAAAAGGCGAAAAAGCTGATACTCGACAACGTTCATAACGGCGCGGTCATCCTTTTGCACCCGACCTCAAAAACGAATGCCGACATTCTGGACAGCTTGCTCACATCTCTTGAAGGCGAGGGCTATCGCTTCGGCACGCTCGACGAGCTGTTTGCGGCGGACGGGACGGAGGCAAAATGAAAGCGTCGGTCAGGCGCGCGCTCTGCGCCGTGTTTACTTTCATATTCGCGTTTTTCCCATGCCTGAGCATTTACGCTTCCGGCAACGTGATATATTCGGGTGCCGACGGTTGCGGGAAGCGCATCGCCATAACATTTGACGACGGTCCACACCCGAGAAAAACCGCGGAAATACTTGATTTTCTTGCGGAAAACTCCGTCCGAGCGACGTTTTTCGTCGTCGGCGAAAACGCAAAATATTATCCCGATCTCATCGACCGCGAGGCTTCCGAGGGACACGAAATAGGCAATCACACTTATCATCATAAGCCGATGAGAAAATGCAAGGACGGCGAGGGCAAATGCGAGATAACCGAGACTTCGGATATGATAAAAAGCATAACGGGGAAAGCTCCCGTGCTCTTCCGTCCGCCGGAGGGCTCTTATTCTTCGTCGACCGTCGAGCTTGCGCGGGCGTGCGGTTGCGACGTCGTTTTGTGGAACGTCGACACCCGCGACTGGGCACTTGCGGGAACGGAGGAAATAGTATCAAACGTAAAGAAAAACGTCCGTAACGGAAGTATTATTCTTTTTCACGATTTCACCCGTGACGGCGCGCACACCCTTGACGCGCTGAAAATTCTTTTGCCTTATCTTATATCGGAGGGCTATGAATTTGTGACGGTTTCCGAGCTTATAAGATGAAAAAAATCCCCGCCATGGCGGGGATTTTTGTTATTCTTCATATTTTTTCGCTTGGGATTTTTCAACCTTTGAAAGTGCCTTTGAAACGCCTGCGGCAATCGCCGTGTTTGCAACGAGTTCAACAGTTGCGTTGAGAAGAAATGCAACCGCTATGAAAGCGAGAGGGGAAAGTCCCTGATCGCCCGCCATGCCGAGCATTGTGTCCCTGAAGAGCAGGCAGAAGCCGCCGACGAAAAGGACGGTGTTTGTGAGCGAGCCGACAGCCGCGGAAACGAAATATGCGGCGATATTGTCTCTTTTTTTCGTCATCGCGCGGAAAATCAGTCCCGGGAGAAGTCCAGCCAGAATTCTCGGCACAAAGCAGATCAGCGCCGTGTAAAAAGGATTTACCCCGAACAGCAACGTCCCGAAGGTGCTCTGCCCGAAGCACTGCCAGAAGCTCGCCGCCCCGAAAAGTGCGCCGAGGACGGCACCCGCGGCGGGACCGACGGCTATCGCACCGATTATAACCGGTATCATATTAAAGGTTATTTCAACTATGCCTATCTTCAAAAAGCCGAGCGGGGTAAAGCAGAATATCGCGAGCAGTGCGACGAGCATTGCAAGCTTTACCATTGTGCGCAGACGTTCATTTTTCATTTCAAATTCCTCTACTTTATAAGTTTTCTGTAAAGAGCTTTTATTGCGCGGTGAAGGTCATCCTCGCGGACGCCGACGGTGATTCCCCCGTCACCCGAGCCTGCGTCGACGGAAATTACGGGAATGTCATCCCCGTCAAGCGCAGAAAACACCTCCGAAAGCCTTTGCCCGATATCGGCACCGACAATCGCGATGAGCGCGCAGTCGTCTCCGAGCGTTACGCACGAAGGCTCCGAGCAGGCGCAGATTTCGTTGCGGATGTAATCCCCTCTGCCTGTCAGGCAGTCCCGCGGGACGGTAAACGAAATACAGTCCACTCCGGACGAAACGCAAACGGGATAAATACCCTTTTGTGCAAATATCCGCATGATTTTTTCCGCGTCCGACGCGCTTGCCGCTATTTTCGTTTTGCATATGCGCAGGACAGAAAACCCCTTTCTGCCCGCTATGCCGCAAACGTCGCTTTCTTTTCCGTCCCTGTCGTAAACGACGCGCGTTCCGGGAGCGGATGGGTCAAGAGTGCTCTTGATTATCACGGGAATTCTTTCGCTCATAATCGGGAGAACCGAATCCTCATGAAGCACGCCCGCGCCCATAAAAGAAAGGCGTCTCAGCTCTTTATATGTTATTATACCGATTGTTTTCGGATTGTCAACAGTTTTCGGGTCGGCGGACATAAATCCGGAGACGTCCGTCCAGTTTTCGTATTCGTCGCAGTTCATTGCGGAGGCTAAAATTGCCCCCGTTATGTCCGAGCCGCCGCGCTCAAAGGTTTTCAGAGTCCCTCCGGGCATACTGCCGTAAAATCCCGGAACGACAGCCCTTTCCGATTTTGAAAGCTCTGCCGCCGTGCGCCTTTTTGTGATCTCGGGGAGAAATGCTCCGTCCTCGCCGAAGGAAACGCATTTTGCGGCGTCGACAAAGTCATAACCGAGGTATGCAGCAAAAATTCTTGCGCAGAAATATTCCCCGCGCGACGCAAAATAGTCCCTGCCGAAATAATTTTTCCGCGCATAGAGAAGCTCGGAAAAATCGCCGTCGAGCGAGACGGGAACTGCAAGCTCGGAGATTATCCCGTCGAAACGGGCTTTGATTTTTTCGAGTATTGCATAAAATTCGTCCCCCGTCGACATGAACGCGCGATAAAGCATATCCGTTATTTTTTCGTCGTCCGGAAATCTTTTTCCCGGCGCGCTGACCGCCACATACCGCCGCCCGCTTTCCGCAAGGACAATTTTTGCGGCATTGTCGATTCTTTTTGCGTCACAGAGGGAGCTTCCGCCGAATTTCACAGCCTTTGTTTTGTTTTCCACGGAAAATTTATCACCTCCCGCTTTATAATATGACAAAATGAGACAATCGGACAACGCGCAGGCTCTTTCAAAGCAAGCAAAAAACGGCGTAAGAACGCCGTTTTTTACAAAATATGATATTATGTTTGCGGTGCTTTTCCGCTTTCGGAGGAAAGATACTTTTTGAGTTTTTTCACAGCCTCCTCAATGATTGAGGATATTGTTTTCTCATCAAGCAATATTCTTGCCGCCGCGGGCAGTCGACTGTATAAAGCCGCCGCCACGGCTGAATATTTTATCTCTCCCGTACCGCCGCCGTAACGTTCCTCTGCCGCCGCCACAAGCGAAAGCGCAATCGCCCTCGCTTCTTTTTTGTAGCCCTTGCGGGCGAGAATGACGACAGCGGCGATAAATATCGCGCAGACCAATATCAAAAGCCAGTATTCAGATAAAAATCCGAGCATAAAACAAGCGACCCCGCCGGCTTTTTTATCACGGCGGAGCCGCACTCCTTTCCGTGAATTATAAAAGCAGACTGATGAGCGCGCCCGCAACCGCTCCGGCAACTGCGGATATCACAGCCTTTATCACGGAGGTAAACCTGATTAAGGGCTGTTTTTCTATATCGCAAAGCCGCTCGTCTTGATTTTCAAGCCTGCGGTTTGCTTCCTCAAGCTGAATGACAAGACGCGTTATGTTTTCGTTCTGACTGTTTATCGCATTGGCAAGAGCTTCGAGCTTATCAATCCTGTGCGAATTGATTTTTTCCCGCTCCTCGATTTTGACAATGCGCTCTCCCTGCGAGGGAGAGCCTGATTCTTCTTTTTCCGAGATGTAATCTCCCAGAGGGATCACCTGCTTTCGCTTAAATTTTCCCCGCTCGCGCGCGAAAATCTTTCCGGTAAGGGTTGCGCGCAAAGCAATCTTTCCGATTGCTCCTCTATTATACCACATTTTCGTCCGATTGTAAAGAGAAAAACGAACAAATGTTTATATTTTTTTGAAAAAAGGTCATCGCAAGGGGCAAAGTTTTGATTTTTTTAACAATTTATTATGGTATTCGCGGCGGATATATAGTATAATATAAATTGCATTAGAATGCATAACTGTTGACAAAATGAAAAATAAACTCTCAAAGGAGCGGAAAATAAATGTCTTTGATCGAAAAAATCTTCGGAACCTACAGCGACCGTCAGATCAAAAAGCTCATGCCCATAGTTGATAAAACGGACGCACTTTCTGATAAATACGCCGCAATGACGGACAGCGAGCTTTCCTCCGTCACGCCTGAATTCAAAAACAGGATTGCCGCGGGCGAAACTCTTGACGATATCCTTCCCGAGGCGTTTGCCGCAGTCAGGGAGGCAGCGGCGAGAGCCATCGGCAAAAGACCTTACAGGGTTCAGATTCTCGGCGGAATAATTCTTCACCAGGGAAGAATTGCGGAGATGAAAACGGGCGAAGGAAAGACGCTCGTTGCAACCATGCCCGCATACCTCAACGCTTTGACTGGGAAGGGCGTGCATATAGTCACCGTAAACGAATATCTTGCCCGCCGCGACAGCGAGGAGATGGGCAAGGTTTACGGCTTCCTCGGACTTTCAACGGGGCTCATCCTTCAGGGACAGAGCACGGAGGAAAAGCAGAAGGCGTATTCGGCAGACATAACATACGGAACGAACACGGAGTTCGGCTTTGACTACCTCCGTGACAACATGGCGATAAGTCACAGCGGGCTTGTTCAGCGTGAGCTGAATTTTGCCATTGTCGACGAGGTGGACTCCATTCTCATAGATGAGGCAAGAACGCCGCTCATCATTTCCGGTATGGGCGAAAAGCCGAACGATATATATAAAAAAGCCGATGCTTTTGTCCGTCGCCTGCGCGCAAAGGTCGTAAAGGAGATGGACACAAAGAGCGACAACGACGACGTTTCGGAGGATTACATCGTCGATGAAAAGGGCAAAAAGGCAACGCTGACGGCAAGAGGAATTGCAAAGGCGGAGAGCTTTTTCGGCATTGAAAACCTTTCCGACCCCGAAAACAACTCGCTTTATCACTATATAAACGAGGCGCTTCACGCGCACGGTATCATGAAAAGGGACGTTGACTACGTCGTCACCGACGGCAAGGTCATGATAGTCGACTCATTCACGGGAAGAATTATGCCCGGAAAACGATTCTCAAACGGACTTCATCAGGCTATCGAAGCAAAGGAAAAAGTCGACATTCAGAACGAAAATCAGACCCTTGCGACGATAACCTATCAGAACCTGTTCCGTCTTTATTCAAAGCTCTCCGGTATGACCGGTACGGCTTTGACGGAGGAAAACGAGTTCCGCGAAATTTACGGTCTTGACGTTGTCGAGGTGCCGACGAACAAGCCCATGATAAGAGTTGACCGCAATGACGTCGTCTATAAAAACACGGACGCGAAATACCGTGCAATCATAAAGCAGATAGAGGCTTGCCACGAAAAGGGTCAGCCTGTGCTTGTCGGTACGGTATCGGTTGAAAAATCCGAGATACTTTCCGCGCTTCTGAAAAAAGAGGGCATTGCGCATAACGTCCTCAACGCAAAGCAACATAAGCGCGAGGCGGAGATAATCGCGCAGGCGGGCAAATTCGGCGCCGTGACCATATCGACGAACATGGCGGGACGCGGAACGGACATCATGCTCGGCGGTAACGCGGAATTCCTTGCAAAGAACGAGCTGAAAAATGCCGGCTATGAGGAGGATATCATCTCACTTGCGACGGGAATGAGCGAGAACGTAAGCGATGAGGTTCTTGAAGCGAGAAAGCTTTACAGGGAGTCGCTTGAAAAATACAAGAGAGAAATCGCGCCCGAGGCAGACAAGGTGCGCGAGGCGGGCGGACTTTTCATCCTCGGCACGGAAAGACACGAGAGCAGACGAATAGACAATCAGCTCCGCGGCCGTTCCGGACGTCAGGGTGATCCCGGCGAGAGCAGATTTTTCCTCTCGCTTGAGGATGATCTCATGCGTCTGTTCGGCTCGGAAAGGGTTATCGGAATAGTTGATAGGCTCGGTCTTCCCGATGATGAGCCGATTGAGGCGAAGATAATTTCAAACACGATAGAATCATCGCAGAAACGTCTTGAAGGAGAAAACTTCAACAGAAGAAAGACCGTCCTCGAATATGACGACGTAATGAATCAGCAGAGAACCGTAATATATAAACAGCGCAGGGAAGTGCTCGACGGAAAGGACATGAGCGGCACGATCGACGAGATGATGAAAAACATCGTTCCCTCCGCGCTTGACCTTTGCGAGGTTGACGGTCACTTCGATCTCTCGGCTGCAAAGGAGCGGCTCTTCTGGCTCCTCTCAAAGGAGGAACAGGAATACAGCGACGGCGACATCACAAAGGCAGAACTTGAAAAGCGCCTTTGCGACAGGATAAACGGTATTTACGAAGGTCAGAAGGCTGTGTTCGGAGACAAGATGGGGGATCTCATGCGCTGGGCGCTTCTCCGCGCAGTCGACAGAGCGTGGATGGAGCATCTCGACGCGATGGACGACCTGCGGGACGGTATAGGTTTCTCTTATCTCGCTCAGCGTAACCCGATAACGGAATACCGCATTGCGGGAAGCGAAATGTTTGACGAGATGATTGAAAAGATCCGTGAGGAGACCGTGAAGTTTGTGCTTTTCGCGGTTCCCGCGCAGGAAATGAAGCACAAGGCGGCTGCGACCGTCAGACAGGCGGAGCTGAAAAATGCGGGCGGCAAGGCTGAAAAACGTCAGCCTGTTGTCAAAAAGAGCTTTGAAAAGGTCGGCAGAAACGACCCCTGCCCCTGCGGAAGCGGAAAGAAATACAAGCAGTGCTGCGGTAAAAACGCGGGCTCTGATGACTGATACGGAGGAAGAATTTTGGGTTTCGGTTGGATGCTTCTCGGATGGCTGTTCATGTTTCCCGTGATAGGCACGGTGGACGTGATGCCGGATTTTATCGGATTTATGATAATGCTTGTCGGGCTTTCGTGCGCGTATAAGTACTGTCGCTGTTTTGATCTGACTCGGCGCCTTGCGATGTTCGGAGTGCTGTTTTCCCTCGTTTCGTTTGCGTATCAATTGCTTTGCAAAACGGGCGCGATCGAGCCGTCTGCTGTCGGAACGGTAATACGTGTTTCTTATGCGGCTTTTCTCTGCGCATACGCGGTGAACCTTGCGATATCGATATCAAAAATCGCAACCGAAACGGAGCTACCGAAAATCCGTGTCAGAGGAGCGGCGGCGGTGCCGCTGGCGATTATAATGCTTTTCGGCGGAAGAATTGCATGGTCGGGCGCGGTCAGCGCGATATCGTCTGCCGGTGAGGGCGAGACAATAAGCGATACGCTCAGATGGGCTATGAGAATAGGTTATATAGCGGAGGTGCTGTTTGTGGCCTATATGCTGGCGCTTCTGCTCTCATGCTATCGCTGGATATGCCTTGAAGGAGAGGAAGATATGCCGGACAAGGCGCACAAGCTGCCGACGCCGTTTGACATAATAGAAAAAAAGAAAAACAAGGATAAGGAGGAGAAAAAATGACCGATCTGCGCAGGAGATCCAAAGACCTCTGGCTGATCTCTGCCGGCATGATTTTTCTCTTCAATCCGTGCATAAATATAATTGACGTTCTGCCGGACGTTATCGGTATTGTGCTCATACTTTTCGGAATAAGAAAATATGCGGATCTTTCGTCCGAGCTGGGAGAGGCGAAAAAGGGCTTCGGAAAGGCGGCATGGGTCAGCCTTGCCGGATTTTTTGCAATGTTATTTTCGCCCTCGGCGGACGATTATACAAAGCTGTCACTTGCGGTCGCGGTATGGCTTTTGGAATGTATATTTATCATTCCCGCCATGCAGAAGCTCTTTTCCGGGCTTGACGATTTGCGTATCCGCCTGACGGACAGAGGGGACGAGGAAGTCTTTTCCGGCGCGGCGACGCTCTCTTCGATTTTTCTTGTCGTGCGGTCGGCTGCGGCGGTGCTTCCGCTCTGCATGCCGCTCTTCTTTGAGAAAAAAGAGGAGGATGTCATCTCCGGCGGAGGCGGAACGGATGTGGAATCCGTCATAAAGGTGACGACGGTTATATGCGCGGTGCTTTCGCTTGTAATCGGGCTTGCATGGCTCGTTTCCGCGCTGAAATGCATGGCTGTGCTGCGCGGCGACGAAAAATTCATTGCCGCGGCGGATGAAAAATATAATTCCGAGATAATGACAGACGATTCTCTCTGGAAGAAGAGATATCTGAGGAGATTCTGCGCCGTTTCATCGGCGGCGGTGATATTCCTTTTGGGAATCCCGCTCGGCGGAAAGCCCGTGATCCCGGAATTCATGTTCGGAATTGTGACGGCTGTCGCAGTCGGCTTTTCGGGCTATCTGCTTTCGGAATACAGAAAAAAGCTGTATGTGCTCTGCGGCGTGTTTGCCGTGCTGTCGTCGGCTTCGATGATGTCCGGTTACGCCTATGCCGGTAAATTTTATGAGTTGCTCTATCCATATGAGGCGGAAGGCTTTTTGACAGCATTTCTGCCATACGTAATCACAGAGGCGGCATCGATGGCGGTGCTCATACTGATATTCGCCGCACTGCGTCGCGGAATCTGCGATATGACCGAAAAATGCGTCGGCTGGAGCGGGGATGACGTTCTCTCCGGCAGGCAGGACGCGGAAATAAAGAAAAAACTCAAAAGGCGCGCGAACCTGACGTTCGCTTTTGAGATAATATATGCTTTTGTAACTGTCGCGGCTGCTGTGATGTCGCCCTTCGGCGATATAAACACGCTGTTTTCCATGGGTTGGGTGCTGAGAATGATTTTGTGCATGGTCGTGCTTGTGCTCTGCATGTGGACGGGCGACGGAATAAAAAGCGAAACGGGAAAATGATTTTTTTCGGAGGATGTTATGAACGGAAATAATGATACGGAATTTCTCGGAGGAAATTCCGAAATCGAAAGAAAGGACAAGGTCAAGGCAGACATTTACGATTGGATCGAGGTGTTTGTTTCGGCGCTGGCGATAGTTGTGATTATGCTTTCGTTTGTTCTGCGTATCGCAACCGTAAAGGGACATTCCATGGAGCGAACCCTTTCGGATTCGCAGGTGGTTGTCATGAGCAACATGTTTTATACGCCTGCGCAGGGCGATATTATCGTCATTCAACAGAACGGCGGATATTTTGAAACGCCGATTGTGAAAAGAGTCATTGCCACGGGCGGACAGACGCTTTCAATCGATTTTGAAAAATGGGAAGTGAAGGTCGACGGCAATGTTATTGACGAAAGCAGTTATGTATATTTCAGAAACACAAGCATGGATGTCGAAGAATATTATTCCGTATATGACGCTTATCTCGACACAAACGGCGTCATGACCGTGCCCGAAGGGTACCTCTTCGTCATGGGAGACAACCGCAACGAATCATCCGACAGCAGAAGCATTTACGTCGGATTTGTCCGCGAAAGCGAGGTTCTCGGCAAGGTTATTTTCAGAATGTTCCCGATAAACAAGATCGGCGCCGTCAAGTCGGCGGGAAATTAGAAAGAGAGGACGGCAAAGCTATGCCATCTACACAGATACAATGGTTTCCGGGTCACATGGCGAAAACCCGCCGAATGATTGCGGAAAACCTGAAAAAGGTCGACCTGACGATTGAAATCCGCGACAGCAGAATACCGTTTTCTTCGTCAAATCCGGAGATCAAGCGCCTGACGGACGCAAAGCCCCGCCTTGTGCTGCTCAGCAAATGCTCGCAGGCTGATCCTTCTGTCACGGCGGAATGGAAAAGATATTTTGCGGAGATTGGTGAGAACGCCCTCTTTTATGACTGCAAAACGAATGAAGGCATATCGGAGATTGCTCCCGCCGCACGCAGGCTCTGCGCGGAAAAGCTGCAAAGCTGGCAGGGCAAGGGGATGGAAGGCAGGCATCTGCGCGCGATGATTGTCGGTATTCCGAACGTCGGCAAGAGCTCGCTTATAAACCGTCTTGCGGCGGACAAAAAGGCAAAAGTCGAGGACAGACCCGGCGTCACGCTGAATAAGCAATGGGTGACGACTTCTATCGGCATTGATTTGCTCGATACGCCCGGAGTTCTTTGGCCGAAGTTCGACGAGCGCAGAGTCGGCGAAAATCTTGCTATAACGGGCGCAATCAAGGACGATATCATGGATACGGATGAGCTTGCCACTGTCCTTTGTGACAGAATGAAGAATATTTACCCGCGTCTGCTCACGGAAAGATACGGCATAAGCGAGGAGGCGGTTTCGGAGGAGACGCAGCCTTGGGAAACGGTTGAAGCCATCGGCAAAAAGAGAGGATTTCTCGTCCGCGGGGGCGAGGTTGACTTTTCCCGCACGGCAAAAATGCTCCTTGACGAGCTTCGCGGCGGGAAGATGGGAAGAATATCGTTTGAAAGGCCGAGGGACAGATAATGCCGGACTATGAATTTGAAAACGCCCTGCGCGAAAAGGGTTATACGAGCATATGCGGCGTTGACGAGGCGGGCAGGGGTCCGCTTGCGGGAAACGTTGTCGCAGGCGCGGTCATTATTCCGGAGGGACTGATAATCGAGGGGCTTGACGATTCAAAAAAGCTCTCCGAAAAGAAGCGCGAAAGGCTGTACGATATAATAACGGAAAATACTATATGGGCGGTTGCGTGGGCGAGCCCTGCGGAGATTGACGAATACAATATTCTCGGCGCGACGATGCTTGCGATGAAGCGGGCAATTGACGCTTTGCCGCAGAAGGCGGATTTTGCCCTTATAGACGGCAACCGCGCAAAGGGCTTTGAAATTCCGGTTGAGACGGTTGTCAAGGGCGATTCGAGGAGCTGTTCGATTGCGGCGGCTTCGATAATCGCAAAGGTGACAAGAGACCGTCAGTGCATTGAGCTTGACAGAAAATATCCCGAATACGGCTTTGCGATACATAAAGGCTACCCGACAAAGGCGCATATGGACGCCGTCATAAGGCTGGGAGCATGTCCCGAGCACAGAAAGAGCTTTCTTTCGTTTGTCGAAAGGGCAAAAAAAGATGAAAAATAACAGAAAATTCGGCTCTGTCGGCGAGGATATCGCCGCAAAATATCTTGAAAAAGAGGGATATCGGATAACGGCGAAAAACGTCCATTTCGGGCATATCGAAACGGACATCATCTGCGAAAACGAAAGCGAAATCCTTTTTGTCGAGGTCAAGACGAGGACGGACGCGGAATTTTCCCTGCGCTACGGGCGACCCGCGGCGGCTGTCACAAAAAAGAAGCTGGAAAATATGACGCTCTGCGCGCGGCAGTATCTTTACGAGACAAAATGCCCGAAAAAGCCGAGGATAGACGTAATAGAGGTATACATAAAAGAGGAGGACGGGGCGTTCGTCCTCTCGGAAAAGGGAATTGTACATATAAAAAACGTGACGGGATAAAGACTTTTTCCGTCGGGAGGCGTGAAATGAATTATTTTGACCTTCATTGCGATACCCCTTTTGAGCTTTACAAAAGAAAAACGCCGCTTGCGTCCGGCGGGACGCACATAACGGCTGAAAAGCTCCGGTGCTTTGAAAAATATGCGCAGATAATGGATATATGGTCGCAGAACGACCTTTCCGGACAGGAATGTTACGATAATTTTTTCAGGATTTACGATAATTTCATGCGCGAGCTTGCGGAAAATCCGCAGTTTTGTTTCTGTCGCGGCTCCGACGATGCGGAAAAGGCGTTTTCGGAGGGAAAACGCGCGATTTTTCTCGGAGTTGAGGGAGGGAAACTCCTCTGCGACGACCTTTCAAGGCTTGACACGCTTTACAACCTCGGCGTGCGGTTTTTCACGCTCGTATGGAAGGGCGATTGCGGAATCGGCGGTGCGCATAACACGGAAAACGGGCTTACGGACTTCGGACGAATGGTCGTCCTGAGGCTTTCGGAGCTGGAAATGGCGGTTGACGTTTCGCACGCGTCGGACAGAATGGCGGAGGAGACCATCGAGCTTTGCAAAAGCGGAAAAATCCCCGCGATTGCAAGTCATTCGAGCCTGCGGCGGATAACGTCGCAAAGAAGAAATCTGACAGACGCCCTTGCCAAAAAAATCGCGGGAGCGGGCGGAATAATCGGGCTTTGCCTTGCGGATATTTTCATCTCGGACGAAAGACCCGCACATATAACGGACGCCGTCCGTCATATTCTCGGTTATCTTGATATGGGGCTTGAAAAAAGCCTTTGCATCGGCGCCGACCTTGACGGCTCGACTCCGCCGGAGGAGATAAGGGGCGTTTGCGATATGCCGCGGCTCTATGACGCGGTTTTGTCTGCCGGAGTTGACGAAGGCACGGCGGAGGACATATTTTTCCGCAACGCGGAGAGGTTTATTTGCAGGTATATGTAATGCGGCTTGCGCCGCAAAATTCAGATATTTTTCTGCTTGAAGGTTGCGCAGACGGTGTCTGTGCAGCTTGTTGCATAGCTCGGTCCGACGTTTATCCTGTCTGCCTTGCAGGTGCAGTCGCCGTCGTGGTAAACGCAGTTTGTAACATCGCAGGAGACGCCGCCGTTCTTTTTGCAGGTCTTGCAGGTGGCTTTATCCTTGCCGAGGGTATCTTTTCTATCAAATTCCATTGCAATATCACACATCCTTTTCGGGATGTCCTTTCATAACACGGTTTTGCCTTTTTGAAGGCAACCAAAGTTTGCCCCGTTGAAAGCCGAAATATGCTGTTTTCGGGTCGACAAAATTTTAGAAAAACAATTTTTTGAGGAGGCATAAGCCTTTGCTTTATACAATAGGCGACCTTCATCTCTCGCGCGCCGTTAAAAAGCCAATGGATATTTTCGGCGCGAGATGGAACGGTCATGACGAAAAAATCGAAGAAAACTGGAGAAAAAAGATAACGGCGGAGGATACCGTCGTCATTCCCGGCGACATATCGTGGGCGATGACGCTGGACGAAGCGAGGGCGGATTTTGATTTTATAGAGTCGCTTCCCGGAAAGAAAATCATGCTCAAGGGCAATCACGATTATTACTGGCAGACAAAGAAAAAGCTCTGCGACTTCATCTCCTCCTGCGGCTACGAAACGATGACGTTTCTCCAGAATGACGCCGTTGAAACGGAGGATTTCATCATCTGCGGCTCGCGCGGCTGGTATAATGACGACAAGGAAAATCTTGCGAGAGGAGCGGACAACAAAAAGATAATTGCAAGGGAGGTCGTGCGACTGAAAATGAGTATCGACGCGGCGAAAAAACTGCGCGACGCGGCGGCGGAGCGCGGTGAAAACAAGGAAATTATTGCTTTTCTTCATTTTCCCGCGATATTCAAGGGATACATGTGCGATGAGATAATCATGGAGCTTTACAGGGGCGGTATCGGGCGTTGCTATTACGGTCATATCCACGGAAATTATGACGCTCCCGCAAAAATAAATTATGCCGATATAGATTTTTACCTTGTTTCGGCGGATTACTTACTCTTTGACCCGCTTGCAATACAAAAAAATGTTGACATTGCAAGGAGATAATGATATAATCAAACCTGTATGTCAAGTGACAAAAGATAAATAAATCGGAGGAAATAAAAATGAAAGTATTAAAAGTCGGCGATGCCGAAAAAAACTGCAAAGAACTTGAAATCCAGATAGACAGCGCGGAGTTTGACGCCGCCGTCGACGCTGCATTCAAAAAGAACGCGGGAAAAATGAATGTTCCCGGTTTCAGAAAAGGTAAGGCTCCCAGAGCAATTATCGAAAAAATGTACGGCAAGGGCGTTTTCTATGAGGATGCTCTGAACGATGTCGTTCCGAAGGCTTATGCGGACGCTCTCGCAGAAACAGCTCTCGAAGTCGTTTCCGCGCCCGAATACGATGTCAAATCTCTTGATGACGACGGCGTTGTCATCACAGTCAAGGTTTTCGTAAAGCCCGAATGCACTCTTAAGGCATACAAGGGTCTGAAGGCAGAGAAAGAAAATGTTACAATCGGCGACGAGGCTGTCGATCACGAAATTCAGACAGTCCGCGAGAGAAATGCAAGAGAAGTTGACGTAACCGATCGCCCCGCACAGAACGGCGACTGCGTCGTGTTCGATTTTGAAGGCTTTGCAGACGGCAAGGCATTTGAAGGTGGCAAGGCAGAGAAGTATCACCTCAAGCTCGGTTCGGGACAGTTCATCCCCGGCTTTGAGGAGCAGATCTGCGGACACAACATCGGCGACGAATTTGACGTTGAGGTCACGTTCCCCGCAGATTATCACGAAACAACTCTTGCAGGCAAGCCCGCAACCTTCAAGTGCAAGCTGCACGAAATCAAATTCGACGAGCTTCCCGCTCTCGACGACGAATTCGTAAAGGACGTTTCCGAATTCGATACTCTCGATGAATACAAGGCAGACATAAAGGCTAAACTCGAAGAGAATGCAAAGAAAGCACAGCAGGCAAAGATCGACGAGCAGCTTCTCGACGCTCTCTGCGAAAACCTCGAAGCCGAAATTCCGGAAGCTATGTTTGAAACAGAGCTCGACGCGTGCCTCCGCGATTATGAAAACCGTCTCCGTTACCAGGGCATAGATATGAAGACATTTATGCAGTATACGGGCGCAACGGTTGACTCTCTCAAGGCACAGCTCCGCCCGCAGGCTGAAAAGAACGTAAAGATCCGTCTCGCTCTCGAAACTGTTGCAAAGCTCGAAGGTCTCACAGCCGACGCAGAGAAGATCGAAGCGGAATACAAGAAGATCGCAGACGCATACGGTCTTGAAATCGAAAAGGTCAAATCTGCCGTAAACGAAAAGGATATCGCGGCAGACGTTGTCGTTGCCGAAGCTCTTGAGCTTGTCCGCACAAACGCAGACGTAAAAACGAAGAAAGCCGCTGCGAAGAAGTCTGCAAAGAAGACCGAAACGGCAGAGGACGGCGCAGAAACAGTCGACGCGGCGGAGCCGGCAAAGAAAACGACGAGAAAGTCGACAAAGAAAACAACGGAAGCAAATACCGAAGAGACAAAAACCGAAGGCGACGCGGAATAAGATAATTTCTCCGCAAAGCCGAAGGCAGTGAAAGGAGATATTTTATGGCACTCGTACCTTATGTAATAGAACAGACGAGCAAGGGGGAACGCTCTTATGACATTTATTCCCGCCTGCTCAATGACAGAATCGTTTTCCTCTCCGACGAGGTGAACGACGTGACGGCATCCCTCGTCGTTGCGCAGCTTCTGCATCTCGAATCGCAGGATCCCGAAAAGGACATCGCGCTCTATATCAACAGCCCCGGCGGCTCTGTCACCGCGGGCATGGCGATTTTCGATACGATGAATTATATCAAATGCGACGTATCGACAATCTGCGTCGGCATGGCGGCGAGCATGGGAGCGTTTCTGCTTGCGGCGGGCGCAAAGGGCAAGAGATTTGCCCTCCCGAACAGCGAGATTATGATCCATCAGCCGCTCGGCGGAATGCAGGGTCAGGCAAGCGATATGAAAATCCACGCCGACCACATAATCAAGATAAGACGTCGTATCAACGAAATTCTTGCGCGCGAAACGGGCAAGCCCGTGGAGCAGATTGAAATTGACACCGAGCGCGACAATTTCCTCAGCGCGGACGAGGCGGCGGCTTACGGACTTATCGACAAGGTAATTGACAAGCGCATCTGACGAAAGGAAAAGAGCCCATGGCTGACAACAAAAGAACATCGCTCCGCCGCTGCTCGTTCTGCGGACGAAGCGAGGAGCAGGTCGGATTTCTCATTCCGTCGCCGCTCGGCACTTATATCTGCGACGATTGCGTTTTCGCCTGCGAGCAGCTCATAGCCGATTATCATTCGTCCGAAAGCGACAGCGAGCTTACGGAGCTTGCCGAGCTTCCGAAGCCGAAGGAGATAAAGGCTGTCCTTGACGAATACGTCATAGGGCAGGACGAGGCGAAAATTGCGCTTTCCGTTGCGGTATATAATCATTATAAGAGAATATCGCAGAAGGGAAAGGACGACGACAGCGTTGAAATTCAGAAGAGCAACGTGCTTCTTCTCGGACCGACGGGCGTCGGCAAGACGTTCCTTGCGCAGACGCTTGCGAAAACTCTGAAGGTTCCTTTTGCAATCGCCGACGCAACAACGCTGACGGAAGCGGGATACGTCGGAGAGGACGTTGAAAATATTCTTCTCCGTCTCATTCAGGCAGCGGATTACGACGTTGAGCTTGCGGAAAAGGGGATAATCTATATCGACGAGATTGATAAAATCTCCCGCAAGAGCGAAAACCGCTCGATCACCCGTGACGTTTCGGGCGAGGGCGTTCAGCAGGCGCTCCTGAAAATTCTCGAAGGGACAACGGCAAACGTTCCTCCGCAGGGAGGAAGAAAGCATCCCGGGCAGGATTTCATCCAGATTCATACGGAAAACATTCTTTTCATCTGCGGCGGCGCGTTCGACGGGCTTGAAAAGATTATAGACAAGCGCAAGGGAACGTCCGGAGTGGGCTTCGGCAGCGAGCTGAAGGGCAAATCGGAAAAGACCGCCGGCGGACTTCTTCGCGACGTAACGGCACACGATATTGTAAAATACGGGCTTATTCCGGAGCTTGTCGGCAGGTTGCCTGTCATCGTCAGTCTCTCGGAGCTTGACGAAGCTGCGCTTGCGAGAATTCTCCGCGAGCCGAAAAACGCAATCCTCAAGCAGTATAAAAAGCTCGTCGGAATGGACGGGGTTGACATAGCGTTTACGGACGACGCAATTTCCGGAATCGCGAAACGCGCGATTGAAAGAGGAACGGGCGCAAGAGGTCTCCGCGCGATAATGGAGGAGATAATGCTTCCGATTATGTATGAGATACCTTCAATGGAAAATCTCAAGTCCGTGACCGTCACGGCGGAAACGCTTAACGGCGGAAAACCCGAGCTTGTTTTCGAGGAAAAATAAATATAACAAATGTATAAAACCGTCGTGGCGTTTGCTGCGGCGGTTTTTGATTGAGCAAAACCGCAGTGACGGGAAAGAGCAAGAAGTCTTTATCATGCGGGCAACTGCAGGACGGTTTTATTCCGCGAATGTTTGCTTTGCAAAGCGAAGTGGTGTGCCACATTCCGCATTGGAGAAAAAACTATAACGAATCCTCAAAGCCTGTTGCTTTGTGAAGCGATAAAAACGGAACGTGCAAAAAATATACATTTGAATAAAACAATGAAAAACATTTGTATAAATTTGAATTTCCTGCATAACCGCAAGGTTTTTCGGTCGATAATATCAGCGTCACAGATTATTGCCGAAAGGCTGAAAGGAACAAAAACATATGAATAAAAATCAGAGAAAAAGACAGCTTAACAGAGGACTTGCGGTCGCGCTTGCGATTCTCCTCGCGGCGACGGTCACTATTACAATCATAGCGTTTTCGTCGTCCAAAAAGACAAAGCCGGGCAAGGACGGAACCTCGTCAACCTCACAGATGCCCGTCACGACAACGACTCCGAAACAGACCGAGCCACCTCAGACAACCGAAAAACCGGGTGACAATCCCGTCGTTGCAAAGCCCGACAAAATGCTCATTCCCGTCGCCGGCGGAACGATGCTCAAAGATTATTCGAGCGACGTTCCCGTGTGGTCGCTGACAATGGAGGACTACCGTATTCACGGCGGAATAGATATTGAGGCTGCTGTCGGCACGGCCGTGACCGCCTCCGCGGACGGCACGGTCACGCTCATCGAAGCCGATCCGATGATGGGTCAGACCGTTGAGATAACCCATTCGGAGGGCTGCAAGACCGTTTACAAAAACCTTTCGACGAAGATTCCCGAAGGGCTTGCCACGGGAGCAAAGGTCAGGACGGGGGACACAATCGGCTATGTAGGCGATACGTCGCTTATAGAAATTTCCGAGGATCCGCATCTGCATTTTGAAGTTTGGGTCGACGGTGCGACGGTGAACCCGCTTTCCTTTTTTGAGGTTGCCAAAAAGGATCCCTCTACCGATTTTGAGGACAAATAAGGACGAATAAGACAGCTCAAGCGGATGCCGACGACGGCGTCCGTTTTGTTTGTGAAAAAGAGGAATTTTCACAATGCGACAGTAATATAATATAATAAAAAAGGAAGAGCGGGGGACGGTGTTTGCGCAGCTTTGCGAGGAATATAAGGGCAGAAGGGGAAAATTTTTTCCGCGACGCGTGAAAAAGAAGGTTATATTTTGTCATATTATCCTGAAAAAACAGATTTTTTTCAAAAATATTGACCGAATTTCAAGGACAATTCGCGGAGAACCCTTGACAAAATCGCAAAGAGATGATAAAATAACACTAAACACAGTATCGAGTATTTTTCAGACGATATTCGGTGCGGTCAAAATTCTTTAATATATTAAAAGGAGATTTATTTCATGAAGAAAATTTTGTCACTTCTTCTCGTGGCAGTAATGGTCTTTGGTGTTATAGGTCTTGTAGGTTGTAAAGGCGAAAAAGAAACAACAACTACAACCGAGGCTCCCGTAACAACAACGCCCGCGACAACAACATCTGCATCGACAACAACCACGACAACAACGGCGAAAGCTACGACAACGACGACAACCACAACAACGACAACCACAACAACAACTACAACTACAACAGGAACGACAACAACAACGGCTATGGTTACAACAACCCTTCCCATGTTCGCTCGTTTCGACTTCGGTACGGATACAACCGCTCAGGACAGTGGCGACACATCTCATGAGTGGCTCGTAAACAACCTTACATACAACGAAGAGTACCTCAAGGTTGAGTTCCTTGAAGACTCTTGGAAGATTTATGCTCTTAAATCTTACATCAAGGGTGAAACACCCGCGAACGCTTATGCACTTTGCTTCGAAAACATCAACGTTCTCGACTTCGATGTAGACCTTACATCCGGTTGGGGTACATGGACTCGTTATCCTTCTCAGACCGGTTACATCGGTAAGAGCTGGGAAGGCAAGCATCAGTACATGAAGATCCGTATAAAGAACACAACAAAGAACAACATGATCAGCTTCCAGTTCAAGTGCAATGGCGGCTTCTCGACAACGACAAACGTAAGCAACATGTACCTCCAGGACGGTATCGACAAGATTACGGCTGAAAAGGAAAGCAACGAGTGGAAGGTTTATTACTATGACGTTCCTATGTGCTGCCAGGCTTCTTCTCATGCTTATGGTGCTGGTAGAGAAGCCGACAAATGCAAGTCCTACTCTGAATGGCTCAAGAAAAACGCTCAGACGGGTGGTAGCAACGGTCTTAACTGGACACAGAACGCTACAGGTCTCCGTTTCAACCTTCTCGGCGCTGAGTACTACATTGGCTCTCGTGCCAACACAGTTGGTCTTTGGTGTGACTCTCGTGTCAACATCAAGAGAGGTAACAGCATAGAAGTTGACTACATCGTATTCGGTTCTACAGTTGACCAGCTCTCCACATTCCAGAGCAAGATGGAGCTCGCTGCAACAAAATAATTGAATTTTGTTGAAATTAAACAACCTCCTTCGGGAGGTTGTTTTTTGTTTCCGCGTATAAATATTTTTGTTTCATGAAAGAATTTAATCAAAGCGATAGTATAAAAATAATCAAAAGGGTTGAGTTAATTATGACAAAAAAGAGCGCGGATTTTTAGATGATTTGCTCAAAAAAAGAAAGTATTTCCTCTTTTCGATTGACAGATTTAATCAACAATGATATAATTATAAATAATGCGGGGTACCGCAAAAAATAATAAACGCAAGGAGAAGAACCAATGAAAAAGCTTATTGCGCTTCTGATTGCCGCTATCATGGTAGTCGGCGTTATAGGGCTTGTCGGCTGTAACGGCGAAAAAGAAACAACAACTACAACCGAAGCTCCCGTAACAACGACTTCGACGACAACCGAAGCACCCACAACAACAACCACAACCACAGAAGAGACAACCACAACGACAACAACGGAAACAACTACAACTTCCGCTGCCCTCGTTACAACAACTCTTCCCATGTTTGCCCGTTTCGACTTCGGCACGGACACAACAGCTCAGGACAACGGCGAAACATCTCACGAATGGCTCGTTGGCGCCCTCACATACAACAAAGACTACATCACAGTTGAGTTCCTTGAGGACTCCTGGAAGGTCACAGCCAACAAGAATTATGCAACAGACGACACTTCCGACGGTTACGCTCTCTGCTTCGAAAGCATAATCGAGCTTGACTATGAAGACCTTATCCCCGGCTGGGGCACATGGGCAAGATATCCCGTTAACGAAAGCTATGTCGGCAATCCCGCATCATGGGAAGGCAAGCACCAGTATATGAAGATCCGTATAAAGAACAACACTGTCAACAACATGATCAGCTTTGGTTATAAGGGCAACAACGGTTCTTTCGGCTCGACATTCTGCGTAAGCAACATGTATATGCAGGCAGGCGACGACAAGCTCACATGCACACCCTCCGAAGAATGGGCAGTTTATTACTATGACGTCGGCAAGTGTTGCCAGGTTTCCTCTTACGCTTACGGCGCAGGCAGAAACAACAACGAAGACATCGGCGTAGCTACCTCCTTCACAAACTGGGTTCAGCTCTACGGACCGACAAACGCATACAACGGTCTTAACTGGTCAACAGTAGGCGGCGCAAGCGCAGGTCTCCGCTTCAACCTCCTCGGTGCTGAAAAGTACCACAGCAGAGTTCCCACATGGTGCGATTCCCGTGCAAACATCAAGAAGGGCGCAACTGTTGAAGTTGACTATATCATCTTCGGTTCCACAATCGAACAGCTCGAAACTTTCAAGAGCAAGATGGAGCTCGCAGCGAAATAATCGGATTATTCCGGATGAAAACGGCAGGACGAAAAGTCCCGCCGTTTTTTATTGTCAAAAAGCAAAAAAATGATTGTATTATTTTGTTATATATATATAAAATTATTACGTATCAATGATATATCTATTGACAAAATAACAGTGGAATGATAAAATATAATAAACGCTCTATCGAAAAAAATATCAGTACCGACTTGATTATTCTGAGCGACAAAAAAATCTAAAAAGGAGATAATATCTATGAAGAGAATTATCACACTTCTCTTAGCTGTGGCAATGCTCGCAGGCGTTATTATGCTTGCAGTTGCGTGTGGCGGCGATACTTCGTCAACAACCACAACAAGCGGCAAAACAACGACGACGAACACGAACGGGACAACAACCAATCCTTCGGGTCAGACAACCACACAGCCCTCCGGTCAGACGACGACCGAGCCCTCCGGCGAGACAACCACAAATCCCTCCGGCACGACAACGACTCCCGGCGGCGCAGAACCCATTGTTGAATGGGACGGCAAGACAAAGCTCCCCGGCAAAGAAAACGTTGACTTCGGCGGCAGAACATTCTTCATCGCGTCATGCGATCAGAACGACGGATACGATACAACAAACGAGGTCTGGGTTGAGGCTCTCACAAACGAAAGCTATAACGACTCCGTTTTCGAAAGAAACAAGATCATGCAGGAGCTTTATAACTGCACGATAAGGGTTGACCATAAGGGCGAAGACGGTTATGCAGCAGACTTTGCTTCCGGCGGCGGCAAGTATGTCGGAAACACATGGATGTATGATAAGCCGTTCACGAGCACAGGCTATTACAACGTTCTCAGCCTTCCTATCGACTTTACGCAGGATTGGTGGGATCAGAACTATATAAATGACCTCAGCTATGACGGTAAGCTCTATTCAATAATCGGCGACTTTGCCCGCAAGGCAATGGAATGCACATGGGTTATCACGTTCAATAAAACTGTTTACGAAAACAGCGGCATTGACGATGATATCTATCAGCTCGTAAAAGACCATAAGTGGACAATGGACAAAATGCTCGAAATGAGCCAGAAAGTCCTCCGCGACGGCGACGGTAGCAACGATTATAAAGTCGGCACCGCCGCAGACTCCGACACAATCGGTTTCTCATCTTCCACATTCAGCTATCGTGCTTTCTTCTTCGGTTGCGGCGAAAGATACGTAACAAAGAACAGCTCCGAAAAGTTCAAGGTCGCTCTTACGGACGGCAAGGGTGCGGAAGTTATTGATAAGCTTATCAAGTTCTATGCGGACGATTCATATCAGAACGCAAGCTACACAACATATCAGGAATCGCTCAAAGCCGGCAAGTTGCTCTTCATGGGAGAAGTTCTTCACGCGCTTGTAAGATTCAAGGATGTCGAGGATCTCGAGGTAGGTGTTCTTCCTTTCCCGCTTTATGATGAAAATCAGGAAAGATATTATCTCCATGTAAATAACCACCTTCCCGCATACGGAATTCCGACATCGTTCTCAGATACGGAAGTTCTCGGTGACTTCTGGACGCTCTATGCAGCTCACTCCAGATACACAGTCCGTAAGGCATTTGTTGACTCCTGCAAGTATGTATGGACGAGCGACGAAGAAAACGGCGAGATGATGGATATAATCCTTGACTCCCGTATTTATGACCCTGGCTACAACTGGAACATTGCTTCCAGCTTTGATACAGTTCTCGTATCCATGGTTGAAAGCGCCGATAACCGTTTCTCCGGTTACGCAAACAAGCAGGTCAGAAGTATTGAAACTAACATCAATGCGTATGATGCACTGATAAGAGAGCTTGAAGGCTAACCTACTTTTCTTCGACCATACTTTTCTTTGAAAAGAAAAGTAGGCAAAAGAAACTTCGGTAATTGTATTGTTCATATTTTTTAATTAAGAAAACAGAGATGATTTTTTCATCTCTGTTTTGTTATTTTCCAAAAGAAAAACCTCCCTTTCGGGAGGTTTTGAATTTTATGCCGATTTTATTCGACGTCCGATGTGACCTTTTCGGCTTCGCTTTCGCTGCTTTCGGTGTTCTTTGCGGATTTCTTTGAAACAACCGCATTTACTATGATACCGAGGATGAGTGCGCATGCGACGCTTGTCAGAGTTACTTTTCCGAAGAGGAGCTTCATTCCGCCGACGCCTGCGATGAGTATCGAAGCTACGACGAAGAGGTTTCTGTTATCGCCGAGGTCGACTGTCTGTATCATCTTAAGACCGCTTACCGCGATGAAGCCGTAGAGTGTTATGCAGACTCCGCCCATTACGCACGAGGGGATTGTTGAAAGGAATGTTACGAACGGTGCGAAGAATGACGCGATTATGCAGAGGATTGCCGTTGCGAGAATTGTTACGACCGAAGCGTTACCCGTGATTGCGACGCAGCCGACGGACTCACCGTATGTAGTGTTGGGGCAGCCGCCGAAGAGCGCGCCCGCGATTGAGCCGACGCCGTCGCCGAGGAGGGTTCTGTGAAGTCCCGGCTCCTTGAGGAGGTCTCTGCCGATTATGCTTGAAAGGTTTTCGTGATCTGCAATGTGCTCAGCGAATACTACGAATGCGACGGGAACGTATGCAACCGCGATTGTTCCGAGGTATGACCAGAACGTGCTGCCGTCACCGAAGTTATAATCGCCGGAGAATGCTTTGATGAATGTGAAATCGGGGTACCATTTGAGGTCTGCGAATTTGCTGAAGTCGATTATTTTAAGTGCTTCGATGTTTGCTGTGTTGCCGATTACCGTGAATATTGCCGCAACCGCATAGCCTGCGACTATACCTATTATGAAGGGGATGAGCTTTGCCATTTTCTTTCCGAATACGGACGCGATAATGACCGCGAAGAGTGTTACAAGTCCGCATGCAAGGCATACGAGCGAGTGAGCGTTCATTATGAAAGCGCCATTTGCGTCCTTTGCCGCGCCGCCGACAGCGTCACCGATTGCGTTTCCTGCGAGAGAAAGACCGATTATTGCAACCGTAGGTCCTACAACAACAGGAGGCATAAGCTTTGAAAGCCAGTTAACGCCAGCGAACTTGACCGTTATTGCGATGATGACATAAACAAGTCCTGCCATTGCCGCGCCTATGATGAGACCGAGATAGCCTGCCGATGCAGATACGCCGCCTGCAAAAGCCGCTGCCATCGAGCCGAGGAATGCGAATGATGAGCCGAGGAACACGGGGCTCTTGAATTTTGTAAAGAGCAGATAAACGATTGTGCCTACGCCCGCTCCGAAAAGTGCAGCCGACTGCGACATACCGTGACCGATGATTGCCGGAACAGCTATCGTTGCCGCAAGGATGGCAAGAAGTTGCTGAAGCGCGAACACAATAACTTGCCCGAACTTCGGTTTGTCTTCAACATTGTAAATCAGTTTCATAAAGTTTTTCCCCTCTGAAAAAATTTTTTATTTCATTCCTTACGGAATCAAATACTTTTTAATCCCACGGATAGCTCTCCGTCGTATTTCGGAACCTTGACCATAACGACCTCATTGAGCGAGGTGGGAATGTTTTTGCCGACGTAATCCGGCTTTATAGGCAGCTCTCTGTGACCTCTGTCGACGAGGGCGGCGAGCTGTATTCTTTTCGGTCTGCCGAGGTCGAAAAGCGCTTCTATCGCGGCTCTGACCGTGCGTCCCGTGAAGATGACATCATCGACGAGGATGAGCGTTTTTCCCGTTATATCAAAGCATATGTCGCTTCCGTTGACGGAAGGAGACTCGGAAAACTTGCTCAAATCGTCTCTGTAAAGAGTGATGTCGAGGTATCCTGTCTGTATCTTTTCGCCTGAAAAATCCGATATTTTAGCCGCCAGCATATCCGCAAGGCTTGCGCCCCTGCGAAGTATTCCGATGAGCGCGATGTCCGAAAGGCACGGGTTTTTCTCTATTACTTCGTGTGCCAGTCTTGCAAGCATGCGTTCGACAGCCTGTGAGTCCGCCAAAATCTTTTCCATAATAGACCTCCGAAAAAATCATAAAAAATGCCTTGTCGCATAATACGACAAGGCATAAAAATTCCAAAAGCTTTTATCTCTGACCTTGTCGGTATCTCTGTACCGCCCTTAAAGGCTTGTTTTATTCGGTTTGACTGATTTTATCATATTCCCCCGCGTTTGTAAAGGGGAAATCCGAAAAAAATTCAATTTTGTGAAATATGTATAGAGCGACGGGTTAAAACGACTTATTTGTTGTCTTCTATATACTTTGCAACGTCGCCGACCGTTTTGAGATTCATGATTGCGTCATCGGGAACGACAACACCAGTTTCTTCTTCTATGGACATGAGCATTTCGACAACGTCGAGAGAGTCAACTCCGAGATCCTCTCTTATGCTTGTTTCTGCTGTGATTTCGTCTGCATTTATGCGGAGCTGTTTTGAAAGTATTTCCTTTACGAGTTCGAGCATTTGAATATTTCTCCTTCAAGATTTTGAATTCTTTATTGATTATAAAATAAACTGAAGGATATTTCAAGTGTTATTTTGAAAAAAGTGCAAAAAAACAGTACGACCGTACAACTTTTTTGATAAAAGCCCTCTCACAAGAGGTAATTTTCTACATATTATATTTGTAAACACCATTTATATACGGAGGTATTCTTATGGAAATAAATAAAAAGAGCCTTTCGGAGCTGCTTTCATATGACGACGAGACCCTTCGGGAAAAGCTCCTTGAAATTGCAGAGGTTATCGGAATAAGCCGCGAGGACGCGCAGAGCATGACACGCGACATGGCAAAGGCACGCGCTTTGCTTACAATGGTATCCGATGATGACCTGCGGAAGTTTCTCGGCGGGCTCGGAAAGTGACGGCGGGGGAAACGACATGGATCCCGCTGTTTTTGAAAAGCTCGGAGCCGTTATGTCCGATCCTTCGATAGGGGAGAAGATCAATGCGATAATATCGGGAAAGGGGCATGGGGAGGAGAAGCCGCCGCGACCGGAGGAAAAGTCCTGTGACGGAGGGTGCGCCGTCATGCCGCCTTGCGGTGACTGTTGCGAAGGGAAAAAGCCATGCGATGTGCCCCCGCCCACGCCGCCGTGCCCGTGCAGACAACCGTCCTGCTCGCAGACGGTTAAAAACGGGAGGGCGCTTCTCATTGCGCTCAAGCCCTATATGGACGAAAGCCGCTGCGAGAAAATTGACAGAATTCTTTCCGCAATGAAGCTCGCGGAGCTGTTCGGGACGTTCGGCAAGCTGCTTTGACGTGTCTGTCTGATCCCGGAGCCATGCCGCAGGCGCTGAAAACGGTTTTTATGTTTCTGCGAGGGACGTTTATTTGGCGGGCGGATGAAAGCCGGAGAGCCTGCAAATTTATTTTTAGGGAGGATATTTGATGTATAACAGAGTTTTTTCGGGAGGAGTGCGCGTCCCGACCGATTACGGAGGGAGCGCGATAAAATATCATCCCGCAGAGGAGCAACAGGGCACGACGCAGATGTTCCGTCCGTCGCCGCCACCGCCAAAGCCGGCTCCGCCGCCTCCGCCGAAGCCCTGCGGGGAAAGCGGGGAGGGGTGTCCGTGCGCGGAAAAGACGCCGCTATGCGAAAAAAAGAGCGGATATCTCGGAAATCTGCTTTCCAAAATATCCGCCGACGACCTTCTTATTTACGGTATCGTCTTTTATATGACTTTGCAGGACAGCGACAGCACGCTCCTGCTCATTGTTTTGCTTGCGCTTGTAATGCTGTGATGTCAGTCGGTACGAAAAACGCTTTCATCATAGCTTTCGGAATATCCGAGCGTTTCAAAAGAATATATCGGGCGCCCGTTTTTATAAGATTTGACGGAAATAATCGCTCCGGATGTCATTGATATTCTGACGTCCGTTATAATGCCCTCGGAGCCGGAGTCGAAAATGATTTCGTAAGTATCGCCGTCCTCGCCTGTGTACATTATTCCGCAATTGTCGCCGAGAAGATTCTGAAAATCCGGCATCAGGGAATAAATATAGAAGCAACCGTCGCCGCCACAGGGGGAAGAAAACGTTTCTCCGTCCTCGGTGACGGTCTGCGTTTTTCCGTCACAGCTGACGGCAAGCCTGACGGTGCCCGACCCGTCCGTAATTTCCATTTTATAAACGTCGCCGCTTCTTGCCGAAGCAAGGGTGAGGGAGATTTCTTCGTCCGTTGTCATATACAAAATGCTTGCGCGGATGGAATAGATATTTCTTTCCGGTATGGAAATGACGAGGTTTTTCAGCGTCTGCTCGCTTGCCTGCGACGATATATAGCTTATCTTTGAGCTGTTTTTCTCGAAAAGATTGTTTGAAATATCATCCGATGGGGTGAGCGAAATGTCATGATTTTTGCTCTTTGAAAGGAACCACGGCACATCGTATACGCCCATTCTGTTCAGAATAAAGAGGCACAGAAGGCACACAGCCGCGAGCGCAACGATTATCGACAGTATTGAAACGAGCGATAAAACTTCGCTTTTTCCTTCGTCCTTCGGTCTGTTTTTCACTGTCCGTCTGTCCCTTCCGAGCCTTCTTTATGCTCATCCGACGCGGGCTCATCCGTATCGGATATTGTGACCTTTTCGGTGGTTATGTTTTCGTCGCGGCGCTGTCTGGCTTCATCCGGAGAGACGTCGACTGCGGGCGCTTCGCCCGCCATAGCCGCTTCCTTTTTCATTTTTCTTATCCCGGGGACGAGCTTGTCCATGTGCTTTAAGAACAGCAGGAACACACACACGATTGCAACGATGAGAAATGCTGCGAGCTTATAATAAAGCGAAATTATCGCCGCCGCACAGCACAGAGCCGAAGATATATATATTATCGTGACCGACTGCGCCTGCGAAAAGCCAACGTCGAGGAGCTTATAGTGCAGATGACATCTGTCCGCCTTGAAGGGGTTTTTGCTCTGCGATACCCTTGTGAAGAACACGACGGTCGAGTCTATGAGGGGCAGGGCAAAGACAAGCGCGGGAGCCACGGCGGACATGAGCGTCGCGCCCTTGAAAAATCCGAAAACGGAAAGGCACGCGAAAACATATCCGAGGAGCATTGAGCCACAGTCACCCATGAATATTGCCGCGGGGTTTGCGTTATACGGGATAAAGCCGAGGGTCGTGCCGCAGATTGCCGCGGCGATGACGGCGCAGACCGGTTCTCCCATAAGTATGGAAAGTATCAGAAGTACGACTGCACTGAGGAATGACACACCGCAGGCGAGCCCGTCAAGCCCGTCGAGGAGGTTCATCGAATTTATGACGAGAACCATCCAAAGGACTGTCAGCGGGACGGCAAAGGCGCCGAGGTGGTATGTTCCGAAAATTGTTGTGTATTCTATCGCGCCGCCCCAGAAGGCTGTCATTGTTGCGATTGCCGTCTGCGCGAGGAGCTTGAGCCATGCCGGCAGGTTGAAGATGTCGTCAAGCACGCCGACTGTGCATATGAGCGCACCGCCGACGGTTGTGACCGTCACAATCTTCGGTATTTCTTCAAATAGAAGTACGGAGGCGCATATTGCCGCCGCTGCAAAGCCTATCGCCATTGCTATTCCGCCGAGGCGGGGAGTCGGTGCGCGATGAAACTTTCTTTCTTTATCGGGGACGTCAACTGCGCCTGTTTTCTGCGCGATGAGTTTTGTCAAAGGAGCAAATAAAAAAGTTATGAGGAGCGATACCGCGAGTATCGCAAGGTATGCGAGGTTTTCTTTTGTGAAAATCGGCTCGTACGGCATAATTTTTTATTCCTTTCGGTTTTATTTTATCTGCAAAAATCCTATCTTTCTGTATACCTTCGAGAGGGTCTTCGAGGCGAGATAGCCCGCATATGCGGAGCCCTGCTTCATGATACCTTCAAGATATGCCTTGTCTGCCATGAGGCGCTTGTATTCGCTCTGGAAGGGAGCGAGCCCGTCCGCACAGGCTTCGCCGACGGCGAGCTTGAAATCGCCGTAGCCTTTGCCTTCAAATTCTCTTTCGATTTCTTCCATTGTTTTGCCTGTGAAGCATGAGTATATCGTCATAAGATTGTTTATGCCGTCTTTTCCTTCCGCATAGCGAACGGAGGTTTCGCTGTCCGTAACGGCTCTTTTGAACTTACGGATTATGGCGTCTCTGTCATCGAGCAGGGTGATGACGGCGTTTTCGTTTTCGTCGGATTTGCTCATCTTCTTTGTCGGGTCGGCAAGGGAATAGATTTTTTTGCCCGTTTGCGGCGTGTACGTTTCGGGAATGACAAAGGTCTCCCCGTATATCTGGTTGAATCGCTCCGCGATGTCTCTTGTTATTTCGACATGCTGCTTCTGGTCAATGCCGACAGGCACGAGCGAAGCTTTATAGAGCAGGATGTCCGCCGCCATGAGGGAAGGATATGTGAAGAGTCCGGCGTTGATATTCTGCGCATTTTTTGCGCTTTTATCCTTGAATTGCGTCATTCTGGAAAGCTCGCCGAACATTGTATAACAGTCGAGCACCCATGCGAGCTGTGCGTGAGCGGGGACATGGCTCTGAACGAAAAAGAGAACCTTTTCGGGGTCTAGTCCGCTTGCAAGATAGATTGCAAGCGTTTCCATTGTTCTTCTGCGAAGCTCTGCGGGATCCTGACGGACGGTTATCGCATGCATATCGACAACGCAATAAATGCAGTTATACTCATCTTCAAGGGCGCGCCAGTTTTTTATCGCGCCGAGGTAATTTCCGATTGTGAGGTTGCCCGAAGGCTGTACGCCCGAAAAAACGATTTTTTTGTCATTTGCAAATTCCATATATAAATTCCACCTTCTTTGGATTGATTTTTCCATATCACATAAAGATATAAATACACATAATATATAATATCATCTTTTTATGAATTTTTCAAGTGACGACGGAAATATTTATGCAAAGAGACGTCATGCGGTGGTACATATGCCGATGAAACGGAGGGAGGCTCCGACGGGGACGGCAAAATACCATATTTTTTGCACTATCTTTTTTGCCTGTCGACTGTTATAATATCAGGTGTTAAAAACTTTTTTGGGGTGATGCCGTTTGGAGATGACTTTGATTGACAAGGAAAAACTGAAAATCTGTCTGACGCCTTTCGATATGATAAAATATGACCTGACCTGCGAGAAGATAGATTATGACAACACGGAAACACGTCGCGCCCTTTGGGATATGTTTGACGAGGCAAAGCATCGCACCGGCTTTGACGCCGCCTGCGGCAGGATATGTATCCGTGTTTATCCCGAAAAGAGCGGCGGTTGCCAGATATACATAACGAAAATAGATGAAAAGCCTTCCCCGTCGGAGACAGATATGAGCTATAACGCAAAGGACATAGCATTGCCGCAGACGGTGCGCGGCTGCGCCGTATATTCTTTTTCATCACTTGAAAATATGCTTGCGTCATGCCGCTGTCTGAAAACCTCGGGTTACGAGGGGGAGAGCTCTGCATTTTTCGGCGACGACACAAAACGCAGATATTACCTGATGATAAATGAAGTCGCTCCGCGGTATGTCGGCAAATGTGCCTATAAAAACGGAGGGGTGTTTATGGATGAATTCGGGAAACGTTGCCCGAGTGAAAACGCCGCCGCGTTTCTTTTTGAGCATTGCAAGCCGATCTGCGAAAAAAATGCCGTTGAAATATTGGCTTCCCTCTGTTAAAACTCTTTTTGATGTGTTATAATTAAGAAAACACGTCGGAGGAATGGAGAATGGAAATCAAATCGCTTGAAGAAATAAAAAAAGAATGTGAAAGATGCACGGGGTGCGAGCTTTGCAAAACGCGCACCAATACCGTCTTCGGAGTCGGCAATCCGAATGCGACGCTGATGTTTGTCGGCGAGGCGCCGGGCGAAAAAGAGGATCTTTCGGGAATTCCTTTTGTCGGCGCGGCTGGAAAGCTGTTTGATAAATATCTGACGGCTGTCGGCATAAGCAGGGAAGAAGTTTACATAGCGAACATTCTCAAATGCCGTCCTCCGAAGAACAGAGACCCGAAATCCGATGAGGAGGATGTCTGCATTGAATATCTCCGCGGGCAGGTGAGAGCAATCAAGCCGAAAATGATAGTCTGCCTCGGCAGAATTGCCGCCGCGCGACTGATAAAGCCCGATTTCAAAATTACGCAGGAGCACGGCATATGGTTCCAAAGGGGACAGTTTGAAATATGCGCGGTGTATCATCCTTCGGCGCTTCTCCGCGATCCGCACAAAAAGGACGCAATGCTTGCCGATATGCTGGCGATCAAAGAAAAGCTCGATTTATTGAATGAATAAAAGAAAAATCTCTTCGGTTTTCCGAAGAGATTTTTGCTTTTGGGGATACGGTCGTGCAAGGCCGAAAAAACGTATCATCCGTTTTTGCCGCAGTTTTTATCGAATGCGGGATTGCAGAAATAATAGTTTTTATCATTTAAATGGTCGCGGACTATGCCGAGCGCTTCGCCGAAGCGCTGAAAATGAACGATCTCACGCTGGCGCAAAAACTTTATTGGCTCGATGACATCCGGATCATCGACGAGCTTGAGGATGTTGTCATAAGTCGTTCTTGCTTTTTGTTCCGCAGCCATATCCTCTGTCAGATCCGTTATCGGATCGCCCTTGGAGGCTATATAAGCCGCCGTAAACGGCGTTCCGGACGCAGCCTGCGGGTATACGCCCGTTGTGTGATCGACAAAATATGCGTCAAAGCCCTGTGCTTTTATTTCGTCTATGGTCAGGTTTCTCGTCAGCTGGCTGACGATCGCTCCGATCATTTCAAGATGCGCAAGCTCCTCCGTTCCGATGTCTGTCAGAAGTCCGGAGACCCTTGCATAAGGCATTGAAAATCTCTGCGAAAGATAGCGCAGGGAAGCACTGAGCTCGCCGTCCGGACCGCCGTACTGGCTGATTATTATCTTTGCTGCTCTCGCATCCGGATTTTTGATTCTTACCGGAAATTGCAACCTTTTTTCATATTCCCACATCAGTAGTTACCCTCCGTTTCCCAAGGCATCGGAGCGGTGTTCCAGCTCCAACCGTCCGAATTTTCGCTGTATGCTTCGATCGGACCGTATTTTTCTTCATATGAGCGCAAAAGCTCGTTTCTCCTCTTTACGTTGCTGTTGAAAAGCGCAAGCGCTTCTCTGCTTTCCGGATGAGTGTCAAGGAAAAGTCGCAGCTCGTCAATAGTGAAGCTGACTGTTGTTATTTCGCCGAAGAGCGCAGCCTGCTCCCGGCAACCTCTTAAGTTCTCCTGCATCTTGAACCTCCTCCGTACGGCATATATAGCTCTCTGAAAAGCGTTCCTCTGCGGAGTGCTTCTTCGGGAGAGTACAGGTCTGTGAAGCTTTGCAGCGGCACATATGCCATAGCAAGCGACGGTCCGCCGCCCTGCCCGCTTTCGCCGCAACCGTATCCGCGGGAGCGGTCCGTAGCTCCGCAGCTTCGGCAACCGCCTGCGGTTGTATATCCTCTGTTCATATATATGATTAGGGAAAAACCCTTGTCCTCCTTCTGTATTCTTGCGGATCTCTCCGCTGATATTATTTTATTCCGCCGACGGACGAATTGTGCGGCGGGGCGAGGAGGAACATTGCCGAAAAAAACAGAGCCGATATTTCAGCTCTGTTTTCTTTTTATAAGGTTTGCGCTCCTCCGTTAAGGCTTCCTCCAAGAGGAAGCCGGCACGACGAAGTCGTAACTGAAGGAGGTTTTTAATAAACTCCTTCCACCGCGTTGCGGTCCCCCTTCCTCAAAGAGAAAGGCTAAAAGAGAACGCACACAAACCAATAACTGAAGTTTCTTTTGCCCATTTTTCTTCTCGAAGAAGAGTATGGTACAAAATCAAAAAGGAGCGGAAACCGCCCCTTTTATGAGAATATAAAATTTGAACAATACAATTACTGAAGCTTCTTTTGCTTACTTTTCTTCTCGAAGAAAAGTAAGTTATTTCTGTTCGGGCTTTTTGCCGAGATATTTATTGACTCTTTCGACCATGTTGTCCGGAATCTTCTTTGCGATGGGGAAGACTTCGGCGCCGATGAACCTTTCGGACAAAAGCTCAAGGAATTCGGCTGTTTTTGCCATTGACTTTGCGCTTACCTGAGAGATAACGTCTGTGCGGCAATGGATGCAGGTCAAACCGCCGGCTGCCTGACGGAGAACGTTGATTGCGGGGATGCCCTTGTCTGCAAAGGGAATGCCGTCGGAGGAATAGATATCCTGCCATACGGAAGCGGAGAAGCCCTTTTCCTTTGCCATATAGTCAACGGCGTGAATGAGTGCTTCCTCGCCTGTGATACGGAGGCAATCCTTGCCGAATACGGGTCCCGTCATGTCGACGTTTATGCAGAGACGGATATTTTCAAGAAGATCCTCGTGCGCGGCAATATATGCCTTGCTGCCGAGAAGTCCGCGCTCGTCCGAGCCGCACCAGATGAATCTGACTGTACGGCGTGGCGGATTTTTCATAAAGTGACGATACATTTCAAGTATCGTGACGGTGCCTGTGCCGTTATCGAACATACCGCGGCTGAAGGGTACGGAATCGTAATGGGCGGTATAAACGATGACCTCGTCCGGAAATTCCGTGCCTTTGATTTCCGCAATAACGTTGCGGGAGTCGGCTTCGCCCTCCTCCTGCTCAAGCGTTACGCGAACGGTTTTTGCGCCGCCTTCAATCATAGCCTTTGCGTCGTTTATGTGAACGCATACCATGGGAAGAACGCCTTTTTCCATTGCCAACGGGCGAAGCATGCGCTCGTCAAGGTCATAATTGCCCTTTTTGTCGCGGAAGTCGCCTGCCATGCCGATGAGCGCGAGCGCACCTGCCTTTATGAGCTTTTCAAAAGCGTCTGCATTGACGCCGCCGGAGAAGAGAACGATTTTTCCCTTTACCCTGCGAAGATTGATTTCGTCAAAAGCGTCAACATATACAAGCTCTGCTTCGATGCCGTCCTTTGCGGCGTTGCCGGAAAAGCCGTAGCCCGTGACTTCATATTCCTTTTTGAAGGGAGTGAGCACTTCGAGCTTTGCCGTTTTGATCTCGTAATGCGGAGCCTTGAAGGTTTCAATTGTCGGCTCGCCGCCGATTGCGCGGATTTCGTCCGCTATCATACCTGCCGCTTTTGTTTCGCCTTCGGTTGTCGAAAGACGGACAAAATTCATCTTTTTAAGAAAATCATACATTCTTTTTGCTGATATATCCATAAGAAATATCTCCTTTTCTTTGATTTTAACGCAACTATTTTACTACCGTCCGGGGCAAATGTCAACATAGTAAATGTAAATAAAAAATAATGCGGGGAGAACCCCGCACTATTTTATATATATTTGTTTTCAAGACCGAATTCGGAAAAGTATTTGTCAACGTCGACAACGGTATTGGTGTGTCTTGCTCTTTCCGCGGCAAAGCCGATGAGATGATTTGCGGCGGAAACGGAAATATCCGCAACGGAGCAGCCGTTGTATGTTCCGCAGAGGTAGTCGTAAAGGTCGGCAATGATGCCCTGATCGCCGCCGCCGTGACCGCCGAGAATACTTTCCTCCGTTTCCTTTACGGGTACGGATGACCATTTTCTTATGTCCGAATTATAAACTCTTATCTCCGTGTCGTTTGCCTCGGCGACAAGCTCTCCCTTCGTGCCGAAGAGATGAATCGCTCTGCCGCCGCCGTTGAAGGCGTTGACCGTCAGAGTTGCGGTGACGTTTCCGTCAAAGAGCATATTGACAATCTGATGATCGAGGACGTCATTGTTCGCATGGAAAACGCAGAGACCGTAATCCGTTGTCATAAGCGCTTTCATAACCTCGTCATCCGTCGGATAGGTCGTCTGCGAAATGCCCTTTGTCGCCGCGCGACGGAACCAGAGGTTATTTTTGTCGTCATAATAGAGCTTTATACAGTTATAAGGGCAGGTTTCCGCTATCGGGCAGCCGCCGTCCGCACATCTTCTCGGCGAGCCTTTGGGCGCATTTTCTTTTCTGAAATACGTCAGATCCCCGAACGACGATACCTTTTTGCAAGTCTTGCCGATGATCCATTGGATTATGTCGATGTCGTGACAGCTTTTAGCAAGGAGCATGGGAGTTGTTTCTTCCTCGCTGTGCCAGTTGCCGCGGACATAGCTGTGACTGAAATGAATATTGCCGATTCTTTCGAGCGCGATGACGGACATTATATCGCCTATATCGCCTCTGTCAACGATTTCTTTTACCTTTTTATAAAAAGGCGTGTAGCGCAGAACGTGACAGACTATGACCTTTACGCCCTTTTCGTGCGCCGCCTTTGCAATGTCCGCACATTCCCCGACGGTCTGCGCGATGGGCTTTTCGAGGAGAATATCATATCCGAGGGAGATTGCCTTCATTGCGGGACCGTAATGCATATCGTCCATGGTTGCGATTATTGCGATGTCCGCAAATTTCGGTCGGGAAAGAATCTCTTCCCAGCTTTTGCAGCAGTTTTCGGCAGGAAGATTAAAATTCTCGCGCAAAACCTCGCGCGCCGCGTCGACGGGATCAGCCACGCCGATGAGCTTAAATTTTTCGGGCATTTCTGCCATTATATTTGAATAGCCTCTGCCTCTGCCGCCCGCGCCTATGCAAATTGCCGTAAGCTGTTTCATAATAGTTTACCTCGCTTAAGTAAATATCAATCATAGAACGGATACTGCATTTTCTCCGTTTTGACCTTCTTCCAGTTTGAAAAGTCGTTTGCGTCGCCTTTTATTTCATAGGTGACGAGATTTGTATCCCTGTTTGTGCCTGTTTTGTTTGAGCCGCTCATATAGAAATATCTTGTCATTTCTTCGTCCTCGCCGATATCCTCAATTGCGCGGATGCCGTCGTCCTCATAGCTTATGCCCATGGAACGAAGAAAGGTCTTATGCAGGTTTGCCTGGCATATCTGCTTCATTGAAGTTCTCAGCGGCGTTGATGTGTCTGCTCCCGCTTCCTTTATAAGCAGTGTCAGGACGCGCTCGCCGTAGTTTTCGCCTGTTGCTTCCTCAAGAGAGGGGGCGGTGCCGGTTCTGCCGTGGTCTGCGGTGATGATTATTGTTGTATTGTCATATACGCCTGCGGCTTTGAGTTGCTTTATATAACTGAAAATCATTTTGAAATCGCCGCGGATCTGCTTATACATTGCCTCTCCATAATTTATGTAGTCAAACATGACTTCCTCGCCCTTTTCGTTCATTGTGAAAGGGTCGTGCGCGCCCTGGAGGTGATAGAAAATGAAGTCGCCGGCGTTATCGTCAAGCGTCACGCCCTTTTCGCGGAACGCTTTATAGAATATTGCGTCATCCATTGTATAAACGCTGCCGTCTTTATCGCCGAAGATGTATTTCTGCGTTATGTTGTCCGTATAGATATGGAAATACGGCTTCATCGCCTCCGGAGAATATCTGTATGCGGAGAGGTCAAGCATAGCGGAGAGAATCTTCATCGGCTTTGCTTTTCCCTTCGATGTTGCGGCGTTTTTGACGGTACCTCCGAAGTTTTCAACGTTTCCCGCTACGTACTGAGTGTCTGTATAAAGTCTTGTTTCGTAACCCGCAGAGGCAAGGGAGGAAAAGAAGGTTGACTCGCGCATAGCCTTCTCCATATACTCTCCCGACGGCATATCATAATTATATTTTTTTCCGGAAAGCAGATATGTTACGGAGGGGAAGGTCCTCGAATAGCTGCCTGTGAAGTTTTTGTAATATGTAAAGCCGGAGAGCTTCTCGCGGAGCTCGGGATCCTTTGCAAGGAGCTTGTCCATATATTTTTTATCCATTCTGTCCAGAAGGAAAACGATAGTATTTTTGTTTTTTGAAACCTTGAACTGCTCGCTGCATTCAAAATATCCGTCGCCGGAGACGTCGTTTTTTATCTGATATGCGGATTTGACGACGAGATATACCGTCCCGAACACCTGCATCACGACGAGTACAAGGGAGACTATCCGCACAAAACTCTTCCAGACATCACGGCTGAAATAACAGAAAATTATCGGTATAAGAATGATAACTGCCCAGATAAGGAGGTTTCCGAGCATCTGCCACTTGAAATCGTGCCAGGCGACGGCTGTTCCGTCGAGGGCGCCGTGATCGATGTTTATATAGTTTCCCTGGATATACCCGGCAACGGTTATTCCGAGGACAAGCGAGATTACGGCATTGAAAATCTTGCCGCGGAGCAGGGCAAAGAGCACCGTCGCCACCGCAAGAACTGCTATTCCGAAGATGATTATCGGCGGAAGAAGCTGCTTTGCGCTGAATACGAAATATGACATGTTTGAGACGAAAAGCTCAAACGGGCCGAACATAAGAAATGTGAAAACGAACGCGAGCACGGCTGCTCCGGAGGTTATGAGCCTTTCGGAAAAACGACGGTCGTCATTCCAGAGGGCTAACAGCTTTCCTTTGAATTTATCCGAAAACAAGGGCTTTTTCGGAGGTGGAGCCTTATCGCCCGACGTTTTCTTTTCGGTTTTTAATATGTTTTCCATTTGAAATTCCTTTTGATATGCGAAAATAGAGATTATAAACGGTGGAGATTATTATATCACAACAATGCTGAAAAGTAAACCCCGAAAGGAGAAATTGAGCTCGGGAAAAAGCCGCGCGACTTTTTCAGCCCGGGCGAGATGTTTTTTGTCGCGGGAACATATTTTTGAATTATTTTGCAAGGCAGACAGTGACGACTGCAAAAAGAAAAGACTTTCGGAGCGGGGTACTCCGAAAGTCTTTGGGGGAAAACTTTTTTGTCTGGATACCAAAACTTTCCCTTTTCATAACCGCTTTGACATGCCGAATGCAGATGTGAAAAACTAACCGAGAAATTAGATTTTCTTCTTTTTTACAGCTATTGTCAGCGTCAATAATATATTACAACATATTCTTTCAAAAGTCAACTCAAAAGAGTTAAATTTTTTCGAAAAAAATCAGATATTATATATATAAGGAGATATAACAAGGAGGGAGACGTGGGTGCGAATAGGTGAGGCTGTCAGAAAAAGGATACTCGAGCTTTGTGACGAGCGCGGAATAACCTTGAACAAGCTCGCCACAATCTGCGGGATAACCCAGTCGACTTTGAACAATATCATAAACGGAAGAAACAACAGCGTGACTATTGCAACGATAAAGAAAATCTGCGACGGACTCAATATCTCGGTTATTGAATTTTTCAGCTCGGACGCATTTGACTCAATGGAACAGGAAATAAGATAAAAAGCTCTCGGCGGAGAGCTTTTTTGTTTTACCTTATATTACATGACAATACGCCGGCAAGTCCGCACAAACAGCCCGCAATATCAGCGTGGCGACCCGCAATAACAAAAAAGGCGACGGGAAATTTTCCCGATTTATATATGAACAGAAGTTTTGCAAATACAGGCGGATGTCGGTCATGCGGAATGAGGGGATACATGCAGAGCGGCGGTTGCGGATACGCATCGCAGACGGCAGGACCGTCACTTGCGATTGCATATGTGCCCAGCCAGACCTTCGGAGAGCTTTATACGTCATCGGAGGCGCTCGGCATAGTCTGCGAGCATTCGGACGACAAAAATTATTATTTCTGCAGCCCCGCTTTTGATAAAAACTGCGGAGAATGTGAGCCTGAAATCCCCTTGACGACCGTCTTGGAGATTTTTTGACAAAAAAATTCATAAAATGTTTACATTTCGAATTAAATGATATATAATGGATATGACGAAGGCTGAAGCGGCGATCCGCTTTGCCGTACAAAGTCAAAAATAAATATACAAAACGGAGGAAAACAACATGAAAAAGACATTATCAATTCTGCTCCTGCTTTGCATGGCTTTTGCAACGGCATTTGTGGTGGTGTCATGCGGGAAAACACAATCGAAGGATAAGCTTTCGCCGGAAGAGAGAGCCGCTGTGGACGAGGTTATGAAGAGCCTCTATTCCGCGCCGGAGAAAAAGGACGAGGGCGTTTACGAGGAAAACGAATACGGAATTGCAACGACGTATGAGTATGACAAGAACAGAAACCTTGTTAAAGTGTATCGGGGCAAAGCCACCGCAATTTTGGAATATGACGAGAAAGACAGGCTCGCAAAGGTCTCCGTAAAGAACGCAGAAGGGAAAAGCACTGCTACGTATGTCATGACATATACGGACAGAGGGTTTATTTCCGAGATAGCCGGAGAGATAGCGAACGACGAAAGTCAATATTCGAGAAAAACATCTTTTGTATATGACGAAAAGGACAGAGTCATAAAGAACGAGATTGTCAAAAGCGACGAGACCGTCCAGCTGATTGAAGTTACATATGACGAGAAAGCAAGAGTCATAACAATGACAGGCAACTGGGAATATTCAAAGACCGGATTCAAAGTCGTCGCGACATATAACGAAGACTGGAAGGCGATAAAGAACGAGCGCTTTGATGAAAACGGGACGCCTGTTTATGTCACCGAATATGACGGAAACGGTAACACGATCAGATCGACGAACTATGACGAGAACGGCAAGCCCTCGTGGAGCTATGGATACGAATACGACGAAGACGGAAAAAAGATAAAAGAAACGTCATATAAAGAAGACGGCTCAATCTCCATGATTTACAGATACGAATATGACGAAAAGGGAAATCTCACAAAGGAAGCAAGATACGACGAGACCGAGACGCTGCGGGCGTATGAGGTTTACGAATACGACGAAAACGGATATGTATTGAAAATGACGCAGTATAACGCGGGCGGCGTTAAAACGGGATATACAGAGTATTTTGAAAATACTACATATGCAAACAAATACGCCGGACGGCGCAGAACCGAAAGTTATTTCAGCGACGGTAGTTTGTCCTACATCTATGAGTACAATAGAAACGGTGAAACGACGAAGTCCGAGAACTATAGTAGTAACGGCAAACTTTGGAGTGCCGAAGAATACGAATACGATGAGAGCGGTAATCTGATAAAAAGCTCGTCATATGACGCCGATCGCAAGTTTACGAGTTATAGCGTTTACGGGTATAATGAGAGCGGAAAAAGAATAAAGATTTCTAAATATGACGGAAGCGGAACACTTACGGAATATACCGAGATCAAGCGCAATGGCGATTATATACTTTCCGAAACCGTATATGACGCAGACGGCAACAAAACCAAATACACCGAATATCTTGAAAATACGCCTGACTACAATACATATTCTCGCACAAAAAGATACGAAAGATATGAAAACGGCAAACTCGCAGAGCTCAGGGAATATAACGAAGACGGAAGAATGACGAAGCTGATTTCATATGACGGAGAGGGCAACAAGAAGTTGTATGAAGAATATGTTACTTTGAAGGTCAAGCACAACGGATATGAAGGAATTTCAGCAGTCATAAAGACGCATGAAACATATAATGACGGCAAACTTGAACATCGCACCGAATACGAATATGACGAAAACGGAAACAGAACAAAGATTTCGGAATACGACGGAGAAGGCAAGCTGATTGAGTATACTGAGACAAAGTACGACGGCGAGCGCATACTTTCCGAAAGCAGATATGACGGAAACGGCAAGCTTATACGTCGAACAGAAGACGAATATGACGAAAACGGAAAAAAATTAAAGAGCAGTGTTTATAATAACGGCGGTCTTGAAGGCTATAAAAGCTATCATTACAACGAAAGCGGAAGACTTATAAAAGTCACAGCATGCGATGCATATAACCGTATAGTCAATTATTACGAAATCGAATATACCGACGAAAACGGTAACGGAAAAACGCACGAGTACGATAAGAACGGCAATCTGCTCGGGACGTATCCTTGGGTTATCTTCCGGTAAGACCAAAACAGAGGCGGAGACGCCTCTGTTTTTTTGAAAATATAAGATTTTCGCGATACGATTTGCTGAAAATTCTTTTGCCTGCTTTTCTTCTCGGAAGAGCAAGGCACAAGCAAAAAGGAGCGGAAAATCCGCCCCTCTTTATAAGGATATAAAATTTGTGCAAAACAATTATTGAAGCTTCTTTTGCCTACTTTTCTTCTCGAAGAAAAGTAGGTTATTTCATTGCTTCTTCAACAGCAACTGCGACTGCGACCGTCGCGCCGACCATCGGGTTGTTGCCCATACCGATAAGTCCCATCATCTCAACGTGAGCGGGAACGGAGGAAGAACCTGCGAACTGAGCGTCGCTGTGCATTCTGCCCATTGTGTCCGTCATGCCGTAGCTGGAGGGGCCTGCCGCCATATTGTCCGGATGGAGAGTACGTCCTGTGCCGCCGCCGGAAGCAACGGAGAAGTACTTCTTGCCGTTTTCGACGCACCATTTCTTGTATGTGCCTGCAACGGGGTGCTGGAAGCGCGTCGGGTTTGTGGAGTTACCGGTGATTGAAACGCCGACGTTTTCAAGACGCATTATTGCAACGCCTTCGGGAACGTTGTCTGCACCGTAGCATTTGACAGCCGCACGGGGACCTTTTGAATAAGCTGTTTCCGAAACGACCTTGACTTCTTCCGTGTAGGGGTCGAATTCGGTTTCAACGTATGTGAAGCCGTTGATACGGGAGATGATGAACGCAGCGTCCTTGCCGAGACCGTTGAGGATAACGCGGAGGGGCTTTGTTCTTACCTTGTTTGCGTTGAGAGCGATTTTGATTGCGCCTTCGGCAGCGGCAAACGACTCGTGACCTGCGAGGAAGCAGAAGCATTCCGTTTCTTCGGAGAGGAGCATTTTGCCGAGGTTTCCGTGTCCGAGACCGACCTTGCGGTTTTCGGCAACGGAACCGGGGATACAGAAGGACTGAAGTCCTATTCCGATTGCAGCTGCGGCGTCGGCAGCCTTTTTGCAGCCGGACTTGATTGCGATAGCCGCGCCGACGGTGTATGCCCATTTTGCATTTTCAAAGCAGATGGGCTGTGTTTCCTGAACTATTGTATAAGGATCGATTCCTGCTTTATCGCAGATTTCCTTGCATTCGTCGATGGACGAAATGCCGTATTCTTTAAGCGTTGCGAGAATTTTCGCTTCGCGTCTTTCGTAGCCTTCAAACTGTGCCATTTATTCTTCCTCCTTACTCTTTACGGGGGTCAATGTACTTGACGGCGCCGTCTTCGGGTTTGAAACGGCCGTAAGTGCCTTTTGCCTTCTCGTATGCTTCGTTGGGCTCTGTGCCTTTCTTTATCATATCCGTCATTTTGCCGAGAGATACGAATTCATAGCCGATGACCTGATCATTTTCGTCAAGAGCCATTCTTGTGCAGTAGCCCTCTGTCATTTCAAGATAACGGACGCCCTTTGCCTTTGTGCCGTACATCGTGCCGACCATTGAGCGCGCGCCCTTGCCGAGGTCTTCCATTCCCGCGCCGACAACGAGACCGTTTTCGGAGAATGCGGACTGGCTTCTGCCGTATACTATCTGGAGGAAGAGCTCGCGCATAGCTGTGTTGATAGCGTCGCAGACAAGGTCTGTGTTGAGCGCTTCGAGGATAGTCTTTCCGGGAAGGATTTCTGCCGCCATAGCAGCGGAATGCGTCATACCGGAGCAACCGATCGTCTCAACGAGAGCTTCTTCGATGATGCCGTTTTTAACGTTGAGCGAGAGTTTGCATGCACCCTGCTGAGGTGCGCACCAGCCCACGCCGTGCGTATAAGCGGAAATATCCGATATTTCCTTTGCCTGTATCCATTTGCCTTCTTCCGGAATGGGAGCGGGACCGTGATGCGGGCCCTTGGCAACGGAGCACATATTTTCGACTTCTTTTGAATAAAGAATTGCCATTTTATATCTCCTTTTAATTTTATTTTCTTATTTTATGATTTCGCCGTAAACAACGCCGAACGCCGCCGACGCATTGCATTCGTCCGTGTCTATGTGCATTGCGGGAGCGAACGAGGATTTGACGCGGATAACAACGTCGTCAAATACTGTCTTGCGACCTGCGCCGGTGTCGACGAGAACCTTTACGATCTGTCCGTTTTCAACGCCGAGGTCGGCTGCGTTTTCGGGCGTGAGATGGATGTGTCTCTTCGCAACGATTATGCCGTGGTCGATAACATATTCTCCCGCAGGACCGACGAGCTTTGCTCCGGGTGTACCCGCAACGTCGCCCGATTCGCGGACGGGAGCGGAAACGCCGAGGGTGCGCGCGTCCGTGAACGAAACCTCAACCTGTGTTTCGGGGCGAACGGGACCGAGAACGCTCATTGTCAGGGTTTTTTCAACCTCTGCACCCGTTCTTCTGTCGACGCATTTGTTTACGACGGTAACTTTTTCTTCGCAAGCGAACTGTCCCGGCTGACTCAAATCCTTTTTCTTTGTCAGGGTATGACCCGCGCCGAAAAGCGCTTCAACCGCTTCCTGCGTCAGATGGATGTGACGCGCGCTTGTTTCAACAAGAATCTTGTTTTCCATGTTTTTTCTCTCTTTCCCGGCTGTAAGCCGAAGGTTATCTTTGGAAGGCTTGCGGAACGTCCGCAATGTATTCTCTCCATTCGGAACTATTATAATATAAATTCTTTCCTTTGTAAATGATTAGATAAAAATTTTTTTGCAAAAAATAATATAAATAAGGCTTGCGGGGAGAAATTTTATGAAAGAAAAAGAAAACGAGACGTTGACAGACGAAAAATCCGGAAATATTATACCGTTCGGAGCGGTCAGAGGGCACGGCGGGATAATCACCGTGACGATAATCGGGCAGGTTGAGGGGCATTATCTTCTGCCGGAAACGCAGAAAACAACCAAATATGAGCATGTCCTGCCGCTTCTCGCGTCTGCCGAGCAGGACGAAAACGTCAAGGGGATAATCGTGATGATAAACACCGTCGGAGGCGACGTTGAAGCCGGACTTGCGATAGCGGAAATGCTGGCGGGAATGAAAACTCCGACGGTATCAATCATTCTCGGCGGAGGACATTCAATCGGACTGCCGATAGCCGTCGCATGCAAAAAGAGCTTTGCCGTTCCCAGCGCGACGCTCACAATTCATCCCGTCCGCATTTCCGGCACGGTGCTCGGAGTGCCGCAGGCGTTTGCGTCGCTTGAAAAAATGCAGGAGCGCGTCAGCGGGTTCATAGTCGGTCACAGCAGAATAAAAAGGGACGTGCTTGACGGGCTGATGATGAACACCGGAGAGCTGACGACGGACGTCGGCAGTGTGATAAGCGGCGAGGAGGCAATCAAAATCGGACTTATAGATGAGCTGGGCGGAATTGCCGACGCGTTTTCGGCTGTCCGGTCGATGGCGGAAAAAAAGCTCAAATAACAGATTTTTCTTGATTTATAAAGACGACTGTGATACAATAATCTTTGAATTAAAAAACGGAGGGCGGTTGTCTTATGGCTTTTGACGCTTTGAATACTGTTGCGGTGTCACGGACGGAAAAATATGACCCTACGGAGCTTTGCGGCATATTTATGCGTCATTTTGAGCTTCTCGGAATTGATAAATCGACGTTCGAGGGGAAAAAGGTTGTCATAAAACCGAATCTCGTCATGAAAAAATCGCCGGAATATGCGGCGACGATTGCCCCCGCCGTTCTGGACGGGCTTCTGTCCGTGCTTGACATTTTCGGCTGCAAACCGACGGTTGCCGAAAGCCCCGGCGGAGTTTACAGCGCGTCGCGCCTTGAAGGAATTTACAAGGTCTGCGGCATTACGGACGTCTGCAAAAAGCACGGTACGATGCTCAATCTTGACACGACTTGGAAAAGAATGTCGTCGGAGAGCGGCAGGCTCGTAAAGAGCTTCAATATAATCACGCCCATCGCGGACGCCGACGTGATAATCGACCTCTGCAAACTGAAAACACATTCGCTGACGGTTATGAGCGGTGCGGTGAAAAATCTTTTCGGCACGATACCCGGCATTGAAAAATTTGAAGCGCACGCGTCATATCCCGAATACGGCGATTTTGCCGCAATGCTCTGCGACCTCTGTCTTATGCTTTGCGAAAGCAAGACCGTCATTGCCGTTACGGACGCGATAATCGGTATGGAGGGGAGCGGTCCGACGGCGGGCGAGCCGAGAAAATTCGGCTTTGTATCGACGAGCGTAAACCCGTTTGCTTCCGACCTTCTCTCCGCAAGGGTTCTCGGTTTTGATGACAAGGTGACGACACTTTCCGAAAGCATACGTCGCGGGCTTTGTCCGAAAAAGGCGGAGGAGCTTGTCATTCTCGGAGACGAGGCTCCGTCTGTTGAAAACGTAAAGGTTGCAGAGGGAAGCAACAGCAGCATGAAGGCTCTGAAATTTTTCTCGCGCGGAAAAATCGGCAGAATGTTTATGCCGAAGCCTCAGGTGAATGTCGATATCTGCCGCGGCTGCGGCGACTGCGTGCATTCGTGTCCGCAAAAGACGATAGATCTTGTTAAAACGGGGCACGGGTCAAAGGCGAAAATAAATCCGTCACACTGCATAAGATGTTATTGCTGTCAGGAGCTTTGCCCGTTTTTGGCGATAAAGATAAAACGCAATTTCTTTACGAAAATAATAAGCAAAATCAAGTAATCCGGAGAGATACATAGTTATGGAAAACGGAAATATCACAATATTGGCACCTGCAAAGATAAACCTTTATTTCGGGGTTACAGGCATAAGGGCGGACGGTTATCACGAGATTGAGACCGTTTTGCAGACGGTTAACCTTTTTGACAGGATAACCGTCGCCGTTTCGGCGGGCGAGGGCAGGCAGATTTCCGTCCTCTGCAGGGAGCTTGCGGATCTTCCGCAGGAGAAAAATCTCGCCTATAAGGCGGCGGAGGCGTTCCTTTCCGCCGCAGATGACGAAAATATAAGGGTTGAAATATCAATCGAAAAGAAAATTCCGGACAAGGCGGGCTTCGGCGGCGGCTCATCCGACGCGGCGGCTGTGATTATCGCGCTGAACACTCTTTCCGGCGACAGATTTTCAATGGCGGAGCTTTTCGGTATCGGGGCTTCCGTCGGTGCGGACGTACCGTTTTGCATAAAAAAGGGCACCGTCAAGGCGACGGGCTTCGGAGAAATGCTCGAAAGCTGCGCTCCCATGCCGGACTGCTGTATTCTTCTTGCCGTGCCGAACGGGGAGAAAACGTCGACGGCGGAGGCGTATGCCGCGATAGGCGATGGCGACGGGAAGTCGACTCTTTCTGCAATGCTTTCCGCGCTTTCCGAATGTGACCTTCAAAAGATATCCGATGCGATGAGAAACGATTTTGAAAGCGTGCAGAGTGCGGACAGTCCTTCGGCAAGGCTGAAAAACCGTCTCGTTTCTCTCGGTGCGCGCGCGGCGATGCTTTCCGGCTCCGGAGCGGGCGTTTTCGGGATTTTTAACTCGGTCAGAGAGGCGAAAGCCGCAAAAGAAGAAATTGAAAATGACGCAAGGGCGTTTGTCTGCGCTCCCGCAAGACGCGACTACGCATATATTGAAAAATGATGACAGACAACAAAAAACAAGAGAAAAAGCCTATGCAATCGTCGTGCGAGACGTGCGAATTTTATATCTATGATGACATAACCGATGAATATATCTGTGACGTCAGTCTTGACGAGGACGAAATGGCGGATTTCATCTGCGGTCAGACAAAACGTTGTCCGTATTATCGCTATTACGACGAATACAAAAGCGTTCAGAAGCAAAACTGACCTTCTTTTCTTCGAGAAGAAAAGAAGGCAAAAGAGGCTTTGTTGATTTGGCTTGAATGAACTTTGCAAAAAGAAAACAGGGATGATTTTTCATCTCTGCTTTTATTTTGATTGAGAGAGAAGGCAAAAGAAGCTTTGTTGATTTGGCTTGAACGCACTTTGCAAAAAGAAAACAGGGATGATTTTTCATCTCTGTTTTTATTTTTATTGAGAAAGAAGGCAAAAGAGGCTTCGGTAATTGTTTTGCAAAAACTTAATGCTTTCAAAAAGGGACGGGTTTCCGTTCCTTTTATTTTTCGTCTGCTTTCTGAGCGCCGGTTGACTTGTTTTCGTTTTTCTGTGTGATTTTTCGCAAAATTGCACAGACCGGAGCCGAACGGAAAACGCAAATTGCAACACTCTGCCGAAACAGTGAAATTTTTTTTGGAAATTGAAAAAACCTCTTGACAAAAACCGACTCTATGTGTATTATAATATACGGTTAGCGAGCGCTAACCAATATTTTGCGCAACATATTAGCATAAGCTAATTGGGAAAAGTGAGGATGTTATGATGCCGCTCAGCCTTGCAATTGTAGGCGAAGAAAACACGATAAAAAAGATCGGCGGAAGCCCCGAGGTCAGACAACACCTTGAAAATCTCGGTTTTGTTGTCGGCGGAAACGTGACGGTTGTCACAGCTCTCGGCGGAAATGTCATTGTTAATGTAAAAGAAGCACGCGTTGCCATCAGCGAAGAGATGGCGAGAAAGATTATGGTATAACGGCGCGGTCAGCGTCTATACATATTTAAGGAAACAAAATCAGTAAATCTGAATGAAGGAGGATATGGGCTGATGAAAACTCTGAGAGACGCAAAAATCGGAGATACCGTCAAGGTTGTGAAGCTCCATGGCGAAGGCGCTATCAAACGCCGTATAATGGACATGGGCATTACAAAAGGCGTCGAGATTTACGTTCGCAAGGTTGCACCTCTCGGTGACCCGATTGAGGTCAAGGTGCGCGATTACGAGCTTTCCCTTAGAAAGGCCGACGCGGAAATGATCGAGGTTGAATAAACTTTTTGAGGGGAGCGAATCCCCGTTTTTCAAGACTTTGTGTTAGCTTTGGCTAACGAAAGAAAGAGAGGATTTTTGGATCATGAGTTTAAGAATTGCCCTTGCGGGCAACCCGAACAGCGGTAAAACAACGCTTTTCAACGCTCTCACCGGATCCAACCAGTTCGTAGGTAACTGGCCGGGCGTTACGGTTGAGAAAAAGGAAGGTAAGCTGAAAAAGCATGACGGCGTTATCATCACGGACCTTCCTGGTATTTATTCGCTTTCTCCTTACACCCTCGAAGAGGTTGTTGCGAGAAACTATCTTATAGGCGAGCGTCCCGACGCGATTCTCAACATCGTCGACGGTACGAACCTTGAAAGAAACCTTTACCTTACAACACAGCTCACAGAGCTTGGAATACCCGTCGTCATTGCCATAAATATGATGGATATTGTCAGAAAGAACGGCGACAAGATCAATACCGAAGAGCTTTCACGTCAGCTTGGATGCAAGATTATCGAAATCTCCGCGCTGAAGGGCACGGGCATTATGGAAGCGGCTGAAGCGGCGATCGATGCTGCAAAAAACGGAAAGACCGTTCCGATGCACACCTTCTCCGGTTGTGTTGAGCATGCCATCGCTCATATCGAAGAGGCTGCTGTTCATAACCTTCCGGAAGAACAGCAGAGATGGTATGCGATAAAAATATTTGAGAGAGACGACAAGGTTCTTTCAACTCTCAATATCGCTCCCGAGACAATGGCTCATATCGAAAACGATATCGCCGCTGCGGAAAAGGAAATGGATGACGACGCTGAATCGATCATCACAAACGAAAGATATATTTACATAGGCTCGATAATCAAATCGTGCTATAAGAAAAAGAGCGCAGGCCATCTGACAACCTCCGACAAGATAGACAAGGTTGTCACAAACCGTTGGCTCGGACTTCCGATCTTCGCGGCTATCATGTTCATCGTTTACTATCTTTCGATGGTCACCGTCGGTGCTTTTGCAACCGACTGGATGAACGACGGTGTGTTCGGCGATGGTTGGCACCTCCTCGGCATAGGTTCGAAGCAGTACGAAACGGCGTCCGGCAGATATTCGGACGCTGTGAACGCTGTAAACGCATTTGTCGCGATCGATCCCGGTGCAGATGACTTTGAACCGGGCTCTGCTCTTGAAGCAATAAAGAACTTCAAGCCCGCAGAGGGCGAAAACAAGGGAACTGTTATCGTTGAAGATGAGGAAACTCTCGAACAGACGGAAATGACAGTTTACTACGACAAAATCCCCGAAAATCTCACGAAAGCTGAAAAAGCCGGCACAATCGGTATGACTTACCTTGAAGCCGTTGAGTATTTCTCGAGGGAAAATACGGAATTCGCAGAGCCCGATCCCGCTGACTTCGGCGTATGGGTTCCCGGCGTTCCGGTTCTCATAGGAAACGGACTTGAGGCTGCAAACGCTCCCGAATGGCTCTCCGGACTTATTCTCGACGGTATCGTTGCCGGCGTCGGCGCGGTTCTCGGATTTGTTCCTCAGATGCTCGTCCTCTTCCTGCTTCTTGCATTCCTTGAAGCGTGCGGTTATATGGCACGTATCGCATTCGTGCTTGACCGTATTTTCCGTAAATTCGGACTTTCCGGTAAATCCTTCATCCCGATGCTCATCGGTACGGGCTGCGGTATCCCCGGAATTATGGCATCACGTACAATCGAAAACGAACGTGACCGCCGTATGACAATAATGACGACAACCTTCATCCCCTGCGGAGCAAAGGTTCCGTTCATCGGAATGATTGCGGGCGCACTCTTCGGCGGTTCTGCTCTCGTTGCAACAAGTGCATACTTCATCGGTATGGCTGCAATAATCATTTCCGGTATTATGCTCAAGAAGACAAAGATGTTTGCAGGCGACCCCGCTCCGTTCGTTATGGAGCTTCCCGCATACCACCTTCCGACAGTCGGCAACGTTCTCCGTTCAATGTGGGAGCGTGGCTGGTCGTTCATAAAGAAGGCGGGAACGGTCATCCTTCTTTCAACGATCTTTGTATGGTTCACATCTTACTTCGGCGTTGTTGACGGCACGTTCCGTATGCTCGCCGAGGATGAGCTTGATAAATCGATTCTTGCTGCTGTCGGCGGAGCTATCTGCTGGATTTTCAAGCCTCTCGGCTGGGGAACATGGCAGGCGACTGTTGCATCCATCACAGGTCTTGTTGCAAAGGAAAACATCGTCGGTACAATGGGTATTCTTTACGGTGCCGAAGGCCCCGTCTGGACTACGCTCGCAAAGACATTCACCGGTATCACGGGTTATTCCTTCCTCGTATTCAACCTCCTTTGCGCTCCTTGCTTTGCGGCTATCGGCGCAATCAAGCGTGAAATGAACAGCGCAAAGTGGACTTGGTTTGCAATCGGATATCAGTGCGGATTTGCTTATGCTATCGCGCTTATGATCAACCAGTTCGGTAACCTTATCACAAGTAACCTCGTTGTTTCCGGCGACGTCGGCACGACAGTTGTCAACATCGTAAGCCTTGTTGCGGCATTTGCATTGCTCGGACTCATAGTTTATATGCTTGTCCGTCCTTATAAGGAAGCTACAAAGCTCACAGAAAAGGTTAAGGTTTCTGCAAAATAAAAAAACACTTATGTGAAAGGAGCTGTGTTTTATGTTTGCGTGGATATCTGCTAATATCGGAACGATAATTATATGCGCCGTGCTCCTGATTATAGTTGCGGCGATAATAATCGGACTCGTCAAGGACAAGAAAAAGGGCAAATCGTCCTGTGGATGTAACTGTGCCCATTGCGCTATGGCAGGCTCCTGCCACAACAACGTCAAAAAAGACAAATGATTTCTGCGGGAGGCAGGCAAACGCCCGTCTCCCTAGAAATTTCCCGACGAGTTAGCCAACGCTAACTATTCCAACGGAGACCGACACGGTTATCGCAGTGCCGGAAGAAAAAACGACAGAGGTATTTTTGATGGCGATAGTTGAATTCAAAAATGTCAGCCGTGTTTACAAAAGCGGCGACCACGAGCTGAAAGCCCTCGACGGCGTAAATATGTCGCTTGAAGAGGGAAAGTTCGTTGTCATTCTCGGGCCGAGCGGCGCGGGAAAGAGCACGCTCTTAAACCTTCTCGGCGGGCTTGACAGTCCGACGAGCGGAAAGATTTATGTGCAGGGAAGGGATATTTCAACACTTTCCGGAGACGAGCTTGCGGAGTACAGAGCGGAGAAAGTCGGCTTTGTCTTTCAGTTTTACAACCTCGTCCCGACGCTCACCGTCCACGAGAACGTCTCGCTTGTGAAGGAAATCTCAAAGGATGCCCTTTCCGCAACGAAAATGCTCGAAGAGGTCGGGCTTTCGGATCATCTCCGCAATTTCCCGGCGGAATGGGACTGCTCGGTTATCTGCTCCGCGCGCTTGCGGGCGAATATGAAATGAAAATGGCGCTCGGCTTTGCAAGTATAGCGATAACAATTCTTCTGACTGTCGGAATGTCGCTTGCGGTCAGCTTTGCCGTTGCGAAAAAGAACAAGAAAATAGATATGGTCGAGGCGCTCAAAGGCGCCGAATAAAAGGTATATAAAAAAAACAAAGTCAGGAGGATTTCTTATGTGCGGCGAACTGATTTCGGCGGCGGGAGCTGCGGCGCTTGCGGCGGCTGTATGCGCTGTCAAAGCTTATATGAGGCGTGTCGGCTTCGGTCGCGGCACGTCGGGAAAGGAAGAAACAAAATGATTAAAACAACTCTTGAAATTGACGGAATGATGTGCGGAATGTGCGAAAGTCACATAAACGATTGCTTGCGCCGGAATTTTAATGTTAAAAAGGTTTCTTCGTCCCATGCAAAGGGCGAGACGGTCATCCTCTCGGAGACCGCCCCCGATGAAGAAATGCTGAAAAAGGTCATTGCGCAGACAGGCTACGAGCTGAAAGGCATAAGGTCGGAGTCGGCGCCCGAAAAGACAGGACTTTTCGGTTTATTCAGAAAAAAATAAGGACGAATTCTCCGTTCCCCTTATTTTGATTTTTCCTCCGTTTTTTGAGTCTGAGCCCTCAAAAAATAAAGAAAAAGCACGCACCCTTTCCGGAAAGAAGGGTGCGTGCGTTTTTTGTGTTCGGAAAATGTCCGATAAAATCAACCGCGGATAATCTTGTTGCTTGTGGTCTTTGGGAAGGGCTCCTTGCGGATGACGACCTTCGTTACCTTTTTATAGTTCGGCAGTTCCGCAAGAGCTTCGGAAATGAGCGCTTTGACCTCGCTCTCCGTTTTTTCCTCGTTCAGATAGACTTCGGCTTCAAGCGCGTGCTCGTCGCCCTTGCTGTTTTTCAGTCCGCGGACGACAACTTCGGAGACGCAGTCAATATTCATTATGAGGTTTTCAATCTCCTCGGGATAGATGTTTTTGCCGTTTGAAAGGACGATTATGTTCTTCTTTCTGCCCGTTATGCAGATCTGGTCGTCCGGTGTGATATAGCCATAGTCGCCTGTGAAGAACCAGCCGTCGCGAATGACTTCCGCTGTCTTTTCGGGCATTTTGTAATAGCCGAGCATGACAACGTCACCCTTTACGGCGATCTCGCCTATGCCTTCCTCGTTCGGTTCGTCTATGCGCCACTGAAGGCACGCAAGACGGTGCCCCGCGGTGTGGAAGTCGTTTGAGCTTTCATCGTTTACGGATACAAGCGGAGAGCACTCCGTTATGCCGTAGCCGCCTGTCATGGGGATACCGATGTCATTGAAGAACTCGCCCATTTCGGGACGTATCGGAGCACCGCCGCAGACGATCTTGCGCAGCTTGCCGCCGAAAAGGTTATGAAGCTCGGCAAAGAGCTTGGGGCGAAGGTCAATTCCTATTTTGAGCGCGGCTCTTGAAATTTTGACGCCCTTGCGGAAGGTTTTCAGCTTGCCCTTTTCCTTTAAGTTCTTCATTATGAGGAAATATATGAATTCCGCGATTGCGGGCACGATATATATATTTGTCGGGTGATAGAGCTGCATATCGGAGACGAGCTCGCGCATGACGGCGTTTATGCAGAGGGTAGCATGGGAATGGATGTTTACGAGAATATCGCAGACGGACTCATATGTGTGATGATAGGGGAGGATGGAAAGCGCAGTATCGTAAATCCTTGACACCTGAAGTCCGTAATAAACGCCGCTGACAAGGTTGTGCTCGGAAAGCATAACGCCCTTTGCGATTCCCGTTGTACCGGAGGTGTAAACAAGCATTTTGAGCTCATTTTCGTCACTTTTGAGGCTGTCATAGGCGGTTTTGTCCAGCTTTGCGCCGTCCGCTATGAGACGTTTATATGAAATGATACCGTCTGTATCCTCGTCGATATCAAAGCAGATGAAGGCTTTTATGTTCGGAAGTGCCGCCTTGTTTTCGACAAACCACGGCATATACTGCTTGCTGAAGAATACAACCTCGCTTTCGCTGTCTGTCAGCAGGTGCAACTTTTCCTTTGTTGTGAGCTGACGGTCTATCGGAACGAAAACTCCGGCAGAGCAGAGGGCTGTCAGATAGGCAACAATCCAGTCGTAACGGTTTTCGCTGACTATTGCCATGTGCGATGAGCCGAATCCCATTTCGGTAAGCGCGGCGCCGAGTGCTTCGACGGTCTGGTGAAATTCTATATAGGTTACCTCGCGAACGGTTCCGTCCGGATTTTTGAACTTGTACGCGATTTTCTCGCCATCCTCGTTTACAGCCATCCGGAGCATTTCCCGTATGGACGAGAAGGACTTTATCGGCGCTTTTTCTTTGTTCTTTCTTGACATAAACACATCTCCTTTGAGAAAAATTAAAAATGCTTCGGGTAAAATACCCGCAAAAAACATTGTTGTAATTTGAAAAAGTATATGATATAATAATATCATGCGGGCGAGCATACGCAACCGCGGTTTAATTATATCGCGGCGGGAAGTCAATTTCAATAAACCGGAAAGCCGCGCTTGTAAACCGATAAAACACGCCGAAGTAGAACGACAAAATGCGACTCTACCGGCAGTAGAGAGGAGAACGACCCACCGTGCAGGACATAAAACAGCTTATCGGCAGGAATATAACGCGTCTCAGAACCGTTTCACATCTGACGCAGGCGGAGTTTGCCGAGCGCCTGAATTATACGGACAAGGCGGTGTCCAAATGGGAAAGGGGCGAGTCGCTTCCCGATATCGTCGTGCTGAAACAAATTGCCGATATGTTCGGCGTCAGCGTTGATTATCTTCTTTCCGAGCACGGAGACGACGAAAAGCCGGCGGTCGGCGAGGAGAAGAAAATCCGAGACCGCAACCATTTTATAATCGCACTGATGGCGATTGTCATCGTCTGGTTTCTGGCGGTGTTTGTTTATTTTCTCGTCAACTCCGTTACGGGAAAATTCCTCTGGCAGGCATATCTTGTGGCGGTGCCGATATCGTCGATAGTGGCGCTGGTGTTCAATTCGATATGGGGAAGAACGCGCGCAAACTATATCATCATTTCCGTTCTGATGTGGTCGACCCTGATTACATTCTATGTGCTTCTTCTCAAATATAACATATGGACAATATTCCTTCTCGGAATTCCCGGGCAGACCTCCGTTGTGCTTTGGGCATGCCTCGGTATCGGCGGCAGAAAGCTGCGTAAGCCGAAACCGAAGAAGGTCGAAGACGAAACAGAATAAAAGAAAATCATCCGAAAATCCGGATGATTTTTTTGTTTATGGGAAAAATGCAACATACAATAAAGCAGGGGAAAGAGGGAAACAGTCGGTTATATTATATGTATGCACGTCCGCTTTTTGTAGAATTTGAAATAATGCTTGACGAAATAGGAAAATTATGATATAATTACTTACGGAGCAAGGCAAGGAACAAATTCCTTTCAAACACAAATATATACCAAAAGCCATTTTGATTGGATTTTGAAAGCCGCAGCCTTGTTTTGAAAATTGTATATACCGAAAGGAGAAACCCATGAAACACAAATTTTTCAGAATCGCCGCAATTTTGCTCTGCTTTTCCGTCTTACTTGTCTTGGTCGGATGCGGGGCGAAGCCGAGCCCCGCTCAAAACGAGACCGAACAAACGGCAAAAAAGCTCTTTTCGGACAAATGGAAAGAGATGACAAGCGGCGAGGCGGTGCCTGCCGAGATATGTGTAAACTATAATCCCGGTGAAATCGATATCTCAAAAGCTCATCTTTCGGATCAGGTGCATATGTCGGAGGTTTGCGGGCATCTCTGCAATTCCGAAACAAAACAAAAGTTTTTTGACGTTTGCAAAAATCTTAACATAGACAAATTTGAAGCCGGAAGCGCCGCGTATATAAGCAAAGACGCGTCGTATAAGTATTACGAAATAACGCTGATATTCGGCGAGGAGCAGTCCAAAACGGATGGCGGGTATGCGCCCAAGCTGTATGTTGACTGCGACGGAGGAGTTACGGTTTTTGTCTATGACGAAAACCGCAATATGTATATTCTCCATGGCACCGGAATCAATTACGGCGATTTCGCACAGTTTGAAAAAGTTGATGAAAGGGTAAAATGAAGAAATTTATACGCGTGGCGTTTATTATATTGTTCTGTTTATACTGCTTTATACTGTGCTACGTATTGTTTCTCGGTTCGAGACCGGCAGGCGGTTCGTGGGCGGGACATGCAGTGAGGTCGGTCAATCTTGTTCCGCTCAGGTCGATAGTTGATTATACGAAACGTTTTGCCGACGGCAAGGTAAACCTTTCGTCGTTCCTTGCAAATATTTTCGGAAATATTCTCGCGTTTATTCCGATGGGATTTTTTATACCATGCATTTTCAAAAGGGCAAACAGCTTTCTGAAAAATCTTTTGATTTGCTTTTCAATTGTCGTTTGCGTTGAAATTGTTCAGCTGGTCACGACTGTGGGCAGTTTTGATATCGATGATATAATCCTGAATTTAACCGGAAGTGTTTTAGGTTATGCCATTTACAGAATCAGACCGATATATAATTTTGTGGGAAGATACAGGTGAAATTTCAGTTTTGAAAGGAAGAGTAAAATGAAAAAAGCGTTATCAAAAATCTTTATATGTATTTTGGCGATTGTAATGTGAAGTTTGACTTGCTCTGCTGGGCTTTTGGCGGCGGATGTTACGCAAGGAGAAGCGGATAAAATTATATAAAATTTGTTCCCGGACAAGCAAGAATGAATTCTGACGGCTCATTTATTTTTGATTTGCATTACCGTTTGCAATCAGACGATTTTATAGCGAACGGCACTGAAATCACAATTCAGACAGCTTGTGTTATACAGCTTTATGACGGCACAGGCAGAGAATATACCGATGCTTCTGAGCAATTTATTGTAACGTTGTATCGCGCCGGATTCATATCAACTGCGGTTGGATCATATGTTGGCAATGCCGACAATACATATGGCGGACGTACATTTACAAATATTAAACAAGGTAAGAAGTATTATTTTGTTATAGAACCGGTTGATCCGAATTTCAGTTTGTCACCAAAGTATCTCAAGGGCTATGGCAGAGTATCGGATGTAACCGTTCCGTAAAAATATCAGTGCAGCGATTGCGGATATTTCACTTTGCAGAATCCGGAGTCATAAAAGACTTTTCGGTTTGAATACATATGAAAGCGCACCCTTCGGGGTGCGTTTTTTGTTCGCGGAGCGGTTGCCGGCTTGCGGATTGCGGATTTAAGGGCTTGTTTTGCGTCATTTAAGCAAAAATGCGAACAATTGTTCGGAAAATTATTGACAAACGAACATTTGTGTGGTATAATATGGGCACGGTAAGGGAAAAACCAATCAAAAAGGAGGGTGGCGGTCATATGAACGTACCAAACAAAACAAGAAGCGGGGAGAGGCGCAGTCATGACGGCGTGATCGCCTGTTGCGACCACTGCGGCTCCCCGATATATTCGCCGGATGAGGCGGTTATTGTCGAGGCGACGGACGAGATTATTCACGTCGGTTGCTGGGAAGAATATTCCGAAGAACATATGTTTGATTTTGTGATAAAGGTTTCGGAAAGGGTCGACTATTCCGACGTATAACGTGGCAAAAAAAGAAAAGCTCTCGCCTGAGCGCTTTGCCGAAAAGGCAAGGGACTATTTTTCCGCTTGCGACACTCCGTATTCCTCTGTCGCATGCAGAAATTGCCCCGAGAAGGACGGCGAAAGAGAACATTGCGTCAAATGCGGAAAAAACAAGTCGCGACCTTATACTCTGTCCGGACTTTGCGTTGCGCTGGGCATAACCAAGAGCGCGTTTTATTCGCTCCGCGATGACAAAACGTATCGCGAAGCCGTCGAAATGGCGATGCTGAAGATTGAAGCCTATATTGAAGAGGGCGGCGTTTCCGGAGATATTGCCGGCGCTGTTGCTCTTGCCGAGCTGAAGGAAAACTTCGGCTGGGGAGAAGAGAAGGCTTTGCCGTCGATAGAAATAGTGCTCGGAGGAGACGCGGAAAATCTTGCGGGATAGCATAAAGCTCCGCCTTGACATTTCACCCTCCGAAAAGCAAAAGGAATTCTTCCTCTCCGACGCGAAATACACCGCATACGGCGGCGCGAGGGGCGGAGGAAAAAGCTGGGCGCTTCGCAATAAGCTGATTCTGATGTGCCTTTATTACCCCGGAATTTCCGTGCTTTTGGTGCGCAGGAGTTATCACGAGGTGATGGAAAATCACAAAAAAGAGATTCAGAGCGCAGTTTGCGGCGAGATTCCGCTTGCAAAGTACGTCGCGACGGAACGGCGGTTTGATTTTATAAACGGCTCGTCCGTAAAGCTCGGATATTTCCGCAGCGAGGACGATGTCGGGCAATATCAGGGGCAACAATATGACGTTGTTGCCATAGACGAAGCTACGCAAATTTCCGAACAAATGTTCAAAATGCTCTCGGCATCTGTCCGGGGCGTAAACAATTTTCCCAAGAGAATGTACCTCTCCTGCAACCCCGGCGGGATAGGACATGGTTGGGTCAAGCGGCTTTTTATCAGTCGCGAATGCAAAGCGGGTGAAAATCCCGATGATTATAAATTTATTTTTGCGTCGGTTTATGATAACGACGCACTGCTGAAAAGCGATCCGGATTATATCCGCCGTCTTGAAAATCTTCCGGAGGATATTAAAAACGCTTGGCTTTTCGGCAACTGGGATGCGCTTTCGGGTCAGTTTTTTGAGGAATTCGATTATTCCGTTCATACCTGTCCCGAGACGCCCGAAATACCGGAAGGGGAGCATTTCTGCGCCGTTGACTACGGGCTTGATATGCTCGCCGCGGAGTTCGTTTCGGTGAAGGACGGCAGGGCATTCGTCTATGACGAAATATATGAGCCGTCACTCATTGCAAGCGACGCCGCCGCAAAAATCAGGGAAAGGCTGCCGGCGGACGCAATAGTCATTGCTCCTGCGGATCTTTGGAGCAGGCAAAAGGACAGCGGACTTTCCATTGCGGATATTTTCGCAAGGGAGGGAGTTTATTTTACAAGACTCAATCCCCGCAGGGAAGACGGCTGGCTTGCGACAAAGGAATGGCTTAAAGCGTCGGACGGTGAATCGAGGCTTGTCATAAGCCGGAGGTGCAAAAATCTTATCCGCAGTCTCGGTCAGCTGACGCACGACCCGAAAAACCCGTGCGACGCGGCAACCGTCCCGCACGAAATAACACACGCGCCGGACGCACTCCGCTATTTTGCCTCATATTTCCCCTGCGGAGACGAAGAGAGCGGCAAGAGGCGGTTATTTGAAAAAATCAAAAGGAAAGGACGATTTACTTGAAGGACAAAAAGACATTTTATACAGAGACCCGCGAAGAACAGGCGGAGCGCCTGTTTTCGTCGGCGCGGGCGCAGAGAAGCACAACCGACGATTATTGGAAGAAGATGCGGGCGTATTATGATGGCTGTCACGAGACGGCGAGACAGACGGGAGACTTTCTTTCGTCGATAGATCTGCCGTGGGTTCCCGCATCCGTCCCCGACGCATATATGCACGTTGAAAGTCAGATAGATTCTCACATTCCCGATTTTGAATTTTCGGGAAGAGGTGACGACGACAGAGCATTTGCCTCCGAAAGAGAAAAGGTTGTGCGTTACGTTTGCGATATCAACGATATGGAGACAAAAAATGCCGTAAACGAGCGCAGGCTCGGGCTTTACGGCAGTGCGGTATGGAAGCTGTCCGTCGGCATAAGCGACGCGGGCGACGCGGAAATCAAGGTTGAAAATCCGTCTCCCGAATGTATTTTCACAGACCCCTCCGCCGTTTCGACAGACGAATGCGAATATATCATTTATACTTATAAGATGAGCAAAATGAAGGCACGCAGGGTGTTTGCGGAGGACATTCGCAGGGAAAACACGTCGCTTGACGACATAATCAGGGAGAGCAACCGCAGGGGCGGCGTTTTTGCTCCCGATAAGGGCGGGGACGACTGTGAGCTTATCGACGTAACGGAATATTGGTTCCGTCAGCCGGAGGACGGGACGTGCGTTGCCGTCGGTGCTGACGGAAAAAATTATGTTTATTCCTATAAGGCGGGCGATATTGCGCTTTCAATACTTATCTGCGGCAGGGAAATACGCTATATTCCGAAGTTTTGGGAGAGCACCGGTTGCACAAAATATCCGATTGTCATTTACAACAGAATTCCGAGGGAAGGCTCGGTCTGGGGGCGGAGCGAGATAGATCAGATAATTCCGCTCATTGACGCGGCTGACCGCCAGCTCGCCTTTGCCCAGCTCAATACCGCATTTTCCGCAAGCGACATCATCGTTTGCGAGGAAAACGCTTTCTCGCCCGACTGTTACCCCGAAAGCAGACCGGGCGCAGTCTGGAAACTGCGTCCGGGAATGACGGGCAAGGTGAACAGGCTCGGCGGACTTTGCGAGAGCAGCGGGCATTACGAGATAGTCGAGCGTTACCGCGCGCTTATGAAGGAGGCTCTCGGAAATTACGATTTCCTCCTCGGCGATTCGGCAACCAAAGTCACGACGGCAACGGGACTTGCAATACTTTCGGATTTTGCAAACAAGAGAGTAAACTCCAAAAACGCCTGCAAAAAGGCAGGATTTTCAAGGCTGTATCTTTTGATTGACTGTCTTGCTCTTGAAATTTACGGCAGAGAGAAGCTGGAATCGATCGGCGTAGTCGGGGAGGATATGCCCTGCGACGGAATCGATTATATCAATCGTTACGGTTATGTTCCGGAGGTCGATATAAGAATTCATATCGGCGACGCTATGGAATATTCGCGTTCGCTTGCAATGTCGGCTCTCAAAACAATTATGGATTCCGATATAACGGAGGAAAATTACCCCGTAGTCAGAGAATATATCCGCACAATGGAGCTGCCCGAATGTGCCGAGCTTCTCTCTGAACTTGACGGGATTTATAAAAACGGTGGCAAGGAGGAGAAAGAATGAATTCCGAAAATGAAAATAAAATCGGTGTTTCGCCGGCAGAGGACGAAATCGTTTCTGCGGATGTCGCAAACGCGGGCGAGGCGTCCGACATCGCAGAACGGGAAGCTGCGGAGAAAACGGGAAGCGAAGAGGAGGGCGCCGCCCCATTCCCCCTTGGTGAAGCGGCTGAGGCGCCCGCCGGTGCCGTGCCCGAAGACGAAGCGGATACGGAAGAAACCGATATTCCCTCCGGAGAAGAAGAAAATCCGAAGACCGGCGGGCAGGCTCAGCCGGAGGCTGAGCAGGGCGGCGCCCCGGAAATGCAGACGGAGATTTCGGACGCCGACATGCGGAGGATCATAGCCGATCCGATGTTTGTTTGCTTTGCAAAGGGTAAAACGCAGGATATTGCGTCTCTTTGCAGAGACTTTTGCACAATGCTTGCGCAAGGAGAGAACGCAATGGAAAAGAGCAATCTTTCCGAGTCCGTTCTTGCCCGCGTAACCCCCGGCGGCGGAAATTACGGCGCAGGCGTCGTGCTTACGGAAAGGCAGAGAGCGCTCGCAAGAAGTGCGGGAATGTCATACAGGGAATATTACGATCTCATTTCCGGCATACCCGAACACACAAGAAAAAACAACAGATAACAAAAAGGAGAATTATATAACAATGGAAGATATTTATACATGGTCAAACGATATGTATCCCCTCGTCAAAAAGAGCTTTGACGAAAGATACAAACAGAGAATAAATTACATAGGCGAGGTTGCCGGGATAGTTTCCCGCAAGGATACTTCATATAAGCTGGATTCACTTGGCGGCTACGGACTTCTTTCCGATTATAACGGCACCCTTGCCGTTTCGTCCGGCACAGGCGGTTTTACGGAGGTTATAACTCCGAAGGAACACGCACTTGCAATGCCCGTTTCATATAAAGACGCAAAGACCGATATGCTCTTTGCGGCAAACAAGGTCGGTATCCGCCTTGCAGATTCCGCATATATGACGGTATGGCACGCATTCTGCAAGTTGTTTGGCAGTGCACAGACAACTATCGGTGCGGACGGCGTTGCCTGGGCTTCGACAAAGCACCCTGTTTCGTCCGTCGGCAGCGCAAAATTTTCAAACCTTATGGACGACGCTCTTTCGCTTGATGCGATCTGTGCGGCACAGGCGTCGCTTGCAAGCGTTACAACAGCAGACGGTTTGCCCTTTGATGCAAATTATGATCTGCTTCTCGTCTCCCCCGATCTCGAATCGACGGCAAAGACGCTTTGCGGCGTAAATGCGCAGGCGGCACCGCTGACAAATCCCAAAACAGGTCTCGGTGGCAATCCCGTTTACGGTATGAGATATATGGTCATCGGCGGAGCAGACGGTTTTGCAAGCGGTCAATGGGCGATTGCCGACAGCTCGCTTCTTACGGAAGCGCTCAAACTTGTTTACCTCTCCGAGCCGACGGTTCTCGTCTCCCCCAGAGAAAATCCTCTTGTAACGGATTATGTTGCATATGTTGATTTTGCAATCGGCTTCGGCGACGCAAGAGCAATCATCTTCTCGGATCCCGCACTCGCAACGGCTTCGGGCACCTGATGAAAAATATAAAAAGGGGAGCGAAAGCTCCTCTTTGCTTATAAAGGAGGAAAACTATGACACTTGAAAATATGAAAAAGAAAATATACGCCCTGCTTTCGATTGATGAAAAAACAAAAGTCCCCGCGCTTTGCTATGCGATCGACTCGGCGCAGAGAAAAGTTGCCGTGCTCGGAAAGTGCATAAGAAAGGAGACTGAAATAACCTTTGTCCTCGGCAAGGCTGACGCTCCTGCGGATTTTATCTGTCCGGCGGGCGATGAGCCCTCTGTCGACTTTTTTGACGGCAGGCTCACCCTTGCCCCAAGAGAGAACAAAACTGTTATAATGACGTATTATGCCTATCCGGCAGAGGTGACTGATGAAACGCCTGACGCGACGGAGCTTTCCATCGACGGAACGGCGGCTGACGCCGCTGTCTATTGTGCGGCGGCGGAGCTTTGCTCCTCGGTGCGACCGGGGGACGTGAGACGTTATATGGAGCTGATGACGGAATATGACGAGCGCATGGCGGGCATATGCGCTGACAGTGTGAAAAGTATAAAGCCGGCGGTGTTTGCGGGGAGGAGACTGAAATGAGCTTTGAAAGAAGCGATTATGGGATTTCCGGTCTCAGGACAAGCCTTCGCACCGCTTCGGACGGCAGAAGGTCACTCTTTGCAAGCGGATTTGAGAGCGGCACGGGGACTGTCGGCAGGAAGCTGACAAACGTGATATATTCGGGAGGCAAGGTCTGCACGGTCGGCGCACCGAAGACTTACGCCCAAAAGGCGGTTTCCGTATCGCGCGCAGAAAACCTGCTCTATGAAATCGGGCCGGGAACGGATGTCGGAAAGAACGAATTTTTCTGTCACGGCAGGGGAGAGATGGAGGATACATTCTCATCCGACGGCAAGCTGACAATGAAAACGATCATTTTCGATAAATCCAAGGACGGTGAAAGCGAACGCGATGACGCAAGCGATTATGTCTGGTTCAATCAGTCGCTCGAAAAAAAGAGCTATTTTCTTCACCTCATAATATCTTCTGACACCATGCAGGGCGGACTGATGTTTACTCTGAAAAGTCCGACGGGAAGAAATTATGCTCTGGTTGAGGCGGGCATAATGAACGGACACGAAAAGCAGGATGTTTTTATCTCGTTTGACGTACCCTCCGCGGGAACATACGAGATGTGCTTCGGACCCGTATACGAAAACGCGGATTTTGACCCCGACGAGTGTTACAGGGCGGAAATAATGAAAATGTATCTTTTTGACACAGCCGCGGCGTTGAAAAGCGGGATAACGCAGAACTGGCTTGAAAGTATGGAGTTTGACGGCAGATATTATGATTATTCGCTGCCTTTCGCAATTACGGGAAAGCGTATCTGCGCAAGCTGTGAGCATGACGGAAATCTCTATTTCGCAACGGAAAAATCCGTATACCGCATGAAGAACGGGGCGGTATATGTGTTATGTAAAAGCCGCCACGGAGCGGGCGGCTCGTTTTACACGTTCGGCGCGGACGTGTATTTTGCCGACGGAGACAGAATTCTCCGTTTTTCGGAGTTCGGTAGCGATGAAATTTATGCCGAGCCGACGCAATATACAAACTGTACGTACAACGGCTCGTCATACAAAGCCGGAAAGAAAAATCCGCTTTCCGTTTATGCGGACGTCACCTTCGGGATAAGCTCGGAGCTTACGAGAAGTATTCCTTATGCAATCGGTCACCGGACGGATTTCTGCGAAATATATGATGACTCCGGAACCCTCGTTCCGTCATCCGCTTACACGACCGAAAAACACAACGGCGCGCTTGAAGTGACGCTGAAGGAGGCGACCTCGTCAAAGCTGACGGTCAGAGTCAGAATTTCGGACGCGGATGCGGAGGAGAACTTCGGCGTGCGGTCTGCGTTTTTCGGCGGCGTGCTTTTTGATGAGGGCGAGAGCGGCTCCGAAAAAAAGCTGATGGGCACATACGCGGACAAAATCTATGTCATAACGCTTACGGACGTCGGAATTGCGGATGAGAATGTTCTTTCCGTCTCTGCCGGAGACACCGTCACCGCGCTTGTAAGCTCCGGAGAGGAGAGATTTGTTTTCACAGAAAAGTCGATAAAAAGAGTCGGCTTTGACGGCGTCTCGCTTTCCGTAACACCCGTGAAAAACGGTTTCGGCTGTGACATCCCCGGCAGTGCTGTCTGCTTTTCGGAGGGTGTTTATTTTGCGAACACATACGGCGGAGTCTACTATATAGATAAGGACAGAGAAAGCTCCGTCGACGTTTGCAGGCGCGTTTCAGCCCCGGTGCACGACGAGTTTTTTGCAATGGTCAGCAGCGGCAAAGAGATGAGCGGGATCTGCTGTGACGGAAAATATTATCTTTTTGCCGACGACGATGTTCTCATATGGGACGCATACGAAAAGAGACCGTCGACGATGCTTTCGGCGCCGGAGGAACGGAAGCTCGTATGGTACAGGGCGAAAGTCGATGGATTTGAGGGAGCGGTGCGCGCCGTCGGAGACAGAATCTATTATCTCTGCACGGGCGGGATAAAGCATTTCGGATTTGCTTTTGGCGGTGGCGACGGAATATTTGAAACCGAAACCCTTTATCCGGACGGGATGTTCGTCGAAAAAAGAATATCAAAGGTCTGTATTTCCGCAAGACTCGGAAAAAGCGCGGTGCTCCGCATAAAGCTCGACGACGAAATGCAGGCGGATACATACACACTTTGCGCAGGAGAAAAACCGACTGTCTACACGGTGTCAATCCCCGGCAGAAATTTTTACGGCTTTGCGCTTCAGGTCAGTGGAGGTGACTTTGAAATTTACGGCGTCGGAACGGAATATTACATCTGAGGAATATTTGCGTTTTTTTGCGGAAACAATATATGTGACCGAAAAAAACGAAAGGAAAAGCGCACGGCGGTAATGAAAAAAGCCGTCGGCGCGGCGTAAAAAAATCATGAATATAACATTGAACGAAAAAGAAAAAAACTGTGTAAAGGATCTTGCGGATCAGGAAAAGCTCTGTATTCAGAAGTATGAAAAGTATGCGTCCATGGCGAAGGACAAAGTGCTTTGCGATCTTTTCACAATGCTCAAATCCGATGAGGAAAAGCACCTTTCATCATTGAACGACCTCATGAACGGCACCGTTTCGGCGAATGTCAACGTAAACGACAGCGCGGGCGCGACATATTCTCCCGCGGCAACTTATACGGGCAATTATGTTCAGGCTGACAAGGACAATGACTCCTTCCTCTGCACGGACGCGATCACAACGGAGAAATACGTTTCCTCCGCATATAATTTTGATCTGTTTCAGTTCGGCAGCACGGAGGCGAGAAAACTCCTTGCGGATATTGAGGTCGAAGAGCAGAACCATGCGGAAATGATGTTCAGATACAAAACCGTAAACTCAATGTGTTGATTTCCCGAAAAACAAAAGGCTTGCGCACAGCGCAAGCCTTTTCGGTTTATTTGAGAAATTTTCTCACTTTGTCTCTCCAGCGGAGCATATACTGCCGCGTCATAAGAGTGTAAAGCTTTTGAGTCATCAGCGCGATAACCATCGAAAGGACGAAATACAGAGCTGAAAGCCATTTGCTTTCCGGCAGCTCCAGAAGCTCAGAGAAGAACACAAAGCCGACTGTCAGAAGTGCAAGGGGAAGGGCAATCTTCAGAATCGTTCCGAAGATTTTTCCCGCCTTATCGAAAATGAATTTCGTCGCCGCCATCGGCCCGAAGAGCGCCGCAAAGCATATCGGCGCAAAAAGGTTATTGCCGCAGATGAGAAAGCTCAGCACCGAAATTATCACGTAGACGGAAAAGCCATATCCGAGACCGATTTCGGCAGAGCAGAAAAGCACGATGAACGAAACTATGCATGCGGCTGAAATATCGAGCACGCCGAGCAGTCCGCCGATGAAGAGGATTATCGTGCCGAGAGCGGAAAGTATTCCGCAGACGGCGATTTTCTTTGTTCCTTTCATATCAGCAACAACGGATAAAGTCTCCGCCGCATGCTTCGCACATGCAGTCCATACAGATGAGGGTCGAGCAGACGTCGCAGACGCCGCATCCGCCGCCATCGTTTTCTTTCCGGTATCCGCCGGCGGCTTCCTTCATTTTTTCAACAGCCTGCTTGTATTCCGGGTTACCCGGATCCATTTCGGAGGCTGTCGAAAAGTTTCTCGAAGCCTCAAAATACCAGCCTCTGGCGGCAAAAACGAGACCCTTGAGATAATACCATTCCGCAGTCCTTTCGGAAGGATCGACGGCGTTGAGCTGAACGTCCGCCTCATAGAAATTCTGCTCGTTTATGAGCTGACGTATATCCGCAAAGCGGCTTTCGTCCCTGTATGACTGCGAATAGCTTTCGCTTTCGCCGAAGGATTCATCCCGCTCTCTTTCCTGCTGACGCTGACGGTTTATCTTGTCATATGCTTCGTTTATTTCCTTCATCTTTTCCCCCGCGAGATCCGCCAGGGGAGAGCCGACGTAATTGTCGGGATGATACTTTTTCGCAAGGTCGCGATATGCGCTTTTGATTTCCTCGTCCGTTGCGTTTTTATCGACGCCGAGCACCTTATACGGGTCTTTTCTCATTTTTCCGCCTCCTTTCTCATCGCCATAATAAGCGAATTCTCCATTCCTCCGCGGACAATGTTAGTTATGCAACGCATTACCGCGTCCGACCTCGGCGGCTCGATGAGAGCGATCGCGCGGTCGAGGGAGCGGAGCTCCAGCGTCAGTATGTCCGATATGTCCGAGGAGAGATATTTTTCCGCTTCTTCATCGCTTTCAAAAGCGAAGATAAACGGATTGTATTTGTTTTCTTTTTTGTCTTTTTTATAGTCGCACACGGCGTCCGCAAGGTAGACCCAGCGTCCCGTATGATAACCGATTTCCCGCGCGACTGTGGCAGTCGCCTCTTCATAGCCGACGGAGAGAAGCTCTCCGAGCAGCCTTCCGAAAACGTCCGCTACTTCGTCCGGACGGGGACAGTTTTCTCTTTCGAGCAATGAAAGCTTCGAAAGGTATTCCTCCGTCTTTGCCGATATATCCGGCAGGGCGGCTTTTTTGTCTATCCGTTTCGCATACGGAAGGAGCATTTTCGCAATCATGCGTTTAATGCCTTTTTCATCTCGGACATCGTCCTTACAGTTGTAATAAACGAGAATACCGCTCGCTCTTGCCGCAAATTCAAGTTCGGCATTGTCGCGGCAGACAGTTCGTTTTTTCATCGGGTGCGCTTTGCAGCGTATCCTTTCAAACGAAAGTTCCGTATCCGAAAGAGCCATCCGGCACAGGGCGAAAAACGTCATGTCGTATGACAGTGTAAAGGCGGAAATGCCGCCCGTATGCTTTGACATCGAGCGGCACAGTCCGCAGTATACGCTTCTGTAAAAATCGCTATCCTTGACTTTAAGCTCCGGTACAAGCGGTTTTACAAATCCGAACATTGTTTATGACGAATATCCGTAATAGCGGACGAGGTTATAATAGCTGTTGACGTAATCTTTTGCGAGGAAGGTATTCTTCATTGTAAAGCCGGAGATGGCTGCCGTATCGACCTTGACGGAAGCGTCATAGCCTTCGATGACGCCGTCATATTTGTCATATTTTACGTTGTCATTGTAATCCGAGAACCAATCTTCGTATTCTTCGTCCTCATAGACCTTGTCTACGAGCTCGATACGCTTTACAAAGTATGTGTAATCGTTTGTGTCGCCTGTGGAGAGAGCGTCCGTGCATTCGCCGATTTCAAGCTTCTTTATAGCCTCGTTTACGTTCGAAGCGTTTGTTAGGTTGTTGTCCTTGGGGATGAACACGCCGCGCTTGAGCGTTACGGAATAGTAATTGTCGGAATGTTTCTGAACGAGCTCTTCAAAATCGACGCCGTTCTTGATATCCTGCTGGATTTCCGCCGCGAGGGTTGCTTTCTTTTCCTTTTCCTCCTGCGTCAGCTTTTCCGTTTCATATGCCTTCTGCTCGGTCACCTTGCCGTCCTTATCGGTTGTCGTCTTGACAACACGATTGCCGTTTTCGTCCGTCTTTACCTTGTTGTTCATGTCGAGCATGATGAAGAGATAGCCTACGTAATTATCCTTATAATATTTGTCGAGTTCTTCGGCTGTAACGGGGTCGATACCTTTGTCGCCATAGAGGTATTCAACGACCGCCTTGGACTTTTCAGCCATTATGAGATAATCATAGAGCTGGTTTGACGTGTATCCGAAGTACTGCTTGTAATAGCCCTTTCCGCGCTGGCTCTTGACGGCGGAGTCTACGTTCTTTTTGATACTTGCGATTGTTTCGTCGCTTATTGTGAGCTCGTATTTATCGAAAAGATACTGCTCTATGAGAACGGACTTGACATGGGTTATCGCGCGGTCTGTATAGACCTTGTCATAGGTGATGCCTTCATCTGTTTTCTGATCCCAGATGGTGCTTTCGACTGACGAATTGAGAACGTTCTGTGTATAGAAGGTCTGCTTTGAATAGGTCATCATGAACTTGAAGAAGTTTGTGTCTGCCGTGTAGGTTTTTCCGTTGTCGGCTTCAAATGTCATGACTGTTTTCGCTCCGCAACCGGAAAGAGTAAGCGCGAGAGTTGCCATGAGCATTGCAAGTGCCAATGCAAAGGCAACCGTCTTTACTGTTTTTGCTGTGCGTTTCATAATTTTTGATTCTCCTTGTAATTTGTAAAAAGCGGAATTAAAAAGTCCTGTGTAACATTATACATACATTTTTCAATAAAATCTACTCTTTTTTTGATTTTATTTGTATATATTTTTTTAACAACCCGCAAATATAGGGTAAAATCGGTTCTCCGCTCTTGTTTTTGCACCTTATTGAGGGCTTTGTCGACGCTATGACGGTGATTGATTTCTTCGGATAGAGGGAAATCATCTCCGACCACGCGGGGATATCGAGGTATCTCGGATAGATGACGGCGCCGTCCTCGCTTTGGTCTATCTGGACGAACCCGCAGTCGATTGCGAGCGCGCGGAGGAGGGAGATGGAGAGGAGCGTTTCGACGGACGGCGGAAGGTCTCCGTAGCGGTCGAGCAGCTCTGCGGCGATATCGTCCATATCCTGCTCCGTTTCGACGGTCGCGATTTTCTTGTAAACGTCGATACGCTGGGCGGAATCGCTTATATAGCTTTCGGGAATATATGAGTCCCTGCCGATGTTGACGGTGCAGTCCGCACGTTCCTTCGGCTTTTCGCCCTTCTCTTCGAGCACGGCTTCATTGAGTATTTTTATATAAAGGTCATAGCCGATGCTCTCCATGTGCCCGTGTTGACGTGCGCCGAGAAGGTCACCCGCGCCGCGTATTTCAAGGTCGCGCAGGGCTATCTTGAAGCCTGAGCCGAACTCGGTGAAGTCGCGGATTGCCTGAAGGCGCTTAGTTGCGATTTCCGAAAGGGATTTTGAGCGGGGATATGTGAAATAGGCGTAAGCCCTGCGGGAACTCCTGCCGACGCGTCCGCGTATCTGATGAAGCTGTGAAAGCCCCATTTTGTCCGCATTTTCGATTATCAGCGTGTTTGCGTTCGGAACGTCGACTCCCGTTTCGATTATCGTCGTGCAGATGAGAATATCAATGTCACCGGAGACCATCCCCTGCCATATGGCGGAGAGCTCGTCCTTTTCCATCTGCCCGTGTGCGACCTCAATGACCGCGTCCGGAAATTCCTTTCGCAGTTTTATCGCCTTCTGAACGATCGTGTCAACTCTGTTGTGCAGATAAAACACCTGTCCGCCGCGGCGCAACTCTCTGCGTATCGCCTCGTTTATTACTATATCGTCGTGTTCGAGAACGTATGTCTGAACGGGCAACCTGTCGCTCGGCGCCTCGTCCAGCACGGACATATCACGTATCGAGCTCATAGCCATATTCAGCGTTCTCGGAATGGGGGTTGCCGTCAGCGTCAGAACGTCGACGTTCTTTGAAAACTGCTTGAGCTTTTCTTTGTGTGCAACGCCGAATCGCTGTTCCTCGTCGACTATCAGCAGCCCGAGATCTTTGAACTGCACGTCCGACGACAGTAGCCTGTGCGTGCCGATTATTATATCGACGTCACCCCTTTTGAGCGCGCGGAGCGTTGCCTCCTGCTCCTTTGCCGTGCGGAAGCGGGACATAAGCGAAATCTTTATCGGAAACGCTCTCATTCTTGAAACGGCTGTCTGATAATGCTGCATTGCGAGAATTGTCGTCGGGACGAGAATTGCAACCTGCTTGCCCGCTTCAACCGCCTTGAACGCCGCGCGGAGGGCAACTTCTGTCTTTCCGAAGCCGACGTCTCCGCAGAGCAGTCTGTCCATGGGGACAGAACGCTCCATATCCTTTTTTATGTCCTCTGCGGCGGCAAGCTGACCGTCCGTCTCGTCATATTCAAAGGTCGATTCAAATTCCCTCTGCATTTCTCCGTCTGCGGGGAAGGCGTAACCGGGGCGGCGGAGCCTTTCGGCATAAAGCTCTATAAGCTCTTTTGCCATCTCCTTTACCTCCGCCTTGACGCGCGACTTTGCCCTTGCCCATTCCGTTCCGCCGAGCTTTGAAAGATGAAGCATTCCGTCGTCCGCTCTTGCGCCGATGTATTTTGAAACTAGGTCAATCTGCTCGCAGGGAACATAGAGCACGTCGGTGCCGGCGTATTGAATTTTCATATGGTCGCGGCAGACGCCGTCATAATTGCGTATGCTTTCAAGCCCCATATACCGCCCTATACCGTGCGTGACGTGGACGACGTAATCGCCGACTTCAAGATCCGCATAAGAGAGAATTTTTTCCTTTGCCGAACGTGCGGATTTTGCATTGCGCAGCTTTCTTATCGCGAGCTTGCGCTTTGCAAGACTCTGATTTTCGCGCAGGGAAATGCAGGCAAAGCCGGAGCGGATAAGCTCGAAGCCCTCCGCATCAAAACAGCTTATATATACGCACCTGCGCGGGATATCCGTTATTTTCGTAAAGTCGGGAGCGGACGCCGCGCTTATGTTGCTTTCGCCCATCAGCTTTACGAGATTGTTTATTTCAACCTCGTTTTCGCAGAGGATGAGTATCGATTCGCCCGCCGTCACATAGGAGGTGACGTCCTCGACGAGCGCGCCGTAATTTCCCGTAGGCGATGCGGTTTTTCGGCTTTCAAAGGAGTAAATCCCCGAAATCCGCTCTCTGTATTGTGAAATAAAGCTGTTTATAAGCACGGCGGGATTTCTGCCGACGAAGGCATAAAAATCCTCTGCGTCCTCTGAAAACGCGCTGTATTTTGATATCATAACGCCCGACGAGATAAGCTCCTTTATCGTCTCCTCATAGTGCCATGCATAGGCTTTGAGCCGCTCCTCAACCGATGACGACTCCGTCATAGCGACGAGCGTATCCTCGCAGAACCAGTCGATGAGGGCTGTACATTCGGGATAGACGAGTGAAATATATTTATCCGCGAAGGGAAGCTCAAGGCCGTTATCTATGGCGTCCTTTTCGTGCATAAGCGACTCTCTCGCCTCGGCGGTTATCGTCTTTTTCAGCTGGGCGGATATTGCGGCGGACATTTTTGCCCTTGCCTTTTCGTCCGTCAGAATTTCGCGGGCGCACGTTACGGTCACTTTTTTCACGTCGGCGACGCGGCGCTGCGTCATTATATCAAAGGAATATACGGAGTCGATTTCGTCCCCGAAAAATTCAATCCTGACGGGGGAGGGAAGCTGCGGAGGGAAAATATCGACAATGCCTCCGCGGACGGAAAACTGCCCCTTGCCGTCGACAAGGTTCCCGCGGACATATCCCGCGGAAACAAGAAAGGCGGATAGGGCGGCGATATCGTGCGTTTCGCCTTCCGATACCGTCATGGTCGCTTTTTCAAGACGTCCTCTCGGAATTGTATATTGTATTGCCGCGTCCGGCACCGTCACGACGACGTCGATGTCGTCTTCGGCTATCGCCGTAAGCACGGCAATCCGTTCGTGCTCCGTATCGTGCGAGGAAACGATATTATAAAGCACGGGGTCGCGGACGGGATAGACCATAGAACGAAGTCCCACGCCCGAAAGAAAAGCGTTTATCGATGCGGCGGTTTTTTCGTCGTGCGCTATGACAAGAGCGGGGGACGACGTTATTTTTTCGGAAACCAAAGCGGCGAGGAAAGCATTTTCAGCCCCCTCGCAAAGTCCCGTTACCATCGCGGGCGCCCGATTTTCTATCCGTAGCTGACCCCGCAGGTTTTCAAGCAGTTGACCGTATTCGCGCTCCGCGCGGATACGGCTTGAAAGTATATTCATTTTATTTCTCCGTTCTGTTGTAAAGGCACATCGCCTTCTCCGTTTCGCCCGATATTATCAGGCGCACAGCGTCAAAAATGTCGTCCCTGCGCCCTTCCGTCAGCTTCATATCGCCGTCCGGCAGATTTCCGAGAACCCAGTCCGCAAGGTCATATTCGGGCGACGGCTTTTTGCCGACGCCTATTTTCACGCGGGGATATTTCTCCGTTCCGAGCCACGCGTTTATGCTTTTCAGCCCGTTGTGACCGCCGGCGCTGCCCTCTCTGCGGATACGGATATGACCGGGATCAAGGGAGACGTCGTCGCTTAAAATTATTATATTGTCCGGTGAAATTTTATAAAAATCAGCCGCCGCTTTCACCGCCGTTCCGGAAGCGTTCATAAGAGTCTGCGGCTTCATTAAAAGCACTTTCGTACCGCCGATTTCACATTCGCCGACGAGCGAATCAAACTTCGCGCGGTCGATCTTTGCGCCGAGTTTCGCGGCGATATAGTCTATCGCGCGGAAGCCTGCGTTATGGCGGGTGTTATCATATTTTTTGCCGGGATTTCCGAGCCCGACGACGATGAACGTCGGGGGACCGGAGACCGCGGTTGTTTCTGTTTTTTTGAAAAGGTCGAATATCGACATTTGTTTTTCCTCCGTGATCGTCGGCTTGCGCGTGCAGGCAGACGCTTTGCAAGGTATATTTTACACAAAATACAACCGTTTTGCAAGGGTAAAGCGTCGATTTTGAAATAAATCTTCGGAAAATAAATCTTTTTCATAAAATTTTTTGAAAAAACTATGGATATTGCGATTTTGTTGTGATATAATATCTAATCGAATAAAGTTAGCAAAACTTTAATAAATAAAAAGTGGAGGAATTTCACACAATGGCAGCAAAAAAATATTGTTACCTGTTCAGCGAAGGCAACGCAAACATGCGTGAGCTTCTCGGCGGCAAGGGCGCAAACCTTGCGGAAATGACAAACATCGGTCTTCCCGTTCCTCAGGGCTTCACAATCTCGACAGAAGCCTGCACACAGTATTATGAAGACGGCAAGAAAATCAATCCTTCCATCGAAGCTGAAATAATGAGCTATATCGAAAAGATGGAAGAGATCACCGGCAAGAAGTTCGGCGATCACGAGAATCCCCTTCTCGTTTCTGTCCGTTCCGGCGCAAGAGCGTCCATGCCCGGTATGATGGACACAATCCTCAACCTCGGTCTCAACGAAGAGGTTGTTGACGTTATCGCAAAGAAATCCGGCAATCCCCGTTGGGCTTGGGACTGTTACAGAAGATTTATCCAGATGTTCTCCGACGTCGTTATGGAAGTCGGCAAGAAGTATTTTGAAAAGCTCATCGACGAGATGAAAGAAAAGAAGGGCGTAAAGCAGGATATAGAGCTTGACGCAAACGACCTCAAAACTCTCGCCATGCAGTTCAAGGCTGAATACAAATCCAAGATCGGCACGGACTTCCCCTCCGATCCCAAGGTTCAGCTCTTTGAGGCTATCAAAGCCGTTTTCCGCAGCTGGGACAACCCCCGTGCAAACGTATACCGTCGTGACAACGACATTCCCTATTCATGGGGTACAGCCGTAAACGTTCAGATGATGGCGTTCGGCAACATGGGCGACGACTGCGGTACAGGCGTTGCATTCACGCGTGACCCCGCTACCGGCGCAAAGGGTCTTTTCGGCGAATTCCTTACAAACGCTCAGGGCGAGGACGTCGTTGCCGGCGTTCGTACGCCTATGAAGATTGCAGAGATGGAACAGAAGTTCCCCGAAGCGTTCAAGCAGTTTGAGGACGTCTGCAAAACACTTGAAAATCACTATCGCGATATGCAGGATATGGAGTTCACAGTTGAACACGGCAAGCTCTATATGCTCCAGACACGTAACGGTAAGAGAACGGCTCAGGCTGCTCTCAAGATCGCTTGCGACCTTGTTGACGAAGGAATGAGAACTCCCGAAGAAGCAGTTGCAATGATCGACCCCAGAAATCTCGATACACTTCTTCACCCGCAGTTCGATGCAAAGGCTCTCAAAGCCGCAACTCCTCTCGGCAAGGGTCTCGGAGCTTCTCCCGGCGCAGCTTGCGGACAGGTTGTATTCACAGCCGAGGACGCAGTTGAATGGAAGGCAGCCGGCAAGAAGGTCGTTCTTGTACGTCTTGAAACCTCTCCCGAGGATATCACGGGTATGAAGGCAGCTCAGGGCATACTCACCGTCAGAGGCGGTATGACGAGCCACGCAGCCGTTGTTGCACGCGGAATGGGAACATGCTGTGTTTCCGGTTGCGGCGACATCAAGATGGACGAAGAAAACAAGAAATTCGAGCTTGCAGGAAAGGTATTCCACGAGGGCGACGAAATCTCCATCGACGGTACGACAGGTAACATCTATGCAGGACTTATCCCGACGGTTGACGCAAAGATCGCGGGCGAGTTCGGCAGAATCATGGCTTGGGCAGACGAATTCAGAAAGCTCAAAGTCCGTACAAACGCAGACACACCCAGAGACGCAAAGAAGGCAAGAGAGCTCGGCGCGGAAGGTATCGGTCTCTGCCGTACAGAGCATATGTTCTTTGAGGCTGACAGAATTGCGGCGTTCAGAGAAATGATCTGCGCAGACACAGTTGAAGAGAGAGAAGCGGCTCTTGATAAGATTCTTCCTTATCAGCAGGGCGACTTCGAGGCTCTTTATGAAGCTCTTGAAGGAACCCCCGTATGCATCAGATTCCTTGACCCGCCGCTTCATGAGTTCGTTCCGACAGAAGAGGCTGACATTGAGCTTCTCGCAGCAGCACAGGGCAAGAGCGTTGAGAGCATCAAGGCGCTTATCGCTTCGCTCCACGAGTTCAACCCGATGATGGGTCACCGCGGCTGCCGTCTTGCGGTAACATATCCCGAAATCGCAAAGATGCAGACAAAGGCTGTCATCCGCGCGGCAATCAACGTAAAGAAAAATCATCCGGACTGGAACGTTAAGCCCGAAATCATGATCCCGCTTATCTGCGAAGTAAAAGAGCTTAAGTTCGTAAAGAAGGTTGTTGTTGAAACGGCTGACGCTGAGATCGCAGCGGCAGGTGTCAAGCTTGATTATGAAGTCGGCACGATGATTGAAATTCCCCGTGCGGCTCTCACAGCTGACGATATCGCAAAGGAAGCAGACTTCTTCTGCTTCGGTACAAATGACCTTACCCAGATGACTTACGGCTTCAGCCGTGACGACGCAGGCAAGTTCCTCAATGCTTACTATGAGACAAAGATCTTTGAAAACGATCCGTTTGCAAAGCTCGACCAGGTCGGCGTAGGCAAGCTTATGAAGATGGCGATCAGCCTCGGCAGACCCGCAAACCCGAACCTCCATATCGGTATCTGCGGCGAGCACGGCGGCGACCCGACATCCGTTGAGTTCTGCCACAACATCGGTCTTGATTACGTTTCCTGCTCACCGTTCCGTGTACCGATCGCACGTCTTGCGGCAGCTCAGGCAGCTATCAAGGACAAAAAGAACTAAGATATAGTCTTTATACGGGCTCCCCGCTTCGGCGGGGAGCTTTGTTACTGTACACAAAGGGGCGTCTGTGCCGTTACCGGCAAAAAGCATCGGTGTTTGCAATAAAATCGGCGGGAAATATTGACAGAAGCGCAAATTTGATGTATAATTCATTGTAGTATATTGGATGATTTTGCGGCTTTTCACCTTCCGTATCGGAAGGTGGGGCAGTCAAAGGGCATGAAAATTCGTGCCTTTTGATTGCCGGTGGGCATGATAAAATCAT
>ENA-ORSL01000119-ORSL01000119.1-human-gut-metagenome-genome-assembly--contig:-NODE-119-length-93299-cov-17.835625_pt1 | contig 93299 bp, 75 predicted proteins | sample MGYA00242190_ERZ509157 | MGnify/ENA primary metagenome ERZ509157 (study PRJEB26280, sample SAMEA2338664) | human gut metagenome | biome: human gut; feature: human-associated habitat; material: faeces... | reverse complement strand
GTGGCACGCGAGCTGGGTTCAGAACGTCGTGAGACAGTTCGGTCTCTATCTGTTGTGGGCGCGGAAATCTGAGGAGCCCCGACACTAGTACGAGAGGACCGTGTCGGACAGGCCTCCTGTCAGCCGGTTGTGGCGCCAGCCGCACTGCCGGGTAGCAGCGCCTGGGAAGGATAAGTGCTGAAAGCATCTAAGCACGAAGCCTGCTCCGAGATTAGATTTCGCCATAAGGGCCGTCGTAGACCACGACGTCGATAGGCCGCAGGTGCAAGCGTGGCGACACGCTCAGCCGAGCGGTACTAATAGCCCGATAGTAGTGTGAGAAAATACAACGCCGCCAGAGGCGGCATCCTGACGGGATGCCCGCTTGTAGGCTGGATAATGGCACCCGAATCCTTCGGCCCTACGGGCCGTGGGAGACCTGCTTTGGCCGCTCTGCCGCTTCCGTCGGTCGTGCTTCCTTGCCCCCTACGGGCCACCCGCGAGAGCGCGGGTCGGACGGGCCTGGAGGCCCCCGCGGACCCGATTAAGACATCAAGGTGATGATAGCATGAAGGATCCACCTCTTCCCATCCCGAACAGAGAAGTTAAGCTTCATCGCGCCGATGGTACTGCGAAAGCGGGAGAGTAGGTCATCGCCCCCTTCGAGGAGCCGAGTCGAAAGACCCGGCTCCTTTTTTTCGTGGCTGCCGCCGGGCGGGGATGTGCGGGATTTCTTTGACATATCGCCGGAAAATGCGTAACTTTGCCTCGCCATGCGCGCCATGGAAAGTATTGTGAGAAAATGAATGAAGAATGCTTGATTTGCCAAGCTCCATTGGAGTACCTGGGAAACGAGGTACTTATGGAGTGTGAGCTTTGTCATCGTAAGGAAATGAGCAACACACGCTGTGTGAATGGGCATTATATCTGCAACGAGTGTCATACAAAGGGCCTGGATTCGGTTATAGGGTATTGCATGAAAGAAACATCTTGCAATCCGATAGAGATTTTTGAGCGGATGACAGATATGCCGTTTTGTCATATGCATGGGCCAGAACACCATACTCTTGTCGGGCCTGCCTTGCTAACGGCTTATCACAACTCAGGAGGCAACATTGAGTTGCTGCCTGCTTTAAAAGAGATGGCAGCTCGAGGGCGCAAAGTTCCAGGAGGGGCTTGCGGTTTTTGGGGAAGTTGCGGAGCCGCTATAAGTAGCGGAATGTTTATATCCATTATTTCCGGAGCTACGCCTTTAAGCAAAGAAGCGTGGGGACAAGCCAATATAATGACAGGCAAGTCCTTGTTAGGAATCGGTGAAATTGGTGGTCCACGTTGCTGCAAACGCAATTCTTATTTGGCGATAATGTCTGCCGTCAAGTTTGCCGCAGAGTTATATGGGATCTCAATGGAAACGGACACCATTATTTGTAGGCGGTCAAGTCAAAATAATCAGTGTATTGGCAAACGCTGTCCGTTTCACCTGTCAAACTCCAATTTGCAATAAGGCAACAGATTCCTCCATTAAATGGAATAGGGGGACAAGCCGCAAACTCGGAGCATCACGGACCGAAGGTCCGGCACCACCGCTGTTTCATGAGGTGTTATGCTCACTCCGTGGGCGCTTCGACTACGGTACAGGCTGGCCCCAATGGCATGAAGGGGGGCTTGTTAGGCCGTTTTCTAATTTATACACGCATAATTAGGGCGGTTCCGTTACCATTTTATCCTCCCCGGACACCAATGATTTTTATGTTGCAAGTTACTGAATCTTCGCAATTATTGGGTTGGTCGCTTGGCTGATTGGAATGTTTGTTGTAATTTCGGGATATAAAATTTTCAGAATGCTTGAAAGAAGATATATCTTTGTTGTGCTGGCCTGGCTGGCTATATTGCCGACATGGGGCGCATTGCCTCGTGAGAGTCATTGGTGTGGAGACAGTGTGTTGCAGAATGAATCGGCAAAGAGTCGGACATTTCTGTGGGCATTGCCGAGCCGCACCGACAGGTTCACGATGGGTATCCGCACACGTAACCTACACAGCGATCCGAAGAGGAAGTACGGACGCGCTAAAACTACTGACTATACACCTGGCCAGGGGCTATGTGCCGTGTCTGCCGCTGGCGACACCCTTGCGGTCCTGCTCATGTTGCATAGGCTTGAGAGTCCGTTGGAAACGGACGACGAGATGCTGTTAAGGGTGTTTATGCGGCGTGGGGGCGAGATGGTGTTGGACCGAACAGAGTCGTTATCCAGCGGGCTGCTGCCTAAGGTTTCGGACATCATGTCCCTGCGGCTGACTTGCGAGCCGTCGGGTATCATGATAGAGGCCGGGGAGGGTGCGTTGAAGCCTGTAGCTGAGTTCACAGGCATTATTTTCGAGGCGGACAGCGTGGGCTTTATCCTCGAGGCGGGGGCGAAGGTGGACCGTGTGACCGGAACGGCGCTGAGTTACGACCCTCTTTTCCCTCAGGATGAAAAGGTGGCTGATGTTGCCGCCCTGCTGAAGCGCATCGATATGTCATTCGACCCGTTGGAGGGAGTATGGGAATATATGGACCGACAGATGGACGAGTCTTTGCTTCGACCGGGGGGCGAATACCAACTGCTTATTGTCGGCAGTGGGGATAATATATATGACATATATTATGCGGGTGGCGCACGTGTCAATCCTTCTCGTTGGCGTCCCGGAATGAAGAAGGGAGAATTGCGGGTTATGTCGCCTGGTCGGTATATCTTGCTATGGCGCGATGCGGAAGGTGAGTGGATGCTCCATGGGCTGAAGGGAGCCATGGAGGACGATGGTGTGCTGACATTGCTCTTTCCATATCAGACAAGCTCTGTGAGGTTGCGCAGAATGAGGTGATTCGAGGCTATAAGAAGCCTGTAAAAAACTTGGCGACTTGTTCTGATTCAAGAATCAGAGCAAGTATTCACGCTTTTTTGAATAAAAACCACATATGGGCGATGTCTTTCGAAAACGTTGATTAATAAGTAGTTGGGTGGGTAATGAAGATATGCATTGACTTGTAATATAAAATTTGTTGTTTGAGTTTAAGAATTCACTAAGCTTGAGTCGGAATTAGCGGTAATTTTGCATCGAAAAAGGAATGGTCTGAGGTCGTAAATAAGGCATAGAGCCTTTTTATGGACGCAGTCACAGCAGCCTACCTTAATCAGTGATATAGTGTGAAAGGCTGATGGATGGAGTCCTGTACGTGGTGTGGTGATACATATACGTCAGGTATCCTGAAATCGAATAGCATTTGATTCGTAAGAAGATTGTGGAAAAATATTAATAAGTTAGCATCTAGCGTGTTGCCCGGCGTCGAGAAGGCGGTGGGCAACACTTATTTTCTTGGATAAGTATATTGCAAGGTGATGTCTCAGTTGTCGGGGTATTGCCTCAGTTGTCCCTTCTTGTCAAAGAGGTGGGCATGGCTGAGTCCCATCTCATCATAGGGTGATAAACTTTTCCCTTATCTATCGCGGAGTCTATAGAGTGGCGGTGATTTTGCGGTGAAAAAAGAGACCAATGAAACTAAAAGCAACACTAATTCTAATCATCTGCATTATGACAACACAGTTCATATGCGCATGGACAGTCCGTGCGACACGGCCGGTGCTAACGGACGAGACCTGCGACTTGCTCTGCAATGCAGCGCAGGAAAAGAGCCGGGAGACGGGGCTCGACATCAGTTTTGCCGTTGCAGACGCCGATGGGCTACTGAGACGTTTCCGCCACTTCGGCGATGTTCTCGTGCTGAGTGCCACACTAGTGCCGGCGAAGGCATACACTTCGGCAATCACGCAGACTCCCATCGGAGAGCTCGTCCAGTATGTGGCAGAGGGTGGCAACCTCATGGGCATGAACACCTGCGACAGCTGTATTACCCTGGTGCCCGGCGGTATCCCTCTCTTTGTAGATGGCAAGATAGTAGGTGCCATCGGCATCGGGTAGGCTCCAAAGAGCACGACATGGAGATTGCCAACTATGTTGTGGCAGCCTTCAATAAAATGACGGAATCATGTGCGGGCCAGTGGCCCAGAATATAATATAGTATGCCTCGTACAACTCCAGCGAAAGCGAGGATATGCGGGGCTAATCGCAGCATCGGGCCTTCGGGGCGGAGGCAACCGCTTTGGTGGTACAAATGCGGATGGCCATTAAAAAGGGAGTAAAAAGGGAGCACCGTCGGGATGGACGGTGCTCCGATGTATGGGGTGGATAGGGTTTTAGTCCTGGTTGAGGTTGACGCGCTTGAAGGCGACAGCCTTGAGGCCTTTCTTGACGCTCTCGAGGTACTGGCCTACGGAAATCTTAGCGTCGCGGTGGAACTCCTGCTCCATCAGCACGGTCTCTTTGTAGAACTTCTTGAGGCGGCCCTGGGCGATGTTCTGGATCATCTGCTCGGGCATGTTGGCTTCCTTCTCCTTGGCGACGGTCTCCTTGATCTGGCGGATCTTGACGGCGTCCTCCTCGGTGATGTTGCCCTTCATGATGCCTTCGTTGATGTGCTCCTCGCTCTCGGCGATGTAGAGGTTGAATCCTGCTTTCTTGAGGGCTACTTCAACGGCCTTCTTGACCTGTTCGAGGCGGGTCTTGTCGATGGCCACCTTGAGTTCCTCGTCGATTACGGACTGGGGTACACTCTCCTGTGTGGGCGCGATGGGGTTCATGGCTGCAACCTGCATGCCGATCTCCTTGCCGACCTGCGGGTCGAGGCCGGCCTCGCTGAGGCCGACGATGGTGGCGAGCTTGTTGCCGAGGTGTTCGTAGGCGGAAACGGTGGGTGCCTCGAGGCACTCGTAGGCGCCGAGTTCCATCTTCTCGCCGGTCTTGCCGATCTCGTCGGTGATGTGCTCGGCTACGGTACGGCCGTCGTCCATCTTCTGCTCCTTGAGCTCGTCGAGGTTCTTGGGCTGGCCCTTGAGGGCTACTTCGAGGATGGCCTTGGTGAGGGCGCGGAAGGACTCGTTCTTAGCCACGAAGTCGGTCTCGCACTTGAGGGCTACGATGGCGGCGAAGTCGCCGTTGGTGCCGGCGAGTACGCAGCCTTCGGCGGCCTCGCGGTCTTCGCGCTTGGCGGCCACAGCCTGGCCCTTCTTACGGATGATCTCGATGGAAGCCTGGATGTCGCCGCCGGTCTCGGCCAGGGCGTTCTTGCAGTCCATCATGCCTGCGCCGGTCATCTGACGCAGTTTCTTGATATCTTCTATGCTTACTGCCATTGTTCGTTGTTTTTATGGTTTTTGGGGTGGAGAGGTGCCGGTGTGGCACCTTCCGTGAATCAGGCTGCGGGCTTAAGCCTCAGCCTTGGGAGCCTCTTCGGCGGGAGCTGCCTCGGCAGGAGCCTCAGCCTGGGGTTCTTCGGCCTTAGGGGCTTCGGCGCGGGCCTCGCGGCGGGGCTCGGCGTTCTCGTTGCGGCGTACGCGGCGGCGCTTGCCGGGGGCCGGGGCTGCTGCCTCTTCCTCTTCGGGCTCCTCGTTGTCGAGCTTCTCGATCTTGCGCTCCTGGAGGCCTTCGGCGATGGCGGCCACTACGGTGTCGAGCACGAGTTCGATGCTCTTGGAGGCGTCGTCGTTGACGGGGATTACGAAGTCGATGTTCTCGGGATTGGAGTTGGTGTCGACCATGCCGAAGACGGGGATGCCGAGGCGGTTGGCCTCAGCGACGGCGATGTGCTCCTTCATGACGTCAACCACGAAGAGTGCGGAGGGGAGACGGCTGAGGTCTGCGATGGAGCCGAGGTTCTTCTCGAGCTTGGCGCGCTGACGGGTGATCTGGAGTTTCTCGCGCTTGGAGAGGTTGTCGAAGGTGCCGTCCTTGCTCATCTTGTCGATGGTGGTCATCTTCTTGACGGCCTTGCGGATGGTGGGGAAGTTGGTGAGCATGCCGCCCGGCCAACGCTCGTTGACGAAGGGCATCTCTACGCTCTGGGCGCGCTCGGCGATGACGTCCTTGGCCTGCTTCTTGGTGGCCACGAAGAGGACCTTCTTGCCGCTCTTGGCAATCTGCTTGAGTGCGTTGGCTGCGGTCTCGAGCTTGGCTGCGGTCTTGTAGAGGTCGATGATGTGGATTCCGTTGCGCTCCATGAAGATGTAGGGAGCCATTGCAGGGTTCCACTTGCGTTTGAGGTGGCCGAAGTGGCAGCCGGCGTCGAGGAGCTGCTCAAAGGTGGGTGTTGCCATTGATTTTGGTTGTGTTTTTTGTTTACGTTCTGTTGGACATTGCAACCGGCGGGTAGGGAACGAGGCCATCCTGCCGGTTTAGATACTAAACACGAGGGAGAGGAGGGGTATACGGTCTGTCGCCTTGAGGCTTTCGCTTATGCTGATAGGTGCTTGCCCGTAGGGCTATAAACCGAGTATCGCCTGGCGCCGGAAGACAGGCCTCCGGCGCCAAGCGTGTGGGTTGTCAGAATGCAGTTGACAGCAGATGCATTAACGTTTGCTGAACTGGAAGCGCTTGCGGGCCTTGGGCTGGCCGGGTTTCTTGCGCTCGACGACGCGTGCGTCGCGGGTCATGAAGCCTTCGGCGCGGAGTGCGGGCTTAACCTCGGCGTTGTTCTTGACCAGGGCTCGGGCGATGGCGAGGCGGAGTGCCTCGGCCTGACCTTTGTAGCCGCCGCCGTCGAGGTTGGCCTTGATGTCGAAGCTGCCCTCGGCCTCGATGGTCTTGAGGGGCTGCTTTACGATGTACTGAAGGATGGGCGAGGGGAAATAAACCTCCAGCGGGCGCTTGTTGATGGTGATGTTGCCGGTTCCCTCGGTGAGGTAAACGCGTGCTACCGCAGCTTTGCGACGGCCAATGGCATTGATTACTTCCATCTCGATTATTTCAGTTTATTGATGTCGATAGTTTTGGGGTTCTGGCTCTCGAAGGGGTGCTCTGCGCCGTTGTAGACGTAGAGGTTGTTGAGCTGGCGTGCGCCGAGCTTGGTCTTGGGGAGCATGCCCTTTACGACCTTGATGAACAGGGGGTGCTTGCCTGCCTTGATGGTCTTCTTGAAGGACTTCTCCATGAGGTCGGCAGGGGTATACGCACGCTGGCCGCCGGGGTAGCCGGTGAAGCGCAGGTACTCGCGCTTGGTCATCTTGTCGCCGGTCATCTGCACCTTTTCGGCGTTGATGATGATGACGTTGTCGCCGCAGTCCATGTTCGGAGTGAAGTCCGGCTTGTACTTGCCGCGAAGTATTTTTGCCACCTTGGCGCAGAGACGGCCAAGAATCTGGTCGGTTGCGTCGATTACTACCCATTCCTTCTTGATGGTGTCAGGAGTGGCGTATTGCGTTTTGTAGCTTAAAGAGTCCACTTTGTTGCTTTAGCGTTTGTTTGGTTGTCGTTGTCGGCGGGTCGGGCTTGCGGAAAAGGCCAATTAACCGCTTGCCGTCGCTGCCATTTTCATGCTTGGATATAATCGGCGTGCAAAATTAATACTTTTTTTGTTCCCGGCCAAATTTCGCGGTTTTTTTCGTGTTAAAAACTTAAAACGCACCTCTTCCTCAGATTGGGTTGAAGGAGCGGTTTATCGGAGACGGGAGGCGACGAGGCGGAGGAAGGCGGCAAGGAGGTCGAGGCCGCAGTCGGTCATGACGCTCTCGGGATGGAACTGGAGGCCGAAGAGTGGGAGGGTGCGGTGGCGCAGGGACATTATGTTGCCCTCTTCGTCGCGGGAGGTGGCGACCAGGGTGGCGGGCAGGGTTGAGGGGTCGACGATCCACGAGTGGTACCGGCCGACGTGAGGCGGAGAGGGGAGGGCTTTCAATGTAGCAAGTAGCGGGTCTGAGTGGTCGGTTACTGTCAGCGGGGAGCGGTGGCCGTGGCGCGGACAGGGGAGCTGGCGCAGGTGGGATCCGAAATGAATGGCGATGGCCTGCATGCCAAGGCATACTCCGAGCACGGGCACACTATCGGCGGCGTGCTCGACAAGCCGCATCAGCCCGGGCATCTCCTGCGGCAGACCGGGGCCGGGCGAGAGGATGAGGGCGTCGTAGTCGAGCGGGGAGTCGGCAAGCACGTCGGTGGGCACGACCGTCCATTGGCAGCGGGGGCTGACGCGCTCCAGCAGCCCGCAGATGTTGTGCACGAACGAGTCGCGGTTATCGGCCAATGCGATTTTCATGGCTGCAAAATTAGTGAAATTTCATTAATTTTGCGGCATGGAATGTATAACACCGGCAGAGTTGCGCCGGGCTATGAACGAACGTGGTGAACGATGCGAACCTTTCGTGTGGGGAGTTGACTACGGTCTGACGCGCGGCTTCATCTGCTCGCCGGAATATCGCGGGGTGCTGTGGCACATCGGCGCAGATGGCAATGACCGCGGTCTGACGCCGGAGGAGCCGTTGCCGGAGATGGCGATTGTGTCTGCTCCCACCCGGGAGGAGTATGCGGAAATGTTCGATACCCTGCAAGTGGGGCTCATGCGCGGCGACTCTTTCCTGGCCAATCTCACCACGGCCACCGAGGTGTGCCTGAAGGGTTCTCTGAGGGACGTCTTCCTGACGTCGCGTGCTCCCTTCCGGCTGCTCATCCCCGGCGAGTTCGTGTGCTTCTCGCCGGAACCGTTCGTGCGAGTGGAGGGGAGGGGCATAGCCACGTTCCCGATGAAGGGCACCATCGACGCCACTTTGCCAGACGCGGAGCGGCAGCTGCTCGACGACTACAAAGAGACGTGCGAGCACCACACCATCACCGACCTGATGCGCAACGACCTCAACATGGTGTCGGACGCCGTTGAGGTGATGCGCTATCGGTATGTGGAGCGAGTCGAGACCATGCGCGGTCCCATCCTGCAGACGAGCTCTGAAATCTGCGGCACCTTGACCGAGGGCAAGGAAAGGCGCTTTGGCGACATCATCTTCCCGCTACTGCCGGCCGGGAGCATCACCGGGGCGCCGAAGCGTGCCACCGTGGAGCTGATAGCCAGGTCGGAACGGTGTCCGAGGGGCTGGTATACGGGTGTGTTCGGCTATTTCGACGGCCATGCTTTCCGCTCGGCCGTCATGATCCGTTGCCTTCAGCGCAGTGCCGACGGACGGCTCTATTACCACAGCGGGGGCGGTGTGACCATCAACAGCCGCTGTCACGACGAGTACCGCGAGGTGCTGGAGAAGGTGTACCTTACTAAAATATATGGTTATCACCAATTGTGCCAACCATAGGAACCAGGTCGGACTACACGCCCACAGCGTGGACGATTCGACGCTCCACGTTTGACAACAGGAGTGAAATTGGGAATAACCTTAAGACATATGAGCGAGTTCTTAGAGACGATAAGGGTTAGCGAAGGGCGGTTCATGCTGCTGCCGCTCCACGTCGAGCGTATGAGCCGCACACAGACAGAGGTCTATGGCCGACCGAGCTGCGGGCTTTGCCTGGGCATGGCCGACGTCCCGGTGGATATGCGCACGGGCGAGGTGAAGTGCAGGGTGCGTTATGGCCGGGAGATCGAGTCGGTGGAGTTTGAGCGGTATTCGCCCAGGACCGTCCGCAGCCTCAGGCTGGTGGAGGCGTCGGCAGACTTCGACTACCACTTGAAATATGCTGACCGATCGGCGCTGACGGCCTTGCGCGCCCAGCGCGGCGATGCCGACGAGGCGGTGATAGTCTGCCACGGGCTCGTCACCGATACCTCCTATTCCAACTTGGTTTTCCGCAGCCGGGAGGGTCGGCTTTACACACCGCGGACGCCGCTGCTGCGTGGGGTCATGCGCAGACACTTGTTAGAAAAGGGGCTGCTGAGTGAGGCCGACATTACCCCGGCGGACCTACAGGGCTTCGTGTCGGTGATGATGATTAACGCCATGATGCCGCCAGGCACCATTCCCGAGATACCCGCCACGGCAATAGGCGGCGACGCTTATCGCTGGTGATCAAAAGCGCGGGGCGACGGAGTGGGGCAGGGTTGTTCGGACTTGAGGCAATTTTTCTGATGACGGTAAATATTTATCGTGGGATATTCGGTTATCCGATCTTGATTCCGGAGAAGCCCATGAAGGCGAGTGCGAGCAGTCCGGCGCATAGCAGGGCCAGGGGCGTGCCGCGCATGGCGCGGGGGGAGTCGCTCAGCTCCAGCTGCTCGCGGATGCCGGCGAAGATCCACAGTGCCAGGGTGAAGCCGATGCTGGTGGCCACTCCGTAGGTGATGCTCTCCATGAGGTTGAAGCCTTTCTGCACCACGAGGATGGCCACGCCGAGCACGGCGCAGTTGGTGGTGATCAGGGGCAGGAAGACGCCCAGTGCCTGGTACATGGCCGGCACGGTCTTCTTCATGACTATCTCCAGGAGCTGCACCAGGAAGGCTATGACGAGGATGAAGGCTATGGACTGCAGGAAATCCAGCCCGAGGGGGGTAAGGACGAAGTACTGCAGCAGCCAGGTGACGGTGGTGGCGATGGTGATGACGAACGTCACGGCCATGCCCATGCCCACGGCCGAGCTGATGCGCTTGCTCACGCCCAAAAAGGGGCAGATGCCGAGGAACTGCGCCAGGACTATATTGTTGATGAATATAGCCGTGATGATGATTGACAGGTACTCTAACATGGCTTACTTAGGCGTTTTTGCGGAGTTTGTTTACGATGGCGATGAGGTATCCGAGTGCGATGAAGGCACCGGGGGCGAGCACGAAGACGAGCATGCCGTAGTCCTCGGCGAAGACTTCGGCTCCGAAGAGTCGGCCGGTGCCGAGGAGCTCGCGTGTGCCGCCGAGCAGGGTGAGGGCGAGGATGAAGCCGATGCCGCAGCCGAGGCCGTCGCAGATGCTGTCGACGACACCGTGTTTGCCGGCGAAGGCCTCGGCGCGCCCAAGCAGGATGCAGTTGACCACGATCAGGGGGATGAAGATGCCCAGGGAGGCGTTCAGCGCGGGCGCCCAGGCGCTCACGGCCAGCTGAAGAAGGGTCACGAAAGTGGCGATGATGACGATGTAGGCGGGAATGTGGACCTTGTCGGGCACGAGGTTGCGCACCGAGGATATGACGGCGTTGCTGCAGACGAGTACGGCGGCGGTAGCCAGGCCCATCATCAGTCCGTTCATGGCCGACGAGGTGGTGCCGAGGGTGGCGCACATGCCAAGAAGCAGTACGAAGACCGGGTTGCCGGGCACTATGCCGTTATATATGAGTTTCCACTTGCTCATGGCTGCGGATTTTCGGAGTATGATTTATAAGTCTTGTATGCGTCGCGGACGGCGCGGAGGAATGCGCGGGATGAGATGGTGGCGGCGGTGATGCCGTCGACCTGTCCCTGCTTCCCGGTGTCCTTGGTGACGTAGAAACGCACTGTGGCGGGGTTCTTGCCGATGATGGAACGGTCTCCCTTGGGGTCGCGGAACCAGTCTTCCATCTTGGCGCCGAGACCAGGCGTCTCGGCCTGGTGCAGCACGCGGTAGTCGCGCACGGTGCCGTCGGCGTCGAAACCTACCATGATGGTGACCTCGCCGTTGAATCCCTCGTTGGTGGTGGCCTTGACGGCGGCGCCCCGGAGCTTGCCGTCTTTGAGCGCAGGGTATACCACGCAGGTGACCTGGTGCTTGGTGACGACGGTGTCGGCCATGGCCTCGGGGTCATTGTCGAATGGCGGGGCGACCTGGCGGATGGCGGCCACTTGGGCCTCCTTGGCCTGGGCGACGATGGGGTCCTTGGTGATGGAGTACATGAGTCCCAGTAGGGCTCCGGCGACGGCGGTGATGAGCACCAGCGACAGAATCATGTTGGGCAGGGTGGAGGGGAGGCGTTTCATGCGCGCACCTCCTTTCGGCGCCCGTGGCCGTATCGGCGGGGCTTGCAGTAGTGGTTGATGAGGGGCGTGGCGCTGTTCATCAGCAGGATGGCGAAGCTCATGCCCTCGGGGTACGAGCCGAAGCGGCGGATGATGATGGTCAGGAAGCCGATCATCAGTCCGTAGATGATCTGGCCCTTATGTGTGGTGGGGGAGGTGACGTAGTCGGTGGCCATGAAGACGGCGCCGAGGAGCAGGCCGCCGCTGAGCAGGTCGTAGAGGGGATTGCAGCCGAGTGCGGCGCTGAGTCCTGCGGCGCCTGCGAGCACGGCCACTGGGATGTGCCAGGTGATGACGCGCGTGAGCAGCAGCCACGCCAGGCCTGCGAGGATGGCGATGGCGCCTACTTCGCCCAGGGAGCCGTTCATCTGGCCCGTGAGCAGGTTCATGAGGTCGACGTGCACCTGGGTGTGGGCGGCCCAGTCTGCGTTGTACTGCGCCAGGAATGTGGCGCCGCTGGAGGCGTCGACCTGGTGCGATGCGCCGCTGACGGCCTGTATGCCGGCGTGTACGCCAGAGGGCCAGGTGGTCATGGCGGCGGGGAATGAGACGAGCAGGAAGACGCGTCCCACCAGCGCCGGGTTCCAGATGTTGGTGCCCAGGCCGCCGAAGCTCATCTTGCCGATGCCGATGGCCACGATGGCACCTATCAGCACCATCCACCAGGGGAGTATGGCCGGCAGGTTGCAGGCCAGCAGGATGCCGGTAATCAGCGCCGAGCCGTCAGAAATGGTGCACTTGCGCCCCATCCAGAGGTCGATGAGCCATTCGGCCGCCAGGCAGCCGCCGATGCTGAGCAGCAGCGTCCAGAGGGCCGGCAGACCGAACACCCAGATGCCTACGGCGGCGGTGGGCAGCAGCGCTATCACCACGTTCCACATGCACCGCTGCACGCTCCAGCGGGAGTGGTCGTGCGGCGACGTGCTTATTGTCAGTTTTTGCTCCATATAGAGTCTATGCGTATCAGAGTTTGCGCTTGCGGATTTCCATTTTACCGATCTTGATGAAGTCGAGCAGCGGCTTGTATGCCGGGCACGACCAGCTGCAGGAACCGCATTCGATGCAGTCCAGTGCGAAGTTGTCCTTCATCTCCTGCCACATTCGTTTGCGGGACATGGCCAGCAGCAGGAAAGGCTCGAGGCCCATGGGGCAGCCGTGCATGCAGCGTCCGCAGCGGATGCAGGGTTGTTCCGGGCGGCGCTTGTTCATGGTGGCGTCCATTGTCAGCAGGCCCGACGTGGCCTTCTGCACCGGGGCGTCGAGACAGCTTACGGAGCGGCCCATCATGGGACCTCCGGCTATCACCTCGGCATTGGTGGAGTCGTCCCACACGCACCCTTCGAGCAGGTGCGCCAGGCTGGTGCCGAGTGGCACGAGGTAGTTGCCGGGCAGTTCCAGGCCGTGGCCGGTGACCGTCACCACGCGCTCTATCAGGGGCTTGCGGAGCCATACGGCCTCGTAGACTGCGTAGGCAGAGGCCACGTTGTCGACGATGCAGCCGACGGCCGCAGGGAGCTTGCCCGAGGGCACCTGGCGGCCTGTGAGGGCTTCGATGAGCTGCTTCTCGCCACCCTGGGGGTACTTGGTGCGCAGGGGCACGATCTCGATGCCGGTGAAGGACTCTGCGGCGCGGGTCAGGGCCTTGATGGCTTCGGGCTTGTTGTGCTCTATGCCCACCAGGCAGCGGCTGACGCCCACGGCACGCATTAGCAGCTCTGCGCCGCGCAGGATGCCGGTGGCACGCTCGCACATCAGCCGGTCGTCGCAGGTGAGGTAGGGTTCGCACTCGGCGCCGTTGAGGATGACGGTGTCGACGGGCATATCGGGCGGGGGGGTGAGCTTGACGGCCGTCGGGAAGGCGGCGCCACCCAGGCCCACGATGCCGGCCCGGCGAACTTCCTCAACAATATCTTTGCCGGAGAGTGTGGCTATTTCTTCCTCGGTGCGGGAGGGAAAATCGACCACTGCGGCGTCGGCCGACACATCTAATATAATAGCGTCTTTCCAGTAGCCCTGCATGTCGCGCACCTTGGCGAGCTTGTGGACCTTGCCGCTGAGGGGTGCGTGCAGGTTGGCGCTTATGGGCCCGTCGGCCTCGGCTATGAGCTGGCCGCGCACCACCTCGTCTCCGGCCTTGACGACGGGCCTGGCCGGCTTGCCGATGCCCTGGCCGAGCAGCAGCGTGAGCTGCGCGGGCCGGGAGATGGCGGTGATGGGGTGCTGCGCTCCGGAAGTCTGTTTCTCGGGATTGGGGTGTATGCCGCCTATCTTGAAAGTATTCACGCCTGTTCGGGATTTATAGGTTCGTTACTCAGGATGCTCTTTCTCGGACAGGCCTCCAGGCAGGTTCCGCAGGCTGTGCAGGCCGTCTGGTCGATATGTGCCACGAAGTCCTTGACGGTAACCGCTTTCGACGGGCATACGCGCATGCACTTGCCGCAGCCGATGCAGGCCACTTCGCACTCTTTCATTGCCACGCCGCCCTTGTCGTGGTTGCTGCAGGCCACGTACACCAGCGGCTTGCGCTTTGGCACGAGCTGCATGAGATGGCGCGGACAGGCGTCGACGCAGCGGCCGCAGCCCACGCACTTGTTGAAGTCGACGGCGGGAAGGCCTGTGTCCGGGTCGATTGCCAGGGCATCGTAGGGGCATGACTCCACGCAGTCGCCGCAGCCCAGGCATCCGTAGGCGCAGGCGGTGGTGCCGGAATAGACACTCGCCTCCAGGGCGCAGCTGCGTGTACCCTCGTAGGCAGATGTCACTGGGCGCAGCGAGCAGGCGCCGTCGCAGGCAAGCACGGCCACCTTCGGTTCCACCTTGCCGGCGGCAAGGCCCACTATCTCGCCGATGCGGGGCATGGAGCCAGAGGCTCCCGGGCAGTTCATGTTCTCCAGGCTCTTGGCGCTGCAGCAGGCCACCGCGAAGGCGTGGCATCCGCTGTAGCCGCAGCTGCCGCAGTTGGCGCCGGGCAGCAGCTCCTCTACCTGGGCGATGCGCGGGTCCTCGTAAACATAGAACTTCTTGGCCGCCACGTAAAGCAGCACCGCCGCCACTAGCCCGATGGCGGCCATCAGAAGTATCGCAATCCAGATTACACTCATATCGTTATTGGTTGTCCGCGGTCAGCACTCGCTTGAGGGTGAACACAAACTCGTGCGCGATGCGTCCGCGGCAAAGGTACAGGATGACACAAAGCGTCGCCATCACGCCCATGGCCGATAGTGCGGCTGCCAGCTCGTTGCCGGTCAGCAGATACATGCCCACCATGACGGCTATTATGGCCAGGGTGGGGTAGACGGTGAGCAATCGGATGGCTTTCTGGTGCAGCCTTTCGGTCCCGGCAATTTCCACATGGTCGCCCGGGCGCACACGCATTCCTGTCGGCACCTGGACGTCGAGCGGCTCGCTGCCCTTGTCGCCGATGCCGCACAGCGATGCGGCTGCGCAGCCCTTGCACTCCGCCTGGTCTGAGATACGCACGCGGGCATAGCCACCGCCGACCTGTGTCACCAGCGCCCGATGGACAATCTCGTCTACCGTCTTTTTGCTCTTTTCAGCTTCTTGATTTTTCATTTCTTCCCGGCCTGGGGGGCCTATGCGGCTACCCGGCCATTTAGAGTGCAAAGTTACAAAAATTCCCATTCCTTGCACTCCATCCCATACCACATTTTTTTGCACTGAAAGTCGAAAGTAATTTGCGTCATTAAGAATTATTTTGTGACTTTGCGTCATATGGCCGAATGATTGTGCCGATAAGGCGCTGTTGCCAGGTATCATGACACGAAAAGGACCCTAATCAGAACATATGGCGTAATTCAGCGTATGAGGAAAGTTTACTACAGCCTGCTGCCGCTGTCCGTGGTTGCCGGCGTGGTGGCGACATCGCAAGCGGGCCCCGTCCATTCCGACCTGTCGCACACTCCCGACGAGCATCTGCCGCTTGGATGACGTTTATGAGCGTTTCGGATAGTCGATTTGAAATTTGACGGGATTTGTATTAACTTTGCGGGTCTAAAGACAAGTACACCGGTTTTTGTTCCGGCAATGGGTCTTTTGTAAAACCACCACAGCTAATTATAATATGTGCGGAATAGTAGGATATATTGGCAACGGCAACGTCTACGACGTGCTCATCAAGGGCCTTCAGCGCCTCGAATACCGGGGCTACGACAGCGCCGGCATAGCGTTGCTCACTCCCGATAACAAGATAAATGTGTACAAGACGCGCGGCAAGGTGTCCGCGCTTGAGAACTTCTGCCGCGACAAGAACACGGAGTCCAGACTCGGAATCGCCCACACTCGCTGGGCTACCCACGGCGAACCCACCGACAACAACGCCCACCCCCACTACAGCGAGGACGGCAACCTGGCACTCGTCCACAACGGCACCATAGAGAACTTCAAGGTCCTCAAGGACGCACTCCAGCAGCATGGCGTACACTTCCACACCGAGACCGACACCGAAGTGCTCGTGCAGCTCATCGAGTTCATCAAGGTGCAGAACAGCTGCTCGCTGCTCGACGCCGTCCGCGAGGCCCTCAAGCAGGTAGTCGGCGCTTACGCCATGGCCGTCATCGACAAGAACGAGCCCGACCAGATCATTGCCGCGCGAAAGTCCTCCCCCCTGGTGGTGGGCATCGGCGATGACGAGATGTTCCTCGCTTCCGACGCCACGCCATTCGTCGACCACACCAAGAACGTCGTCTACATCGATGACGAGCATATCGCCATAATCCGCAAGGGCGAGCCGCTCCGAATCGTCGACTTCGAGAACAAGGAGTCCAAGGTCAGCGTAAAGCAGCTCGAATGGTCCATCTCGCAGCTCGAGAAGGGCGGCTACCCCCACTTCATGCTCAAGGAGATTTTCGAGCAGCCCGAGACCTTGCGCGACTGCATCCGCGGCCGCGCCGTAGCCGACCAGGGTAAGGTAATCCTCAACGGCGTCCTCTCCAACAGCGAAAAATTCCTTAACGCCAACCGCATCATCATCGTGGCCTGCGGCACCTCCTGGCACGCCTCGCTGCTCGGCAAGTCCCTCATCCAGCAGTTCTGCCGCATCCCCGTCGATGTCGAGTACGCCTCCGAGTTCCGCTACTCAAAGCCCGTCATCACCGACAAGGACGTCGTCATCGCCGTCTCCCAGTCCGGCGAGACTGCCGACACACTCGCTGCCATACAGATAGCCCGCGACAAGGGGGCTTTCGTCTACGGCATCAGCAACGTCGTCGGCTCCTCCATACCTCGCAACACCGCCTCAGGCACATATATACACGTGGGTCCCGAGATCGGCGTCGCATCCACCAAGGCCTTTACCGGCCAGGTAATGGTCTTTACCCTACTGGCGCTACAGATAGCCCAGCTCAAGGGCTCCATGCCACAGGAGGAAATACAGGCCATGCTCGACTGTATCTGCAGGATGCCGGAATATGTCGCCGAAGTCCTAAAGCTCGACAAGGCCATCCAGCGCCTGTCGCTCATCTTCACTTACGCCCGCAACTTCATCTACCTCGGCCGCGGCTATTCCTACCCCGTGGCCCTGGAGGGAGCACTCAAGCTCAAGGAGATAAGCTACATCCACGCCGAGGGCTATCCCGCGGCGGAGATGAAGCACGGCCCCATCGCGCTCATCGACCAGGAGATGCCCACCGTCATCATCGCCCCCAATGACCACCTCTACACCAAGATCGTCAGCAACGTCGAGCAGATAAAGGCCCGCGGCGGCAGCATCGTGGCCATAGTCACCGAGGGCGACAAGGTCATCAAAGGCATCGCCGACCACGTGCTCGAAGTGCCCGCCGTCCCTGAAGCCCTCACGCCCATAATTACCTCCATACCCCTCCAGCTCCTCAGCTACTACATTGCCATCAACAAGGGCAAGGACGTGGATATGCCCCGCAACCTCGCAAAATCCGTCACCGTAGAATAATACCGACCCACATGAAGCGCCGGGGCCCGATTTCACTGTTCGGACCCCGGCACGCAATTTCAAGGACAAAATCGGTGGTTGACATCAAGAATGCATATGGCTGAAGATGCAAGAGGCCTCCGGCTCAGGTCTTGCCATCTCGTCATCACCTTCGGACGGTTTTTGAGGGCGACCATAAAAAATTACTGTGGCGAGAAAAAAATTTTCATACGGCTATGCGGTTGCCAATTAAGGACTTATGGCGATGCGTTGTAAATTTGGAGGGAAAATTCCGAATTTTTCACATGAAAACATTTGGTGGGTAACGAAAAAGTGCTTAACTTTGCACTCGGAAATGAGAAACGACCCTCGCAGGCGGCCAAGAGAGGCCAGCCGGTCGGTCTCGGTAAGGGCGAATACCAGAGTGGCCAAATGGGGCAGACTGTAAATCTGCTGGTTTATACCTTCGGTGGTTCGAATCCATCTTCGCCCACACTCTGCAAGCAGGGAGATGCGGAAGTAGCTCAGTTGGTAGAGCATTAGCCTTCCAAGCTAAGGGTCGCGAGTTCGAACCTCGTCTTCCGCTCCAGATAGATTGCCTATGTAGCTCAGGGGTAGAGCACTTCCTTGGTAAGGAAGAGGTCGCGGGTTCAAATCCCGCCATCGGCTCCAGCTTTTTCGACCATTAAGGGAAGGCTTCTCTTTTAAGAGAAAGCTTCTCTTTGTTGAGAAAAACCTCTCTCTTCTACCGAAAGGCATAAAACAAACACCACCAACATACTATGGCAAAAGAAAAATTTGAAAGAAGCAAGCCGCATGTCAACATTGGCACTATCGGCCACGTTGACCACGGCAAGACTACTCTTACCGCCGCCATCACCAAGGTGCTGGCTGAAAAGGGTCTGTCCGAGCTTCGTTCATTCGACTCCATCGACAACGCTCCCGAGGAGAAGGAGCGTGGTATCACCATCAATACTGCTCACGTAGAGTATCAGACCGAGAACCGTCACTACGCACACGTAGACTGTCCGGGTCACGCTGACTACGTAAAGAACATGGTTACCGGTGCTGCCCAGATGGACGGCGCTATCATCGTGGTTGCCGCTACCGACGGCCCGATGCCCCAGACCCGTGAGCACATCCTGCTCGCCCGTCAGGTGAACGTGCCCGCTCTCGTTGTCTTCATGAACAAGTGCGATATGGTTGACGACGAAGAGATGCTGGAGCTCGTTGAGATGGATATGCGCGATCTCCTCAGCCAGTACGACTACGACGGCGACAACACTCCCGTCATCCGCGGTTCCGCCCTCGGCGCCCTCAACGGCGAACCCGAGTGGGTGGAGAAGGTGATGGAGCTCATGCGTGCAGTTGACACCTGGATTCCCCTGCCTCCCCGCGATGTTGACAAGCCTTTCCTGATGCCCGTAGAGGACGTCTTCTCCATCACCGGTCGTGGTACCGTTGCCACCGGTCGTATCGAGGCTGGTCGTGTTAAGGTGGGCGACGAAGTGCAGATTCTCGGCCTTGGCGCCGACCGCAAGTCCGTCGTAACCGGCGTCGAGATGTTCCGCAAGATTCTTGACGAGGGTGAAGCTGGCGACAACGTTGGTCTGCTCCTCCGCGGCATCGACAAGAACGAGGTTAAGCGCGGTATGGTAATCTGCCATCCCGGACAGGTTAAGCCTCACGACCACTTCAAGGCTCAGGTCTACATCCTCAAGAAGGAAGAGGGCGGTCGTCACACCCCGTTCCACAACAACTACCGTCCCCAGTTCTACATCCGCACGCTTGACGTGACTGGCGAGATTAAGCTCCCCGAAGGCGTAGAGATGGTGATGCCCGGTGATAACGTCGAAATCGACGTCAAGCTCATCACTCCGGTTGCTTGCGACGCAGGTCTGCGTTTCGCAATCCGCGAAGGTGGTCGCACCGTAGGTTCCGGCCAGATTACAGGTGTGATTGACGACTAATCAAAAGTCAGCCACTGGCAAGTCCTTGACTTGCAGCCGAAAATAACAAGGGCTTTCCGGCCATGACGTTGGAAAGCCCTTACTTACGGGAATAGCTCAGTCGGTAGAGCACTGGTCTCCAAAACCAGGTGTCGGGAGTTCGAGCCTCTCTTCCCGTGCCAACCAAATAAAGAAATGAAACTGATACAGGACATTAAGGAATCTTATAACGAACTCGTCTATAAGGTTTCTTGGCCAACTCAAAAACAGCTTATCAACAGCGCGGTGCTGGTATTGATTGCTTCCATCATACTGGCGGTATTCATCTGGGCTGTCGATAAGATTTTTGAGCTCCTCATGGAGGTCGTCTACAGTGTCGGATAAGCATAATCACCAATGGCTAAACTCGAGAAAAGATGGTATGTGCTGCGTGCCATTTCAGGCAAAGAAGCCAAGGTGAAAGAAGTTCTTGATGCCGCCATCAAGAACTCTACTTTGGGAGATCACGTCTTCCAGGTGCTCATCCCCACAGAGAAGGTCTACACTACCCGCAATGGCAAGAAGGTTCTCAAGGACCGCCTTGTCTATTCGGGTTATGTGTTTGTGGAGGCAGAGCTGACCGGCGAGGTCATCTACGAACTCCGCAACACAACCAACGTGATAGACTTCCTTCGTGGCCGCGACAAGGGTGCTGCCCCGCAGCCCCTGCACGAGTCGGACGTCAAGCATATGCTCGGACAGATCGACGAAGGCAACCGGCCCGTGGACGAAACGGCAGAAGAGTTCCGCGTCGGCGAATCCGTGAAGGTGACTTTCGGACCTTTCTCGGGAATGACCGGCGAAGTCAAGGAAATCAATGCCGAACGCCAGAGGCTCAAGGTGGAGGTCAAGATTTTTGGCCGCGCCACCGATGTGGAGTTGGAAACATCCCAAGTGGAGAGGCTGGCCTGACACGCCGGTTACGAGGCGCGTCTTACCATGTAATCCGCTTAAACCAAAGTTTAATAATCATCAACCATGGCAAAAGAAATTGCTGGACAGATCAAGCTGCAGATTAAGGGTGGCGCTGCCAACCCTTCGCCGCCGGTAGGTCCCGCCCTCGGCTCCAAGGGCATAAACATCATGGAGTTTTGCAAGCAATTCAATGCCCGTACCCAGGACAAGGCCGGCAAGATCCTCCCTGTAGTAATCACTTACTATACGGACAAGAGCTTCGACTTTGTTGTCAAGACACCCCCGGTTGCAGTTCAGCTTAAGGAGGCCGCCAAGATCAAGAGCGGTTCCGCACAGCCCAACCGCACCAAGGTGGCCGAGATAACCTGGGAACAGGTAAAGGCCATTGCAGAAGACAAGATGCCCGACTTGAACTGCTTCACCGTGGAATCGGCCATGCGCATGGTCGCCGGCACGGCACGCAGCATGGGTATAACTGTAAAAGGGGCTTTCCCCGAGATGAACTAAATCAGGCAACATGGCAAAACTGACAAAGAACCAGAAGCTTGCCCTGAGCAAGCTGGAGCCCGGCAAGGTCTACACCCTGGCCGAAGCAGCCGCCAAGGTGAAGGAGATCACTTTCACCAAGTTCGACTCGTCGCTTGATATCGACGTACGTCTCGGCGTAGACCCCCGCAAGGCCAACCAGATGGTCCGCGGCGTCGTTTCCCTGCCTCACGGCACGGGCAAGCAGGTCCGTGTGCTGGTGCTCTGCAACCCCGACATGGAGGCCGCTGCCAAGGAGGCCGGTGCCGACTATGTGGGTCTTGACGAGTATATCCAGAAGATCCAGGGCGGTTGGACCGACGTTGACGTCATCATAACCCAGCCTGCCATCATGGGCAAGATTGGCCGCCTCGGTCGCATCCTCGGCCCCCGCGGCCTGATGCCTAACCCCAAGAGCGGCACCGTGACTCAGGACGTGGCCAAGGCCGTCAAGGAAGTTAAGCAGGGTAAGATCGACTTCAAGGTCGACAAGACCGGCATCGTACATGCCTCCATCGGCAAGGTAAGCTTCAACCCCGAGCAGATGCGCGACAACGCTCGCGAGTTCGTCAACACGCTCATCAAGCTGAAGCCCGCCACCGCCAAGGGCACATACATCAAGAGCATTTATCTTTCCTCCACCATGAGCCCCGGCATCAAGGTGGATCCGAAATCCGTTGCCGAAAACTAATCCTTAACACGATCACACAGCAATGAGAAAAGAAGATAAAGCGCTCATCATCGAGCACATCAAGGATGTCCTCGGCCAGTACAGCTGCGTCTATCTGACGACTACTTCGGGCCTGGACGCCGAGCGCACCTCCAGCCTGCGTCGTGCCTGCTTCAAGGCCGATGTCAAGATGCTCTGCGTGAAGAACACCCTTCTGCGCAAGGCCATGGAGAAGTGCGAGACTGACTACAGCGAGCTCTACGACCTGCTCAAGGGCGAGACCACGCTGCTGCTCAGCAACACCGGCAACGCTCCGGCACGCCTCATCAAGGACTTCCGCCAGAAGAACGAGACTCTCCCCGCACTCAAGGGCGCCTACGTCGAAGAGACCGTATACGCCGGCGAGGACCAGCTCGAGACCCTGGCCCACATCAAGAGCAAGAACGAACTTATCGCCGACATCGTGGCTCTGCTGCAGTCGCCCGCTAAGAACGTCATCAGCGCACTCCAGAGTGGCGGCAACAAGCTTCACGGCATTCTGGAAACTCTCTCCAAGAAAGAAGAAGCTTAACCAACCAAACACAAAAACAAATAAAATCCCTATAAAGAGATGGCAGATCTGAAAGCATTTGCAGAACAACTGGTAAACCTGACCGTAAAAGAAGTCAACGAGCTGGCCAACATCCTGAAAGAAGAGTACGGCATCGAGCCCGCAGCTGCAGCAGTGGCAGTAGCAGCCGGTCCCGCAGCCGGCGGCGCAGCCGAGGAAGAGAAGACCAACTTCGACGTAATCCTGAAGGCTCCCGGCGCAAGCAAGCTCGCAGTCGTTAAGCTCGTCAAGGAACTCACCGGTCTTGGCCTGAAGGAAGCCAAGGAACTGGTTGACAACGCTCCCAGCCCCGTCAAGGAAGGCCTTCCCAAGGCTGAGGCAGAGGGCCTGAAGAAGCAACTCGAAGAAGCCGGCGCAGAAGTTGAGCTCAAGTAATACACCCTCGCAGAGGTAAATGGGTTAAGAACGGCGCTTTTGCGTCCCGTTCTTAACCTTTCTTTATCTTTTCGCGACGGGAAGGCACCCGCAGACCGTAGGGCCGGCGCATGAGCCGCCACCTCGCATGCCAGAGTCGGACTCCCCTGACGAGGGGCCGAAGACAGGCTGGCAGCGTAGGCAAGAACGAGAAGCGATGCCTGGAAGCAAGGCCATGGGGCGGGTTCCCTCCCCGGTGACCGTGCTTTTGCGTGTGAATTTCAGAGTCCTTGACTCGTTGTCCAAGCGCATACCCCGAATTTCACAGTCTGCAACACTCGCGGGCGTGGAATTTGCCATTCTCTCCTGCCGGGCTTTGTTCAGCTGACAGCATAGGTGCCACAATCCCCATCGCCGAATCCAGCCCCGAAACGCTGTTGTGATGGGTTGGAAACATACGTTGGCCGTGCAGTGTGAATAGAGTAACGGACCAAAGACCCGACAGCGGGGGACCGCAGTGTCCCCACCCACTTAATCAGACACAAAACAGTATCAATGAATACCGTCAAAACCGAAAAACCGCGCATTAACTTTGCGTCCACCAAGAATCCGATGCCATTCCCGGATTTTCTGGAGGTGCAACTGAAATCATTCCGGGATTTCCTTCAGCTCGACATACCGCCGGAGAAACGTAAGAAGCAGGGTCTCTACCAGGTGTTTGCCGAGAACTTCCCCATCACTGACACGCGCAACAATTTCGTCCTCGAGTTCCTGGACTATTACATCGACCCGCCGCAGTACAGCATCGCGGAGTGCCTGGAGCGTGGCCTCACCTACAGCGTGCCGCTGAAGGCCAAGCTGAAGCTCTACTGCACCGACCCGGACCACGAGGATTTCGCCACGGTGATTCAGGACGTCTATCTCGGTCCCATCCCTTACATGACCGAGCAGGGCACGTTCATCATCAACGGCGCCGAACGTGTCGTGGTCAGCCAGCTGCACCGTTCGCCGGGCGTCTTTTTCGGTCAGAGCATCCATGCCAACGGCACCAAGCTCTACTCGGCGCGTATCATTCCTTTCCGCGGTTCCTGGATCGAGTTCGCCACCGACATCAACAATGTGATGTACGCCTACATCGACCGCAAGAAGAAGCTTCCAGTCACCACCCTGCTCCGCGCCATTGGCCTGGAGTCGGACAAGGACATAATCGAGAAGTTCGATCTTGCCGAGGAGGTGAAGCTCACCCAGTCCAACATCAAAAAGATCATCGGCCGCAAGCTGGCTGCCCGCGTGCTCCATTCCTGGCAGGAGGATTTCTCCGACACGGACACGGGCGAGGTCGTCAGCATCGAGCGCAACGAGACCATCGTTGACCGCGGAGAGGTCCTCACCGAGGAAAACATCAAGGACATACTGGAGAGCGGCGCCAAGACGGTGCTGCTGGAGAAGGCCGACGTCAATAGCGTAGACTACGCCATCATCTTCAACACTCTCCAGAAGGACACCACCAACTCCGAGCGCGAGGCCATACAGTACATCTATCGGCAGCTGCGCAACGCCGAGCCGCCGGACGACGCCTCCGCACGCGAGGTCATCACCAACCTCTTCTTCTCCGAGAAGCGCTATGACCTGGGCGAGGTGGGCCGCTACCGCATCAACAAGAAGCTGGACCTGACCACTCCGATGGACGTCAAGGTCCTCACCCGCGAGGACATCATCGAGATCATCAAGTATCTCATCCAGCTCATCAACGCCAAGAGCGATGTCGATGACATCGACCACCTGAGCAACCGCCGTGTGCGCACTGTCGGCGAGCAGCTCTATAACCAGTTCGGCGTGGGCCTGGCCCGCATGAGCCGCACCATCAAGGAGCGCATGAACGTGCGCGACAACGAGGTGTTCACGCCTATCGACCTCATCAACGCCAAGACCATATCTTCGGTGATCAACACCTTCTTCGGCACGAACGCCCTGAGCCAGTTCATGGACCAGACGAACCCTCTTGCCGAGATTACGCACAAGCGCCGTATGTCGGCCCTGGGTCCCGGCGGTCTGAGCCGAGAGCGTGCTGGCTTCGAGGTGCGCGACGTGCACTATACCCACTACGGACGTCTATGCCCGATTGAGACCCCTGAAGGCCCCAACATCGGTCTTATCTCGTCGCTGTGCGTCTACGCCAAGATCAACAACCTCGGTTTCATCGAGACCCCCTACCGCCAGGTTACGGACGGCAAGGTGAACTTGCACAACGACGAGGTCATCTACCTGGCCGCCGAGCAGGAGGAAGGCAAGATGATTGCCCAGGGCAATGCCGAGCTCAATGATGACGGCACCTTCATCGGCACCAAGATCAAGGCCCGCCAGGACGCCGACTTCCCCATCGCAGCTCCCGACCAGGTGGAGCTGATGGACGTGTCGCCCGTGCAGATTGCCTCTATCGCGGCCTCGCTCATCCCCTTCCTGGAGCACGACGATGCCAACCGCGCCCTGATGGGTTCGAACATGATGCGCCAGGCCGTGCCCCTGCTCCGCTCCGAGGCCCCCATCGTGGGCACCGGCATCGAGGGCCAGCTCATCCGCGACTCCCGTACGCAGATTATGGCCGAGGGCCCCGGCGTCATCGAGTTTGTGGACAGTACCACCATCCGCATCCGCTACGACCGCTCCGAGGACGAGGAATTCGTCGCCTTCGAGTCGGCCGTCAAGGAATATAAGATACCCAAGTTCCGCCGCACCAACCAGGGTACCACCATCGACCTGCGCCCCATCTGCGCCGTTGGCCAGCGCGTCATCAAGGATGACATACTGACGGAGGGCTACTCCACCCAGCGCGGCGAGCTCGCCCTGGGCCGCAATCTCAAGGTGGCCTTCATGCCTTGGAAGGGCTATAACTATGAGGACGCCATAGTGCTCAACGAGCGCATGGTGCGCGAGGACATCCTCACCTCCGTGCACGTGGACGAGTACACTCTTGAGGTGCGCGAGACCAAGCGCGGCATGGAGGAACTCACTTCCGACATCCCCAACGTCTCCGAGGAGACCACCAAGGACCTCGACGAGCGCGGCATCATCCGCGTCGGCGCATACGTCAAGCCCGGCGACATCATGATCGGCAAGATTACCCCGAAGGGCGAGAGCGACCCGACTCCGGAGGAGAAGCTGCTCCGCGCCATCTTCGGCGACAAGGCCGGCGACGTCAAGGACGCCTCCCTGAAGGCCAACCCGTCGCTCAAGGGCGTAGTCATCGGCACCAACCTCTTCAGCCGCGCCAACAAGCGCAAGACCAACCGCAAGTCCAACAACGAGCAGCTCGCCCTGCTCGACGAGGAATACAAGGGCAAGCAGCAGGAGCTGCTCGAGCTCATGGCCGGCAAGATGCAGACTCTCCTGGGCGACTACAAGTCCAAGGGCGTCAAGGACTTCATCGGCGAGGTGAAGGTGGCCGAGGGACAGTCGTTCAAGGACGTGAACTTCGCGGCCATGGACTACGAGACCATCAACATCAACAACTGGACGGGCGACGTGCGCGTGGACAGGATGGTCAGCCAGATGATTACCAACTACCTGCGCAAGAGCAAGGAAATCGAGAGTCAGCTGCGGCGCCGCAAGCTCGACATCACCATCGGCGACGAGCTTCCCTCTGGCATCATGCAGATGGCCAAGGTCTACATCGCCAAGAAGCGCAAGATCGGCGTGGGTGACAAGATGGCCGGCCGCCACGGCAACAAGGGCATCGTGAGCCGCGTGGTGCGCCAGGAGGATATGCCCTTCCTGGAGGACGGCACTCCCGTCGACATCGTGCTCAACCCGCTGGGCGTGCCTTCGCGAATGAACCTCGGCCAGATTTTCGAGACCGTGCTTGGCTGGGCCGGACGCGAGCTGGGCGAGAAGTTCTCGACCCCCATCTTCGACGGCGCTACGCTCGACGACCTCAACGACTGGACCGACAAGGCCGGCGTGCCACGCTACGGCAAGACGTACCTCTACGACGGTGGCACGGGCGACCGTTTCGACCAGCCCGCCACCGTGGGCGTCATCTACATGCTCAAACTCGGCCACATGGTCGAGGACAAGATGCACGCCCGCTCCATCGGCCCGTACTCGCTCATCACCCAGCAGCCTCTGGGCGGCAAGGCGCAGTTCGGCGGCCAGCGCTTCGGAGAGATGGAGGTATGGGCACTGGAGGCCTTCGGTGCCTCGCACGTGCTCCAGGAAATCCTCACCATCAAGTCCGACGACGTCACCGGCCGCAGCAAGGCCTACGAAGCCATCGTCAAGGGAGACCCGATGCCTACCCCCGGCATCCCCGAATCGCTCAACGTGTTGCTGCACGAGCTCCGCGGCCTGGGCCTCAAGATCACCCTCGACTGACCATCGCATCTCCGCCCGGACCGCAGGTAACCAGTCCTGCGGCCCGTGGCGAGCTCAATATAAATTTCCAACACAATTCTATTAAGGAAGGAAAGAACATAAATGGCTTTCAAGAAAGACAACAAGATAAAGACGAACTTCTCCAAGATCACCATCTCGCTGGCATCGCCCGAGGAGATCAAGGCCCGTTCGAGCGGTGAGGTCCTCAAGCCCGAGACCATCAACTACCGCACCTATAAGCCCGAACGCGACGGCCTGTTCTGCGAGAAGATCTTCGGCCCGGTCAAGGACTACGAGTGTCACTGCGGCAAGTACAAGCGCATCCGCTACAAGGGCATCACCTGCAACAACTGTGGCGTGGAGGTGACCGAGAAGAAGGTGCGCCGCGAGCGCATGGGCCATATCGAGCTGCTGGTGCCGGTGGCACACATCTGGTACTTCCGCTCCCTGCCCAACAAGATCGGCTACCTGCTGGGTCTGCCCAGCAAGAAGCTCGACGCCGTGATTTATTACGAGCGCTACGTGGTGGTCCAGCCCGGCAAGGCCGGCAAGCGCCAGGAACTGCCCGAGAGCGCTTCCGAAGAGGAGCGTCTGGCCGAGGCCGGCAAGCTCGATATCGTCGACAAGCTCGACCTGCTTTCCGAGGAGGAATATCTGGAGATCATGGACCAGCTGGGCGAGGAGAACGAGAACCTGCCCGACGACGATCCCAACAAGTTCATAGCCAAGATGGGCGCCGAGGCCATCCTCGACCTGCTGCGCGACATCGACCTGGACAAGCTCTCGTATGAGTTGCGCGACCGTGCCAATACCGACGGCAGCCAGCAGCGCAAGACCGAGGCTCTCAAGCGCCTGCAGGTGGTGGAGAGCTTCCGAGCCTCGCGCAACATCAACAAGCCCGAGTGGATGATACTGCGTGCCGTGCCGGTGATTCCGCCCGAACTGCGCCCGCTCGTGCCCCTGGACGGTGGCCGCTTCGCCACCTCCGACCTCAACGACCTCTACCGTCGCGTCATCATCCGCAACAACCGCCTGAAGCGACTGATGGAGATCCAGGCCCCGGAGGTCATCCTGCGCAACGAGAAGCGTCTGCTCCAGGAGGCCGTAGACAGCCTGCTCGACAATTCCCGCAAGGCATCCGCCGTCAAGAGCGACGTCAACCGCCCGCTCAAGTCTCTGTCCGACAGCCTCAAGGGCAAGCAGGGCCGCTTCCGCCAGAACCTGCTCGGCAAGCGTGTCGACTACTCGGCCCGTTCCGTGATCGTGGTAGGTCCGGAGCTGAAGATGCACGAGTGCGGCATTCCCAAGCTGATGGCCGCCGAGCTCTACAAGCCCTTCATCATCCGCAAGCTCATCGAGCGCGGCATCGTCAAGACCGTCAAGAGCGCCAAGAAGATCGTGGATCGCAAGGAACCCGTCGTTTGGGATATCCTGGAGTACGTCATGAAAGGCCACCCGGTGCTTCTGAACCGTGCCCCGACACTGCACCGTCTAGGCATCCAGGCCTTCCAGCCGCGCATGATCGAGGGCAAGGCCATCCAGCTTCACCCTCTGGCATGTACGGCCTTCAATGCCGACTTCGACGGTGACCAGATGGCTGTCCACCTCCCGCTCGGCAACGAGGCCGTGCTTGAGGCCCAGCTGCTCATGCTCGGCGCCCACAACATCCTCAACCCCGCCAACGGCGCCCCCATCACCGTGCCTTCGCAGGACATGGTACTGGGCCTCTACTATATCACCAAGCTCCGCAAGGGCGACAAGGGCGAAGGCTCAATCTTCTACGGTCCCGAAGAGGCCGAGATCGCCTACAACCAGGGCAAGGTGACACTCCACGCTCCCGTCACCATCGTGGTCGAGGACCTCGACGAAAATGGCGAACTGGTGAAGATGCGCAAGGAGACCTCCGTGGGCCGCGTACTCTTCAACCAGTATGTGCCCAAGGAGATTGGCTATGTCAACGAGATCATCTCCAAGAAGAGCCTGCGCACTATCATCGGCAAGGTCATCAAGGCCTGCGGCGTGACCCGTTCCGCACAGTTCCTCGACGACATCAAGAACCTCGGTTACCGCATGGCCTTCAAGGGTGGACTGAGCTTCAACCTCGGAGATGTCATCATCCCTGAGGAGAAGGCCGAGTACGTGGCCGAGGGTCACGCACAGGTCGAGGAGATCATGAACAACTACCTGAGCGGCTTCATCACCGGCAAGGAGCGCTACAACCAGGTCATCGACGTGTGGACGCACGTCAACTCCAAGCTCGCCTCCACTCTGATGAAGCGGATGGAGGATGACCAGCAGGGCTTCAACTCCGTATACATGATGCTCGATTCGGGCGCCCGTGGTTCCAAGGACCAGATTCGTCAGCTCTCCGGCATGCGTGGCCTTATGGCCAAGCCGCAGAAGAGCGGCAGCGAGGGGGGCCAGATTATCGAGAACCCGATTCTCGCCAACTTCAAGGAGGGCCTGAGCGTGCTCGAGTATTTCATCTCCACCCATGGCGCCCGCAAGGGTCTTGCCGACACCGCACTGAAGACCGCCGACGCCGGTTACCTCACCCGCCGCCTCGTTGACGTCGCCCACGACGTCATCATCAACGAGGAGGATTGTGGCACCCTGCGCGGACTGGAGTGCACCGAGATCAAGAACAACGAGGAAGTGGTGGCCACCCTGGGCGAGCGCATCCTCGGCCGCGTGTCCGTGCACGACATTCTCGACCCCCTCACCGACGAAGTCATTGTGGCCGCCGGCGAGGAGATCCGTGAGGCTGACGTGGCCCGCATAGAAAAAGCCGGCATCGAGAAAGTCGAGATTCGTTCCGTGCTCACCTGCGAGTCGAAGAAGGGCGTCTGTGCCAAGTGCTATGGCCGCAACCTGGCCACGCACCGCATGGTGCAGAAGGGTGAGGCTGTGGGCGTCATCGCCGCCCAGTCCATCGGTGAGCCGGGTACCCAGCTGACTCTGCGCACTTTCCATGTCGGCGGTGTGGCCGGCAACACGGCCGCTGTCAAGGACCTCACTTCCCGCTATGACGGTGTGCTCGAATACGACGAGCTGCACGTCATCAAGGACCCGGACGGTCAGGACATCGTAATCGGCCGCATGGGCGAGGTCCGCATCAAGGACCCCAACACCGGCAGCATCTTCACCACGGCCACTGTGCCCTACGGCTCGAAGCTCTACTTCGGCCAGGGCGCCACGGTCAAGAAGGGCGATATGCTCTTCGAGTGGGACCCGTTCAACGGCGTCATCGTCAACGAACACGCCGGAGCCGTGCGCTTCGACAACCTCGAGGAGGGCGTCACTTATCGCGTCGATACTGACGAGGCCACCGGACTGCAGGAGAAGGTCATCATAGAGTCCAAGGACCGCACCAAGGCGCCGGCCATCCAGATTGTCGGCGGCGAGGGCACCGTGCTCCGCAGCTATTCCGTGCCTGTAGGCGCCCACCTGCTCGTAAACGACGGAGAGAAGGTAGAGCCGGGCAAGATTCTGGTTAAGATGCCGCGTAACACCGGTAACGCCGGTGACATCACCGGTGGTCTGCCCCGAGTCACCGAGCTCTTCGAGGCCCGCAACCCGTCGAATCCCGCCGTTGTCAGCGAGATTGACGGCACCGTGAAGATTGGCAAGATCAAGCGCACCAACCGCGAAATCACCGTCATCTCCCGCCAGGGCACCGAGAAGAAGTACCTGGTGCCGCTGACCAAGCAGATCCTGGTGCAGGAGGACGACTACGTGCGTGCCGGCTCGCCCCTGAGCGACGGCGCCATCACTCCCGCCGACATCCTGAACATCAAGGGTCCGACGGCCGTGCAGGAGTACATCGTCAACGAGGTCCAGGACGTCTACCGCATGCAGGGCGTGAAGATCAACGACAAGCACTTCGAGGTAATCGTGCGCCAGATGATGCGCAAGGTGCTCATCCTGGAGCCGGGCGACACTCGCTTCCTTGAGCAGCAGGTAGTGGACAAGCGCGACTTCCACGAGGAGAACGACCGCATCTTCGATAAGAAGGTGGTAGTCGACGCCGGCGACAGCCAGGTGCTCCAGAAGGGCCAGATCGTGACTGCCAAGAAGCTGCGCGACGAGAACTCGACGCTGAAGCGCAAGGACCTGCGCGTGGTAGTGGTGCGCGACGCCGTGCCCGCCACCTCCGCCCAGATTCTGCAGGGTATTACCCGCGCCGCGCTGCAGACCAGCAGCTTCATGTCCGCCGCCTCCTTCCAGGAGACCACCAAGGTGCTCAACGAGGCTGCCATCAATGGCAAGACCGACACCCTGGAGGGCATGAAGGAGAACGTGATTTGCGGCCACCTCATCCCGGCCGGCACAGGCCTTCGCGAGTACGACCGCCTCACCGTGGCCAACGCCGAGGAGTACAAACTCCAGCAGGAGAAAGAGGCCGAGGAGCCTGAGGAAGTCGTAGCCGTCGAGATCAAGGAAGAATAACCCCCGCCATACCTTTGGCGCATTATCCATACATCGCGAGAGCGGCCCGGACTCACCCTGGGCCGCTCTCCGAATTTAGACGTAGGAGTATTATGGAATGATTACTTATCCCGAACTCGCGTTATAGGCTTAGCGCTGTCAGATAAAAAAGTGAAGCGTGGCCGGCCGGTGAGGGCCGGTCCCGCTTCGGGTATGGATGGGGAGGGTGTGCGGGGTGGGGCCGGGTTACATGAGGATGGCGAGGTTGTCGGTGAATAGGTGGGCCGGGCGGAGCAGGTCGTTGACTTCCTTTACGGGGTTGAAAGTGGCGGCGGGGACATCGATGAAGACGGTGTTCCAGTCGGACATGGCGCCGTTCCACAGGCCGGGGAGCTCGAGGGCGACGAGGTCGCGGCCGTCGACGCTCTTGGAGGAGATGAAGCCGGTCATGCGGTCAACGTACTTGGGCAGGTCGAACTTGCGGCCTTTGTAGTCGCGGATGGCGCAGGCGAGGTCTACGGGGTTGAAGTGGGTAGACTTCTCTACGATGCGGCGCTCGTGGCTGTCGGTGGTGTCGATCTGCGAGAGTTCGAGGATCTGGGGGGCGATGGTTTCGTCGTTGGGGTCGTAGACGAGGTATGGGCCTCCGCCGGGTTCTCCTTCGTTGCGTACCATGCCGCAGACGCGCAGTGGGCGGTTGAACTTGGAGCGCAGGTAGTCTGCGATTTCGCCTGCGCTCATGCGGTCGGCGAACTCGTTGGTGACGCAGAGCTGGGTGCGGAGGAAGTGGAGCATCTCGTCGAGCTCGGCCTGCGAGGGGGTGCCTTTGTCGAGGCGGCGGAGATAGCTGTCGATCTTGGTCTTGAGGTCGATGCAGATGCCGCCGAGCACCATCTTGTAGTGGTTGGTCAGGCCGCGGCGGGAATCGGGCACGACGTTGTCGATGTTCTTGATGAAGACGATGTCAGCGTCGAGGTCGTTGAGGTTCTCGATGAGTGCTCCGTGTCCGCCGGGGCGGAAGAAGAGGTTGTCGCGGTATCGGAAGGGTGTGCCGTCGGGATTGGCTGATATGGTGTCGGTGGAGGCTTTCTGTACGCTGAAGGTGACCTGGAACCGAACGCCGTAGCGGCGTTCGATGAGATACTGTACTTCGCGGACTTTGGCCTCCATGAGGGCCATGTGCTCGGGACTGACGGTGAAGTGGATGTAGACCATGCCGTCGCGGTTGACAGCGTACTGTGCGCCTTCGCCCAAGTGCTCTTCGAGGGCGCAGCGTGTCGAGCCTATGATTTTGTGGAACATCAGCAGGGCCTTGGGGAGGCGGGCGTAGTTGAGTCCGCCGGGGCGTAGCAGGGCCTTGGCGATGTCGCGGTATCGGCCTTCGCGGCGGAGCTCGTCGACGTTGCGCTGGTAGATGGTGACGCATGCGAGGTTGAGGCGGCGGAAGAAGGCGAATTTCTCGATTTCGGTGAAGAAGCGGCGCAGGGAGTCGGTCTTGATGTGGTCGGTGTTGCCGTTGGCGAAGGCGGCGACTTCCTTGAACATTCGTGAGGCGGCGCCGCTGGCGGGCACCATCTTCATGATCTTGTGTCCGGCGGCGACGTAGTCGGTCCAGACGTCGGTGGCCTTCTTTTCCATGGAGGTGTCGAGGGTGAAGATGCCGTCGCCCGGGGTGGCGGGGCGCACGATTTCCAGGAACGGGAAGCCGTTGCGGATCATTTCGAGTTCATCGTTGACCTGTTCGGGAGTCTTGCCGTGCTCCTTTATGGCTGCGAGATCGCTTTTGCTGAATTCCATACGTGAGGTTTCTTAGGTTGCAGTGTAATACCCGCCAGGGAGGGCTTGCCTCCGATCCGGCATATGCTCCATTATCACTTTTACGGCGTAAAGTTAATAATGTTTTTTAACATCTACAACAACGGGGTGGTTTCGCGGGTTTTTGTTTGTGTTTTTTTAACAGTTGAGGGGACCGGGAAGAAGAGAGGGGTGAAGCTACCCGCACGGCCTGTAGGGACGCACCCTGGTGCGTCCGCTTCATGCTCATGGCAATCGGTTAACGGACGCATCCTGGTGCGTCCAGAGCGGGAAGGTCAGATGGCCTGGACTTGCTTGATGCCCTTGACGCCTGCCATTTTGCGGAGCAGGCGGCCGAGGGTGTCGCGGCCGGTGGCGCGGATGCCGAGGAAGCCGGTGAAGAGGCCGTCGGCGGAGTTGATCTGGACGCTGGCCAGGCTCACGCCTTTCTCTTTGTCGATGAGGGAGGTGAGGTTGGTGACGATGCCGATGTCGTCTCGCCCGATGATGCGGACGGTGGCCTGTATGGCTCCGGCGGTGTCGCCGGCCCAGCGGCAGCCGATTATGCGGTAGGGGTAGCGGGCGCGGATGTGGAAGGCGTTGGGGCAGTCGTCGCGGTGTACCTTGATTATTCCTTCGGCGGAGATGAATCCGAAGACGGGGTCGCCGGGATGGGGAGAGCAGCAGCGTGCGAGTTCGTGGCGCATTCCGCGCACCTGGCCGCCGCCGATGATGAGCGTGTCGGTGTCGGCGGTCTCTTCGGCGGGGCGCTGGAGCACGAAGCCGTCGGCACTCTCGCGGGGCTCGGCGGTTTCGGCCTCTTCGGCGGCCTCGGGCTTGAGCTGGTCGAGGAAGCGGGATATGTCTACCTTGCCGTCGGCGACATCGGCGAAGAAGTCGGTGGAGAACTTGTATCCTGTCTTGAGGATGAGGCGGGAGAGCTCGGATTCGTCGACCTGTATCTTGCGGTTGCGGAGTCGGCGCTCGAGGACTTCGCGGCCGAGGTCGGCGCGGAGTCGGCGTGCCTCGTCGAGGCTTTGGCGTATCTTGGTGCGGGCCTTGGAGGTCTGTACGAGCTGGAGCCAGTCCTTCTTGGGCGTCTGCGAGGGGGAGGTGAGGATTTTCACTGTGTCGCCGCTGCGCAGGCGGTACGAGATTTTCTCGTAGCGGCCATTGACGTTTCCGCCGGTGCAGCGCCAGCCGACGGCGGTGTGTACGGCGAAGGCGAAGTCGAGCAGAGTGCTCTGCGGGGGTAGGCGGAGCAGGTCGCCGCCGGGGGTGAAGGCATAGACTTCCTGCTGTCCCTCGGCGTGCCAGGGGGCTTCGGCTCCGGCGGGGGCGCCCTGTTCGAGGACGTCGCGGACGCGGTTCATCCAGCGGTCGGCGGCGGAGGCTTTGCCCCCCTTGTAACGCCAGTGGGCGGCCAGGCCCTTCTCGGCCACCAGGTCCATGCGGCGGGAGCGGAACTGCACCTCCACCCACTTGTCCTCGGGGCCGAGCACGGTGATGTGGAGCGACTCGTAGCCGTTGCTCTTGGGGAAGGATAGCCAGTCGCGCATGCGGTCCGGGTCGGGACGGTACATGTTGGCGAGGATGGAGTAGCCGAGCCAGCAGTCGCTCTTCTCGCGCTCGGGCGGGGAATCGACGATGACGCGGATGGCAAACAGGTCGTAGATGTGGTCCATGTCCACCTTCTTGTTCATGACCTTGTTCCAGATGGAGAAGATGGACTTGGTGCGGCCTTTTATGGTGAAGCGCAGCCCGGCGGCCTGGAGGCGTTCGCTGACGGGGCCGATGAAGCGGGCTATGTAGGCGTCGCGGGAACGCTTGGTCTGGCTCAGGCGGCGTGCGATTTCCTTGTATGTGGGGCGGTCGGTGTATTTGAGCCAGAGGTCCTCGAGCACGGACTTGATGCCGTAGAGGCCAAGGCGGTGTGCGAGCTCGGAGTACAGCACGCGGGCCTCTGTGGCGACTTCGCGCACCCACTCCTGGTCGGGGTGGAGGTTGATGCGGCGCATGAGTACCAGGGAGCGGACGATGAGGGCCATGACGACGCGGATGTCGTCGCTTAGGGCCAGCAGCAGGCCGGAGTAGTTCTCCTGGTGCCCCATGGTGTGTGCGGCGGCAAAGGTTTCGACTTTTGCCATGCGGGTGGCGAGCAGGGCGGTGTCGTCGCCGAACCGGGCGCGGACTTCCTCCTCGCCGGCGAGGCTGGCCTGCAGGGCGCCGGAGAGCAGGATGGAGGCGATGACGAGGCCCTCGGCGCTTACCTCGCCGGCGAAGGTGGCGGCCATGTCCAGGCGCATCGCCAGGCGCGGCAGGCGGTGGTCGTCGTGGGTGTCGGGGCAGTCTGCGGCCTTGCGCCACAGTTCCTTGAGCTGGGCGTATTGGTCTTCGGGGCAGTTGTCGCGGACCACTGTCGCCACCTGGCGGAGCAGCCCTTGGATTTCGCTCTTTTCCTCGGGATTCAGCATATGCTCAGTGTGTTCGGATGAAGTGGAATATGGTGTCGTATGCGGCGTCGCGCACGGGACGGGCGGAGAGGATGAGGTCGTGCAGGCCGCTGTCGATGGTGGCCACTACGGGGTTGTGACCCAGTGTCAGGCCGACCTTCTGGAGCATTGCGGGGTCGAGCACGGCGTCGCCATGCTGGAAGTCGGGTGTCCAGTCGCAGCCGCTCACCCGCCGGGAGCTGTGCATGACCAGGATCGGAACGGCGATGTGGTGGGCGTGCTTGCGCAGCCTCCCCTGGCTGTTGTTGACGCAGTGGATCCAGGAGGCGGTGACGGGCGGAGAGTATATCATCTTCCAGGCGGTGTCGTAGGTCCACTCGCCGTGGTACTGGCGGAGCAGGGAGTAGGCGTAGCCGTCGCAGTGGCTCTGCTTGATTTTCGTATTGGGAGAGATGCGTCCCCACAGGCTGACGATGGGGATGAGTAGGTTGCGGTAGGATGCGGGGAAGTTCCATTCCAGGAATGGAGAGTCAGTGACGACGCGGTTGGCTCCGAGGCGCGCCCCCCGTTCTGAGGCCATGTAGGCCACCGTCAGGCCGCCGGTGCTGTGTCCCGACAGGGTGATGTCGACGTTGCCGTCGGCGCGGATCTGGGCGAGCGCCGAGTCGATGTCGGCGAAGTACTCGCGCATGTCGCGTATGTTGAACGGGTACTGCCAGGACTCGAGGCTGCGGCCGTAGCGGCGCAGGTCCACGGCGTAGAAGTTGTAGCCGCTGTCGGCGAATTGTCGCCCCATCTCGGCCTGGAAGAAGTAGTCGTTGAAGCCGTGCACGTACAGGTAGGCGCGGTGCGAGGGGCGGCGGGCGCGCATGCGGACTATTGTGGAGCGGCAGGGGCCGTCGAAGGCGATGCCCTGGTCGACGTACCGGGCCTCGTAGCCGGGCAGGATGTCGGCGTGCCAGGCCGTGTCGATCGGCTCGGCGCGACGCTCCGGACGGTTGGCGTAGGCCATGGCGGCCAGCAGAATCGCGAGAAAGGGCAGTAGTTTTCTCATTGTTTATAGAGAGCAGAGAGTTTCACTCTGCGAAGTTACACATTTTTTTATATAACAAGCGTCAGGAGACGGGAGTTGTATGTGAGTCTGCGAGAGTGACTTGTGAATGAAAAAAGGGCGCTCTGCCTTCGGAGCGCCCTTCTGGATTGGAAAATTGTGGAAAACGAGTTATCTGATTATGACTTTGCGGCAGGAACCGTCGCTTAGTCGTTGGATTAACAGGCCCTTGGCGTTGGCGCTGGCGGGCTTGCCGTCGATGGTGAAAGTGGCGGTGACGTAGGGTTCGGCACCGTCGGCGTCGATGGATCCGACACCGCTGGCATCGCCCTGGATGTCGCCGAATTTCTTCCAGATGGCTGCTGCCTTGTAGGCATCCACCGAGCCGGCGGGCACGTGTAGGGTGATGGCTTCGTATGCCTCGGCAGCCACCAGTTCCTGGGTCAGTACGGCCGGGGTTGGGTTGAGCACGGTGATGTTGAAGAGCTTCTCGTTGAGGGCGAATGGCTCCTTGCCGTAGGCGCGCACGGTGGAGGGAATCACGATGGAGTCGAGGGCGGGGAGGTTGGTGAAGGCCTGGTCGCCGATGCTGTCGAGGCCCTCGTTGAGGGTGATCTGCGATAGGGCGGGATTGTTGTTGAATGCCAGCAGGGAGATTATCTTGGTGCCTTTGCCGGTGCGGACGCTCTTCAGGGGTGTGCCGGAAGCGAAGGCCCAGTCGCCGATGACGCGCAGACGGTCGGGGAGCACGAGGTTCACGAAGGCCGTCTTGAAGAAGGCCGTGAAGCCGATTGAGTCCAGCTGCTCGGGAAAGCGGAAGGTTTCCTCGCTGATGGCGTTGGAATAGAAGGCGGCACGCTCGATGGATCGGATGCCGTCGGGCAGGGTCACCTTGCTGAGCCTGACGTCGTAGTTGAAGAGCTGGTCGGGAACGACGGTGATGCCTTCGCCGAGGCTGGCCTCGGTCAGGCTGTTGTTCTGGTAGCAGATGGCGGCGCCCATGGTCTTCAGGGAGCCGGGGAAGTGTATGGAGGTGATGGCGGTGCAGCCCAGGAAGGCTGAGTCGTCGATGCGCTCAAGGCCTTCGTTGAGGGAGACGCTGGTAAGGCCGGTGCAGTTGGTGAAGGCCTGCTTGCCCAGGTGGCGCATGGAGGCTGGGAAGGAGACGCTGGTAAGGCCGGTGCAGCCCTGGAAGCACATGCGGCCGATGGTGGCGATGCCGCTGCCGAGGTTGACCTCCTTCAAGCCGGTGCACTGGTAGAATGCAATCTCGCCGAGTGTGCGCAGGCTCGCCGGGAGGGTGGCGGAAGTGATGCCGGTCATGCTCATGAAGGTGTAGTCGTCGATGCGCTCAACACCTTCCGGTATGGTCACGGCGCCCTGGCGCAGGTACGAGAATAGGATGCGGCGTCCGTCCTTTGTCATGAGGTATCCTCCGTCGGCCTTGTAGGAGGCATTGGCGGCTGCCACCTGCAGGTCGGTCAGGCCGAACGAGCACGTGATGGCTTTTACGCCGATCTTGGTGACGGAGGCCGGGATGCTGAGGGAGGTCAGCTTGCTGGAGTAGAGGCAGAGGGAGTCGAGAGTCTCGATGCCGGCGGGCAGGGTGATGGCGGTGAACTTGGCGCCGCGCAGCGACGACACTCCGAGAGTCTTCACCGTCGCGGGCACGGTGAAGGCAGTGTCCGTCTTGCCGCAGGGGTAGGAGATGAGGCGAGAGCCGGTGTTGTCGTAGAGGATGCCGTCGACGGTCTTGTAGGCCGATGAGTTTTCGGGGGCGTTGATGGCAGTCAGGCCGGAGCAGCTGTACCAGGGGTTGTCGCCGATGACGGTGACAGTGGAGGGTATGTCGAAGCCGCCGGTGAGCTTGGCGCACTCGCCGAAGGCCTCGTCGCCGATTTCGCGCAGCGAGGGACTGGAAATGGTGAGCGTGGCCAGCGAAGCGCATTTCTGGAACGCAGTCGCGTCGATGACCTCCACGCCCTTGAGGGTGGCCGAGCGGAGCATGCCGCAGCTCTTGAAGGCCGACGGGCCGATGTACTTGATGTTCTCGCCCGCAGTGAGGGAAGTTACGCGTGCCAGGCCCTGGAAGGCACTTTCAAGCACGCCGTCCACGGCGTAGGTCGTTTCCTGGTACGTGACCTCGGTCGGCAGCGTGAGTGCGCCTTTGGGAGTGGCGGAGTAGCCTTGTATCCGGGCCGTGCGGGTCTCCGTGTCGAGGAGGAATATCAGCTTGGTCGCCGAGTCGGTGTAGACAACTTTCTCCGCCCATGCCGGTGAGGCCAGGAGGAGTGCCGTCATGGCAGTAAGTAGAATTCTTCTCATATTCTCATGCTTTGTTTGTGAATTTTAGTAACTTTGCGCCGGATGGTGCAATGCTCGTCCGACGCCGCAAAGTTACGATACGATAACTGATGCCGCAAGTTGATTTTTTCAGTTGAATTAAATAGTGATGATATCGGCGCCGCTGCGTCGCGACATTGACAAAATTCCACATGGAACTGAGAGAAATACTGTGCAGGTATAAAAAGCTTTCCCATAAGTGCCTGTCGGAAGTCGAGCGTCACTGCGAACTGTTCACTGCAGAGCGCGGCGAGGACGTGGTGCGCCAGGGCAGCGATAGCCATCATATATATTTTTTGGCGTCGGGAACGGTGCGCGTGGGCCTGAAGAAGGGGCGCAAGGAGGATACGGTGTGCTTCGGAGGCGGAGGCGATGTGTTCTTCTCGCTCCATGCCTGGTGGAGTGGGGAACCGGCGGCTTATTCGCTGGGTGTGCTGGAGGCGTGCAGCGGATGGAAGATAACCTTCGATTCCTGGCGCAGGCTTGAACAGTGCCATCCGGAGCTGGTGGACTGGATGCGGACCCTGTTGGCCGAACAGCTGTACAGCTTCGAGCGGCTCTACCGCAGCTTTGCCATGACCACGCCGGCCGAGCGGCTCAGCGCATACTGGGACTCGACTCCGGCCTCGCTGCGCAACATACCCCCTGCCATCTTGAGCCGGGTGGTGCCGCTCAAGTATGTAGCCCAGTACCTGGGTATGGCGCAGCAGACCCTTTCGCTGCTCCGCAGGCGCCTGGTGGGCAAGTAGCAGCAGGCGCCGATGGCTTTTCTCGTTGCCACCGGCGCCCGTTTTTTCAGTGTTGGGACGTTATCGCCCGGAGGGGAGAATGAGTCGGTATAGCTCGCGGATCCAGAGGACGAGGGAGCTGGCGCCGACGATGATGACGAAGTCGAGGGCGCCGGAGCCGTTCCAGTGCCAGTCGGCGGTGTGCAGCATCGGGGCGCAGTTGAAGAAGTCGTATGCGATCTCGGTGATGAAGAGCTGGCCGATGACGATGATGGCCACGATGGACCAGAAGCCCTGGCTCATCTTCAGCGAGAAGATGCTCTTTCCTGTCTTGAAGCAGCGGGTGCAGAACATATACCAGAAGTGTGTCCAGACGAAGATGGAGAAGAGTAGTGTGGCCTCGTAGGCGGTCATGCCGGGTGCGGCCTTGGCCGGGGCGTGGAAGAGCTGGACCATGGAGGTGACGTCCATGGCGTTGAAGATGCAGTAGAAGCCAAGGGTTATGGCGAAGAAGATGATTCCTACGCCGAGCAGTTCGGCCATCATGGGCCGGGTGAGGATGAAGGCGCGGCGGTCGCGCGGCTTTTCGCGCATCACGTCGGGGGCGGGGGGCAGCGAGGCCAGGGCCATGGCGCCGAAGGTGTCCATAATCAGGTTCACCCACAGCATCTGCGTGACGGTCAGCGGCGACTCGTTGCCGATGAATGAGCCGATGAGCACCAGGAAGCAGGCCGCCACGTTTACGGTGAGCTGGAATAGCAGGAAGCGCTGGATGTTCTGGTAGAGGCTGCGGCCCCACATTACGGCGCGGCCGATGGAGGAGAAGGAGTTGTTGATGATGGTGATGTCGGAAGCCTCCTTGGCCACTGAGGTGCCGTCGCCCATCGAGAGGCCGACGTGAGCAGTCTTGAGGGCCGGGGCGTCGTTGGTGCCGTCGCCGGTGACGGCCACCACCTCGCCGTTGGCCTGCAGGGCCTCCACGAGCCGCTTCTTGTCAAGCGGGCGGGCGCGGGCGATGATCTTAAGGCCGCCCACGCGCTCCTTTAGCTCCTCGTCGCTGAGGCGGGCGAACTCCGGTCCGGTGATGATGCTGTCGTCGCCGTCTTCGTGGTCGTGCCATAGACCGATCTGGCGGCCGATTTCCTTGGCGGTGCCGGGGGTGTCGCCGGTTACGATCTTGACCTTGACGCCGGCGTCGACGACTTCGCGTACGGCCTCGGGCACGTCGGCGCGCACCGGGTCGGAGATGGCCACGATGCCCAGGAAACGGAGGTTGAGAGTCGAGGGTTGAGAGTTGAGAGTTTCCAGCGACTGGCCGTCGGCGAGTTCGGCGTAGGCGAAGCCGAGGGTGCGCATGGCCATGTTCTGGTACTCGAGCAGCTGGGCGTCGATTTCGGCTTTGGTCACTCCGGCGGTGTCGGAGCACATTCCGAAGACAATCTCGGGGGCGCCCTTGACGTAGAGGATGCGCTTGCCGGTGGCCGACTGTACGATCGTGGCCATGTACTTGCGTTCGGTAGTGAATGGCAGCTCCTCAAGGCGCCGGGCGCTGTCGCGCAGCCGGCGGTAGTCGACGCCGCGCTCACGCAGCCATAGCAGCAGAGCCCCCTCGGTGGGATTGCCGAGCACCGACACGTGGCCCTCGCTGTCGTCGAGCTGGGCGGTGGAGTTGACGGCGATGCCTTCCTCGAGCACCTCGTCCGAGGGGTTGCCGAAGAACCTGGATTCGTAGACCTGCATCTGGTTCTGAGTCAGCGTGCCGGTCTTGTCGGTGCAGATGACGGTGGTGGCGCCCATGGTCTCGCAGGCGTGCATCTTGCGCACCAGGTTATTAGTCTTGAGCATGGCGCGCATGGAGTATGCCAGCGAAAGGGTTACGGCCATCGGCAGGCCCTCGGGCACGGCCACCACGATGAGAGTGACGGCCACCATGAGCGTCTGCAGTGTGTGGGCCAGCAGGGTAGACCAGGTGGTGCTGTCGGCTCCGGGGTTGATGAGTGCAAAGGCTCCGCACACCATGGCGAAGAATAGCACGAAGAAGCCCACGATGGTCAGGATGCACTTGGTCCGCGACCAGTCATCGAACTTTCTGATTACCAGGAAGAAGAATAGTGCCACGGGAATTATCAGCAGCCACGCCGGCCACTGGCCCCATCCCATGAAGTGGATGAGCTGGGCCACGATGATTACGCCCGCGAAGATGTAGGAGGCGTTGGTAATCCAGTCGGCCAGTCCGTCGAGCTGCTCGTTGAGGGGAGTCTTGACGGAGTCGTCGATCTGTGCCTCCTCGAAGACTTTTCCCATTTCGGTGGCATCGCCTACCTTGAGGACGCGCATCACGCCGTGGCCCTCCATGACCTTGGTGCCGCGCAGCACGTGGTTGGAGGGATAGGTGGCCTCGGGGTCGAAGTCGGCGGGGTCGATAGTCTTGCGGCAGTGGGGCTCGCCTGTGAGCGTGGACTCGTCGACGCTCAGCGTTACGGCGTCAAGCAGTTCGCCGTCGGCCGGAATCTCGTCTCCGGTGTTGAGGACGACGATGTCTCCCACCACCACGTCCTTGCGCGGGATGGTGGTCATGGAGCCGTTGCGCAGCACCTCCACCGCCTCGTCGTCGTTTACCTGGTTGAGAATCTTGAATGCCTTGTTGGCCTTCTGCTCGAACAGGAAGCCCAGGCCAGTGGCCAGCAGGATGGCCACGAAGATGCCGATGGGCTCGAAGAAGACTTTCCAGTCCTGGCCGAGGCCGAAGTACTCGTAGAAGGAGATGCCGATCGAGAGCACTCCGGCGATGAGCAGAATGATGATGAGCGGGTCGGAGAACTTCACCAGGAACTGTTTCCACCATGGCTCCCGCGCTGGCGGGGTGAGTACGTTGGCACCGTGCCTGAGGCGGCTCTCCGACACCTGCGCGTCTGTCAGGCCGCTGTAGTTTTTGGTCTGTGACATATATTGTGTGTTATCAGTCGAAGCTTTAATGCCGCAAAGGTACTCAAAAAAATTGAGAGTTGTGTGTGGGCGCAGCTATACCTCTGTCACAGGTGTCCGCTTTAGCTTGGCTCGTTCCCACACCTTTCAGCAGAGGAAAGCGTAGCGGCCGGGACCGGGGTCTTGTCCGATGTATTCGAAGTCGGGGGATGTGAAGGTCTCGAGTCCGGCGGAGTTGGTGATTCCGGCCTCGAGAAGCTGGCGGATGAATAGGCCGCGGCGGTCCTTGAGGCGCTCGGCGCGGGGTGTGGTGAGCTTTCCCGAGTCGCTGTAGGTGCGCAGCTCCACAAAGGCTATGCTGCCAAGGCCGCGCAGCAGTTTCCAGTCGAAACAGGCCTGGGCGTCGGCCGGCAGCACCACTATCAGTGTGGAGTCGGGGTTCTCTTTGAGGTGGCGGCCCACCAGCATGGTCAGCTTAGGCTTCCATAACTTCTTCAGCGAGCCCTCAATGCCCGGTACGACAGCGCCGAATTCCAAACGGTACGGACGGATGATGTCGTCGGGGCGGAGCAGCCCGTAGGCCGACGACACGATACGCAGTCGGGAGTTGAGCGTCGAGATTTGAGAGCCGATGGTTGCGGCGTCGAGGCTGCGGAACACCACGCCGGTGAAGGCGCCGATGGCCGGCAGGCCGAGTGAGGTGTGTGTGAAGGCGCGGGCCAGCTCTACGGCTGTCAGACCCAGGCGTCCCGAGGAGTGAAGCATTGCAGCCGCCTCGCCGGGGGTCATCTCGGCCACCGAGGCCATTATCTCGCGTGCCTGCGCCTCGAAGATCGGTTCGCTACCGCGTAGCGACGAAACGCTGTGCAGCTCGTCGTTCATGCTCTTGGATTCCGCTATCAATATCATATCATTTCAAATTAACAATGAACAACACAGCGACGCACCGACGAGCGTGAAGCCTGTCGTTAGAATTGAAAAACGGCACCGGGCCGCAGCCTCGACGCCGTTTTGTCGCACATCATTGTTTTATTATAAGGGTCAGAGTCTGCGACAAATGTCCCTCTGCATATTAAACAACTCAACGTGACGAAGGTTTAGACCCCGTTCCACAAAATTTGTTAAACGGGGTCTTGCCTTTATTTCTTTGTTCGCATGGCATGTCCGTCGCCTTTGCGGTCCTTGCCGGTGTAGGCGTGATGGCCGTGGCGCCCTTTCTTGTTGCCGAAGGCCTTGCCATCGCGCTGGCCCTTGTTCTTGCGCAGCTCCTTCTGCTGCTCACGGTTGGCCTGGTACTTGGCGAACTGCTCGGGGGTGAGCACCTGCTGCAGCTGTTTGTCGGTGTTGGCGCGGGCCTCCTGGCGGAGCTTGCGCTCACCCTCCCTGACGGCCTGGCGCTGGCGCTGTACGATGGATTTCACGGAGTCTTTCTGTGCCTGGGTGAGTTCGATGCCTTCCATGGCGCGGACCATGGGGCTGCCGGGCTTGCCGCCTCGCCTGGTGCAGTTCTTGGCGCCTCGGCCGGGGACGCAGCTGTCGGGGGCGCATGCCTGGGTGCAGACGGTGGGGCAGTGCTGCTCGCTGAGTGCCTTGGACTTGGAGTAATTCTTGTCGGACTGGGCCAGGGCGATGCCGCCGCCGGCTATCATAGCTGTGCCGAGAGTGGCTGCCAGCATTATGTTCTTGAACTTGGTCATAATAGTTTGATGTGATTGTGTGTTTCGGTTTTTATGATGCCGTAAGGTCGGATTCTGCAGGATATCGTTTCCTTGCGGTTTCATGTATGGGACACGGCAAAGCGCCGGAAGTTTAACCCTCCGGCGCTTTTTAACCTTCTTTATGTATTTGTCTGAAAGGACGTTAAAGGATGACCTTGAACGCCTGTTTAAGGGCTTAAAATGAGGGCGCTCCGAAATGATGCCGGGGCGCCCTGCGGGTGGTTTATTGAATCGGTATTACTTTATCAGGGTGTCGAGGTCGGTGTAGAAGGCGGGGTCTTCGCCGACGTAAATCTTCTGGATCTGTCCCTTGGGGTTGATGAGGACCTTGGTGGGGAATGCCTGCACGCCGTAGGCTTCCATGACACCGCCGGTGGTCTGCGCGTTGTAGACGTTGACCCAGGGGAGGGCGTACTTCTTGACGGCGGCGCGCCAGTTGGCCTCGGGGTCGTTGCAGTCCACGCCGATGATCTCGAGCTTGCCCTTATACTTCTCGTAGGAACTCTTGAGTCCTGGGAATCCCTTGATGCACCAGGGGCACCAGGATCCCCAGAAGTCGAGGATCACCCACTTGCCCTTGAAGGAAGAGAGCTTGACGGTCTTGCCGTCAAGGTCGGGGAGGGCGAAGTCGGGAGCCTTGACGTGGCCGGCCTCCATCTCGGCGCGCTGTTTCTCTGCGGCCTGCCGAGTCTCGGCGCGCTTGACGCTGTTCTGCAGCATGGGATAGAGGAGGCAGGTGGTGGCGTCGCCGGTGAGGGTGGGGGCGTACTGCAGCAGGTTTTCGTCCTCCATGTTGAGCACGGCCCAGGTGGCGCCGCACATGCCGGGATTGGCCTTGACGTATTCGACGAGAATCTTGTCGGCGGCGGCGTTGGCGGCCGATGCGGCGGCCTCGTCGTTATTCTCGAGAGCCTTGGAGTAGTCGGCGTATGGGCCCTTAAGCTGCTCCTGGAGCACTGCCACCTGGTCGAGCATCGGGGTGCCGGTGATGAGGTATGAACCATCGGCGGCGATGGAGACGTTGATCTTGTCGGTTGGGCTGGCGTAGAAGCGGGTGGCGCGGCGGCTGCCCAGGCGCAGGTCGTAGCGCTGGGGCTCGGTGCCGGTCGTGGGTACGGTGAAGTCGGCGGTGACGACGGTGGTGGTAATGGCGGGTTGCAGGTCGCGGCGGCTCTTGGTCATGACGTCGCTGAGGCTGACGGCGGATACTGTCAGCGTGTCGCCGGCCAGCTGGGGCGCGGCGGTGACCATGATGTCGGCCTTGGCGGCGCCAAGGCTGCATAGGGCCACGCCTGCCAGGAGTATCTTCTTCATATTAAAAGGTGCTTTTTCATTATTAACTCAAAATGCACGGGTTTGTTGTGCTGTATGGCTGAGTGCTGAGAGTACAGCTCACTGCAGGCCTCTAACGGTCCCTCGGCTCTACTTGCGCTTTTTGGATGTGGTCTTCTTCTTGGTCGTAGTTTTCTTCGTGGTGGTCTTCTTGGCGGTGGTGGCCTTCTTGGGATGCAGGAACTCGGAACCATCGTTTCCGGGGGTGCCGGCGGCAGGCATGGTGTAACCGTCCTTGGTGGCCCGTTTGCTCATGTTGTCGATGCGCTTGGTGAGCTCGGGATGGTCGGAGAAGAGGTTGTTGACGAACGAGGAGGCCTGCGGGGAGGCGTTCTCTATCTTCTCCATTCCGACGAATGCCATGGCCATGGCCCAGGGATTGCGCCCGTTGGCCTTTAGGAAGTCGTAGCCGTAGTCGTCGGCCTGCGACTCCTGCTTGCGGCTGTACTTGGCCGACATCATTTTATCGGCCAGGTCGCCGAGCTGGGAATCGGTGAGGGTGGCGACGATGCCGCCGGCGGTGCCGGCGATGCCGTCGCGCAGGGCGGAGTTGATCAGAGCCTGCTTGAAGGCTTTCTTGGTGTCGTGGTGGGCCACGTGGCCGAGCTCATGGCCGATGACGCCGAGTACTTGGTCGTCGGTCATGATGTCCATCAAGCCGGAGTAGACGCGTACGCTGCCGTCGGCGCAGGCAAAGGCGTTGACGTCGTTGGTCTTGTAGACCTTGAAGTTGAGGGGGATGCCGTCGACCGACTTCAGACCCTTGGTGATGCTGTCGAGGCGGATGGCATAGGGGTCGTTGGCGGCGCAGACGGTGTTGGCGGAGTCGAGCTTGTGGACGTACTGGCTGATGTACTGGGCCAGGGCGTCGTCGCTGATGGTTCCGGCCTGGAGCACCTTGGCGCCGGCGCCAAGCAGGCGCCCCCAGTCCTGGGCCTGGGCCGGCCGGGTGCCTAAGAATGCGCCGAGCAGCACTGCGGCGCAGAGTATCAGTTTCTTCATGATCTGTGTGTTTTCGTTGATTATCTGGATTGTAAACAAAAAAAGGATGCAAACTGGTTGCATCCTTTGTGGGTAGGGTGGAAGATGGGGCTCGAACCCACGACCTACGGAACCACAATCCGTCGCTCTAACCAACTGAGCTACATCCACCATGAAAACTGTGCATAGGAGCCTCTGCCCTTTTTGCGCTGCAAAGTTACGGCTTTTTCCGTAACCGTGCAAGTCTTTGGCGAAAATTTTTTTCAAACTAAGGATGCCTCGACAGAGGCCGATAGGCTAAGGGGTTGACTTATCGGGCGTTGCAGGTGGGTTGTGCCATGCTCTCCGAAATCCCAAAGGGTCAAGTCGAAGGTTATGGCGTTAGACATAAGCACCACGAAGAAAAGAGGATTTTCTTCGTGGTTGAAGCGCATAGACTTACCGGCGTGGATAAGGATGAGACCTGGCGCATCGTTCACACGCCATGAGCGGTTTTCTACGTCCTTGATGCCGCCGCATATAGGCGAAGCCCAAAGTTGCGGTATGGATATGCACATATTATTGAGCAACTTGGTTATATGCTTGATTAAACACACGTTGATTGACAAATGCCTGAAACTGCGGGTTGTCGAGATAGTTGCGGGCAAATTCCGTTTTCTCGCTTAACAGTTCGACAACGATTTGGAATAAAGCGTTGTTAGATTCTATCTCTGCCATTTGTTCGTCGCTTCGGCGAACGGCGTTTGAGAAGTTTTCGTTGGCAGCGAGGCGTTCCGGCAATTGGCGAATCTGCTCGATGGCTTCTTCCGGGTGCTCCCATTCAATGCCCCCGAAGGTGGCGTTGAACTCTTCCAAAATATTCGAGAGCTTATCGAAGTCGGGGTCAGAGGTCGAGCCACCGCCTCCGACGGGAACGGGGTCAATGCCTGTATCTTCGTTCTCCATCTGGAACTGCGCCTCGGCTTGTTTGATTGAACGGTATTGGTCGAAGTCGATAGCGTCAATCAAACCCTCGGTCCAGTCTTCACGCGGTATGCGCGGAAGTTTGGCGGCAAGCAGATGCAGGTAAATATACATTTTCTCCCAATATGCAGAGCTTTGCGGTATGACGGCGGCAAGGAAAGGATAGATTCTGTTATAGCCTTTGATTGCACTCTTGCAGTCAATCTTGCCGTCATCACCAAGCTCTTTGAACCGTTCGACAGCGGCATCGAGTATTGGGTCGAGCATTGTGCGGTCTTGCTCTGAGAGATAGATGCGGTTGATTTCTTCCACCTCGTCCATAGTGAAGATATTATATTCTTCAATCTTGGCGAGAAGGTCGTTGAGCTTGTTGGGGTCAGTCTCCCGGTTAAGGTTGGTAGCTTTGTAATACTTTTGGAAGGCTTCGGCCACAAGCTGCGTGTTGCCCGCGAAGTCGAGCACGAAAGTGTCTCGCTTCTTCGGGTGGCAGCGGTTAAGGCGAGAAAGAGTCTGAACTGCCTTAACATCACTCAGCACCTTGTCTACATACATTGTATGGAGCAAAGGCTGGTCGTAGCCGGTCTGGAATTTGTCGGCCACAATGAGTATGCGGTAAGGGTCTTGCCCCATGCGTTCTTCGATTTCCGACGAGGGGAAGCCATTGACCGATGCCTCGTTAACCATTTTGCCGTTGTATTCCTTTTCGCCGGAGAAAGCGACAATGGCCTTGAACGGGCTGTTGCGTTCACGCAATTTCTTTGAAATGGAGTAGAAGAAATCGATGGCGCGGATGATGCTTGATGTCACTACCATTGCGCGGGCCTGACCGCCGACCTTGCCTTTGTTAATTACGTTTTCGTGGAAGTGTTCGACGATGATACGGGCTTTCGACTCGATGGTTTCGGGCTGTGCCTCGACCCATGCGCGGATTTTTGCCGATGCTTGTTTCTTGTCAAATTCCGGGTCTTCCTCAATGGCACGGACTACCTTGTAGTAGCTCTGATACGGTGTGTAGTTCTGCAACACGTCCATGATAAAGCCTTCTTCGATAGCTTGCTTCATTGAATAGACGTGGAACGGTACGTGTTGAATATTGCCCTCGGAGTCGGGAGGCAACGGCGTACCGAACATTTCGAGGGTCTTGTTCTTCGGAGTGGCTGTGAAAGCGTAATAGTTGGCATTGGCCGCCATTTTGCGACCCGCAACAATCTTGGCGATTTTATCTTCGAGGTCTTCGTCGTCCTCCGAGGCATTGCCGCTGACACCGATGTTCATTTTCGCCGACATAGAGCCGTTCTGCGAACTGTGGGCTTCGTCGATGATGATGGCGAAACGGCTGTTTTTCAGCGTTGAGCCTATTGCGTCGAGAATGAACGGGAATTTGTGTACTATCGTGATGATGATTTTCTTACCGCCTTTGAGGGCAGACGCGAGGTTTTCGCTGCTGTCGGCCCATGCCACTACATTAGAGAGCTTTTGGAATGAGCGGATGTTGTCGCGTATCTGCTTGTCGAGGTTGACACGGTCGGTAACGACAATTACGCTGTCAACCACCGGCTGATTGCCCTTCAACAGGCCGACAAGCTGATATGCGAGCCAAGTAATTGAGTTGGACTTGCCCGAACCGGCTGAGTGTTGAATGAGGTAACGGTGGCCCACTCCTTTCTCTTTGGTTTCCTTAAGGAGTCGGCGCACCACTTCGAGCTGATGATAACGGGGCCAAATCACCTTTGTTTTGGTCTTGACGTCCTTTCCCTTGATTACCTGTGCGAAGTCTTCGAGGATATTGCTGAGGCTTTTCTTTGTCAGAACATCTTCCCAAAGGTAGGCGGTTTTCAGTCCGTTAGGATTGACCGGGTTACCTTTGCCGCCGTTGTTGCCCTTGTTGAACGGCAGGAACCAACTGCCTTTCCCGGCAAGCATCGAGCACATGGCGATGTCGGTATCATCGACGGCGAGATGCACGGCGCAGCGCTTGGGCTTGAAAAGCAGGTCTTTGGGGTCGCGGTCGTTCTGATACTGCGCCTTGGCGTTTTCGATTGTCTGGCCGGTAAAGTGATTTTTCAGCTCCATTGTCACCACAGGCAGACCGTTGATAAACAATGCCACGTCGATAGAGAGCATTGTGTCGGTAGGGCTGTAATGAAGCTGACGGATAACGGTAAAATCGTTATCCTCGTAGAGCCGTTTTGCCGTGGGGTTTAGTTCACTCGGCAAAACATAATAGAGGTCAAAATGGAGTGTGATATAGCGGAAGCCTTTGCGCAACACGTCGGTCACACCGCGTCTGGTGATTTCATCACGAAGGCGAGTGAAGAATTTGTTGCGTTCCGAGGGAGTGTCGAACACACGCAATTCTTCGGCCTTTTCGGGCTGGGTACGGCGTATGAACGCCTCCACGCGGTCGGGAAGCAGAGCGTATGTTTTGTTATATTCAGAGCTGCCGCCCTGATTGTAACCGTTGACATCGCGCAGATAGTCAACGATAATATCTTCGAGTCCTTTTTCGGTGGTGTTAACGGCCATGTCAATCCTCCATTCCGTGAATTAGTTTGAATTTTTCGCGTGTAATTTCGATCTCGCGGCGCAGTTCATCCTCCGTGGGCATCACAAGGTCATATTTAGCCTGAAATACGCCAATGTCCTTGCGGTCGCCAAGTGTATACCTTATAACCGCATCGTTCTTCTTGGCGCAGAGAATGATGCCGACTGTAGGATTGTCGTCCGGCTGGCACACGTCCATATTGTAGTAATTTACATATAGCTGCATCTGCCCAACGTCGCTGTAGTCAGCTTTTCCGGTTTTCAGGTCAATAATGATATAACTGTGCGTTATGGTGTTATAGAAGACCAGGTCTGGGTAGAAGCTCTGTCCGTCAATTGTAATTCGCTTCTGACGTCCTACAAAAGCAAATCCTCGCCCAAGTTCAAGCATGAAATCTTGAAGATGAGAAATCAAGGCGCTCTCCAGCTCACTCTCTTTCCATTCGGTGTCTTCTTCCGCACCGACAAATTCAAGAATGAATGGATCGTGAATCAGCGTCAAAGGATCGAACTGCTCGGGCTTTGCGGGGAGGTTTGCCTTGATAATCCCTTCTACAACCGAGTCATCGCGATGAGTCGACAGAAGACGCTCATAATACTGGGTATATATTTGCCTTTCAAGCTGCCTGACGCTCCAGTTACCTTGGGCTGCTTCCTCTGCGTAGTACTTGCGAGCCTTGGGATTGTCCACTCTCATCAAAAGTCTGTAATGTGACCAGCTCAATTGGCTACACAGTGTGTGGCAATTTGGGAAAGTCACATAAAATTGCCTCATATTCTTAAGATTAGAGTAAGTGAATCCCTTGCCAAATTCAACGGTGAGTTGACTTGCCATACGTTTCAGCAAACCGTCGCCATAGGCGGCGCGTTCAGAGCCTCCTTGAGCCTCGACTATCAATCGGCCCACATTCCAGTATGCCTGAACCATTGCGGCATTGGCAGTAGCGTAGACTTTGCGCCTTGCTTCTGTCAGAATAGCTCGGATGTCGTTCAATAGCGACTTTCCCTCATTTGGTTTTATTTTTGAAAGATTATTCATGGTTGTTGAGGTTTTGAACATTTAACTGCCCTGTCACCACGTCGGCAATAAGGCGTTGCTTGTATTCTGTAAGGAAGTCAATCTCGGCACGGAGGTTGGCAATCATTTCATCAATCGCGGAGTTCTTCTGCTGAATATATTCCACAATCGCTTTCTGTTCCTCGATGGGAGGCAGAATAATTTCTAACTTACGCAACCCTTGATAATTTAGATTTTGGCGAAGTCCTCCGCCCATAGAATAAAAGACTTTTTTCAGATCATATGAATGGAGCATATTATAAAAATACACAGGGTCGAAATCTTGATTGATTTCAAGACAAACATAAGCTGAAGTTATTATACCTTCTTCAGTTACAAGTCCAACTCTTAGACTCTTATGGTCGTTTTGAAGGTCTGTAAGTCGAAGAATTATATTGCCAGGTTCAACAACTTGATATGTGTCAAATGATTCTGGAAGTAAGCCGTCTGTTGTATTAATATCTTTACGGACAATACGCCCGTAACTTAGTGATAAAAGATTCTGGTGATGAATTTCCTTATTCGAGATGCAATGCTCTTTAGCAAGCTGAAATAGGTATTTTATTTCCCAGTGTGCAGGTATCTGACCTATCCACGGAATGCCGCTGTCTTTCATCGGCACATCGGGGTTTAAGCCCCGTGTGACGACGTTTGCGATTTCGGTCTGTTTTAGCTCGTCAAGCAGACGTAACTCTCTCTCTCTCTCTCTGTTGCGCATCAATACTTAAAGTTTTAGTTGAAAGAAATTCAACGATTTTCTTCTGCTCGTCGAGCGGCGGGACTGGTGTTTGGATGCCTAAAAACTTTGGCATCTGAACAACTTTCCTTAATCCGGAATAAAATGGTCTAAGAGCTTTATTGTCGTCTACTGCGAGAAAATAATAATATATAAATTCAGGCAAACTTAACGAGGTGTTAATACTGAAGACGTCATAGGCTCCTGTAATCATTCCTCCGACTGACGATAGCCCAACAGTGCGTGGGGTTTCGTCGATATCAAATAAGCAGAATATTATATTACCAGGAACTACGACTTTATAAGACTCGAAGTCCTTTGGAAATTTCCCTTTGCCATTTTCAGTATCTCTGAAAATCACGCCTCCTTTTGTTAAGGATAATAAAGGGAAAGTCGTCCTTTTACCAACTTGTTCGTTCTCCTCTTTTAGAAGATTACGAACCCTAATAAGCTGCCAATGCGAAGGATACTTATCAAACAGCAAGAGATTTGCGTTAGAATATTCGTATTGCATAGCTTAATCGAGGATTTGGTCTAACATACCGGCTGTGCGAGCCTCAATATCGCGTATGTCGGCGCGAATATCGGCGAGAGGCCGCAGTTCGACTGGCTTGTAGAAGAATTTGATAAATGAAAGCTCATAGCCGAGTATAGGTTGGCCAAAGCGGGCTTCGGAGTCGTAAGGCGCTACTTCGTTCTCGTAGAAAGCCTCGACGCCTCCGGGGTAAGTGAGTGGTACGCGTTCACTCTCATTGCGGTTTTTTGCGTATTCGATTTCAGGCTCTTGCCCTTTCTTGGCTTTCTTATATACGATGTCGCCGTCTTTGTTGCGCTTCGGGCGGAGAACCGGCACCTCCCAATAGCCAAACTCTTCGTTGTCGAATATTTTGCTTTCGGGAGTTTCCTCGAAATTCATCAGCAATTCGAGGATGCGGGTGCGGTCATCGTCTGACAGCTCGCAGTTTTTCTCACCGAGATTTTTGCGCAGCGGCGACTTAAATTCGGTAGCGTTGATAAGTTGTACTTTGCCTCGACGGTTTGGAGCCTTGCGGTTGGTGACAATCCAAACGTAGGTGCCTATACCGGTGTTGTAAAACATTTTCTCAGGCAAAGCTATGATGGCTTCGAGTAGGTCGTTCTCGATGATATAACGGCGTAGGTTGCTTTCGCCGCCTCCGGCTTTGCCTGTAAAGAGTGATGAACCGTTATGAATTTCAACGATGCGAGTGCCGAGCGGCGTATCTTTCATTCGGCTTATATTGTTAGCGAGGAAAAGCATCTGGCAGTCGCCTATGTCGGGAAGGAAAGAATACTCGCCTTCGCCGTCGTATTCGAGATTGAAGCGGGCGTCGTTGAATTTTTTCTTTTCTTTGTCGGTCAATCCTTTTTGGTATAAATCCTCTTTCCACGGAGTGCCGAAGGGTGGATTTGAAATACAAAAATCGTAGGTTTCGCCTGGGTGCCCGTCGTCGCTTATGGTTGAGCCGAAAGCGATATATTTGCGAGAATTACCTTGGAGTGAATATGTGGTGCGTGGCAGCACACCCGAAATCATCATGTCGGCCTTGCAGGTGGCAAAAGTGTTGGCTTGAATTTCCTGTCCGTAAAGGCTGATGTTTGATTTTGGGAAGAATTCGTTGATGCGCTCTTGCACAATCGAGAGAATACCGCCCGTACCACACGCTCCATCGTACACGCCGTAGGGAGTACCGTCCGAGAGATTGTGCTTCACAGGGAGCACAGCGAGGTCGGCAAGTAGCTTGACGTAGTCACGCGGCGTGAAGTGCTCTCCGGCTTCAGTTACATTATTTTCTTCGTTGAACTTGCGAAGCAGTTCCTCGAAGATAGTACCCATTGTGTGGTTGTCGAGAGCCGGGAGTATTTCGTTGCCTTCATCATCAACCACAGGTTTGATGGAGAGGTTGATTGAAGTATCGGTGAACTTCTGAATCAAAGAGCCAAGTCTGCCGGTTTCGGTAAGGAAGTCGATTTGAGTACGGAGCCTCAATTTATCCAAAACATCGAGAACATCTTCGCTATAACCGTTGATGTAGTCGATGAAGTTTTGTTTAAGACGTTGCGGGTCGGTTTCGTTGATTAGGGTTTTTAGTGTAAATTGCGAGGTGTTGTAGAACGGGAAGCCACTAACCATACACAGCACCTGATCTTGATTGGTAACGCCGAACTGGTCGAGCTGTGCTTTGCGTTCAAGCACTTTTGCTTTGGTCGGTTCAAGCAGCACGTCGATGCGACGAAGAACGAGCATCGGCATGATGATGTCCTTATAGTCGCCTTTGTTGAAGGCATGAACGAGGACATCGTTAGCGATGTTCCAAAGGAACGAGAACAGTCTGCTATATTGAGCTTGATCCATCTCACAAAGCATCTGAGCGCTAAGAGGCTATTTTTTCTTATTGTATTCGCGGCAGAAAGGGCGAAGGCCGCAGTCGAGGCAGAGGGGACGGCGTGCCTTGCAGACGTAGCGGCCGTGCAGGATGAGCCAGTGGTGTGCCGTGGATAGGAGCTCTTCGGGAATGTGCCGTACCAGGGTGCGCTCTGTGGTGAGCGGATTCTTCGAGTTGCGCGTCAGGCCGAGGCGCTCGCTGACGCGGAAGACGTGCGTGTCGACGGCCATCGCGGCTCGGTTCCACACCACGGCCAGCATGACGTTGGCCGTCTTGCGCCCTACGCCGGGCAGCTTCATCAGCGAGTCCAGGTCAGAGGGCACCTCGCCGCCGAAGTCGTCGACGAGCATGCGCGCCGCCTTCAGCAGCGAGCGGGTCTTGTTGTTGGGGAAGGTGACGCTACGGATGTATTCGTAGACCTGTTCCTCGGAGGCCGCGGCCAGCTCGTATGGGGTGGGGTAGGCCTCGAACAGCGGCGGAGTGACGATGTTGACGCGCTTGTCGGTGCACTGCGCCGACAGGATCACGGCCAGCAGCAGGTGGAAAGGCGTGTCATACTGCAGTTCCGTGCGCGGCTCCGGCATATTCTTGAGGAACCACGCTATCACGCCCTCGTATCGCTCTTTGACTGTCACCTGTTAGCGTGCTGCGTCGAAGAGGTGGAGGAAGCGGACGTCGTTCTCGGAGAAGAGGCGCAGGTCGCTGACGCGGTAGCGGAGGTTGGCGATGCGCTCTACTCCCATGCCGAAGGCGTAGCCGGTGTAAACGTCGGGGGCTATGCCGCAGGCACTGAGCACGTTGGGGTCAACCATGCCGCAGCCGAGGATTTCGACCCAGCCGGTGCCCTTGCACAGGGCGCACCCCTTGCCGCCGCAGATGCCGCAGCTGATGTCCATCTCGGCGCTCGGTTCGGTGAAAGGGAAGTAGCTGGGGCGCAGGCGTATCTTGGTGTCGGCGCCGAACATCTGGCGGGCGAAGCTCAGCAGCACCTGGCGCAGGTCGGCGAAGGAGACGTTCTTGTCTACGTACAGGCCCTCGACCTGGTGGAAGAAGCAGTGGGCGCGGGCCGACACGGCCTCGTTGCGGTACACTCGACCGGGGCAGATGATGCGGATGGGGGGCTTGTGGGTCTCCATGGTGCGGGTCTGCACCGACGAGGTGTGGGTGCGGAGCAGCACGTCCGGGTTGCGGGCTATGAAGAAAGTGTCCTGCATGTCGCGCGCGGGATGGTCTTCGGCGAAGTTGAGCGACGAGAAGACGTGCCAGTCGTCCTCCACCTCAGGACCCTCGGCGATGGTGAAGCCCATGCGGCCGAAGATGTCGATGATTTCGGCCTGCACCAGCGACAGTGGATGGCGCGTGCCCAGGGGCAGCGGCGTGGCCGTGCGGGTGAGGTCGAGGGCGGCGAGCGCCGGGTCGTCGGCCTGGGCGCAGGCCTCCTTGAGGGCGTTGATGCGCTCGGTGGCCTCCGTCTTGAGGGCGTTGAGCAGCTGGCCCATCTCCTTCTTGTCGGCGGGCGCCACTTCGCGGAAACGGGCGAACAGGGCCTGCACGGGACCCTTCTTGCCCAGGTATCTGACTCTCAGCGCCTCGGCCTCGGCGGGCGTGTCGGCGTTCAGTCCGGCTATCTCTGCACGCAATGCGGCGATTTCTTGCTTCATGCCGCAAAATTACGAAATTTTTCTCATACCGCGAAATGTGTTGAAAGCTGAGGACCGGGAGCTGAGAGGACAGCGACCCCCCCCCCGGCTGCCTCGGTGGTCTCTCGGCTCTCGGCTTTTTCAGTAGGGCACCTTGTCGGTCTTTGCTGCCCACTTCTCGAAGGCGCGGATGGCACCGCTGCCCTCGACGTGGATGGCCGGCAGGCGGCGGTACTCGCGCCTGCGCTCCAGCTCCTCGTAGATGAACTGGTCGGAGAAGTCGATGGCGGCCGCGTCCTCCTTGGTGTTTCCGAAGAATATCTTCTTCACCCCGGCCCAGTAGAGGGCGCTCAGGCACATCGGGCAGGGCTCGCATGAGCTGTAGACGATGCAGTCGTCGAGCTTGAAGTTCTTAAGCCTGGCGCAGGCGGCGCGTATGGCCAGCACCTCGGCGTGGGCCGTGGGGTCGTTGAGCAGCGTCACGGAGTTGGCGCCGGTGCTCACCACCTCGTCGCCGCGCACGATGACGGCGCCGAAAGGCCCGCCTCCCTTGTCGATGTTGTCGTAGCTGATGCGGGCGGCCATCTCCATGTATTCGGGCCTATAGTCTTTGTCTTCCATTTGCATTTACATTTAAAGTTAGAATGCAAAGGTAGCTCAAAAAGTTGAGAGTATATGGTGAGAGCTGTCGCATCCATGCGTTCGCGACTTTCAACTATTTTCGCTAACTTTGCGGCATGAAATTGCTCAGAGCCACAGTGGCGGTGCTCATCGCAGTGCTGGCCGCCGCCGTATCGTATGCCCAGCAGCCTGGCGCGGAGAAGAAGGACACCGTGCGCCACGGCTCGGCCTGGACGCTCGAGTTCCCGCTGGGAGGCCATCGTGCGTCCACCATCGACACGCTGCTCTACAACTACCAGCGGCAGGCCGTGCCGTCGATGCAGACGGACGCCTTCCTGACCACCGGCAACCTCGGCGCACCATCCATGACGCTCATATACGCCGACCAGCCCGAGCCAGGCGCCTTCTTCTTCGACCGCAGTCTCGAGACGTGGATGCAGACCGGGCGCAACCAGAAGTTCTACAATGTGTACGTGCCGATGACGCTGGCCAGCTACAACTTCGGCGGCAACCGCGAGAGCAACCAGGATCGCCTGCGCGCCACCTTTGCAGGCAACGTCAACCGCCGCATCGGCATAGGCGCCCACATCGACTATCTCTACTCTAAGGGAGCCTACAACTATCAGGCCGCCAAGGACTACGTATACGGCCTGAGCGGCTACTACCTGGGCGACCGCTACGAGTTCCAGGGCTTCTGGAACCAGAACAACATGCTCAACAAGGAGAACGGCGGCATCACCAACGACCTCTACATCACCGATCCGGCAGTGCTCCAGGGCGGCGTCAGCAAGATTGAGCCCAAGTCCATCCCGACGCGCCTGACCACGGCCCACACCCGCCTGCACGCCTCCCAGTTCTACATGAGCCACGCCTACAAGGTCGGATACTGGCAGGACGAGGTCGTAAACGACACCCTCACCCGCCAGGTATACATCCCCGTGGTGAAGTTTATCTACGCCCTGGACTGGCGCCGCGGCCGCCATTCGTTCGTCAACAGCTCCGCCGGCGAGGCACGCGACTTCTGGGCCAACACTTACTTCAACGAGCTGGCCACCGGAGACCGCACCACCTACTCCGCCCTTGGCAACACCCTCGGCATACAGATGATGGAAGGCTTCAAGCCCTGGGTCAAGTTCTCCCTGGCAGCATACGTCACTTACGAGAACCGCCGCTACACCCAGTGGCGGCCCGATTCGCTGGTGGGCGGAGAGAAGCTCACTCCGCTTCCCGACTTCTATTCAAATATCAGGCATAAGGCCACGCAGAACCTTGTCTGGGTAGGCGGCCGACTCGAGAAGACCGCCGGACGGCATCTTACCTACAGCGCCGACGCCCGCTTCGGCATAGTCGGCGACGTGGCCGCCGACGTGCGCCTGCTCGGCGAGGCACAGGCCCGCTATCGCCTCTTCGGCGACACCGTGGCCGTGGCCGTCAACGTCGGGTTCCGCAACGAGGAACCATCCTACCTGCTCCAGCACTACGTCTCCAACCATTTCATCTGGGACAACGACTTCGGAAAGACCCGCACCTTCACCGTGGGTGGACGCATCACCATCCCCTGGACGCACACCACCCTCGAGGCCGGATTCCGCAACGTCCAGAACATGGTCTACTTCGACACCCTCTCCCTGCCCCGCCAGGCCGGCAAGTCCATACACGTCTTCACCGCCCGCCTGCGCCAGGACTTTGCCGTCGGCATCCTCCACTGGAACAACACCCTGACATATCAGGCATCTTCCGACAAGACCCTGCTGCCGCTGCCGGCGCTGAGCATCTACTCCAACCTATACCTGGGCTTCCGCGCCTTCCGTGTGCTGCACTTGCAGATAGGCGTGGACTGCGACTACTACACCCGCTACGACGGCTATATGTACCAGCCGGCCACCACCGTCTTCACCCTCAGCAAGGGTCCCAAGGTGGGCAACTACGCCTTCTGCAACGCCTACCTCACGGCCAAGCTCTACCGCTGCCGCTTCTTCGTGCTCTGGAGCCACGTCAACCAGGGATGGTTCGGGAGTAAGTACTTCACCATGCCCGGCTACCCCATGAATCCCCGCCGTCTGCAGTTCGGGCTTTCGGTGGACTTCGCCAATTAAGTTTATAGCTATCTGCATTTGTGCCATCGGGAGCTGCGATTGTGGATAGGCATATTTCCCCCACATGGATTACATTGAGTTTTTTTAACTTTAGACTGTAATTTTTAGCGTTGAGGATCGTCAAGAGAGTATGAAGCACATCATACTCTTTTCTTCGATATTGCTGTTGGGAGGCTTCGCGTCTGCCGCAGGACTGCCGACTGATTCCCTTAGTACTGACACCACGGCCGTGCAGCTCGACGAGGTGGTCGTTCAGGGCCGCACCCAGAAGGTGGTCAAGTACGGCGTGGAGTACACGCCAGGCAAGGACATCAAGCGCCATTCCCAGTCGGCAACCAAGCTCCTCGACGCCATGCAGATTCCCCAGCTCAGCGTCGACCCGCTCGCGCAGACGGTCAAAACCCTGAGCGGCAAGGACGTAAGCATGTTCATCGACTACGTGCCAGCCACTGACAAGGACCTTCAGGGAATGCGCGTCGAGGACGTGCTTCGCGTCGAGGTGCTCGAATACCCCCAGGACCCGCGCTTCCAGTCGGCTCAGCACGTAGTTAACTTCATCATGCACAAGTACGAGTGGGGAGGCTACACCAAGCTCGGTGCCCGCGGGTGGTTCCTCAACCCCAACGCTGCCGGTGCCGCCGACGTCTACTCCAAGTTCGTGCGCAAGCGCTGGACTTTCGATGCCACTCTCGGCGGATACGTCAGCTACTCCGACCAAAACGGCGGACATCGCGCGGAACTCTACCGCGATATCGACTTCCACGGACAGCACTACTCCGAACTGGGCCGATACACTGACATCGACGACTATTACAACCACAACAACGACCAGTGGACATCGCTCCGCGCCTCATACTCCTCCGACTCAGTCTACATACAGCACACCGTCGGCTTCAGCCGCTCGGCCGTGCCAGGCGAGATGACCCGCTCCACCCTCAGCTTCTCCGACCCGGTGCTCGGCGACGGCCTAACCTCTGTCAGCCGTAGCAACAACCAGGAGCTCACTCCATGGATCCAGGCTTACTACTGGTTCCAACTGCCGCACGGGAACTCCATAACCGCTTTCTGGAACTTCATGCATACCTGGCGCAAGCGCCATTCCAGCTACCTCGCGGGAGACCTTGACCATATCCTCAACGCCAACCGCGAAAGGACGTACTCGCCCAACGCACAACTTTACTACAGCAAGAACTTCGGCCACGGGAACACCTTTCGGACCGCCCTGATGACATACAACACCATATATCATACCGACTACTACGGCTCCTACCAGGGGCGCCAGAGCCTGCTGTCGAGCGAGAACATGATCTTCCTGGAGTATATGCAGAATTGGGGCTTCGGCCTCAACCTCTACTCGCGCGTGGGAATGTCGTACGTCATAGGACGCATCAACGGCCACACCAACCAGAAGCAGTGGAACCCGCGGCTCGGCGTCCAGGTGCAGTACAAGTTCAACGACCGCCACAACGCCAGCATCGAGGGGTGGTGGGGCAACAACCACCCGCAGGCCAGCACTTCCAACACCGCCATCGTGCAGAGCAACGAGCTGCTGTGGCTTCAGGGCAATCCGGGCCTGCGCAACACCATCTTCAAGCAGGCCACCGCCTCCTACAACTTCATCCCCAATAACCAATACTCTTTCAGCGCCAGCGCCGAATACGAAGGCTCAGGTCACAAGCAGGCATACGAATACTTTGTGGTGCCCGGCTACGACGGCGTGGTGCGCCGCACCGTCAACTCCGGCAACGGCCACCGCTATTCCGGCTACGTCAGCGCCTCGGGCAATTTCTTCGACGGCAAGCTGCGGCTGAAGCTCACCGGTGAGGCCAACCGCATCGTGCTCACCGGCATCGACGCCCAGCGCTGCAACTGGCTCATGGGCCAGATCCGCGCCACCTACTATGTGGGCAATTTCGAGATTTTCGGCCGCTATATGACGCCGCAGAAGCAGCTGAGCGCCTGGAGCGGCGGCACTGTGACCCGCTACCCGAGCATCTACGAGTTCGCAGTCAGCTACAACGTGGGCAACCTCAAGCTCACTGCCGACATCACCCAGGCTTTCAACCACGGCACGCGCAAGCGGGAGCAGTACGTCGGCAGCCCGCACTATGCCGAGCGCAGCTGGTGGAGTGGCCAGTTCGACCGCGGCGTCTTCCTGTCGGCCAGCTACACCTTCTCCTACGGCAAGAAAGTGCGCATGGGCAACGAGCTGGGCCGCGGATCTTCCGGCGGCTCCGCCATCCTCCAGTAATCCCTGCGTCAAATGAATTCCATCCCCGCCTTCCTTATCCGAGGATGGAATTCATTATTTTTAGACACTCTGAAAAATTTTACAATCCGGCTCTTTTCGAGGAATCCAACCTGTTCCTAATGAGGACAAGACCTAACTAAACTGTTATATTGAAATCCTAAGCAGTTAAGTTGCCCATCGGCATACGAAACCACATTTGTGGTTGTAAGCTCAAATGTGGTTTTGTATGCCTTAAATCTAATAATCACCATCTTATGAAAAGACGTTACACAAAGATTCTCACCGCATTGATGCTGCTGGCGGCATTCTGTGCAGGTGTGGCCTTTCCCGCTTCCGCCCAGGACAAGTCTGAGAAAAAACATCAATGGGTCATACAAGTCCGGAATATCGTTACCGGAGAATTTGTGGGTGACACACTCGCTGTTGACCTGCTTAGACCTGACAGTACACTTATCCTCTCACAACCTCTTATGGTCAAAGGATAAGTTAGGGATTCCATACAGCAATCTTGCCGCATATATTGTCCCGGGACAGGACTTTATCATTCGCCTGTCGCATCCCGACTATGAAACCGCATATCACAAAATACATATTGCTAAGAACCATGAAGATAAGACCCTCCAGATTCGCAAGCTGACGAAGCGGGAAAAGGCGATGATGCTCGACGAGGTAGTCGTGACCGCCTCGGTGGTGGAGTTCGTGAACAAGGGGGATACCATACAGTTCAACGCCGACGCTTTCGAGCTGGCCGAAGGCTCCATGCTGAGTGCATTGATCAAACGCCTGCCGGGAGCGGAACTGAAAGAGAACGGACAAATCTATATCAACGGCAAATTCGTGGACAAGCTGCTGCTCAACGGCGAGGATTTCTTCCGCAACGACAAGCTCGTGTTGTTGCAGAATCTGCCCGCATACACTGTCAAGAACATTCAGGTGTATGAAGAGACGCTGCCCGAGCAGCTTGCAAAGAAGGACTATTCCGAACCTGACCTGGTGATGAACGTGAAGCTGAAGAAAGAGTTCAACGCCGGATGGATGGCCAATGCCGAAGCAGGCGGGGGCACCCATAACCGTTACCGTCTGCGCGGCTTCGGGGTTGGCTACACTCCCAAAGGACGCATCGCCGCTTACGTTTTCATCAATAACCTCAACGAGACTGGCTCTCCCGATATGGCGGGAGAATGGCAGAAGAAGAGCAACCAGCGCGACGAGATAATAACCAAGGGAGCAGGCCTGGACTATAACTTCAAGCCAAAGGATAATCTGAAATTCCGCGGCAATACCACCATTCAATATCAGACAAAATTCGGCAATTCCCTAGTAAACCAACAGAACTATCTGCCTGACGGCGTCAATTATTCACGCCGCTGGCTCGACAACCGCTTCGGCAACCTGTCCGTCATCTCCGACCATACCTCTGAATTTACGACAGGGAAAAATCTGGCATGAAGTAAACGGGACGTTCAACTACGGCTCTGACAAGATGCGGAGCAACACCACTGAGGGGACTTTCGGCCGCATGCCCGGCGACTATCCCGCCATGCGTGCGGACCTGCAGGCAGGCATGCCCGACACTCTCGACATCCTGAACCGTTATCTGAGCCTGACCAACACCGACAGCAAGCTCGCTTATGGAAACCTTAAAGACATCATGTACTTCTCTCTGCCGCACGACAAGTCTTTGACGGCTACCGTATGGGGAACCCTCTCGCACCGATGGCAGGATGGCAGCCAGAGCTACCTTCTTCAGACCAAAGGCGACAATGAGCAGCGTACAGACCGTACCAACCCGCAGAACCGGCATGACTACAAATACGGAGGGAATCTTTACGCCTGGCTTGGCAACGACACATGGTATATTATACCGAAATATAACATTGAGGATTCATATACTTACAGTTCCACCATGTTCTATGATTTTGCGGATTCCATACCTTGGTACGCCGCCGACAGCCCCATGCAGCTGCGCGACAGAATGGAATATGTATATCGAATGCTCGACCCGCAGAACAGCTATATATACGGCCTGCATCAGCTTGACCAGAAACTCACCTGCTGCGTTGCTTTCACGCGGGAGGATATGTCACCTACCGGCAGCCGTACCGGCAAGTTCCAGATTTCGATTGATCCCGGAATGCGCTATCTGCGCAGGAAGATGAATTTCAACGGCGCCACCCGGCAGCTGTTCAGCCGCAACACATGGTTGCCCGAAGGTACGGTACATCTCGAGTGGCACAAAAACAATCTCAACCAGATTCGCTTCGACTACAACTTATCTACAAACGCACCGCAGATGATGGATATGCTCGACATCGCCTTCAACTCCGACCCGCTGAATCCCACCCTCGGAAACCCGAATCTAAAATATGGTCTGAGGCATGTATTCAATCTCAAATACAACTCCATGAATTTCCTATGGAACAAACTGCACCTGATGGCAGGAGCAAAATACACAATCGACCAGAGGGCGGTGACGTATGGCACCTCATACGATATGGCAACGGGCATCCGCACCACAAAGCCGATGAACATAAACGGCAACCGATACGGCAATTTCTACATCTATGCCTCATACAGGCCTGTACGGGCAAAAAATTTCTTCATCAAGCACCAGACAGTATTCACCCCTGCCAGATACGCGACGTTTGTTTCCACAACCGACCGGCGTGGTATGCAACGCAGCATCAGCCACTCCAACTATTGGAACGAATGGTTCGCCGTAGAGTATAATACCGAGCGGTTTACAGCCGCAGCGACGGTGACGTACACCAATGAGTTCAACACCTCCCGTACAGGCGATTTCGACGATTACCGGATTCAGTCGCTCGACTGCGGTGTCCGGGGTCTCGTGCGACTGCCGCTGAACTTTGAAATTTCCTCCAATATCAGCGTGATGAATTACTGGGGCTATACCGACCCGACATTCAATAAGGCGCAGGTAATATGGAACGCCCGCATCAGCAAGAGCATCCTCGGAGGCTCTCTGCAGTTCGCCTTCGACGGCTACGATATGCTGCAACAGATTAAGAAAACCCGTATCGACACCACCGCCGCCTATCGCCGCGAGACACGCTACAACTCCATCCCGAGCTACTTCATGTTCACCGTCAAGTACTTCTTCTCCAAGAAACCCCGCCAGTAAAGAATGTTGAGGCGAAAGGCGAAACTGCGTTTCACACGGCAGCATGACGCAATGTGTGACCCTACCGCAAGGTGCTTGTGCGCAGCGGACTGGTGATGCTCGCGGGTATCCTCTTCTCTTTCCTGCTTCCGTTTCTGACGCAGGCCATGCGCTTCTTCGACACGAAGACTCCGGGAGACTATCAGCAGCGCATCACCGACCATGCACGCCTGCAGAGCTTTCTGACAGCCGACACTCCCCAGCCCCTTGTCTCTCTGCTCTCGGCACCGTTCTATCTGGTCATCATGTGCATATACAACTGGGTGATAATGTCGACAACATCATAGTGCTGCGCCACGGCCGCATAGCCGAGCAAGGCACACACGCCTCCCTGATAGCGGCCTGCGGGTATTATGCCACGTTGGTAAAGAGAACCGGAATAGAAAGAAGCCCGGATGCCATAAAGGTGTCCGGGCTTATGTTCTGTTGTCAGGGGAATTACTTGCCGAGCTTTATGCGCAGGTTCTTGAGCATATCCTGGGTCATGGCGTCCAGGTCGTACTCGGGCTTCCAGTCCCATTCGGCGCGGGCGCAGGAGTCGTCGAGGCTGTTGGGCCAGGAGTCGGCGATGGCCTGGCGCAGCGGGTCGTGCTCGTAGACCATCTTGAAGTCGGGCACGTACTCCTTGATCTTGTTGTAGATGATCTCCGGGTCGAAGCTCATCGAGGCGATGTTGAAGGAGTTGCGGTGCTTGAGGCGGGTGGGGTCGGCTTCCATGATCTCGATGGCGGCACGCAGGGCGTCGGGCATGTACATCATGTCCATGAATGTGCCGGGAGCCAGCGGGCACTTGAAGGTCTCGCCCTTGACGGCGGAGTAGTAGATGTCGACGGCGTAGTCGGTGGTGCCGCCGCCCGGAGGTGCCACGTAGCTGATGAGGCCGGGGAAGCGCACCGAGCGGGTGTCTACGCCGAAGCGGCGAGCGTAGTAGTCGCTGAGTAGCTCTCCGCTGACCTTGGTGACGCCGTAGATGGTCTCGGGACGCTGTACGGTGTCCTGCGGGGTCTTGTCGCGGGGGGTGGTGGGGCCGAAGGAGCCGATGGAGCTGGGGGTGAACAGGGCGCAGCCTTTTTCGCGCGATACCTCCAGGCAGTTCACCAGGCCGCCGACGCCGATCTTCCAGGCCAGCTGGGGCTTGCCCTCGGCCACGGCGCTCAACAGGGCCGCCAGGTTATATATGGTGTCGACGTTGTATTTCTCGACAGCGTCGGCAATCTGCTGCGGGTTGGTGATGTCTACGAGCTCGGCAGGGCCGCTCTCGAGCAGCTCGCCCTTGGGCTCGGCGCCCTTGATGTAGCCGCACACCACGTTGCCGGTGGGGTACTCGTGGCGAAGGCGCATGGTCAGCTCGGAGCCTATCTGCCCCGTCGAACCGATTACGAGAATATTCTTCATGGTCGTTAAGTTAGTCTTATTCCGAATCCGGTAGGAACGCCATGGGCGCTCCTATGGATTTTTACGCGGCAAAGTTAGTAATAAATTTTGTAACGAGGGTGCCCGTCAATTCAAAAATTATTGCTAATTTTGGGCCGTGAAAATCGGAGCCCCCTGCGGGGCTCAGGCACAAAGGAAAGAATAACTCGCTTGCAGCGCGCACCGTGTCGGCCGAAGGCCCTCTCGCAGGCGCGGTGTGAACAGAAAACACCAATACCATGTACAAAGAGTTCAAGAACCACCTCACCAAGGAACTGCAGGACATCAAGGACGCAGGCCTGTACAAGAACGAACGTATCATCACCACTCCCCAGAAGGCTGATATCGCCGTGGCCGGGACCGCGGGCGAAGTGCTCAACTTCTGCGCCAACAACTACCTGGGCCTGAGCGACAACTCGCGCCTGATCGAGGCCGCCAAGAAGGCCATGGACGAGCGCGGCTACGGCATGAGCTCCGTACGCTTCATCTGCGGCACCCAGGACCTGCATAAGGAGCTGGAAAAGGCCATCTCCGACTACTTCCACACCGAGGACACCATACTCTACGCCGCCTGCTTCGACGCCAACGGCGGCCTCTTCGAGCCTCTGTTCACCGCCGACGACGCCATCATCAGCGACGCCCTCAACCATGCCTCCATCATCGATGGCGTGCGCCTCTGCAAGGCAAAGCGCTTCCGCTACGCAAACGCCGACATGGCCGACCTGGAGCGTTGCCTGCAGGAAGCAAAGGACTGCCGCTTCAAGATTATCGCCACCGACGGCGTCTTCTCCATGGACGGCAATGTGGCTCCCATGGACAAGATCTGCGAGCTGGCCGACAAGTATGATGCCCTGGTGATGGTCGACGAGTCACACTCCGCCGGCGTGGTGGGCCCCACCGGCCGCGGCGTGGCAGAGCAGTTCGACTGCTACGACAAGGTGGACATCCACACCGGCACCCTGGGCAAGAGCTTCGGCGGCGCCATGGGCGGCTTCACCACCGGTCCCAAGGAGATCATAGACATGCTCCGCCAGCGTTCCCGCCCCTACCTCTTCTCCAACTCCGTGGCTCCCGCCATCGTAGGCGCCAGCCTCGAAATGTTCAAGATGCTGGGCGAGAGCAACGAGCTCCACGACCGTCTGATGGAGAACGTGAACTACTTCCGCGACAAGATGCTCGCCGCCGGCTTCGACATCAAGCCCACTCAGAGCGCCATCTGCGCCGTGATGCTCTACGACGCCAAGCTCAGTCAGGACTTCGCCGCCGCCATGCAGCAGGAAGGCATCTACGTCACCGGCTTCTACTACCCTGTGGTTCCGAAGGGCGAGGCCCGCATCCGTGTGCAGCTCAGCGCCGGTCACAACCGCGAGCAGCTTGACCGTGCCATCGAGGCCTTCATCAAGGTAGGCAAGAAACTGAACGTAATCAAGTAACTTGAGCGTCAGTGACCGCGTAGCGGTCCAATAATCATATAGCGCCGGGATGGGGCCGTTAGGCTAACCCCGGCGCTATTGTTTATTTAACCACTTCGAGGTTGCCTTGTGTGCCGTCATAAGTGATTTTAGCGAGTATATGAATTTCCTCGGCCTCCCCAAATCCTTAATAAGTGCTAAAAAAGGGGTTGGATTGTCCTTTTCGGCTCCTTATTAGAAAAAAAGATATTAACTTTGCATACCGTATCGGAAGGCCGCGGCCCGTCTCGGAGGAGACCGTGCCGAAGCCCGCAGGCCGAGACCTGCCTTTGAAACCGTCAATCGCAATGGTGGAGAACGAAAATGCCGCACACCCGGGCCCGCACGCTTGTCGTCGTTTCTACGGCAGGCATGACGTGTGGTCTGCCGTAGCCATGGCCGCAGTCGTGGCCATGGGGCTGTCGTCGTCCGCCTGTTCGCACCAGGAGGAGAGTGGGGCCAATACAGGCGAGGAGCTGCTCTACACTGTCGGCGACACGTCGCTGACAGTGGCCGGGGTCGTCGCCCAGATTCCCCCGGGGCTCGACAGTGCCGACAGCCTGGCGCTCTTCAACGCCATTGCCGACGACTGGCTCTACTCCATGCTGTTGGAGAACGAGGCCAGGCTCAGCCACAGCGAGCGCGAGCAGATAGAGAGCCAGGTGCGCCAGTACCGCCAGCGCCTGCTCGCCACCCGCTACCGCGAGAGCGTGGCCGCCGCCAGCGCCGCCGAGGTGGTGCCAGAGGCCGCCGTCCGGGCCGAGTATGAGGCCCGCAAGGCCGAGTACGTGCTCCAGGCCCCGATGGTGAAGGGAATCCTGGTGCAGCTGCCCGCCTCGTCGTCCGAGTTGCCGCAGGCGCGCCAGTGGATGGTCGATCCCACGATGGCCAATATCGACCGCCTGGAGAAGGCCGTCCTCCCCACGGCGCTGCAGTACGAGTACTTCCTGGACGACTGGCAGGACTGGCGCGACATCTCGTCGCTCATTCCCTATCGGTTTCCCGACGCCGAGAAGTACGTGGCCACACACCCTGTGTTCGACAGGCGCATCGGTGCGTCGGTCTACCTGATGACCGTCACCGACCACTTGCCCACCGGCGCCCGGATGCCGTACTCCGAGGCCGCACCCTTGATTCGAGCCGAGCTCATGCGCCGCAGCCAGGGCGACGCCGATCGCCTCGTCATGCGCAACCTCCGGCAGAAGGCCCTCCGCAACGGCACACTCAAGGAATACCGAAAACAAGACAATACACGCCATATACAATAATGAAATCACTGACAAGCAAGATAGCCGCCTCGCTGCTGGCCCTGACGGGCGCCGGGAGCCTCATCGCCTTGGCGCAGTCGCCGGCCAACAACAATATCGTCGACGAGATCGTATGGATCGTTGGCGACGAGGCTGTGTTCCGCTCCGACATCGAGGAGGAGCTGCAGCAGCTCCGCGCCGAAGGCGGCTCCCTGCCCCTCAACCCCTACTGCGTCATCCCCGAGCAGCTCGCTGTGCAGAAGCTCTACCTGCACCAGGCCAAGATGGACACCATCGAGGCTCCGGAGGGCCAGCTCAACACGCAGGTAGACCGCCGGCTCGACTACTTCGTGGCAGGACTCGGCTCCAAGGAGAAGGTAGAGCAGTACTTCCGCAAGTCTTTCCCGGAGCTCCGCAACCAGCTCCGGGATGTCATGCGCACGCAGTACATCATCGGCCAGGTGCAGGAGACCCTCACCAAGGACGTCAAGGCCACCCCGTCGCTTGTCAAGAAATATTTCGCCGCGCTGCCGGTAGACAGCATCCCCTACGTCCCGCTCCAGGTGGAGACGCAGATCATCATGGTCTACCCCCAGGTACCCCAGAGCGAGATTGACGCCATCAAGGACCGCCTGCGCGACATCTCCGAGCGTGTCAACAACGGCGAGTCCGACTTCTCCACCCAGGCCATCATGTACTCCGAGGACGGCTCCGCCATGCAGGGCGGCGAACTCGGCTTCCACGGCCGCGCCGACTGGGTGCCGGAGTTCTCCAACGTCGCCTTCCAGCTCTCCGACCCCAAGAAGGTCAGCCGCATCGTCGAGACCGAGTACGGCTATCACATCATCCAGCTCATCGACAAGCGCGGTGAGCAGGTCAACGTGCGCCATATACTGCTGCGGCCTCACGTCTCCAGCGCCGACCTGGAGAAGGCCCGGCTCAACCTCGACTCCCTGCGCAAGGAGATCGTCGGCGGCAAGTTCACCTTCGATGAGGCCGCCCGCTACGCCTCCCACGACAAAGACACCCGCAACAACCGTGGCGTGATGATGAACCAGAACACCGGATCCAGCCGCTTCGAGATGCAGGACCTGCCGCCCGAGGTGGCCGTGCAGGTGGAGAAGATGCAGCCCGGCGACATCTCTTCTGCCTTCGTCATGAAGGATCCCAAGCGCAACCAGGACGTAGTGGCCGTCGTCCGCCTCACCTCCCGCACCCCGGGTCACCGCGCAACCCTGAGCGAGGACTACAACATGATCAAGGAGATGTACCTGGCCGCACGCAAGCAGGAGGTCATCAACGAATGGGTGGAGAAGAAGATCTCCACCACATACAACCGCATCGAGGACTCATGGGGCAACTGCGAGTTCCAGTACAAGGGCTGGAAGAAGTAATCCCCGCCAATAATGTATAGCCGTATGCTTCGCCGGAGCCGTATCATCGCCAGCCTGCTCGCCTCCACCATCCTGTGGGGGCTGGGCTGGGCATACAGCCAGGCCTATGCGCAAACGCAGCATCAAAAGCAGGCACAGAAGCAGATTCAGGACCCCTTCCGGCGACCCGAGCCCACACGCCCCATACAGCCCCAGATTCCGCACGAGAACCGCAACCAGCCGGGCAAGGTCTTCCTCGAGCGCGCAGACTCTCTCTACACCACCTCCGATTTCGGCCGCACCGACCGCCAGATCGTCAAGGGCAACGTCGAGTTCCGGCAGGGCGGCATGACCATGACCTGCGACTCGGCCTATTACTATCCCGAGCGCAACTCCATGGACGCTTTCGGCAACGTGCGCATGGTCCAGCCCGTGCCCGGTGGCACACGTCGCGGCTTTGCCGACGTCGTCTTCTACGACGGCGACGCCAAGCTCGCCCGCCTGCGCACACGCGGACACCAGCAGGTGAAGCTCCAGGACCCCCGTGCCACCCTCGTCTCCGACTCCATCGACTATTCCATGATTCCCGGCTCGGAGCGCGGCTGGTACGACCACGGCGGCCACCTCGACGCCACAACCAAGAAAGGCGACCACATCACCATCACCTCCGTGCACGGCGTCTATACCCCCGGCACCGACCTGGCCGAGTTCGACGAGGACGTCGTGCTCCGCAACCCCACCCCCGGGCGCCAGTACACCCTCCGCTCCCAGCGCCTGCTCTACAACACCGGCACCGGCATCGCCAGCATCGAGACCCCCACCGAGATCGAGGGGCAGGGCAACACCGTCTGGACCAGCCACGGCCAGTACGACACCGGCAACGACAACGCCCTGCTCGACTCCCGCTCCACCATCGTGCACCTCGACACGGCAGGCAACGCCGTCACCCTCGTCGGCGACTCCCTGCTGTTCGACAACGCCACCGGCATCAGCCGCGCCTACTCCTACCGCGACCCCAACCGCGACGCCGCACCCGTCATCCTCACCGACACCGCCCACCACACCATCCTCACCGGCGGCTACGGCTACTACGACAACGTCAACCGCGTCAGCCTGGCGGCCGACTACCCCCTGCTGCGCGAGTTCTCTACCACCGACACCCTGCAGCTACGCGCCGACACCATCCGCGCCCAGGTGCTCACACGCATGGTCCTCACGCCCGAGCGCCGCGACTCCCTGCTGCGCATCTTCGCCGACTCCATAGCCGCCGTCGAGGCGTTGCCCGACTCCCTGCGCCCCCAGGCGCCGCAGCCCGACCCCGGAGCCACAGGCCTGGCCACCGGCGTAGGCCGCGACGTCAACCGCGACCTCCAGATGGCCGGACTCATCGCCCCCATACTCACCGAGCAGCAGAAGTTCCTGGCCCGTGTCGACTCCTCCCTGCTCATCCCCGAAGAGTACTACCTGGCCAACGCATACCACCGCGCACGCTTCTTCCGTCCCGACATACAGGGCGTGGCCGACTCCATGGCATTCTCCCAGAACGACACCCTGCTGCATATGCACCGCCGGCCCGTGGTCTGGAGCGGCGAGCGACAGGTCGCCGGCAATCAGATCACCGTCCATTTCAACGACTCCACCGCTGACTGGGCCCTGCTGCCCGACTACGGCATCATGTCTGAGCACGTCGCCGACGAGTTCTATAACCAGCTGGCCGGACGTCGCCTCTTCGCCCGCTTCCACGCCGGAGAGCTCGAGCGCATGGAGGCCGACGGCAATGTCATGACCATCTTCCTGCCCGCCGACAAAGACACCACTTTCGGCAAGAACGACACCACATACAACAAGCTCGTTGACGCCACCTCCGCCTACCTGACCATCGACATGGCCCCCGACCGCAAGCTGGGCAAGCTCAAGATGTGGCCCGACGTCAGCGGCACCGTCACCCCCATCTTCCAGGTCAGGAAGGACCAGCTCTATCTGCCCGGCTTCGAGATACTGGAGACCATACGCCCAAGGCGCGACTGGTATCCCGACGGCACCGCACGCTGGGCCGACGAGCTCGGCGACGTTCCCGACGACCTCGAGATATACCTCAAGCTACCCCCGCTCAAGGGAGGTGCAAGCCCTCCCTGACGCAGGAATAATATGACGCGCAAGCCGTGCGTCCCTACAGCCCTCTCCTCAATCCATCCGTAACCTTACCCCCGGAGCCTACCTCTCTCTGACAGAAAAACTCAAAGACAGCCTGTAACGCCATGGCCGACATTATAAGACTGCTACCCGACTCAGTTGCCAACCAGATAGCTGCGGGCGAAGTGATCCAGCGCCCAAGCTCTGTCGTCAAGGAATTGGTGGAGAATGCCGCCGACGCCGGCGCCACGCAGATTGACATCGTGGTGCGCGACGCCGGGCGTACTCTCATACAGGTGACCGACAACGGACGCGGAATGTCGCCCACTGACGCCCGCATGGCCTTCGAGCGCCATGCCACCTCCAAGATACGTCGCGCCGAGGACCTGTTCGCCCTCCGCACCATGGGCTTCCGCGGCGAGGCACTACCCAGCATATGCGCCATCGCACAGGTAGAGCTCCGCTCCGCCGTCAAAGAGGAACCCACCGGCACACACCTGCTCATCAACGGTTCCGAGGTCGTCGGTCAGGAGCCGTGCGTCTGTCCCGTAGGCACCACAATGATGGTCAAGAACATCTTCTACAACGTGCCGGCGCGGCGCAGGTTCCTCAAGAGCGACAGCGTGGAGCTGTCGAACATCATGCGCGAGTTCGAGCGCCTGGCCCTTGTCAACCATACTATCCGTTTCACCCTCGATACGGGCGGTCGCAGGCGCGATCTGCGCGGCGGCAGCTTCAAGCAGCGCATCACCGACCTGTGGCACAACTCCCTCAATCCAGAGTTGCTGCCCGTGGAGGTGGACACCGACATCGTCCGTATCAGCGGCTTCATCTCCCGCCCCGAGCACGCTCGGCGGCGCAACGCCCTGCAGTACCTCGTGGCCAACGGTCGCTGCATGCACCACCCCTACTTCATACGCGCCATCGCCAGCTGCTACGAGCGCCTTATCGCTCCCGACACCAAGCCCTGCTACTTCCTGCGCTTCGACGTCGCCCCGGAGCGCATCGACGTCAACATACACCCTACCAAGAACGAGATCAAGTTCGAGGACGAGCAGGAGATCTACCGCCTGCTGACATCGGCCGTGCACGCCACCCTGGGCAAGTACGGCGTGGTGCCGAGCATCGACTTCGGCAGCGACGCCCTGGAAGTGCATCCCCTGACGCATGGCGAGAAGCCCTCCGCCCCGGCATCGGCCGGCGACCCCGGCTACAACCCATTCAGCCAGCAGCGGGCCAGTGCCGACCGATGGCGTCCCCAGGTGCAGCGCGACTGGCAGGCCCTCTACCGCGGCTTCACCCAGGGCACGCCCGGTACCGACGGCCAGCCCCGCCTGCCTCTCGACTCATCCGGGCCCATACCCTCCGCTTTCAATCCTGGCGGTATGGCGGCCACTGCCTCCCGGGGTGACACCGCTCCGGGCGCCACAGCACTGCCTCCCATCTGCATGCAGCTCGATCAGAGCTACATCGTGGCCCCCAGCCGGGACGGCCTGATGATTATCGACCAGCACCGGGCTCACGTGGCCATCCTCTACGCTCGGTTCATGCGCCGCGCCGACGACCCCGAGCAATATGCCCCCCAGGGCCTCCTCTTCGGCAGCGAGCTGCGACTCGACGCCCGCCAGGAGGCAGTCCTGCAGGAGGCTCTGCCACAGCTCGAGAGCATGGGCATCACCCTGCGCCGCCAGGGCGATGGCTGGGCCATCGCCTCTCTGCCGACAATGCTCGGTGACGCCGAGGCCGGCGACGTCATACTACAGACCCTCGACGCCCTCCAGACCGACAGCGACCAGTATGGCCGAGCCACCACCGACTGCGATACCCTGCGCCGCCGCGTGGCTCTCGGCCTGGCACGTAGCGCCGCCATACATCGCGGCAAGACTCTCTCCCCACATGAGATGGAGAAGATCCTCAGCGAACTCCTCCGACTCGCCTCGCCCGATACAGGGCCTGACGGCAAGCGGATCCTATTACGGCTGCGGATGCCCGACATAGGGCGGGAATTTGTCTGAGCGCACAAGAATACCAAGTTCAATCCAACATATCAATCTGTTTTTCTGAGATGAGTCAAAATACGTTAACCTACAGCATCGAGCTGCCCAGGAAAATTGAGCAGATACTCGAAGTGGACTTTTGGGTCTATACGTGCCTGAATTCACAATTGCTTCGACCTGTGACCGAAGCCGTCAAGTTCACCAACGCCGTGTCCGTGTACGTACGCAAGGGCTCGGCCGAGGCGGAAGTCAATCTACTCAACGTCAAAGTCAACGCCCCGTGCATCGTGCACATCAAGTCCGGCGACGTCATGCGCCTGCGCCGCGTCACCGACGACTTCGACGCATCTTTCGTGGTCATGAGCGCCAAGGTGCATGACAACCTGCTGCTGGCGCTTCACGACGCCGGTGCGTCGCCCGTCACCCATCTGGACCCCGTCACTCCCATTCCCGCCTCGTGTGTGCGTTCCTTCTCCGGCTTCTATGAGGAGCTGGAGCGCCTGGGCGGCGACGAGGAGAACCCCTATCGCCTGCAAGTCTTCTATCACGCCACACTGGCATTCTACTTCAGCATCGCCCACATCTGTTACCGCGACGACGCCGCGCAGCAGATGCTTCGCTCCACCTGCCGCCGCAATCCCCTTGTCGCCCGCTTCCTGATGCTGGTACAGCAGAACTTCAGGGAGCAGCGCCAGATAGATTTCTACGCCCGCCAGCTCGGCGTGACACCCAAGCACCTGTCGCGGATCCTCAAGCAGAACACCGAATTCACCGCCGCCGATTGGATTCGCAACTACATTCTGCTCGAAGCCAAGGTCATGCTCAAGTCATCGGCCCTGAACATGGGCCAGATCTCCAGTCATCTCAACTTCCCCTCGCAGAGCTTCTTCGCCAAGTTCTTCAAGAACGCCACGGGCATGACGCCCAAGCAGTACCGCAACACCCCTGAATAAATAAAAAGACCCATCCCGCAAGATATGCCATGTCTTGCGGGATGTAACTTAAGATTCTGTTCGACAAATTTTGTTGAACGGGTTCTGATGTCGTGTCAGAGGTTGATGCCCTGGGCACGGAGCCATGTGTCGAGCTTGGCGGAGAACTCGGAGTTCATGGCCTCGGGGTAGCGGACTTCGGTGAAGACGTGCGCCAGGGAGGGCTTATGGTTCTCGGTCACGTACTGGCGGTTGGGTGCGAAGTCGTCCTTGACGGAGTATATCTCGGCGATTTCGGCGTCGGTGGGGTCGGCGTATTTCTCCCAGTGGAGGACGCCGTCGAGGGGCAGGCGTTCTGTGGGTTCGCCGTCGCCGTCTGGCACTCCGACGGCCAGTGTCAGCAGGGGCACGACGCCGGACGGGAGCTGCAGCAGGTCGGCAATCTCGGGGGCGTTGAATGCGGTGGTGCCGAGGATGCATGTGCCCAGGCCGTGCAGTTCGGCGATGGTGGAGATCTGCTGTGTCAGGATGGTGGCGTCGAAGAGGCCGTAGAGGAAGCCCTGGAGGTTGCCGAAGCCGGGCTTGGTGCCGCTGACGGCGCACCAGCGGGCGAAGCGGTGGAAGTCGGCGCAGATGGTCAGCAGCACGGGTGCGCCGGTGGCCGGCTGGTTGAAGTGCAGTTCGCTTAGGGCCTTCTTGCTCTCCGGGCGGCGCGTGGCCACTACGGAGTAGAGCTGCATGTTGCCGGTGGTGGGGGCCTTCATGGCCTGGCGCACTATGGTGCCGATGAGTTCGTCGTCCACGGGCTCCGGATGGAAGTTGCGCATGGAGCGGCGGCGGGTGAAGTAGCTCATGTCGAGGTCTTCGCCGCGCGGCATTTCGTCAGTCAGTTTCATTGCGGTAAAGTTTATGGTCGGCGATGTATCGGGCGACTCTGGGGTCGAGGATTTGGGTGAGGTCATCTCCGCAGGCCACCTTTTCGCGTACCTGGGTGGAGGAGTATGGAAAGAGGGGTGAGTGGTCGAGCAGGCTGACCTTCTCCGGCAGGGTGCCGTAGATGTCGTAACCGGGGCGGGGGTAGATGAGCAGGCCGAAGTCGCGCAGTATCGCCTCGGCCTGTCGCCAGTGGGGGAAGGTGGGCCAGTTGTCGGAGCCGATGAGGATGCGGAAGTCTCGGTCCGGGAAGCGGCACTTCAGCTCCCGCAGGGTGGTGATGGAATAGGAGGGGTAGGGGAGTCCCAGCTCGATGTCGCTGACGTGCAGGGAGGCCACGTCCTCGGTGGCGAGGCGTAGCATGGCCAGGCGGTCGGCGTCTCCGGCAAGCACGGCGTGGTCCTTGAGGGGGTTGCGGCGCGAGGGGAGCAGCCACACCTCATTCACTTCGGGCAACGACGCAACGTGCGCCGCCAGCCGGATGTGGCCGCGGTGCACGGGGTCGAACGATCCGGGGAAAATTACTGTCATAGTCGAGAGTTGCGGCCACAATCAGCTATTACTCTGCAATTGGCGCCCACTTTAGCGCGGCGCTACCATCATTTCGAGAAGGTGATTATCAATTGTCGCGCCTGGCTGACGGCCTGGTCGAGGGAGTCGTTGACTACGACGGCGTCGAAGCGGGGTGCGAAGCTGAGCTCGTATTCGGCCTTTGCCAGGCGCCTGGCTATGACCTCGTCGGTGTCGGTGGCGCGGTCGCGCAGGCGGCGTTCGAGTTCCTGGAGGCTCGGCGGCTCGATGAAGATGCAGAGGGCTTCGGCGCCGAAGACGCGCTTGATGCTCAGGGCACCCTTGACGTCGATGTCCATGATGAGGTTGCGGCCGGAGCCGGTGACGCGCTCCACCTCACTCAGCAAGGTGCCATAGCGGCAGCCGGGATAGACCTCCTCCCACTCCACGAAGCGACCCTGGCGCACGTACGCGGCGAACGTCTCCTGGGTGAGGAAGTAGTACTCGCGTCCGTCCTGCTCCTGGCCTCTGGGGGCGCGGCAGGTGGCGGAGATGGAGAAGCCCAGGTGCAGTTCGGGCATCTCCATGAGCCGCTGGATGATGGTCGACTTGCCGGTGCCGGACGGTGCCGACAGCACTATGATCTTGCCTTTACGTTCCATCAGAGCACATTGAGCACCTGTTCCTTGATTTGCTCCAGCAGGTCCTTCATCCGAACCACCAGGCGCTGCATTCCGGCGTGGTTGGACTTGGAGCCGAGGGTGTTGATTTCTCGGCCCATCTCCTGGGCGATGAAGCCGAGCTTCTTGCCCTGGCCAGGTTCGGGCAGGTCCATGGTCTCGAGGAAGTAGCCGAGGTGGGCGCGCAGACGTGTCTTTTCCTCGGTGACGTCGAGCTTTTCCAAGTAGAAAATCATCTCCTGCTCCAGGCGCTCGTGGTCGTATTCGGGAGTGGTGAGGCGCTGCAGCTGCTCCTCCAGGCGGGCTTTTATGCGTGGTACGCGTTCCTTTTCCAGGGGCTCGGCCTGGTCGAGCAGTTCCCCGATTCCCTGCACGGCGGAGCGGAAGAAGATTTCGAGCTTTGCGCCCTCGCGTCGGCGGAAGTCCTGGAGCCGTTCGAGGGCCTGTGCGGCGGCGGTGGCGATGGCGCCGGCTTCGGCCTGTGCCTCGGCCTCGTCGGCCTGCTGGGGCTTGAGGGTATCGGGCAGGCGCAGCAGGGTGGCGTACCAGTCCTGCGGCTCGGCTATGTTCAGCTCTGCAGCCATCTGCTCCACTTTCGACTTATATGCCTTGAGGATGGGTATGTTGAGGTCGGCGGCGGCCACTGCGCCGTTGTTCTCGGCGCTGACGCCGCACTCGGCCTTGCCGCGCTGGAGCCCGGCAGCGAGCAGTGGACGGAGTGTTACCTCCAGCTCGCGGTACAGGCTTGGCACGCGTATGCTGAGGTCGAGCTGCTTGGAGTTGAGGGTGCGCAGCTCGACGGTGAATTTCTTGTTCCTGGTAGAGGCTTCGGCGCGGCCGAACCCCGTCATGGAATATATCATAGCGAATTAATTTACAATGTACAGGCAAAGCCACGGGTTAGGCGATAATGTACATCGTACATTTCTAAGTTAGGGAGCGGTAGCGGATGCGGTGCGGGGTGGCATCCTTGCCGTCGCGCTTGCGGCGGAACTCCTCGTACTCGGAGTATGAGCCCTCGTAGTAGGTGACCTTGCTGTCGCCCTCGAAGGCGAGGATGTGCGTGGCGATTCGGTCGAGGAACCAGCGGTCGTGGCTGATGACTACGGCGCATCCGGCGAAGTTTTCCAGGCCCTCCTCGAGGGCGCGCAGGGTGTTGACGTCGATGTCGTTGGTGGGTTCGTCGAGCAGTAGCACGTTGCCCTCCTCCTTGAGTGCCATGGCCAGGTGGAGGCGGTTGCGCTCGCCGCCGCTGAGGACGCCGATCTTCTTCTCCTGGTCGGCGCCGGTGAAGTTGAAGCGTGCCAGGTATGCGCGGGCGTTCATGTCGCGGCCTCCCATGCGGAAGCTCTCCACGCCCTGGCTGATGACCTCGTAGACCGACTTGTCGGGCGCCAGGTCCTTGTGGTTCTGGTCCACGTATGCGACCTTGACGGTCTCGCCGACCTCGAAGTCGCCCTTGTCGGCTTTCTCCAGGCCCATGATGAGGCGGAAGAGGGTGGTCTTGCCGGCGCCGTTCGGGCCGATGACGCCGACGATTCCGGCCGGCGGAAGAGTGAAGTTGAGGCCGCTGAATAGGAGCTTGGGACCGAAAGCCTTGGCCACGTCCTTGACCTCGATGACCTTGTTGCCCAGGCGCGGGCCGTTGGGAATGAAGATCTCGAGCTTCTCCTCGCGTTCCTTCTGGTCCTGGTTGAGCAGTCGGTCGTAGCTTGCCAGACGGGCCTTTCCCTTGGCGTGGCGGGCCTTGGGTGCCATGCGCACCCATTCCAGCTCGCGCTCCAGGGTCTTGCGCCGCTTGCTGGCCTGCTTCTCCTCCTGTGCCAGGCGCTGTGTCTTCTGGTCGAGCCAGGAGGAGTAGTTGCCCTTCCAAGGGATGCCCTCGCCGCGGTCGAGCTCGAGAATCCAGCCGGCCACGTGGTCGAGGAAGTAACGGTCGTGCGTCACGGCGATGACTGTGCCCGGGTACTGCTGCAGGTGCTGCTCGAGCCAGTCGATGCTCTCGGCGTCGAGGTGGTTGGTGGGCTCGTCCAGCAGCAGGATGTCGGGCTGCTGGAGCAGCAGGCGGCACAGCGCCACTCGCCTTCTCTCGCCTCCGCTGAGGGTGGAAATCTTCTGGTCGTCGGGCGGACACCGCAGGGCGTCCATGGCCCGCTCCAGCTTATTGTCGATGTTCCAGGCGTCGGCGGCATCGAGGCGGTCCTGGAGCTCGGCCTGGCGGTTGCATAGCGCCTCCATCTTGTCGGGGTCGTTGAGCACGGCCTCGTCGCCGAAGGCCTCGTTCACCTTGTCGAACTCTGCGATGAGGTCGAGGATGGGCTGGACGCCCTCCTGCACCACCTCCCTGACCGTCTTGTCCGGGTCAAGCTTCGGGTCCTGCTCCAGGTACCCGACCGAGTAGCCGGGCGAGAAGACCACATTGCCCTGGTAGCTCTTGTCGAGGCCGGCTATGATCTTGAGCAGCGTGGACTTGCCCGAGCCGTTGAGGCCGATGATGCCGATCTTGGCACCGTAGAAGAAGCTCAGGTATATGTTCTTAAGTATCTGTCGCTGAGGGGGAATGACCTTGCTCACTCCCACCATCGAGAATATTATCTTTTTGTCGTCAGCCATATCAACTGCTTATGGTATGCTTGCGAAATTCGGTTGTCGAGAAGAAAATATTAGCGTTTTGGTGCGGGCACTACTTTGTAGGCGCACTTGACGCGGCCCTTGACCAGTGCGGAGAGCTTGCTCTTGAGCAGGGCGCGGCGGATGGGGGAGACGTGGTCCATGTAGACCTTTCCCTCCAGGTGGTCGTACTCATGCTGTATGATTCGGCTCAGGAATCCTTCGAACTCCCGCTCGTGGGGCTGGAAGTTCTCGTCGAGCCAGCGCAGGCGGACGTGCTCGACGCGTTTCACGGCCTCGCTGAGGCCCGGCAGCGACAGGCATCCCTCGTCGCGGCTCACCGGATCGCGGTCCGCTATAACTTCCAGCTCCGGGTTGACGAGCACCATCTTCGAGTCCTTGCACGTCGGGTCGTCCTCTGCTATCGGTGTGCCGTCGATGACGATGAGCCTGATGGAACGGCCGATCTGCGGCGCGGCCAGGCCCACTCCCTCGCTGTGGTACATCGTCTCCCACATATCGGCGATGAGCTTCTGCAGCTCCGGGTATTCGGCCGTGATTTCCTCCGTCTCGCGCCTGAGTACCGGGTGACCGTACAGGTATACTGGTAATGTCATTTCTGTCTTGATTATCGTGCAAAATTAACAATTAATTCGCTGTTGGCCAAATACGGGCTCTCAGGGGACCTCCCGCAGTACTGTATGCGACTGGACTTGGCGGATTGGGTATTGTTGCTGTCTTTTGCTTTGTGAATGAGAATACTTACTTTCTAACCGATTCAAGGTAGTCCGTCAGCAGTATGACCGCGGCCGTCTTGTCGGCCAGGGGCTTCTGTCGGCGGATGCTCTGTTTCAGCCCGGCCTGCAGCATGGACTGGTGCGCCAGCGTGGACGTGAACCGCTCGTCGTACATCGTCACCTTCATCTGTGGCAGCAGCCGCGCCAGCCGACCCATGAAGGGGCGTATGTAGCGCATGCTCTCGGAGTCCTCGCCGTTGAGCTGGCGGGGCAGGCCCACCACGATCTCGTCCACCTGCTCGCGTCCGCAGTAGTCGGCCAGGAAAGCCTCCAGCTTGCCTGTCGGCACCGTCTCCAGCCCGTTCGCCGAGATGCGCAGCACGTCCGTGACGGCTACCCCGCACCGCTTGCGCCCGTAGTCTATGGCTAAAATTCTTCCCATGCTGCAAAGTTACAAAAAGATTTGCGTACCCCGCGCCTTTTGTGTACCTTTGCCGATGATGTAGGGATGCACCCTGGTGCGTCCGCCAACTCACATGTCAGGAAATAAAACTACACGATAAATGAAAATAACGTTCACAGTCAGCTACCGCACCAATTGGGGCGAATCGCTGCACCTGTACGGCGACATCGCCGAGCTGGGCGCCAACGACCCCGTCAAGGCCCTGCCTATGGAGATGGCCGACGCCAATACCTGGCGCGTCACCGTCGATGTCCCCGCACGCATAAAGTCCTTCACCTACCGCTACGTCGTCAAGGCCGACCACCAGGCCTGGCGCTTCGAGTGGGGAAGCCCCCACATCTTCCGCCAGGTCGCCAGGGTGCAGAAGTACACCCGGTGCGACGCCTGGTGCGACCAACCCGCCGACAAGCCCTTCTACTCCTCCTGCTTCACCGAGAGCATGCTCGCCCGCGCCGACCGCAAGCCCCTGCCCGCACTCGCCGCCGGCGAGATGGTGATTAAGGTATACGCCCCCATGGTTGAACCTGACGAGGAGGTATGCCTGGCCGGAGCACCCATCGCCCTCGGCGCCTGGGACACCGCCAAGGCCCTGCCCATGAGCGACGCTGAATACCCCCTCTGGCAGGTCGCTTTCCCTGCCGCCGCACTGCCTATCCCCTTCGAGTACAAGTTCTTCATACGCAACAAGGTGACAGGCCGCATTTCCGCCTGGGAGAACTGTTCCAACCGCGTGCTCAACATCCCCGCCCCGGCCGCCGACGCCGTCACCACCGTAGACGGCTTGCGCCTGGCCAATCCCCGCTATGACTGGAAGGCCGCCGGCACCGCCATACCCGTCTTTTCCATCCGCACGGAACACGACTTCGGCGTCGGCGACTTCCTCGACCTCATGCCCATGGTCGACTGGTGCGCCCTCACCGGCCAGAAGGTCCTCCAGCTCCTGCCCGTCAACGACACCACCATGACCGGCACCTGGACCGACTCATACCCCTACAACGCCAACTCTACCTTCGCCCTCCATCCCCTCTACCTCAACCTCGCGGACGTCGGCAGGCTTCGCAAGCCGGCCCGCCAGAAGCACTACGAGGCGCTCGGCCGCGAGCTCAACGCCCTCAAGGAGGTTGACTACGAGCGCGTCTCCAAGGGCAAGATGGACTTCATGCGCGAAATCTATCCCGAGAAGAAGTCCACCGTCTTCCGCAGCAAGGCCTACAAGGACTTCATCGACCGCAACATAGAATGGCTGCGTCCCTATGCCGCTTTCTGCTGCCTGCGCGATCAGTTCGGCACCCCCGACATGTCGAAGTGGGGCGAGATGGCCGTCTACGACCGCGACCGCGTCAACCGCTACTGCGCACAGCACGACGACGACATATCCTTCGTCTACTTCGTGCAGTACTACCTCGACCGTCAGCTGCGGCGCGCCCGCGACTACGCCCACTCCAAGGGCGTGGCACTGAAGGGCGACATACCCATCGGCATCAGCCGCACCAGCGTAGACGCCTGGAAGGACCCGCGCCTGTTCAATCTCGACTGCCAGGCCGGAGCGCCCCCCGACGCCTTCTCCACAATGGGACAGAACTGGGGATTCCCCACATATAACTGGGACGAGATGTCCCGCGACGGGTTCGCCTGGTGGAAGGCCCGCTTCCGCAAGATGTCAGAGTACTTCGACGCATATCGCATCGACCACATCCTCGGCTTCTTCCGCATCTGGCAGATTCCCATGGACGCCATCCACGGCCTGCTCGGCATCTTCAATCCCGCGCTGCCATTCTCTCCCGACGAGATGCGCAACAACTTCGATTTCTGGATCGACGTCGACCTGCACACCAATCCGCTCATCATGGAGTGGATGCTGACCGACTTCTTCGGCCCCTACGTGCAGGAGGCCAAGGAGCGCTTCCTGGAGCCTATCGTAGACGGTCGCTACCGCCTGCGCGACTTCGTGCGCACACAGCGCAAGGTGGCCGACTTTTTCGCCACGCAGCCCCGCGACGAGAAGAACGAGCGCCTCTGCAACGCCCTGCTCGGCCTCATCGACGATGTCCTCTTCATTGAAGACCCCTACAAGCGCGGCACATACCATCCCCGCATATCGGCCCAGTTCACCTACCAGTACCGCCGCCTCAACGAGTATGAGAAGTCGCGCTTCGACGCCCTCTATAACGACTTCTTCTACCGCCGCAACAACGACTTCTGGCAGGACAAGGCCATGTGGAAGCTCCCCCCGCTGATCGACTCCACCTCCATGCTCACCTGCGCCGAGGACCTCGGCATGATTCCCGACTGCGTGCCATACGTGATGCGCACCCTCGAGATTCTGTCGCTCGAGATCCAGCGCATGCCCAAGGACCCCCGAACCGAGTTCGGCGACACCTGGCACTATCCCTACTACTCCGTGTGCACCACCTCCACCCACGACATGCCCGGCATTCGCGGCTGGTGGGAGGAGAACCACGCCGTGGCCCAGCGTTACTACAACTACGTGCTCGGCCAGCAGGGCGAGGCGCCTTTCTACGCCGAGCCCTGGATATGCTCGGCCATCGTGGACCTGAATCTTAAGTCCCCCTCCATGCTCTGCATCCTGCCGCTGCAGGACTGGCTCGGCACCGACGGCGGCCTGCGCCGCCAGGACCCTCGCGAGGAGCAGATCAACATCCCTGCCATCTCCCGCCACTACTGGCGCTACCGCATGCACCTCAGCCTCGAGGAGCTGATGCGACAGGACGTCTTCAACCAGACCATGCGCGACATGGTCCGCAATGCCGGCCGCTGATGCGGCCGGTCAGTCCATACGGTCGCATGTAGGGCCGCACCACGGCGCATAGTAAAGGATAGAGCTTGCACATTTTTGACGTGTAAGCTCTATCCTTTACTATGCGCCCGATGGTTTCAGTTTACTCTCAACTTCAATGTGTTACTGCTCTCAGCACGAGTAGTCGACGCAGGCGCGGTCAGACTTCAGTGGGGCTATGATGGCCGCTGCGGCGACGTGGGCCGGATGCCTGGCGTAGACGTCTACGTCGGCGAGGGTGGCGACGGTGGCGGTGAGGACCACGTCCCAGGTCTCGGCTGGGTTCTCGTTGATTCCCACTTCCATGCTCTGCAGGACGTCAATCTTCCCGGGCAGGGCGAGCAGGGCGGCACGGAAGGCCTTGGCGGCGGCACGGCGCTCCTGCACGCTGCCGTTGAGCTTGAACGATACTATGTGTTTTACCATTATATTTTCAGGTTTTTCGGAATAACCATGGCGCTCCCTACATTCCGTAGAGTCGCTCCTTGGCGGCGGCCACGCGCTCGTCGGTGATGTAGTCGTCGTAGTCCATCATCTTGTCGATAATGCCGTTCGGGGTCAGCTCTATGATGCGGTTGCAGACGGTCTGGATGAACTCGTGGTCGTGGCTGGACATGAGCACGATGCCCGGATAGGCCTGTAACGTATTGTTAAAGGCCTGGATGGACTCGAGGTCGAGGTGGTTGGTGGGCGAGTCGAGCACGAGGGTGTTGGCGTCGGTGAGCATCATGCGCGAGATCATGCAGCGTATCTTCTCGCCGCCGCTGAGCACGGAGGCTTTCTTGAGCACTTCCTCGCCGGAGAAGAGCATCTTGCCCAGGAAGCCCTTGAGGTAGATTTCGGAGCTGTCCTTGGAATACTGGCAGAGCCAGTCGACGAGGTTGAGGTCGGTGTTGAAGAAGGGGTTGTTGTCCAGGGGCAGGTATGCGGTGGTGATGGTCTGTCCCCAGGCGAAGTCGCCGGAGTCCGGCTTGCGGTTGCCCATGATGATCTCGAACAGGGCCGTCATGGCTCGCGGGTCGTGGCTGAGGAAGGCGATCTTGTCGCCCTTCTCGACCTGGAAGTTGACGTCGCGGAAGAGAACGTCGCCGTCCTGGCTGGCCGTCAGGCCCTTGACTTCGAGTATCTTGTTGCCGACCTCGCGCTCGGGGGTGAAGATGATGCCGGGATAGCGGCGCGAGGAGGGTTTGATGTCTTCGACGTTGAGCTTCTCGAGCATCTTCTTGCGGGAGGTGGTCTGCTTGCTCTTGGCGACGTTGGCCGAGAAGCGGCGGATGAACTCGAGCAGCTCCTTGCGCTTCTCCTCGGCCTTCTTGTTGGCCATCTGCTGCTGGCGCAGGGCGAGCTGGCTGGACTGGTACCAGAAGGAGTAGTTGCCGGCGAAGAGCGTCATCTTTGTGGAGGCGATGTCGAGGGTATGGGTGGAGACGGCGTCGAGGAAGTGACGGTCGTGGCTGACGACGAGCACGGTGTTCTCAAAGTTGGCGAGGTAGTTTTCGAGCCAGGCCACTGTCTCGAGGTCGAGGTCGTTGGTGGGCTCGTCGAGCAGCAGATTGTCGGGGTTTCCGAAGAGGGCCTTTGCCAGGAGCACGCGCACTTTCTCGTTGGCGCTCATGTCGCGCATGAGGGTGTAGTGGTTTGCCTCCTTGATTCCGAGTCCGCTGAGCAGCGCGGCGGCGTCGCTCTCGGCGTTCCAGCCCTCGAGCTCGGCGAACTTCTCCTCGAGCTCGGCGGCGCGGATGCCGTCGGCGTCGCTGAAGTCTTCCTTGGCGTATATGGCGTCCTTCTCCTGCATGATGTCCCAGAGCACGGTGTGGCCGCGGAGCACGGTCTCCATGACGGTGCAGTCGTCGAAGGCGAAGTGGTCCTGGCTGAGGACGCTGAGGCGCTCGCCGGGGCCGAAGGTGACTGTGCCGTGGGTGGGCTGCAGCTCTCCGCTGAGGATGCGCATGAGCGTGGACTTGCCGGCGCCGTTGGCTCCGATGATGCCGTAGCAGTTGCCCGGGGTGAACGTCAGGTTGACGTCCTGGAAGAGAGTGCGTTTGCCAAATTGCTGGCCGAGGTTGTTGACTTGTATCATTCTTTAGTTTAGAGTTGAGAGTCGTCGCTTGTAGGGACGGACCCGGGTGCGTCCCTACAAGCGACAGGACTACCTGGTTTCGGACGCATCAGGGTGCGTCCCTACATTTGGCGCTTCCATCCGCGGCACTCCGACGTTGTGGAGGCTGAAGATGCGCTCTGCGGAGTTGTTGAAGGTGTTCCACCAGCTTCGCTGGGCCGGCGGGATGAGGTCGCTGAGCCACGATGGGATGACCTGGTAGTTGCGCAGTTCGGCGCACGGTTTCGATGAGTAGAAAGTATCGTAGACGGGGGCGGACCAGGTGACGGTGCCGTCCTTGGCACGGGTCAGGCGCACCTTTACCAGGGCGCCGCCGCGCGTCGGACCCGTCTTCATGTTGGAGATGAAGTTGCCCAGGGAGTAGACCACGAGCACGTCCTTGCCCGTCTTGACGTTGTGCATGACCTTCATGGGCTGGATGACGTGCGGGTGTGAGCCGATGATGAGGTCGACGCCGAGGTCGGCCAGGTACTGGGCGGTCTCGCGCTGGCTGGCGTGCTCGGTAAGCTGGTATTCCACGCCCCAGTGTATGCACACGCACACGATCTCGGCACCGGCCTTTCGCAGGGCTGTCACCTCTCGGGCCATCGCCTTTTTGTCGATAAGGGCTATTTCGGCGCCGGCCTTGGGGGCGATGCCGTTGGTGCCGTAGGTGTAGTTGGCGAAGCCGACCTTGATGCCGTTGATGTTGCGGACCAGCGGAGGGGTGGCGGCGCGATCGGCGGCGTCGTGCCAGGTGCCGGTGTGGTCGACGCCCATGCTGGTGAGTGTCTTGACGGTGCGGCGCACTCCCGCGTCGCCGCGGTCCAGGCAGTGGTTGTTGGCCGTCAGGAAGAGGTCGAATCCGGCGTCCTGCAGGGCCTCGGCGTATGAGTCGGGTGCCGAGAAGCAGGGATAGCCGGAGTAGCGCGGCCCGCCGCCGAGGGGCACCTCGAGGTTGACGACGGCATAGTCGGCCTTGATGACTTCCGGGGCGATGAGCGTGAAACAGTCGGAGTAGTCGTAGCGCTTGCCGCCGCCCAGGCGCAGGGCCTCGTCGAGCTGGGCCTGGTGCTGCATGGCGTCGCCGACGAAGAGCAACTCGGCCTGTTGCGGCCCTCCGGGGGAGGTGGCGCCGGTGAACCACTGCAGGAACGAAAAGAGGAGTATCAGCAGAGGGTGCATTTAGTTATCGCTTGTAGGGACGCACCCTGGTGCGTCCGAAATCGTTCAGTCATGTTGCGGACAGCGGACGCATCAGGGTGCGTCCCTGCTTTTCGGCGCGGGCTGTCAGTCCCTGGCGACGTTCTGGCGCCAGGCCTGCATGGTGTTCATCATCAGCGAGCAGATGGTCATCGGGCCTACTCCGCCGGGCACGGGGGTGATGTAGCTACACTTGGGAGCGACGTGCTCGAAGTCGACGTCACCGCTGAGGCGGAAGCCGGACTTGCGGGTGGCGTCGGGCACACGGGTGGTGCCGACGTCGATCACCACAGCCCCGGGCTTGACCATGTCCTCGGTGACGAACCCGGGCTTGCCGAGGGCAGCGATGAGGATGTCGGCGCCGCGGCACACCTCTTTAATATTTGGTGTGCGGGAGTGGCAGACGGTGACGGTGCAGTCGCCTGGCTCGCCCTTCTGCATGAGTAGTGTGGCCATGGGCTTGCCGACGATGTTGCTGCGTCCCAGCACCACGGCATGTTTGCCGGAGGTGGGGATGGAGTAGCGGCGCAGCAGCTCCATGATGCCGGCCGGTGTGGCCGAACGGAAACCGGGCAGGCCGATGCTCATGCGGCCGACGTTGACGGGGTGGAAGCCGTCGACGTCCTTGTCGGGCAGGATGGCCTCGGTGACCTTCTGCTCGTCAATGTGGGCGGGCAGGGGGAGCTGGACTATGAAGCCGTCGACCTCGGGGTCGCGGTTGAGGCGGTCGATTTCGCCGATGAGCTCGGCCTCGGTGATGGTGTCGGGGAAGCGGAGCAGCGTGGAGCGGAAGCCGCAGCGCTCGCAGGCGCGGACCTTGTTGGCCACGTATGTCTCGGAGCCTCCGTCGTGGCCCACCAGTATGGCGCTTAGGTGTGGCACACGCTTGCCGGAGGCGGCTATGGCGGCCACCTTGGCGGCTATCTCGGTCTTGATCTGCTCGGCTGTGGCCTTGCCGTCGATGATTGTCATCTTTCTTGTAAGGTCTTTAAGGTCGTTAAGGTCTCTAAGGTCCTTGGGGGCGTTCAGCGGCGTTGGCCTTTGCGGGCCTGGCGCATCTGCTTCATCATGGCGGCGGGGTTCTTCATCTGGGTGGCCATGCGCATCATCTTGCGGCTCTGCTCGAACTGTGTGAGCAGGCGGTTGACTTCCATGATGGTGGTGCCGGAGCCGCTGGCGATGCGCTTGCGGCGGCTGGCGTTGATGGCCTGGGGATTGGCACGCTCGAAGGGCGTCATGGAGCCGATGATGGCTTCGATGCTCTTGAAGGCGTTGTCGTCGATGTCCACGTCCTTGATGGCCTTGCCCACGCCCGGTATCATGGACGCCAGGTTCTTGAGGTTGCCCATCTTCTTGATCTTGTGGATGAGCTGGAGGAAGTCGTCGAAGTCGAACTTGTTGCGCTTGATGCGCTCGTTTATTCGCTCGGCCTCGTCCTGGTCGATGATGTCCTGTGCCTTCTGCGCCAGGGTCCAGATGTCGCCCTGGCCCATGATGCGGCTGGCCATGCCCTCGGGGTTGAAGTCCTCGATGTCCTCGAGCTTCTCGCCGGAGCCGATGAACTTGATGGGCTTCTGGACGACGGTGCGGATGCTCAGGGCCGCGCCGCCGCGGGTGTCGCCGTCGAGCTTGGTGAGGACGACGCCGTCGAAGTCGAGGCGCTGGTTGAACTCGCGGGCGGTGTTGACGGCGTCCTGGCCGGTCATGGCGTCTACGACGAAGAGCGTCTCCTGGGGCTCGACGCCTTTCTTTATGGCCTCGATTTCCTGCATCATCTGCTCGTCGACGGCCAGGCGGCCGGCGGTGTCGATGATGACCAGGTCGAGGTGGTTGGCGCGTGCGTGCTCGATGCCGCGGCGCGCGATGGCCACGGCGTCCTTGCAGTCGGGCTCGCTGTAGACGGGCACCCCGATCTGCTCGCCGAGGACCTTGAGCTGGTCGATGGCGGCGGGGCGGTAGATGTCGCAGGCCACCAGCAGGGGTTTGCGGCGCTGGGTGGTCTTGAGGCGGAGGGCGAGCTTGCCGGAGAAGGTGGTCTTGCCGGAACCCTGCAGGCCGGACATGAGTACCACGGCCGGGTTGCCCTTGACGTTGAAGGGTGCCTTCTCGCCGCCCATCAGGTCGATGAGCTCGCGGCGCACGATGCTCAGCATCAGCTCCTGCGGCTTGAGGGCGTTGATGACGTTCTGGCCCATGGCCTTGGCCTTCACCGTGTCGGTGAACTGCTTGGCCACTTTGTAGTTGACATCGGCGTCAAGCAGGGCGCGGCGCACGTCCTTGAGCGTCTCGGAGACGTTGATCTCGGAGATGCGGCCCTGGCCCTTGAGTATCTTGAATGAGCGTTCAAGCCGCTCCTGTAGGTTCTCGAACATATATTTTATTGTGGGGAGAGTTATGAGTTCACAAGTCGGTTGGTGGCGGTGTCGGGGAAGATGACGCGCGGCTTGTTGGCGCGGGCCTCCTCGGGGGTCATCATCGCGTATGCGATGATGATGATGACGTCGCCGGGCTGGGCGCGACGTGCGGCGGCGCCGTTGAGGCAGATGACGCCGGTGCCGGGCTGGCCGGCGATGACGTACGTCTCGAAGCGCTCGCCGTTGTTGTTGTTGACGATGGCCACCTTCTGGCCCGGCAGGATGCCGGCGGCCTCCAGCAGCTCGGTATCGATGGTGATGCTGCCCACATAGTTCAGGTTCGCCTCCGTGACGTGCACGCGGTGAATCTTGGCAGTAAGCATTTCTATAAGCATGTCAGTAAGCTCGGATTACAGCTCCGGCAGGGGGCGGTAGAAGATATTGTCGATGAGGCGGACCTGTCCGCAGTAGACGGTGATGCAGCCGATTACCGAGTCGGCGTCGGTCCAGCGCGCGATACCCTGCAGGGTGTCGGCGTCGGCGATCTCGAAGTATTCTACGCGGCACTCCGGCAGGCGGTTGACGCGCTCCACGACCTCTCGGCGGGTCTCATCCACGGAATGGGCGCGGGAATAGTCGACGCTCTCGCGCAGTATGCGGTAGATGCCGGGGGCGGTCTTGCGCTGTCCGGGGGTGAGCAGGCGGTTGCGGCTAGACATGGCCAGGCCGTCCTCGCCGCGGTGGATGGGGCAGGCCACGATCTCCACGTCGTCGAGGCCCTCGGTGGCCTTCATGCGGCGCAGCACGGCGATCTGCTGGTAGTCCTTTTGGCCGAAGTATGCACGGCAGGGGCCGGCCATGCGCATGAGTCGGCTGACCACCTGGGCCACGCCCTGGAAGTGCCCGGGGCGGTAGCGGCCCTCCATCACCTCTGCCACGGCGCCGAGGTCGAAGTCATGGTCGCGCTGCTGGCCGCCGGGGTACATCTCCTCGACGGTAGGCGCGAACACGGCGCCGACGCCCGCGCTCTCGAGCAGCGCGAAGTCGTCGGCCTCGCAGCGCGGATAGGTCGCCAGGTCGTTGGCGTTGTTGAACTGGGTGGGATTCACAAAAACACTTGCCACCACCGCGTCGCCGGCCTGTATGGCGCGACGCACCAGCGACAGATGGCCCTGGTGCAGCGCTCCCATCGTGGGCACAAGCCCTATGCGCCGCCCGCTCTTGCGCTCTGCCTCGCAGTGCTGCTCGAACTCGTGGCGCGTTCGGAGTATCTTCATTGTCGTTGCAAAAATTAGTCTTGCAGTTTTCAGACTGCAAAGTTAATACGCTTCGCCGAAGTATGCAAGTCTTTGGCCCGCCACGCCCCATGTTTCCTTAAAGAATTTAAAATATAATAGGTAATGGCCGCCGTTTCAATAAAAATTCGTAACTTTGCACAAATTATAGGGAACGGGCCTGCGACAGGCGTGGCCGGTTCCGCAAAACGAGACGAGACATGGCAAAACCGCGCATACTTTATATCACCGAGGAAATCACCCCCTACCTGCCCGACAGCGCCAACGCGCGCCTGGGGCGGGACCTGCCCGTCATGAGCCAGGGCGGCGGCTACGAAGTGCGCATCTTCATGCCGCGCTTCGGCACCATCAACGAGCGGCGCAACCAGCTCCACGAGGTGATACGCCTGAGCGGCATGAACATCTCCATCGCCGACACCGACCACCCCCTCATCATCAAGGTGGCCTCCATGCACCCCTCGCGCATACAGGTCTACTTCGTCGACAACGACGACTATTTCCAGCGGCTGGCCAGCGACTCCGGCCCGCTCGGCACCAACCGCGCCGACAACGACGAGCGTGCCATCTTCTTCACCCGTGGCACTATGGAGACAGTGCGCAAGCTCCAGTGGGACGTGCGCATAGTGCACTGTATGGGCTGGATGTCCGCACTCAGCACCCTCTACCTGCGCCGACTATACGACTCCGAGCCGGGCGAGAACAAGCCCGCCATCGTCTACACCATCCTGCCCGGCCAGGACCCGGCCACACTCGACCCCAAGATTGTCGACAAGCTGCGCGAAGAAGGCGTGGCGGACGACGATATGCAGGAAATCATCGCCAACCCCTCCGACCCCGACTCCATGCACCGCCTGGCCATGCGCCACGCCGACGCCATCGTGTTCGGAGGCGCTCCCGGGCAGGGACTCTCCGAATTCGCCGCAAGCCTCGGCAAGCCCGTCATGCGGCTCGACGTCCGCGCCGACGGCCAGGCATTCGACGCCGACGCCTACAAAGACTTCTACCTCTCGCTCGAAAAAAAGTGACCCCGACTTCCCACGCTCCATCGCGTGCCGAAACTAAGATTCCGTACATGAAATTGAAATTCCTCATATCGGCTGCTGCAGGCGTGCTGCTTCTACTCTCCGCCTGCGAAGACACCTCCGGCATAGGCGGTTCGCTGGCCGAACCAAATGTGGCCATCAACGTCGACTCCTCGTTCGTCATCACCGGACAGTCCTTCCATCAGCCCGCCTTCGACACCCGCTCCGAGACGATGCTCCTGGGCGCCGTCGACATGGAAGGCGTGGGCAGCTACAGCTCCTCCATCGTCACCCAGCTGATGTCAGCCACCTCGCTGTCCATGCCCGACACCGTCCCTGTCGACTCCGTCTCCGGCATGGCCCTCAAGCTCAACTTCCGCCGTGGCGCCCTGACCGGCGACTCGTTGGCGCCATGTCAGCTCAAGGTCTATGAACTCACCCGCCAGCTGCCCCCCGGCATCCAGAGCAGCTTCGACCCCACCGGCTACTACGACCCCGCCCATCCGCTCGGCGTCCGCAACTACACCGCATCCATCCTCGGCCTGAGCGCCGCCGACTACCCCTCCGGCTTCACCACGCTCAAAGTGGAACTGCCGCTGGAAATGGGACGTAAGTTCATCACCCAGTACCGCACCGACCCCTCTGTGTTCCAGTGGCCTGCCGACTTCAACCGATACTTCCCCGGCCTGTACATCGAGAACACTTTCGGCAAGGGATGCATGGTCAACGTCACCGTGGCCGAGATGTCGGTCTACTACAAAGTCAAGAAGCGCGTGTCGGTTATGGTCAACGACACACTTAAATATGTTGACGGCGTCGGCCGCGACTCGGTGACCATATTCTCCACCGCCCCCGAAGTGCTCAGCTCCAACAACCTGCGCATGAACATCGCCAGGCCCATCCGCGACATGGTGGAGCGCGACAACAAGGTAGTGGTGATGTCGCCCTGCGGCTACCTCGCCTCGGTGCGCATCCCGGCCCAGGAGATTGTCGACAAATATTACGCCACCGACTTCGACCTTGCCGTGGTCAATAACCTCGTGCTCACCATCCCGGCCCGAAGCATCACCAACGACTATGGCCTGCGGCCTGCGCCCAACCTGCTGCTCGTGCGTCGCTGCGACATGACCTCCTTCTTCGCCAACAACGAGATTCCCGACGCCAGCAAGAAATCTTTCTACGGCAGCTACAACACTGCCACCGGCAAGTACACTTTCTCGTCCATGCGCCAGTACATCGTCGACCTGCTGGCCGAGGGCAAGACAGTCAAGGAGGAAGACATGGACTTCGTGCTCATCCCCGTCGACATCGCTTCCGAGACGAACACAATGACCGGTGCGGTGTATGTCACCAACTGCCTGCCGTACATCTACCGGCCGACGCTGTGCGAGCTCGACCTGAGCCGTGCCAGCCTCTGCTTCACTTTCGGCACCAAGCACTGACCGTTTCCACGCTCCGGCATACCGGCGACCGCTCCACCGCGGTCGTCGGCTTTTTTATATTATTGGTGTTCGGGGAACCTTAAAATGGAGACGGAACCGACCTGATGATGCGGTGGGGCGAGAAAACAGGCAGGCAAGTTTCTTTTATGCCATTCAGTTCGGCCTGTATCGTGCGGCGATGGACGAAAATTTCCCCGGACACCAATATGTTATGTGTGCGGCCCTACATACTTGCGCAATCACAAAAAAGGCGGGGCGG